>SXGS01022230.1_pt1 | contig 57344 bp, 58 predicted proteins | sample 3174681 | NCBI WGS metagenome assembly SXGS01 (sample SAMN11356861, study PRJNA531348) | freshwater metagenome | isolation source: freshwater sample F1-80 | place: China: Fuxian Lake, Yuxi | collected 2017-12-25
GGCGGTCTGGTGCGGGCCTTGCCAAATGGTCGCTCCGATTATCGAGGACTTGGCCAAGGAATATGCCGGCAAGCTGAAGGTGCGGAAGCTCAACACCGATGAAAATCCGGAAGTGGCAGGACGCTATCAAGTCATGAGCATCCCAACGATTTTGTTCTTTAAAAACGGCCAGGTCGTGGAAAAGCTCGTGGGCGGGCGACCGAAGCGGCAGTTCAAGGAAATGATCGATTCCCTGCTGGCGCAACCAGCCGGCTCAGCCTAAAGAATGTAGTCACCCCCCCGCAATGCTCTTCGAGTTGCGCATCGTCAATTTCGCGCTTATTGAGCAGCTGAATCTCCAATTTCAGTCCGGCTTTACGGTCCTGACGGGGGAGACCGGCGCCGGCAAGTCTCTCCTCATTGATGCCATCGCCCTGCTGGTCGGCGGGCGCGCCTCGACCGACCAGATCCGTTCCGGAGAAGAAGAGGCGCAGCTTGAAGCCTCCTTCCACCTTCCTGATACCCATCCCCTCATTCGGCGTCTTCGCGCACAAGATCTCATCGGTCCACATGGGTCGGAGTTGATTCTTCGACGCGTGTTATCACGATCAGGCCGACACCGAGTCTATGTCAACGGCACCCTCTGCCCCCTGCGGGTGCTTGAAGAGCTCGGGGGTACACTCATCGATATCCATGGACAGCATGAGCAGCAATCGCTGCTGGCTTCGGCCAAGCAGGGCGATGCGCTGGATGCGTTTGGACGTCTCTATGAGCTACGCGTCCGCTATGAACAGGCCTACCAGAGCTGGAGGGATCTCCGCGCGCAGTTGGCTGAGTTGCAGAGCGAAGTTGTCGATCGGGCCAGGATTGAAGATATGTTGCGATTCCAGTCGCAGGAGATTGCGCAGGCCTGCTTGCTCCCTGATGAAGAGGAACAGCTCAGGAATGAACGGCAGCGTTTGGTTCATGCGCATCGACTGCGAGCGTTGGCCCATGAGGTCCATGGCGAATTGCAAGAAGATGAGCAGGCGGTGCTCACCAGGCTGGGGCGGATCGGGCGGGCTCTGGCAGAGTTGGCCCAGACTGACCCGGCGATGGGCGATTGTGAGCAGATCACGACGGAGTCCTCGATTCAACTGAAGGATCTGGCCGGGCGGCTGCGCGACTATGCGCAACAGCTCGAGGCAGATCCGGACCGACAGGCACTCATCGACGACCGGCTGGAGCTGATTCAGCGGCTGAAGAAAAAGTATGGAGGCTCGATCGAGGCGGTCCTCGCAATGGGTAGACGGGTGCAGGAGGAGCTGCAGCTTTTGGACAGCCGTGAGGAGCGAACGGCTGAATTGGCTGCCCGGCTGGAGGAAGAGGCGCGCCACCTTCGTACATTGGCGCAGCAGCTGTCCAAAAAGCGAATGGACGCAGCCAGGCGTATGACGACGCTCGTGGGAGCGGAGCTTGCGGCGGTGAAGATGGAGCACGCGGTGTTTCAGATCACGGTCTCGAGCGAGGAGTCGGACGAGGGGCTTGGGCCGGTCGGGCGGGATCGCGTGGAGTTCCTCCTTTCCAGTAATCCCGGTGAGCCGCCGCGGCCCTTGGGACGCGTGGCTTCAGGCGGAGAGCTCTCGCGCATTATGCTGGCGTTGAAAACTGTGTTGGCCGAGATGGATCAGGTTCCGGTCCTGGTCTTTGACGAAGTCGATACAGGCGTGGGAGGGGCTGTGGCCGCGGCCATGGGGACGAGATTGCGGAAGCTTGGCTCATTCCATCAAGTCTTCTGCATCACTCATCTGCCTCAAGTCGCTTCCCAGGCGGAACATCACCTGCTGGTGGAAAAAGGGCAGGAAAGTCAACGGACTGCCACATCGGTCAGAGTGCTGACGGGAATGGGGCAGGAAGAGGAAATCGCCAGAATGTTAGGCGGGCTGACCATCACCAAAAAAGTTCGCGAAACGGCGGCAGAGCTGATTGCGGGGGCGAAGGCGAAGCGGCCCAAATGAATTCCAGGATACTGAAACAGTCCGCCAGTTTCGTTCTCGCCTTGCACGCACCCTCAACGCAGCCAGAGGCTACACCTCCGGTGTGTTCGTCGCTGTGTTTTTATTAGGGGGCGTTAGATCGCTGGAGCTCGAATGGTCTCGAGATCAGGAGCCAGATTGATTTACCGTGAGGTTGGCGCGGAGGTTAGCCGTTTCCATTGGTAGGTTCCGCCATATTCACGAGGAGGAATATTTTTTTGGCTACCGACTCGCGAGTACCACCACCGGCCTTTAGCCTGCGTGCCGTCTTCTGCGAGCAAGATTTCAAAGCCCCCTTCACGATCATTGCCGCTTTGGTGCCATGTGCCTTGCCAGAGACGGTCGGCATATTTCGTGGTGGTGAACTGTCCGCCCTGCTGGCTATAGGGGCCATTGCCGGCTTTGTCAAGGGTGGCCTTGTACCGTTTGCCATCTTCAACTTCCAGAACTTCCCATTCCCCGCTTAGGTCCGGTATAGACGAGGGTGGCACATTGTTAATTAGCTGCTGCGGAGGAGGGGTGCGGCGCCAGTCGAACGTCGGCCATTCCTGAGACGGTTCTCGGTCGATGGTGTAGCCGATGGCATCCATGCCCAGCGCCCGATCGATTGCGGCGCTGGCATAGATCATGGCGAAGGCGAATAAGAGACTGAGCGGGATGCGGGGCATGAAAGCCTCTTGAGGCGGTGGTTCGTGGTTCAGGCGACCGAGCCGGTTCGGTCGTGTCAACGGCGCAGCCAGGCATCCTCTAGCGATAAGTGGCCACGGCGCTTCCGGCTGCAAGATCGCCCGCTGGGCGACCACCCATTCCGTCCGCTATGATCCAGACGCCGCAATCATTCAGGAGGGCCAGGGTATTCTGGCTCGACGTGCGGACATAACCGGTTTCGGTTCGTCGGACTCCGGTCCATGGTCGGGTCTGTATTATGGAGCGACCTCGCTCGGCTCCTGCTGTCGGGTCGGAGGGACTCCTATGGAGGCAGGGCCGAATCGCGCGACCATCTGGTCGTAAAGTAAGCCCGCGAGCGGTTCGAGATTTGCAGTATCGGCTTCGTTGTACCGTAGCAACAGATTGCGGGCGGCTTCGTCGCCCGCGCACCATTGGTCCCAGAGGCGCACGGCTTCCCATCCATCGAGTCCCGCCACATCCGCCTCGCGGCTAATCTGAAGTTCGCGCTCGATATGTTTCAGCCCGCCTTGCAGGCCGAGCCTGCGCGCCGCAAAGCAGAGATCGAAATGCGGTTTCTTGAAATCCAACCGGGGGAACTTCGCCTGTAAGTAGGGCAGGTCGAATCCGCTGCCGAAAAATGTGACGAAGAGATCGGTCTGTTCCAGCTCTGCGTGTAGCCGCTCTTCCGTGAGCGTTTCCCCTCGGACCAGGCGCGTCATCTGCCCGTTGCGATAGAGTCCGACCACTGTGACATGACCTTCCCGTGCGGAGAGTCCTGTCGTTTCGATGTCCAGATAGAGTGTGCGAGGACGAAACGTCTCGAAGAGGCGCCAGTGCTCCCGGCTTTTGAGACAGGCGCCGAAAAACTGCGCGTCGCCTGCTGCCAGCCGCGTTTGGGCGGTGGCGAGTTCGCCGTCATACCATTCTTTTCTGCTCGAGGAGATACCCGGGAGGGTCGGCGACCGGAGGAAAGAGCCCCAATCGAGGAGGCCTTCCTGCCAGAGACGCCGTTCGGAGCTTTGGCCGAGACCTTTGAGGAGTATGAAGGATGATGTGAGCATGTTATACCCGGATTGTAGCCTTGATTTCACTGAATAAACAAGCTAAAGTCCGCGACCTGAGCGGGTTTTCATCTCATGATCGCCACGAGGCGTCGATTGGAATCTAATGGCTGATCTGCCCTGTAAAATTCGCATCACCGTCGGCTCCGTGCAGCTTGACGCGGAACTCAAGTCCACAAAAACGGCGCAGGAAGTCTATGCGGCCTTACCGGTTGAAAGCTCGGTCAACACCTGGGGCGAAGAGTTCTACTTTAAACTGGCCGGAGTGAAAGACCACCGGGAGACGGCGACGAATCAAGTCAAAGTCGGCGATGTCGCCTTCTGGGGCGCCGGGCAGCTCCTGGCGATTTTCTTCGGCCGCACTCCAATGAGCATGGGGCAGGATCCGGTCCCGGCCGATCGGGTCAATGTGATCGGTCGGATTGTTGGGGATGCCTCGGTGCTGCGGGGGGTGATGGACATCCCGACGATCAAGATCGAGAAGATCTAACGATGCGACTATCCAAAGAACGGGTGCGGCACATTTCCGAGTCGGTGGTCACCAGGCTGCAGCAGGAGGGACAGGTGGCGATCGCCGGGGACCGCAAGGCCTTTGTTGAGCAGATCGATCATGCCATCGTCGAGGAGCTGTCCATCGAAGACCAGTTGAATGCCGAAGTGCAGCAACTGTTGAAAGCCTACGAGCAAGACATCGAGCGGGGGCAAGTGGATTTTCAGCGGATGTTCACGATGGTGAAGACTAAGCTGGCGCGGGAACGGGGCATCATTCTGTAAGCGTGCAACGTGAAAGGTAAGACGTGACGTGCAGTAAAAGTGAGCATTCTTCATTCGAGCCTGTTGCCGTTGGCCTCTCACGTATCACGAGTTCTGTATGTTGAGCGAAGACAAAATCAGCCATCTCTCCCACGTCATTCTGCAGGTGGTGAAGCAAAGCCCGTTTGTGACGGCTCAGACCGAGGATGGGCGGGTCCTGAAAGAGATCAAGAAGGTGCTAGCTTCCGAGTTGGCGCAAGAGGGAGAGATCGATCGAAGGGTCAAGGCCAAGCTGGTCTCCTACTCTCGCGGGATTGTCGAGGGCAGTGCTGAGTGGGACGTGCTCTATCGGAAAACGTTCGAAGAGGAGATGCGCAAATATGCAAAGCCGTGAGGGATTTATGGGCCATGAACGCGCGATGAAATTCCTGTCACTCTTGGGCGTGGTCTTTATGCTCTTTGGGGCCGTGGCCTGCGCGAAGCCCAAGGCCAAGCCGCTGATCCCGCTGGTGCTCGAGTCGGGGATGAAGCTGCAAGCCGTGACCTTGACGGAACAGGGGACGCAGGCCTATCAAGCAAGGCAGTTCGAAGAGGCGAAGAAGTATTTCGTTCAGGCGGTCGCTGCGGCCCCTCAATCGGGGCCGGCGCATTATAACTACGCTCTGGCGCTGAATGCCCTGGGCGACACGGAGCAAGCGCGCCAACAGTTTCTAGAAGCAGCCAACCTGGCTCCTGGCGATAAGGTGATCTGGGATTCGCCCGCGCTTCATCCATTTGGGAGCCCGGCTGGGCCCAAGGAACATAAAGAACATCCCATGGGGACGAGCAGACCTGGTATAGGCGGCGGCCCTCGATAATATATTGGAACTGGAGCGCGCATGACTAAGATGGCCGTAGAACTTGAAATCGGTGGTAAGGCGCCAGCTTTCGTGCTTCCCGATCAATCGGGAAAGCCGGTGAAGCTGAAGGACTTTCTCGGCAAGCAGGTGGTGCTGTATTTTTATCCCAAGGACAGCACTCCAGGCTGTACGCAAGAGTCGTGCGATTTTCGCGATCACATTGCGCCGATCAAGAAAGCGGGGGGCGTGGTCCTGGGCGTAAGCTTTGACGGCCAGACGTCCCACCAGAAGTTTATCGAGAAATTTTCCTTGCCGTTCACGTTGCTCTGTGACGAGGACAAGGGCGTGGCAACGGCCTACGGGGTCTACAAAGAGAAAAGCATGTACGGCAAGAAGTATTGGGGCATCGAGCGAAGCACCTTCGTGATCGATCAGACCGGTAAGTTGAAGGCGATCTTGAGAAAAGTGAAGGTCACGGGGCATGTTGATGAAGTGCTGGCGGTCTTGAAAGCGTAAGTTCTTCCTGTTTTATGTGGCTGTGCGGACTATGCGATTCCCATTCTTCAGAGCTTGTCTCTTGACTCTCCTCATTGTTTGGGCTGCGACCACCACTCTGTTGGCTGCTGAGAAGCTTCCCGGGACCTTGACGGTTCAAGATCGCCTCACCTCTCCCAACCAGTCTGCTGCCATTGAAGCGATGCTGACCTGGAAGGGCTTCAAGACTGAGGCTGTTCTGGGCGGGGAGCCACTGGAGCTGCTGATCGCGGGCAAGGTCGTCGCGACTGCAGTCACTGGTGGAGATGGGCGAGCCTTCTTCCCCTATACCCCCAAAGCCAAAGGGTCGATCTTTTTCACTGTGCGAATCGGAAATAGTCCAAGAGTTGCCGCGACCGAGGCCGATGGAAATCTGGCCGTATGGGAACGGCGCGGCCCGATCATGGCGGTGGAGATGATCTCGCTTATGGACGGTCCAGTCGGGCAGGGGCCTTCCCTGATCTGGCCTGGGAAGGAAGTAGTGGGCAGGATTCCGATGCCAGATGCGGCGGAGGAGCTCGGCAAGGTCACGCAGTTCTACTATAACCTGCTCTATGTGGTGACGGAGGATCAGGTGGCTGGTTCGACCAGCCAGGCCAGCGCCCAAGCCAGACAATGGCTCAAGGATCGGAAGTTTCCGGTTGGCCATATTCTCGTGCTGCCATCCGATCCTGCAGCGCTTGGGGTGAAGCTTGATGCCTTGCACGCGGACGGCTGGAAAACACTGAAAGTGGGGGTGGGGCGTACGAAGGCCTTTGCCGAAACATTTCTGCAGCGGCGGCTCGATGCTGTGATGGTGCCAGAGCCGGCTAAGGGAGAAGCGCCGCGCAAAGCAAAGATTGCGAAGGAGTGGAAGGACGTGCGGCGGAAGTTGTGAGAGGCCTTCCGCTCTGGTGGGGGTACGGGACGAATGAGTCTTTGGCTGCAAGAAATTCGAACAAAAACGCTCTGGACCTAGGGTTTTCGAGCGACTCCCGCATCTTCCATTCACCTCCTCCATCCGTTACTATAAGCCGTTAGACTGTAGACTTTGGAGGGTAGGCGTTCGACTGTCCTTCTTTTATCGAGGCTTCGTCCCATGAAGACGAAAACGAGCTTTTCCTGCCAGGCTTGCGGGCATCAGGCGCCTCGGTGGCTTGGCCGGTGCCCTGATTGCAGCGGCTGGAATACAATGAAAGAAGAGCGGCAGGCGCCGACCGGGAAGGGTCGGCCTGCTGCGATGAAGATTGCCCAGGCGAAGGCCACGCCAATTGCCGAGATTGAAGTGGTGGGTGAGGACCGGCGGCTGACCCATATCGGCGAGTTCGACCGGGTGCTGGGGGGGGGAGTCATTCCCGGCTCGGTCATTTTGATCGGCGGAGATCCGGGGATCGGGAAAACGACCTTGTTGCTGCAGGCTCTTCCGCGTCTCGCGTCCAAAGATGAATCGGTGCTCTATGTTTCGGGGGAGGAGTCTCCGAGGCAGATCAAGATGCGTGGGCAGAGGCTTGGCATCGAACATCCGAATCTGTTAATCCTGGCGGAAACCTCTCTTGAACAAATCCTCAAGGCGGCGCAGGAGATTGAGCCCGCCGCCGTGGTTATCGACTCAATTCAAACGGTCTATACGGAACAGATTACGTCCGCGCCAGGCAGTATCAGTCAGGTGCAGGAGGTGGCAGGCCAATTGATGTGGTACGCAAAGCGCAGTAGCGTGCCGGTCTTCATCATCGGCCATGTGACGAAGGAAGGGGCCATCGCTGGGCCTCGGCTGTTGGAGCACATTGTCGATACGGTCCTCTATTTCGAAGGGGACAAAGGGCATAGTTTCCGCATCCTTCGCGCGGTGAAGAATCGCTTTGGTTCGACTAATGAGATTGGCGTGTTCGAGATGAAAGACTCAGGACTGGAGGAAGTGAGCAATCCCTCCGAGTTGTTTTTGGCAGAACGGTCCCAGCGCACGACCGGGTCGGTGGTGGTATCGAGCCTCGAAGGGTCGAGGCCGATTCTGGTGGAGTTGCAAGCGCTGGTCTCGTCCACGAGCTATGCGATGCCGAAGCGTATGGCAAATGGGGTGGAGCAGAATCGGGTCTCGCTCCTGCTCGCGGTCATGGAAAAACGGCTGGGCATGCATCTGTCAGGGCAAGACGTCTATGTGAATGTCGTTGGGGGGATGCATATCGACGAGCCGGCCATCGATTTGGGTATTGTGGCGGCGGTCACTTCAAGTTTGCGTGAAGTGCCGATTGAGCCTGGCCTGTTGGTCTTAGGCGAGGTGGGGCTCGGGGGCGAGGTGCGCGCGATCAGTCAGGCGGAGATGCGGATCCGTGAAGCGGCCAAAATGGGATTCAAACGCTGCCTGTTGCCGGAGCGGAACCTGGCTAAGCTGGAACCGATCGATGGGATCGAATTGATCGGAATCAAGGAAGTGGGTGAGGCGTTAGATGTGGTGCTGGCGTAGCCAAGTAAAAATACAAAATACAAAATGCAAAATGGTCGGGCGAAGTCTTTTTGCATTTTGCATTTTGAATTGTACCATTGCGCTTCTCGCGGGCTGTGCGTTGTTTGCGCCAAGGGAAGAGGTTCGTCTCCCTCTGGCGACGGTGGAGGGGCTGGCGGCCTTGTTGAGTCAGAGAGAAGCGGCGCTTCAGACGATGAAGGGCCGCTTCAGCGCGAAGGTGCGGGGTGGAATCCTCCCCATCGCGGCGCGGGTGGAGGGCGCCCTCTACTATCGCCGTCCTGACGCCATGCGTCTGCGAGGGTTTACCGTGGTCGGCAGCGAGCTCTTCGAATTTGTACAGACGGGCAACCAGTTCACGTTGCGGTTGCCGACGATGGGCCGTGTCCTGTCTGGCAATGCATCCGAGATGGGGGAGATGGAAAAGCTGGCTAGGCCCTTTCAGCTGAGTGTTTGGGCGATGGGTGGCCTGCTGGGCATTCGTTCGATTGCGAAGGACGAGACTGCCACATTGGGGGAGGACGGAGATCGTTACAGGCTGGAGGTGTCAGGTCCCGCATCCAACGGGGCGCAGGTGCTGCGCCGGAAGTTATGGTTTGAGCGGCAGACTTGGCTTGTGGTGCGGGAGGATCGCCTCACGGAATCTGGTTCGGTGGAAGCGACCATCCAGTATGAGGACTTTCGCGCGATCGGTGGAGTTGCGGCAGTCTCCAGCGGCAGCGAGGGGCAGTTGCGACGGCCCTTCAAGATTTCATTGGTGGATGGGAAGGGGCAGGGGAGCGTGGAGATGACGTTTCACGAGATGACCCCGAATCAACCCTTGACGGCGGCTGATCTCCCGCAGATCTCCCTCCGATGAAGGTGTTAGCCGTTGAAACCGCAACCTCCTGGCAGAGTGTGGCGATTCTCGATGGGACGCACGTACTGGCCCGGCACGATCAGGATGCAGGGGGGTCGCATGCCAAGCTCTTGCTGCCTGTGATCGACCGGTTATTCAGCGAGTCTGGTGTGTCGCTGAAGCAATTGGATGGGCTGGTGGTATCGATCGGTCCCGGCTCCTTTACAGGACTTCGCGTCGGTCTGGCGACGCTCCTCGGGTTCCGCACGATCAGCCAGCTTCCTTTGGTCGTCGTCCCGACCCTTGAGGGCATGGCCTGGAATCTCCGGGGAACCTCGACGTTGCTTTGTCCTGTGCTCAACAGCCGCCGAGGGGAACTCTATTGGGCGCTCTTTCGCTGGGCTAGCGAAGACCGGTTGGAGCGAGTGGTCGCAGAGCAGGTGGGCACGCCCGTCATGCTGGGGAACAGCCTCTCGGAATCGGCGCTTCTATTCGGGGAGGGCTGGGCGGTTGAAGCCTCGGCCATCCGTGCGGCTCTTCCTCCCTCCGTTAAGATTGCCGAGGGGCCGGGCCAGGCGATGAAACCTTCGGCTGTGTCGATTGGGTTGGCGGGGATCGAACGGCTCCGCCGAGGTGAGCAGGCAGGGATCGGTATTAGCCCGTTGTACGTGCAACGGACCGCCGCGGAATTGAAGTATGAAGAATCCGGCGGCATTTCGCCTGTGCTGTTGCGGCAGGAACGGGTCGCGAAGAAAGTACAGGCGCGGGCCACAGTGGTGCAGACTCCCTCCGGGCGCAGGAAGGCGACGCGCGAGAGGGGCGGGACGCGGGGCGAAATATGATGAGTGGCGAATGGGTTATTGAGCCGGCGGCGGTTGAATCATTGCCGGATATTTTGGGAATCGAAGAAGCGTGCTTCGCCTTCCCCTGGACGCGCAAAATGTTAGAGGCGGAACTGAGCGGGAATCGCTTCGCACATTTTCTGTTAGCCAAGCAAACGACCTTTAGCAACGGTGGTTCCCCCTCGATTATCGGCTATCTCTGTTTCTGGATTATCTTTGAGGAAGTTAGGTTGATGAACCTCGCGGTCATCGAGTCGATGCGGCACAAGGGCATCGCCAAAGCTTTGGTTGCGCAGGCTCTGGAAGCGGGGGCGTCGCAGGGTGGGATGCGCGCCCTGCTCGAAGTGCGGGCATCGAACTATGCGGCCCAGGCTCTTTATCGAAGCTTGGGGTTTCGAGCCGCCACGATTCGGCCAGCTTATTATACTAATCCCTTAGAAGATGCAGTATTGATGGAACTGGACCCGATTGTATCGGAGGCTGCTCAAGCGGCAGAGGCATGCGATCGCGACGGAGGACGTATCACGCCACTGCAGTAATTTTATCACCAGGAGGTGCGACATGCTGACAGACAGTATGATTGCGGACCGGCTGCGCTTATCCAGTTACGAATTCCGTACACTGGAAGAATCCCACCGCCGGTTGGACCTGGAATTAATCGATTTGCAGAAGCGTCACGTGTTGACTCTGGCCGAAGACCAATCGAAAAAGCAGTTACAAAAAAAGAAACTAGCGATGAAAGATAAAATGGCCGAGCTGATCTGCGCCTATCGGGATCAAGAGCTGCAGGCCGCTATACACTGAGGAGCATCGTCGCGGGCTGGGGCAGCCCAGCAACCGAGACCGCAGTCATGGCACAGATTCTCAATCCGCTTGCCGCGCATATCCGGACCGTTAAGCATCGCCTGATCACCATCGGGGCTACGCTGTTGGTGGCCCTGATGGTGTCTTTTACTTTTTCTGGGGAGATGGTCGCCTGGCTGAACCGCCCCTTCCCCAATCAGTTGGTATTCTATGGACCGACTGAAGCGCTCTTCGCTTCCATCAAAGTGTCGTTTCTGGCGGCGATTCTGGCGAGCATGCCGGTCATCTTCTATCAATGTTGGAAATTTATTGAGCCGGCGTTGCTGCCCAAGGAGCAGCGCTGGGGCTTTTCGCTATTTGTGCTGGCCGGGGCCTTGTTCGTGCTCGGCTTGGTCTTTTGCAATCTCGTCATTCTTCCGCTGGTCATCGAGTTTTTCGTCAGCTTCGGCATGGATCACGACGTGACTCCGCTCTTGAGCGTCGGGACCTATATCGATTTCAACGTCAAATTTCTGCTGATCTTCGGCTGTGCGTTCGAGTTGCCGCTGGTGCTAACCATTCTCGCGCGGGTTGGCGTGGTAACCGGAGCGACCTTGGCGAAGTATCGGAAGCACGCCATCGTGGTTGCCTTGATTTTCTCGGCCATCGTGACGCCGGACGCAACCCTCTTCACCATGCTCTTGATGGCTGTGCCCTTGCTGGTGTTGTATGAAATTGGGATCCTTGGCGCCCGTGTTTTCGGGCGTGGCGGCCCAACAGAAATTAGTTTGCCGCTTGATCCGGATTTGCCGATAGGACCGGCAGGCCACCGTGCCCGATAACAGGGTGCTGAAACAGGGGCGGGTAACTGGGAGGATCCCCGTGCTCGCGCAACATGCCGCCTCGGAAGGCTCGCGTTGGACGCGCGCACTGGGGATTGTCCCAGCCACCCTTTAAAGTGATAGTTCGTTGCGGTCTTGTTGGAGGAACTGTTTGAACATCCTGAGCTAGGTTGGCCTAGCGCCAAAGCAATAGCAGTTGTGTTTTTACATGTGCTATTTTTGCAGCCGCTAGAACGCATGATGTGGAAAGGATTGGGATGAATCGCTTTGGAATTGGTTTGGTCGTTGTCTGGCTGTGGATGAGCAGCGCTGTGGCAGGATTAGCTGCGCCAGCCCCGCCGCAAGGCGAGTCTGAGCAGAAGTTGACCAGCATTCAGGCTCTCACGTCTGTGGGCAACAACCTGATCTATGCGGGTTCGTTTGGCCATGGTCTCTTTAGCAGCGAGGATCGCGGCGCGACTTGGACGAGATCAGGCCAGGGCGTGACGGACCCTTTCATTCTGACCTTGACCACGGGGAAGGACGGAACAATCTATGTCGGCACCTTCCGTGGCGGAGTCTTTCGCTCGCGCGATCGCGGAACGAGCTGGCAGGCAATCAACAGCGGGCTCAAGCATCTTGAAATCAAATCCTTGCTGGCAGCGGGGGAGGTGTTGTACGCAGGAACAGCCGACGGGGTATATCGGCTGAGCGCGGCCAACGACCGTTGGTCGATGGTCGCCACCGGTTTGAGCGATATTCTAGTTCATGCCTTGGCCCTCTCCTCCGACGGAACACTCTTTGCCGGCACCTCTGGGAAAGGCATCTTGCGGTTCAAAGCGCAGTCGACTGGGTGGGTGCGCCAGCAGCAGGGACTGAAAGACCATGAAGGCATGGTCGAGAACTTTATTCGCGTGCTGACGATCGATCCAGAAGGGAGTCTCTATGCCGGGACCTTCGACGGGGGAGTCTTTCGCAGTGTCGATGCGGGGGTGACCTGGCGCTCTATCAGTCGGGCTTTGCCGAACGATTCGATTCGCGGGATCCTTTTCAATAGCCGAGGTCTCTTCGTGGCGACGGGCCACGGTATTTTTAAAACGGTGGATAAAGGGAAACAGTGGGTGCCGCTCAACAAGGGATTGACGAGCATGTCGGTCCAAGTACTGATCGAGTCGGGCGCCGGGCTGCTGTACGCCGGGACGAGCGAAGGGGCCTTCCGCAGCGATGACGACGGACAGACGTGGCGCTCCATTAATCAGGGTCTTGAGGGAGGGGAGTCTCCGGCTCCCTTTAGTTTGCGTTAACCAAGAAAGGGTAGAGGACGATGTCAGAGCCGACCGAAAACACGCGAGCCACGATTACGATCAGCAGCAAGGGGGCCCAGCTGGGCGAGGTCGTATTGCGATTTTTTCATGATGTGGCGCCGGGCCATGTGAAGAACTTTACGAAGCTGGCTCAAGAGGGCTTCTATCAAGGCACGACCTTTCATCGGGTCATCCCCGGCTTCATGATTCAGGGCGGCGATCCCAACAGCAAGAATCCCGATCGCGCGTCGCACGGCATGGGGGGGCCTGGCTATCAGATCAAGGCCGAGTTCAACAGCCAGCCGCACAAGCGTGGCGTCATGTCCATGGCCCGCTCGACTGAGCCGGACAGCGCAGGCTCGCAGTTTTTCATTTGCGTTGCGGATGCGAACTTTCTCGATTGGCAGTACACGGCGTTCGGCGAAGTGGTCAGCGGAATGGACGTCGTGGATAAGGTTGTCGCCATGAAGCGTGACGGCCGAGATAATCCGTTTGAACGAGTCGAGATGACTGTCGCGATCAGCGAGAGCTGATCGTTGCAATGTAAAATGGAAAATTCAAAATGAAGCTTTCCACTGGCAGCATTCGTTTTTCATTTTGCATTTTGACTGTTTTTTTCGCCGCTCTGGCTGTTGGCTGCGGTATTCCTATGGTGCCCTACCGCGCGGTCTATGAGGACCCAGTCAATTACGTCAGGCTGGAATGGGATCAAACGGTTTTGCCTGAGTGGCCGCCCAGCGCTCATGCGCACCCGACTATGATGTCTGTCGAGGATCTGGCTCACATCCTCGACGGCATCTCGGTCAGAGAACATCGGATTTGGTTGCAGATATGGCTGCAAGGCGAGGCGCCGCTGGAACCGGCATTTCGTCCTGAAGAGCTGGTCCTGGTGTCTCGGCAGGTTGTCGCGGCCCTGGCCGAGGCCCAACCGGACGAGCGGGTGACCTTTTATCTCAGCCAGCCGAAAACCTCCGTGAAGCGCATCATTACATCAGGCGGTTTGTATCTTCACGGCAAGGAGCTGCATTTCACGCTGGGGAACTGGCAGGTGCTGTACGGTATTCCAACCTATGGGATAATCTACGATCGGCGCTATCCCCTGCGAGCGACGGCTGCGAAGGGGTTCGATATTTTCTTTCATCCGAACGAGGCGGTCGTCGAGCAGCACCATGGTTTTCTGGATACAGTGCTGGCCAACACCAGAGACGAGCTTGTCATCGACCTGACGAAGATGAATTCCGGACCGATCGCCTTGCTAGTGCAGCGTTGAATCGATCTCTAGCTGGCTCCGTCTTCCTGCTGCATAGGCGAGGGTGACTTCCGCGATCTTGTAATCGTATTGCGCTTCCGCCAGCCTTGTTTGCGCCCCCGTCGTGGCGACTTCCGACTGCGTCACCTCCACCACTGTGCCGAGCCCGAGCTTATAGCGCTGCTTCGCGAGGTGCAGCGCTTCCAGTGACGTCTTCACCTGCTCGTCGCTCAGCGTGATCTGTTGCGCGAAGGTGAGGGTGTCGAGATAGGCGTTCGTGACCTGTTGCGTCAGGGCCTGTTCGATGCTGAGGCTGACGGACTGGGCTGCCACCTGTTGCGCGCTTGCTTCCCTCACCTGGTTCTCGATCATGAACCCCGTGAAGATCGGCATGGAGACCGAGGCGCCGCCGGCCCACCAGCCACCGGTCGTGACGTTCCGGCTGGTGTCGAAGGTGTCGTATTGGCCGCCGCTGGCGATGGCGGAAATCGTCGGGAGGTACTGTTTCTTCATAGCCCGGAGCTTGGCTTCTGCCGCGGCGCTCTGTTCTCTGGCCCGCTGCAGTTCTGGATGGGTCAAACTGTCGGCAATCAACGAGGGGAGTTCGCGCGGTACCCGCACCTCCACTGAGACCTCCTCCAGCACATAGTCTGCCGCGCCGACGATACCCATCGCGCGATTGATGTCGGCAAAGCTGGATTTGAGGTCGTTCCGGCTCTTCACCAGGAGCGATTGCGCATTGACCAATTCCAGCCGCGCGAGGTCGAAGTCGAGCTTCGATTTCAATTGCTGGCGGTAGAGGGTTTCGATCTGGCCGGTGATGAGCCCCCGTTCACGCACGGTCTCCTCGGCAATCTGCACTAGCTTGCGCCGTTTTAAACTGTTGAGGTAGGCCCGTTGGATATTGACGACGATGAGGGCGCGTCGCGCGGCGACATCCTGGGTGGAGGCCCGTTGCGATAGTTCCGACGCCTGGACCATATTCTGTGTGTAGCCGAAGTCGTAGAGCCGCTGGCTCGCCAAGATTCCGGTCGAGTAGGCGCTCATGTTGGGCTGCAAGAGGCCGCCAGCTGGCGTGACGAAGCGCGGGTTGATCCTAGCTGCCCCGTTGGCCGCATCGATATTGGCGGAGACTTGTGGGTAGTAGAGTGAGCGGGTTTGCTCGGTTCGCGCTTCGTTGATTTTGAGGTTGGCGTCCCCCTCTTGCATGAGCGGATGGTTCTTGAGCCCTGCATCGACGGCCTGTTGTAGGGCCAGGAAGCTGCCTTGCAGGAGGGCTGGCGGCGCGTCCTGTGCCGGCTGTGCAAGTCCTGCGTGAGGATCGAGCGCGCCGAGTGTGACGAGCGCGAGACCTGCCGCGACGAGGAATCGAGTCGTAAGAGGTGTCATGGTCGTTCTCCTGATAATGGGCGTGAAACGGTCCGACATCGTCTACTTGTTAGCGGAGGCTGGCGGAACGCCCTGGTTGCTTCCCGGCGACCGCCGTTCCAACTTCTGCTGCGCCGGCTTGGCCTCCGGAAGATTGAACGGCGCGGGAGTGACTTGGGCGCCTTCCACCAGTCTGCGCTTGCCGACGACGACGACCTGTTCGTCGCCAGAGAGTCCGTCGGTAACTTCCATCCAGCGCCCGTCGCTGATGCCGGTTTGCACCGGCACAGATTTTGCGCGGCCGCCTTCGACGATAAACACAGACTTACCTTTCGGCCCGCTGATGATGGCTTGCGGCGGCAACACAAGCGCGTTGGGAATCTCCCGCAGCCCGAGCGAGACTTCGACATAGGTACCGGGGCGAAGCGCATGGTCCTTGTTCGGGAGATCGATCTCGACGAGGAGGCTTCGCGTCGACGGATCAAGCGCGAGAGTCGAACGAGTGACGGTGCTGGTGAAGGATCGTCCGTCGAGTCCCTTGACGATCATGGTAGCCTTGGTTTTGCCAGGCACCACCCACAAGGAGTCATCCTGCGACACGTTCGTGTAGACGCGCACGGTATCCAGATCCATGATGGTGAAGAGCGGAATCGCTCCGGCTGACGAGGCCGTAGCGATCTGAATCAGCGCCCCGGGATCGGCAAAACGGGCCGTGATGACCCCCGCATAGGGCGCGCGCACCTTCGTATAGTCGCGCAAGGCCATCCGCTGTTCCACGAGATGTTTCGCCCCCTGGGCTGCGGCCTCCACGACATCGACATCGTGTTTGGCGATGACATCCGGGGATTCCTTCCAAACTTTGGCCAGCCGTTCGAGCGTCAGCTTCTTGATGTGGTAGTCGGCCAGGGCTTGATGGAACTGTTCGTCCACTTCCGGTGCATCGATGATGGCCAGGATCTGATCCTTCTTGACCGAATCGCCTTTATCCGGACCGATCCATTTCAAATAGCCGGACACTTTCGCGTAGAGCGTCGTTTGATAGAGTGGCGAGATATTCCCTGGAAGAGTGACGGTATAGACTAGCTCTCGTCTCGTCGGTTTCGTGACCTGCGCATCCACCGGCTGGCTATCGCCTTGTGGGCCAGGTTTCGGAGCGTCCGGCGAGGGCGCGAGATGGCTGTCGCCTGGCAGGGCCGTCGTTTGTTCCCCGGTGCCGTGAAGGGAGAGATAGCCTCCGATGGACAGCGCCGTCATCGCCGCTAGAGTTGGGATGAGCCAGCGGCGCGGCGCGGATGGCGAAAGTGGGGTCCGTTCGTCGAGATCGTCCATCAAATCTCCTCAGAGGTCGCTTGAGGTGTGGGGGCGGAGGCCACATGCACACGACTCGTCAGAACCAGGCTATGCAGCACCGGCACGACGAGCAGGGTCATGATGGTGGAGACGGCTAGGCCTCCGACGACGGCGCGGGCCAAGGGGACCATCGTTTCATTCCCTTCGCCGAAGCCCAGCGCGAGCGGGAGCAAGCCTAGAATCGTTGCGAGGGCTGTCATCAAAATCGGTCGGACGCGGCTGGCGCCAGCTTGGAAGACGGCTTCTTCCGCAGTGGCGCCGGCTCGCACCCTGCGGTTCGCCGAGTCCACCAGGAGAATGCTGTTCGAGACCACGATGCCCATCATCATGAGGGTTCCGATCATGGATTCCACGTTGACTGAGGTATTGGTCAGGTGCAGCAAGAGGACGGTGCCGATCAAGCCGAGCGGCACCGCCACCAGGATAATCAAGGGATCAATCAAGGACCGGAAGAGTCCGACCATCACGAGATAGATCAAGAGCATGGCCAGGGGCAGGGCAAGGGCAAAGTTGCCGATGGCGGCCCGCATGTTGGCCACTTCGCCGCGAAGCTGCAAGGTCACGTCCTTCGGGAGCTGGATAGTGGCCAGGACGGTTTCAATGTCTTTGGCGACGTGGCTCAGATCGTTGCCAACTGGCGTAATGAGCACGTCGATCATCCGAGAGAGATCGTAGTGATCCACGGAATCTGGGCCGGTCTTGAAGGAGAGGGCGGCCACATCCCGGAGGAGGACTGGCGGCCCGCGCCGCTCGTCTCCTGACGCATAGAGGCCGCTGGCCAAACCCATCGGCTGTCCGGCGAAGGGGGTGTTTTGGAGCGCCTGGGCCGAGCCGCTCGTTGCGCTCGAGGTCAGGGAGGAGGCGGGGCGCAGCTGTGTGCGGGCGCCGATGATCGGGGTGTTGAGCAGGTCTTCGGTATTGGTCAGCGACTGTTCCGGATATTGGGCCAGCAAGTAGTACCCGTTGCCGGTCTTGGGATCGAGCCAGAAGTTGGGGCTCAAGGCAATGTTCGAGCTGATGCCGGTGATCACATCCACGATGACGCGTTCCTGCGTAATGCCGTAATAGGCGGCTTTGGTTCGGTCCACGTCGATGTGGATCTCCGGATAGTTCTTGCCCTGTTTGATCCGCACATCGACCGTGTTTGGGACCTGCGCGACCTTCTGCTGAATTTCTTCCGCCACAGACCGGATGATGTCGAGGGTCGGCCCTTTTATCTGAATGTCGATCGGCGCGCGCAGCCCGAAGTTCAGGACGTCGCTGATGATGCCGCCGGTCTGGAAGGCGAGTTCGACGCCGGGCAGGGAGTTGTGCAGTTTGGCCCGTAGCTGCGTGATGTAGTCGTCCGTGCCCCCTTGGTGGCCCGTTACGAGGTTGACCAGCACAAAGGCTGTGTGGCTGCCGGTGTTGGGGGCGAAACGAGCCGCATCGCCGAAATACATCCCGGTGTTGGAAATGACTTCTTCCAGATCCTGTTTCGGGATGGTCTCCTGCACCAGCTGTTCGACCTGCGCCACAATCGCTATCGTCTTTTCAATCCGCGACCCTTCCGGCGCTGAGATATGTATCGTGAAATTGCCTGCGTCGACGCGCGGGAAAAATTCCTGGTGCAGCAGTGGCGCCAGGATGAGGACTGTGCCCATGAGGGCCAGGAGGGCCAGGCCGATCACAACCGGTTTGAGGCGCAGGCTGGTCCGCAAGAGCGGGAGATAGATGGCCAGGACATAGCGGAACCAGCCGCTGGAGGCTGAGCCCGCCTTTGCGCTGTCGCCGCTATGGGCCTTCTGGTAAAAACTGGCGAGGAGTACCGGCGTCACGGACATCGAGACGGCATAGTCGGCCAGCATGGCAAAGACCACGGTCATGGCGAGCGGCAAGAAGAGGAATTTGATGATCCCGGTGAAGAACATGATGGGGAGGTACACGATCAGGATGCAGATCGTGGCGACCAGGATCGGCAACGTCAGTTCGGTCGCGCTGTCTTCGGCGGCGGAGCAGCCGTCTTTGCCCATCGCCAAATGGCGATGTAGGTTTTCCTGCACGACGATGTTGTTATCCAGCAGGGTGCCGATTACGAGCGCCAACCCGCCGAGCGTCATGATGTTCACGCTCTGGCCGGTCAAATAGAGCGCGCCGAGCGCAGCCGTGAGCGAGAGGGGAATCGCCAATCCGACGACCAGCGAGGCTTTGAAGCTTCCGAGGAAGAGATAAATCATCAGGCCGGCCAGCACCGCGCCCATGAGCCCTTCTTTTTGCAGATTGGCAATGGCCTGTCGGATATAGAGCGACTGGTCATAGATGAACTTCACCGTCGTACCGGCGGGAATCTCCGTCAGCTTCGAGAGTTTTGCGCGGATCCCGTCTGTTACTTCCAGCGTATTGGCCCCCTCCTGCCTGGTGATGGGGAGATAGGTGGCCTCGCGCCCATTCACCCGCACGATCGACGTTTGAATGGCCGCGCTGTCCGATGCCGTGCCGATGTCGCGCACGAAGATCGGCGTGCCGTTCACGATTTTGATCGGGATATCGTTGATCTTCTCGACCGCCTCGATGAGGCTGTTCGAATAGACGTAGAAGTCCAGGTCGCCGATCTTGACATCGCCGGCCGGGATGATGGCGCTCTGGGTGTTAATGGCTTTGACGACGTCCGAGGGGGACACGTCGCGCGCGACCATTTGTTGCTGGTCGAGGAAAACCGTGATCTGCCGGACCTTGCCGCCCAGCGGGGTGCCGAAGGAAATGCCGGGGATGCTGGCGATCTGCTGGCGCAAGGTGAAATAGGCCAAATCGCGGATTTCTTTCGCACCCAGCGTGTCGCTGCTGACCGAGAGGAGCCCCACCGGCAGGCTTGCCACGCCGAACTTATAGACGGAGGGAGGATAGACGCCGGGCGGGAGGAGGCGAATGATGCTGTAAGCCAAGCTGGTCAGCTCGGATTGGGCCGAATCGATGCTGTATTCAGGCTGGAAGAAGACTTTGATGTAGCTCATTCCGGCCAGCGACTGCGATTCAATATGTTCAACGTAGCTCGCTTCGACGAACCGCTGCTCCATCTTGAGCGTAATCGCCCCCTCCATCTCGGTGGGGCTTAAGCCCCGGTAGAAGGTCGTCACGAGGATGGTCGGAATCTTGATCTCGGGGAAAATGTCCACCCGCATCTTTTGGTACGACACGGTGCCGAGGACGAGCAGGATCATGCAGAGGGCAAAGACGGCGTAGGGGTTTTTGAGAGATGCGCGGGTTAGCATGCTGTTTCAACCATGCGCGGGCGGTTCCGTGTGAGCCAGGAGCGGCAGAGGTCGCCGGTACAGTGAATAAGCCCAGCGAAGTTCTCTACTTTTACCACATAACCGTTGGTTCCGCAGCTATAGAAATGGCACGATTCAGACGTATCGTGGTGGGCACCGGTGACCCTCCTTGTGTTGTCGGCCGTGACGCACTTCCTCATCTCTGTTGCCTTGTAGTCAATCGTGTCATCGCACGAGTGCACGATCAAGGATTGATGCAACGATTAGATGGCGCGATTGTTAAAGAATTGTTAACTTTCGAGGAAGGGGGGAGTGTAGCGCGGCAAACCGATCATGGGATCAGCGCCGTTTCAGCAGGGCGCAGCCCTTTGGGCGCCTAGAGGCAGATCTAAGAGTATGAGGGAGGGGAGGGCTGGCGAGGCAGGTGGTAGGGTTTCTGTACTCGCGGAGCGCGCCTCCGATCCCTACCCACCCTCGCCGCCCACTTATCTGCTACCCGAGAGGGTGCTCTGTGGTTACTGCGATCCGGCTGGCGCCACGATCCGGAACCGGACTTCATCCACAAGAGTATCGCTGGACGCCTGCTCTCCTGCGAACAAGCCACAGCGGTAGAGACCTGTGGCCCATCCAGTGGCAGGAGGGGCGAGCAGGAAATAGCCGGACTGGTCGTTCATGGTTGTCATGACGTGGTCCTGTGCGATGGCGCGTGGCGCTCCCGTGCCCCCTGATGTCTCAGGCGAACAGTGTGCTGTAAGGGGGACCGCATCGTACGAGGACGACACCAGTCTGAAGACCAGGTAGATCTCTTTCTGCGAAGGGGGGAAGCTATCCCCTGGGTAGAGAGGAATAAACTCATGGGCTCCGGTGGGGAAATCGTCCCGCACGACTTTTCCAGCGGGGATGACAAATCGAAACCAGCTGAAGTCGGCATCCCGGCCCATAAGCGAGGCCTGTTGGTCTAGGGGGTTCTGAGGTTTCAGCTGCGCCAGAGCCTTCGCGAACAGGTCTTCCTCCGCAAGGGCTGAGGCAGAGGCGGGAGTGCTGGATGGGACTGAGTTCGCCGCTTCATCTGTCAGGCGCGCGAATTCTGGAACATGGGGCCGTACCTTCTCGAGCCATCGGGCGATCTTCTGTTTGTCGAGCATCCTAGTGTCCGGCGGGAGCTGGGTGTTCTTATTCTGTGTTTCAAATTCGACCGCCGCCTCATAGAGGATGTGGAAATGCACGAAGGCCTCTTCCCACTGTTTTAGGTCGACGAGACATTGGCCCATTCGAAAGACCGTATCCGCATAGTCTTCGTCGCTGGGATTCAGGTCAGATATCTTGCCGAAGACCGTCAGGGCTTCCTTGCACCGGCTTAGCTGCATGAGGGTCAGCCCTAATTGGTGATTGGCAAGGGGGTCGTTGGGGTTGAGCGCCAGCAGCCGTCGATAGATCGGTTCGGCCTCCTGGTAGTGACCAATTGAGAAGAGTCGCCAGGCCTCTGCGCGAATGGCGGCCCATTCCTTTCGCTGCGCCGCGGTCATGTCGCGCGAGAGGACCGGGTCGAAACGCCGGCCGCGATCGATGGAGGTGCCGCGGATTTGCGAAAGCAGATTCTTGGCAGGGAGCTCCAGTGGAGAGTCGGGCGGCAGCTGGTGCAGCACATATTGCACGGCAGCTTCCGCGCCTTGGTAGTTGAGGAGGTCAAATCTCGCTCGGGCCAATGATAATCGCCAGCCGAGCATATCCGGAACGAGTTCGACGGCTGCCGCATAGAACGCGAGCGATTTTTCCAGGCGATCGAGCTTTCGGAGTTCTTGCGCGAGCCGTAAATGGATCAAGGGATTTCGAATATCGATTTGGGCCATGCGTTGGAGCTCGGCGATGGATTCGTCTTCCTGACCCCACCGAGTCAGCACGCTCCACTTGGCCCATCGGATATCCAACGCAGCCGGGTTTCCGGCCAGCGCCAGGTCATAGGCCGCCACTGCCGCTTGAGGGTCTCGGGCTGTGGCCAGAATATCACCGCGTAATTTGTAGAGCGTCAGCGCGGGTGGGTAATCGTGAATTCCCTGGTCGAGGATCTCGATGGCTGGCTGCAGCGCGCCGCTCTCCCAGAGGGCTTTCGCTCGCTCTGCCAGGGCCGTTTCCGGATGAGTCTGTGGGGTCTCCGCCGATGCGAGAGCTCCCATCGTCAACGTTGCCGCACATGCCAGGCTCAGGAGCCTGGCGAGGGGACGGCCTTGTGGTCGGACGGCAGTGTGTTGCATGTGCGCGGGCAACGTTGTGAGGTCACTTGCTACTATACCAAGAAGCCGGGCGATAATGAAACGGACTGTCGCGTCCATGGTACACTGCACATCTCATGTTCGACGTCATTCTGTACCAGCCTGAAATCCCGCCGACCACCGGCAACATTATCCGGCTCTGCGCCAATACCGGGGCCAGGCTGCATCTGGTGAAGCCTTTGGGGTTTACGCTGGAGGACAAGCAGTTACTGCGAGCGGGACTGGACTATCACGAATTCGCCACGATCACGGTGTATGAAAGCTGGGCCGAATGCGCCGACCGATTCAAGGATCGCCGCCTCTTTGCCATTTCGACCAAAGGCACGCAACGGCATGATTTGGTCGAGTATGTTGCCGGCGATGCCTTTGTGTTCGGGCCTGAGAGCCGCGGGTTGCCGCCAGAGATTCTGGCGCTGGCGACAGGGCCGCAATGCATTCGAATCCCCATGGTTCCTGGAAACCGGAGCCTCAATCTGTCCAATGCCGTCGCGGTCGTGGTCTATGAGGCCTGGCGTCAGCTGGGGTTTAGTGTGGGGCCGAAGAGCGGGTAGCGAATGGCTTATCGCCGAACAACGGAAATCCTGTTTGTCTTGTCTTTACTCTCGGCCATATGCCATCGGCATGGGCTCTCTCATCCGTTTCTAGACATCTCCCTCCTTTAAACAGCGCCCGAGTCCCTGTTGCTCGGCAAAGTAATAGGCATAGTGCAGCGCGGCAAGGTTGGCGATGCGTTCTTCGGCCTCGTCGCGCGTGTCCGCATAAATAACCTGGATGCCATATCTCGCCGTGAGCGAGTCCAGAAAATCGATCAGCCCAATTTTGTGGTACTGGTTGAGACGCCCGCCAGCCTTGCGATGCTGGAGCGTACCTTCGATGACGAGGAAGCGCGAAGGGAAGGCGAGGACCTGTTCGAGTTCCTGGAGAAAGGGCAGGCGGTTGTACGAGGGATTTGAAAAGACCGTATAGAGGTCTTCGACGCTGATGCGTTTGATACACACGAGCTCGGGGACTTCCGCAATGGCATAGCCCTTGACTGGCAATGTTTCGCGCATCGTTCCGGCAATGCGCACGAATCCAAGAAAGTCGTAGGGCTGGTGCTCGCGCGGGTCGACGTAGAGGTGAATAGCCGGTACCATGGCTTTGGGCTGGTTTTGCTGGGAGAGTAGCATGATGAGCGATTGCGGGCCGCGAGGCCCGTGGCTGGCTTGCGCGTTCTGCTGCGCGCGGGGCGGGGTGCTCGAATAGGTGCCGGGCGAGGGATTCGCGGTGGGGGCCGGTCGTGCGGCCGGCTTCTGAGACGCCGTAGGTTGCGTTTTGGCATCGTAGCTGGCCCGTGCCGCCGAGTCGCTGAGGGTTTGATAGGCCTGGTTCAGCAGTTGTGTCCGGGTTTCCGCTTTCTTGTGCAGGGCCGGGGCATGGCCAAAGCGATCCGGATGCCAGACCTGGACCTGTTCATGCCAGGCTTTTTTGATTTCCGCGTCCGTGGCGGTGGGCAAAAGTTCCAGGAGCGTATAGTAATTGATGATCCGTTCCTCCCGCATCGGTTTCTCCTCTGGACGAAGTGTAACGGAGTACTCATCGGAGATCTAGCGAGCGGTGCCGCAATAGATCTGATAGATACGCGGGGCGGTTGCAGTAAGCTCGCTGCCAGCTCGTTCGTGCCGGCAGTGGATAGATTCATTCCGTACGCCACACCCTCAGCACACCATAATGAAAAGCAAGCCGCGCACCATTGCGCGCTCAGGCTCGTCGCGCTGTGCTTTTGGAACGATCGGTCCTAGAAAGAGAGGATGGTGCCAGGTACTCAACCAGTTTCAGCCAGCGCGCCGGGACGACCGGTCTTAGCTGCGCGGCTTATCCGCTCGATGGGACAGGAGCGGCGGCCCCAGAGGCAGCAAGGCATGGCCGGTAAAGGCAACGGTCAGGCTGGCAATGGCATGATAGAAGGCCATGCATCCTAGGAGGACATGGAAGATGCCTGGCAGTAATTCACTGATTTGACCCAGGCGCGCCATGAAGGTGAGCAGGAACGTTCCCGTAATGACGATGTGCAGGGCGCAGAGTGTCGTATTCCGGTAGGCCGTCAGGTAGACCATCGCCGCCGAAAAGAAAAAATACACGAGATTGATCGGCGCGAACAGCACCATGTCGAGCTGCGAGTTATTGCTCGCGCTGACCAGCTTGACGGTGCAGACGGTGGCCCAGAAGAATCCGTACATGGTGAGCGCGGTGCCGCCAAGTTGCTCGTGGTAGCGGATGTCGGTAATGCCCGCCAGGATTTGCACGATGCCGCCGAAGGCGAGGGCGATAACGAGGGTGCCGATATGATCTCGCTCGGGAATTAGGCCCAGCTGCGCCGTGCCCAGGGTGAGAGCGCCGACCGCCAGCCCGAATAATCCAATTGCCAAGACATCGATACGTCGTGCGTGTTCGTCACCGGCCATGGGGACTCCTTGCGTAGGTTCAGTTGCGTGGTGCAGAGGTGAGTAGCATGCAGGAGCGGCAGCCGGAAAAGCAATGAGTCAGGAGGCCTGGCCGCGTGGGGTGCCGCGGGTTATCGATAAGGCTTGTTGCCGATGGGCGGGATTGACGTCAGGCCTTGGGGGCCGGCTTGGTTTTGAAGTAGTTTCCGCCCTTGCTGTTGTCGTTGTCGCTGCCCCAATCAATCTGCTTGTCCAGCCGCTTGAGAAGTGGGACATGTTTGGAACAGTGGATATAAGCTTCTTCCACGTCGATCAGGATCCAGGCTTCCGGGCGGCGGCCTTTTTTCAGCTTGGTTGCCTCGACCATGCTCTCCGGTAGATGGGGGAGGCTCGTGATCTCATCAGGGGAAAACACGCGCGCCTTGCCGTTGACGTGCAAGCCAACCGTGCTCTGGAAGTAATCCAGAAAGATCATGCCGATCTGCGGGTTCTCCAGGAGATTGCCTACACTGGCGAGGACGCCATTGCCACGGTATTCCGGGTAGGCGAGCGTTTTTTTATCCAGGATCTGTACGAATCCCGGCGCGCCGGCTCGAAAGGAACAATCGCATGAGCCGTTGGCGTCCGCGGTGGCGATGAAGGCCATGTCCTGCCGCGCGATGAACTGCTGCATCGCGGGGTTCAGATGATCCAGCATCTGTTTGGGGTAAAACGACGCAGCGCGGGTGCTAGTGCCGAACCGTTTCTGGGCCTGCTGTTCTCCTGTTGATACCGGCCGTTTCATAGCTGCTTCCTTCGTTTCCCTCTGGCGCTGTTCACGAGAAGAGGATCCCTCATTCTACAGGATGCGCCGCTTGGCCAACGGTACCACAGGCCCGTAGCGACCGCCAGAGTGGTATGTCAGGGGTTTATCGCATCACAATTTTTCTGCTCGTGTCCGCGCTCGCGACTGAAATTAATCAATAGTTTAAGGCAGAAGCATTTTATTATTGCTATTAGCAATTATAAATGCTAAACGTTTGGCATGGGACAGGCACATAAAGCGGAATCCGTCGAACATTTTCAGAATCATTTGAAAGATCTCCGCCTCGCTCACAGTTTTTCCCAGGATCAGCTTGCCGGAAAATCCGGAATCACTCGGCAGGCCATATCTGCCATCGAATCGCATCTCTATTTACCCACGACGGCGGTTGCGCTTCGGCTGGCGGCGGCCCTGGGCTGTCGCGTGGAAGATCTCTTCAGCTTGGCAGAGGCGCAGGAAGTCATTGGAGGGAGACTGGTCGGTCATTTGCCTCGCCGGGATGAGAAGATTTCAACGGTGCGTGTGAAGGTCGCGAGGGTCGGGGCTCATCTGATCGTGCGGCCCGTCACGGAGCTGGGCGAGGTCCTGTCCTATAGTGTGCCGGCCGATGGGTATGCCACGGATGTGCAGGGCCAGAAGTCCGGCGCCACAGTGAGCGTGACGTTGTCGCGTAGCCGTCAGGCAGTCGAACAGGAAATTTTCGTCGCAGGCTGCGATCCCGCGATCTTTCTCGCCGGCGCGCATTTGCGGCAGGGGCAGGGCCAGACTTCCATTGTCGGTTGGACTATGGGGAGTATGGCGGCGTTGCGGGCCTTGCAGCAGGGCGAGGTGCATGTTGCCGGGCTGCATCTCTTCGACCCGACTACCGGGGAATCGAACCTGCCCTTTCTAAGACGGGCGCTGAAGAGTGTGCACTACGACGTTGTGACGTTTGCAACCTGGGAGGAAGGGTTTCTTGTCCAGCCAGGCAATCCCAAATCTATCCGCACGATCGCTGATGTGGCAGATCCGCTTGTGACCCTCGTGAATCGCGAAGAGGGGGCGGGCGCCAGGCTCATGCTTGATCAGAGGCTGCGGGCAGCGGGGATCGACTCGGCTCAGGTGCGCGGGTATGAGCATACGGTGCCGTCCCATTTCGAAGTGGCCCGAGCTATTGCCAGCCACCAAGCCGACGTTGGGGTCGGGATCCGATCCGCCGCGCAACTCTTCGGCCTCGATTTTGTCGCGCTGCAAGCCGCCAGATACGATCTCGTGGTTCCTAAAGCCTATCTGAAGTCCCATCCGACATTGGCCCACCTGTTCGACACCATTGTCAGCCGTTCCTTCCGCGCGGAGATCGACGCGCTCGGGGGCTATGACACCACGAGTACGGGAATGGTCCATTCATTAGCATGAGGCTGGCGATGCGCAGGCAGCAGGATGTGTGGCCGTTCTTTTTTTTGATTTTCTTATTGGTGAGCCCTGTTGTGAGCCGGGCTGAATCGCTGTTAATCCTGGCTTCCCCTTCCGTCCAGGTCCCGCTTGAGGGTCTGGCGCACGCATTCGAGGCGATACATCCGGCTGTGTCGGTGGAGCTCGCATTCGAACGGGGATTCGATTTGAGACGGACCATTGCGCAAGTGGAGAACAGGGGAGTGCTGGCCGCCGAGGCGCGTCCAATCCATCTTGTCGCGCCTGGCGACGACGAGTTAGTCACGAGGCTTGCGCAGAAACAGTATGTGTGGTCGGAGACCAGGACTCCCTATGCCACGCGCCAACTTGTGCTCGTGGTTCCGGAATCGCTCGTGGATGCTCCGACCTCATTTGCCTCGTTGGCGCTGGACTCTCGCTGGCGAATTGCCGTGGCAGATCCTCTGGTCACCGAGCTGGGGCTGGAGACGGCTGCCTGCTTGGAATCGTTGGGGATTGCCGTGGCCATGGCTGATCGTCGAGCGGTCGCGGGCGATGCCCGTGGCGTCTTGGATCGCGTGTTGAGAGGCGACGCCGATATGGGGATTTTGTTCGGGCCCGATGCCCTACAGGAGCAAGAACATGTTCGCGTGGCAGCGGTGGCGCCGGAAGCCCACCATCATCCGCGCATCTATTCAATGGCCATGGTACGAAGCTGCCCCGATCGCATGCTCTGCAGAGATTTTCTCTCGTTCGTGTATACGCTGCCGGCTCAGGCGCTCTTGAAACAGTTGGGCTATGGCATTCCCCAGGAGGCTTTCGCCCGTGAATAAGTGGCTCGCCATGTTCGGTGCCTTTGTCATCCTGGCTCTGGCAGCCGGTTGTGCCAGGCTGCCGTACGATACGATGGCGGTCGAGGAGCAGGAGCGTTTGCTGGTGACGCTTCAGCAGGAAGTCGCGCCGGCCGGCTACGCCCATCCGGTTCAGCTGACTGCGGCCGATGCGGCCGCCATCCTCCGGGGATTTTCGGTCCGTCCCCAGCGGGCTCTGCCCCTTCGGTGGTATGCAGAAGATAATCCGCCGAAGCCCCTGTTTCGGGAGGATGAGATCCGCCTCTTGGCACCTGCGTTGAGTCGGGCCCTACGCCTGGCCGGGCCGGATGAGCGGGTGCGGTTTGAACTGCGCGCGCCCGGGCTGAACTCTGCGGCGAGTCGCGATGTCACGGTCGGCTGGGTGGCGGTTCGGGAGCCCTATTGGTATGTCACCGTGGAACAGGTTCATGCGCAGGCTCCCCTCAAAAAGTCTGACCAGTACGATTACAATTTTCCCACGCCGCCGCCCTTGCCCGACTCCTTTCTTCTGTATTTTGAGCCAGGACGTTATTGGGGGGCCGATCGGTCGGGCACGGCTCGAGGGTTAGACTATCGTGCGTTCCTCAAGTCCGCCATCGTGCCGACGGGAGGAACGGCACGATGAGCAGCCTGTTGCGTCTCTGTGCCGTCATGATGGTGTCCCTGGTCTGGGGGTCTGCCTTGTGGGCGGCGGAGTCAGGCCGATTGGTGGAGAAAGACGGCAAGTATGTGTTTGTCGAAAGCATGGATCCTGCCACCCAGCTGCTGCTCGAACGGGCGGTCAAGCAGGGGACGATCAGCCAAGAGGAATTCAATCGTGTGGCGCAGGAGTCCGAGCGGAGAGCCTATCTCCTCCAGCCGAGTTACAGGCTCTGGTATGATCGTGGCTTTAATATCTCGCTGAGCGACAACGCCTTCCTGCTCAAAATCCGCGCCCGGTTCATGGGCCGCATGACGAGTCGTGTTCGCAATGATGCCTGGCGGAACCCGGGCGATGCGAAGAATTTTCCAGAATTGCTCGGCGTCTTCGGGGACTATCGGGCCAGCCGGTCGGACAACGAGTCCACTCAGTTCAATCTCCGCCGCGCGCGGCTGTATTTCATGGGGCATCTTTTCAATCCTGATTTTAAATACTATATCCAGCTCCGCAGTGAAACGGCCGAGAACGCGCAGTCGCCCGGCTCACTCCAACTGTTCGATTGGTTCTTCACCAGCACCCATGTGCCGGCCCTCAACGTCCAGTTCGGCCAGTATAAGGTCTATTTCAATCGCGCCCAGATCAACTCGACGGCGTCGATGCAGTTCGCCGAGCGGGCGCTTGTGATGGATGCCTTTACTGGCAGCGGGCTCGATCGGCGGGATATCGGACTTACGCTGATGAACGACGACGAGCTCTACCCGGTAAACTACTACCTGGGGGTCTTCAACGGAGCCGGGCCGAACTTCAATCGGCTGGGGTCCTTTACTAGCGAGCAGCCGACGGAAGGTTGCCCCGCTGGCGTCAGTGTGGCGGGTTGTCATACCGCTCAGCGAAACATCAATTCTAACCTCCGGATGGATCTCAGCAAGCTGATGTTCGCAGGCCGGCTCATGTGGAACATCATGGGGCGACCAGGCTATGGCGAAGGGGACCTCGTCTATTCCGAGACCCCACAAATGGCAATTGCCGGAGGCTATGCCTACAATCCCAGCATCAATACCAGTTCCAATAACGCTTTTATCGGGATCGACTTGGGGAACCTGAACTATCGGCGGCAGTTGGCCGCCTTCGGGAATGGCAGACAGCTTGGCTGGGGCGTCGTCGATTACTCGACCTGGGCCCTGGACTATGTGCTGAAGTATCGGGGGTTCTCCTTTCAAACGGAATACTATTTCAAAAATGTAACGCGCCATAATAAGGGAGTTCCTTGTATGAATACCGCGTGCACATCAGTGGCGTCCGCTTTGCTGGGTCATGCGCAGGGCTGGTACGGGCAGTCCGGTTATTTTCTGGTGCCGAAAAAGTTGGAGCTGGCCGCTCGCTATGCCTACTGGGATCCAGATACCAATGCGGCCGACGATCTCGTGAAAGAAGCGAATGTGGCCCTTACCTACTATGTGAACGGAAATTACGATCAGACGATTACGGTGCAATATTCTAATACCGCCATGGGGACTGGGGGCTATGCCATCGCCCGGAGTACGCCCTTGCCGACCGAGTTCGGCACGGTGCCGCTGGATGCGCGTGGCGGGACCTTGATTGAAAATGCGATTCGGCTCCAATATCAAATATTCTTCTGAGGCCTGCGATGAAACAGCTGGTTCGTTCGCTTTTGCTCATAGTTTTGTTGGCGTGGATCGATCCGTCCTCGGCTGGAGCGGCCCGCGAGATCACTGTGGCTGCGGCGTCGGACTTGAGCTTTGCGTTTAAGGAAATCACGGCTCTGTTTGAACAGACCACGGGCACCCATGTGAAGTTGTCGCTTGGTTCATCCGGGAATTTCTTCTCGCAGATCCAGAACGGCGCGCCCTACGATCTCTATTTTTCGGCGGATAGCCGCTACCCGCACAAACTGGTCGAGAGTGGCCATGCGGTGGCGTCGTCTCTCTATATCTATGCAGTCGGGCGCATCGTCCTGTGGGTGCCCACGTTATCGGCCTTGCCGATCGAACAGCGAGGCTTAGAGGTGTTGCTCGATCCGACTGTGAAGAAAATTGCCATTGCCAATCCCAAACATGCTCCGTATGGCAGAGCGGCGGTGGCGGCGATGGAGCACGCCCTGCTCTACGATCGCGCCAAAGACAGGCTGGTGCTGGGCGAGAATGTCTCGCAAGCGTCGCAGTTCGTGGAGTCTGGCGCGGCGGATATTGGAATCATCGCCTTATCCTTGGCCCTGGCGCCGCCGATGCAAGCAGCCGGGCGCTACAAGGAAATTCCTGCTGAGGTTCATCCTCCCTTGGTGCAAGGGGCCGCCCTGCTAGCTGGAGCCTCGCATCCAGTCGAAGCACAGGCCTTCCTGTCGTTTCTCCAAAGTACGGAGGGTCGGGCCATCATGACGCGCTATGGTTTCGTGGTTCCGGACAAACGGTAACGATCAGATGAATTGGATTGCCATCGGAGTCACCGTCAAGCTCGCAGCCCTGACCTCGCTCTTATTGCTGGGCATCGGGGTAGGGATTGCCTATTGGCTGAGCTTTTCTCGCTGGCGCTGGAAGTTTCTTGTCGAGTCCATCGTCGCGCTTCCGCTGGTGCTGCCGCCGACTGTGTTGGGTTTTTATATTTTGGTCGCGATCGGCCCGCACAGCCCAGTCGGTCGATTCTATGCGGATCTTGTAGGCCATGCGCTGCCGTTTACCTTTGAAGGGCTGCTGTTTGCCTCGATCCTCTATAGTCTGCCGTTTGCGGTTCAGCCGTTCGCGGCGGCGTTCGATCAAGTGGATCGGCGTCTGATTGAAGCCTCTTGGACCTTAGGGGCGTCGAAGCTTCAGACTTTTTTCAAGCTCATTCTGCCGCTCTCAATCACCGGAGTTATCACCGGCGTCGTCTTGAGCTTTGCCCATACGTTAGGTGAGTTCGGCGTCGTGCTGATGGTTGGGGGCAACATTGAAGGGGAAACGCGGACGGTCTCAATCGATATTTACGATGAGGTGCAGGTGCTCAATTATGCAGGGGCCGCAAAGACGGCATTCTTTCTTCTCGTGGTCTCCTATCTGGTGTTGCTTTGTGTTTACGCGATGAACCGAAAGGTCTGGGCAGTATGGCCGCAACGCTAAGCCTTGACTGCCGGAAAACATTCCCCCGTGGGCTCACGGTCTCCGTGCAGCTAGAGCTTCCGCTCGATCCTCCATTGGTTCTGATCCTGTTTGGTCCCTCTGGTTCAGGTAAAACGACGGTCCTCCGTTGCTTGGCTGGACTCGAACAGCCGGAGGAGGGGACGATCCGGTTTGGGCAGGATCTCTGGGTCGATGCCGCGCGCCGTCAGGTTGTGCCGCCGCAAGCGCGCCACCTTGGCTATATGCCGCAGGACTATGCCCTGTTTCCAACCCATACCGTGACGAGCAATATCGAGTATGGGCTGAGTGACTTGCCGCAGGCTGAGCGGCGCAGGCGGGTGAGCGAGGCGCTGGCCTTGCTGCAACTCCAGGGATTGGAGCAGTCGAAGCCCCGCCAGTTGTCTGGCGGCCAGCAGCAGCGCGTAGCGTTGGCTCGCGCGATTGCCCGCCAGCCGCAGCTATTGCTATTGGATGAGCCATTGTCGGCCTTGGATGCTCCGACTCGAGGTGCGCTCTGTAGCGAGCTCCGCGCCTTGCTCACCAGGTTGAAAATCCCGACCGTCGTCGTCACCCATGATTGGACGGAAGCCCTGACGCTGGGTGATCGCATTGCCGTCATGAGTGAGGGCACGATACTGCAGGTTGGCGTTCCTCAGGAGGTATTTTCTCGACCGGCCAATGAATCAGTAGCGCAGATTGTGGGAGTCGAGACGGTCGTGCAGGGGCAGGTCAGCGACTCTGCACATGGGCTGGCTACGGTTCAGGTCAACGGTATAGCCATGAAGGCCCTGGTGGTGGACGAGATCGGCCCATCGGTCTATGTCTGTATCCGTGCCGAAGATGTGGTGCTGGAACAGGCGGGGAGCGGTATGACCAGCGCCAGGAACCATCTTGTGGGGCGGGTGGACGCCATCGATCCCCGGGGCGTGATGGTGCAGGTGAAGATTGACTGCGGCTTTCCGCTTACGGCGGTGATCACGCGGGGGGCTATTGAGGAGTTGCGTCTGGCGCCAGGCGCCCCCGTCATCGCGGCGATTAAGGCCGGATCTGTGCACCTGGTGTCTCGTTCAGTTGTTTGAATCGGAATAGGAGGTGAACGTATTTGTGCAATTTAGGCCGTCCGGTCACGGTGCAGTGGACAAAATCATCTTCCCCAGCTTCTGGGGATAAGTCTGTTCATAAGATTGCCCGCTCGCACAATCCCGCATAGCTATTCACTTGAAACACGTCTTTGCCTTAAAAATAGGCATTGTTTGATGATGAGGGTGACCCCCTAGATATAGTGGTCCTCACTTAAATATCAGCGAAAAACAACAAAACATAGTGGACATGAGTGTTTCATCATCTCTGGCTGCGAACCACCGCGCTGGCAGAGACATTCCTGACCTGTTATGCACAGATCTCCTACAGTGGCGGGGATTTTTTGATTGAGTCCATAAGCCTTGGGTATGGGGCTTGACAGCGCATCGCGATATATGTAACCATTGGTTACATTATGAAGCCAACTGATCTGAAGCATATTCGCGAACAGCGTGGGTTGACCCAGCAGCAGCTGGCGGATACTTTGCGGACGACCCGCGTATCTATTGCTCGATATGAGGCCGGTATGCGCCGTATTCCCGGAATGGTGCAAATTGCGCTGGATCAGGTAGGTGGCGCCTCGGGAATTCCTATGGCGGGCATGGTGGCCGCTGGTTCACCGATCGAACCAGTTCCCCAGTCCGAACTCATCGATGTGCCCCCGAGCATGTTACGAGGTGGTAGCACGTTCGCGCTCCGCGTCAAAGGGGAATCGATGAAGGACGAGGGCATCCTCCCAGGCGATCTTGTGGTGGTGAGAAAGCAGGCGACGGCGCAAAACGGGCAAACCGTCGTGGCATTAGTGAATCAGGAGGCCACGATCAAGACCTACTTCAAGAAAGATTCACATATCGAGCTGCATCCGGCGAATCAGGCGATGCAGCCGATTATCGTGACTCCGTCCGATACTTTTCATATCGAAGGCATTCTGATCGGCGTGATTCGGCATTGTCCGGTCTAATTCATGAGGGGAGGGCGCAGCGATGCATACAGGAGGAAGACTCTGTGAGACGGAACGGCTGGTTAATTTGGAGCAAACGGTGAATTTCTTAAACGGACAATTACGCGAAGTGCAATGGACGCTGGGCCGGCCCAAGGCGGATCGGCTTCCGGCCCGGTTGTGGCGGGCCTTGGTGAACCCGAAGGGTGGGCAGGCGTTTATGTCCGCCGTCTGCAATCGCCAGGTTCGTCCGAATACAAAGATGGTGCCGCATGTTGAATCACGATCGTAGGGTGGAGCGATTAGTGGGCGGCGCCTGTGCGGACTGTGGGTCGATCGTCACTCAACGACTCGCGTGCGTTGATGGAATGACCCATTCAACCGTCGAACTCTGTGAACGTTGCTGGACCGCGTCTCAGCAACGGCAGGTCTTTTTAGGCGGATGTTGCGGCTAACGGAACCTGGCAAAATGACTGCTACCGGGCTGTAGACACTTTCCAGATCATTCCTGTATTCTATGCCCGTGTACGGAGAATCTCTTCTGGCGGTGTAGCTCAGTTGGTAGAGCAGCGGACTCATAAGCCGCGGGTCTCCCGTTCAATCCGGGACACCGCCACCAAATACTTCAACAAGGCGAAGTGCCGTGGGCTAATCTTGCAACGACGTGTGGCCAGCCCTCCCGCCTGTTGTGCGTAAACCTACTAGTCCGATGACTACCCTAAACGCGTCACTCAATCTCGATGAGAATTTCATTTCGACGGAAAAAAGGTAATGTCCACGGTGGGTTATACCGTGCGAGCTGAAAAGGAGCGATAGCATGAAGGTTCTTTGATGCGATCCAAGCTAAAAGTTCCCTCGCCTTCTCCTCAGCTTTCTCTTCACCCGCGAACCAGTCGAATACCAGCACTGCATACCGCTTCTCCGGTACTTCCCGTAAAATAACCGCCTCATTGACGGGGTGAGGCAATCGGCTCATCGTGTACGCGCGTGGCATAACAAACTGCACGCGCCATTGTTCGGTCAGGTTGACTCGTTCCACCGTTACGGGTGCAGTCATCGCAATCTTCTGCGAAGGTTGATCCGCAACCCCATCAACCGATTTATTATTGCCGAAAATGTAATTGGCAATCAGCCGAAATCCGGCGTTTGATGCCGTAGCCATATCTCCCACAACAATTGTTTCAGCAACAATCAATGGTAGATATTGACGAATTTCAATGTCGTTGAATTGCGCGATAAGGTGAAACGCGGGCTCTTCAATGGCCAGCGCCTCTCCTGCCGATACGAGACTAATCACCGCCACGACCAGATACTTCCTCAGCTTGTGCATAGATCCTACGCCTCCTTTTCGTGGGCAGATGGTGCCGCAGGCACATGAAAGCACTTATCCTAGCGCGTGGGCAAGCGTATGTTTTCACATTCGCGCGCTTGGGTCAGCGTGCGTCGCTCGCAATGGACCACGAATTTTCTGGCCAAACTAATATATCTTCCGGGCCACCGCCACCACCGTGCACGTTGTGCGCATCGTTCCCTTTTATGTGGCATCGTGCTGACGTCGGAGATGCCCTTGGTGTGCGGGTTAGCGCCCCACTCATGGCTCTGGTAGACTAGGGCCATGATCCATCCGCTTCCCTCCACCTGTGAACGAGCCCTCCTCGAACGATTCCTCAAGGCGGAAGCCATGGCCTTGTGGGCGGTGCGCTCGGCGCAAGCGCAGGCTGTGCCGCCCGGGGTGCTGCAGTTTTTACGTCGGCATGAGGAGGAGGAGGCCCAGCATCTCAAGCAGTTCGAACAGCTGTTGGGCGTTCGTTCACATCGCAAGACAGTGTTGCCTCGTGTCCCCACCCAATGGTGGGCCCTGGCCGTGCATCTCTACGGATACGAGGCGTTGGGATTGGAGTTTGCCAAGTTGCTGATCGAAGTGCGGGCGGATCTAATTTCGATTTTGAAGGATGAAGAAGTACATGTGGGATTCTTCGAGGATCAAGTGCGCGCCATCCTGGTGCGGGGCGGGTCTGCTGCGGATGGCGCGCACCGAACGGCACAGGCTTGGAGGCGGCGGTTGCCAGGAACAGTCGACCGGTACCTGGACGGGGAGAGCCTGGCTCCGTTCCGCGATGAGCTCCGACGGCATCTGCTTGGGGCAGTCGACGAGCGGTTTGTCGCGGTTGGCTTGCTCGCGAGATCGGAGGGACGGGACGCGTCAATCGTGGAGGCCGAGGGGTAGGCGACATGCGTGGCCAGCGGTTTGATCGCCTGTCTGCGCCACTTGCCGAAACGATGCATATAGGTAGAGGTTATCGACATAACTTATTGATAAATTTGTTATATTTAATTATGTTAGCGCGGTACAATCGTGCCGGTATAGTGTGTGAATTGAGGTGTTGATGGCGTCTGCCTTGCTGCGACAGAGCGTGGTTATTACCGGAGCGTCAACCGGGATTGGCGCAGCGTGCGCCCTGCATCTCGATGCCATGGGGTTCCGGGTGTTTGTCGGGGTACGTAGGCGAGCGGATGGCGCAGCACTCAAAGCTCGTGGGAGTCAGCGGCTGCTGCCAGTGCTGCTCGATGTGACGGATGAGGTCTCGATCGCAGAGGCCGCTGCCTTGGTCAAGGAGGCCGTGGGAGAGGAGGGGATAGCCGGCCTCGTGAATAATGCCGGCATCGCCGTGGCCGGCCCCTTGGAGGTCTTGCCGATCCCCGAGTTGCGGAAGCAATTTGAGGTGAACGTGATCGGAGCGGTGGCGGTGACGCAGGCCTTTTTACCCCTCGTGCGCATGGGGAGGGGGCGGATCGTAAATATGGGGTCGATCGCGGGACGGACGACCATGCCGTTTCTCGGCTCCTATTCGATGTCCAAGTTTGCGCTGGAGGCGATGACGACGGCGCTGCGCCTGGAGCTGGATACCTGGGGGATCGAGGTGTCGATCGTCGAGCCAGGCGCAATTGCCACGCCAATTTGGGAGAAATCGACCAAGGCCGCCAATCTGCTCCAGGCGACGACAGAACATGAATCGTTGCCGCTCTATGCTGAACATCTCGCCTGCGTTCGCCGGGCGATCGACGAGGCCGCGCAGCGGGCAATTTCTCCCGATGCCGTGGCTCAGGCAGTGGCGCATGCCTTGACGGCCCGGCGCCCTAAGGCCCATTACCTGGTCGGCGCTGATGCCAAGTTCCGCGCGCTCCTGGCCCGGTTCCTGCCTCATCGCATGCAGGATGCGTTGCTGCGTTGGTTTTTGAAGTTTCCCCCGCGCCGTTAAGTCCCCGTGCGCAAGGCTGTTCTCTGGCGCGCCGATCGATGTGTCCGGCGAGTGGCGTCATCGGTATGCCGGCTCCGTCGCTTGCTGCGATTGCCGCGCAGGTGATGAAGCCCGTCGCGATGCAAGGCTTGCGCGCGTCGTGCAGAATACGATGACGGGACCACCCCGCAGTCACGAGGAATACGCCTCGTCGGAGGCGACAAGCGCTGAACAGTGAGCGCTGAACGATAAATTGTTTTTCGGAGAAGCGTTACCCGACTAAGTCAGGATTGAGCCGGTGCAGAGGCTTGATCGAGAGGGCTTTGATTTCGTTGTAGATGATCGTCCGTCCTGCCTGGCGAAGGCGCGCGAAGATGCCTTCCACGATGACCTGGTCGCCTTCCCGGACTTCAACCTGTCCGAGGCTGATGATTTTCAGGGTGCCGGCGGCATCTTTCAACAAAAATCCATAGGCAGGCTGGCCTTGCCGGTTCGTCGCGAGTTGGACGTTGGTGACTTGGCCTGTGACGACCACTTCCTGGCGGTCGTATTGCTCCGGGTGAGAGAGGAGCTCGGTGATTTCCAAGAGCCCGGATGCGTGAGTGGAGACCGGTAACACGATGAGAACGAAAAGAGACAGGGCAAGGCTTCGAAGGCGTGAGAGCTGGGACCGTCGAATGGGTGGCTGCATGCTCGATAGGTTCGCCATGATGTGGGCCTATTATACGTCACCGGGAGCAAAGCGCAATCAGATAAGTAGTGCTACCACTTGTCTGAGGCTCTGCCGGTCGCGTCTTCCCCTCTCATGCTGCTGAGGATTTGCGCCTGCATTTCACTCAATTCCTTCACCGCCGGTTCAGCCGGACCGTCCAGCGCGCCTGCTTCGAGCTTCTGCCTCGGCACAGTTCTCTTCAGTAATTCTTCGTCCAAGGCGTCGATGGAGGTATCCATGTCGTTGAGGATCGTGGTGAGCCGCTGCAGCCCGAACAGGTTCCTGGTGATTTCCGAATGCATGGCATTGGAGCTAGCGCCGAAGACGAGCGACGTCCAGAATTTGACCTCGCTTTCCTCTGCCAGGTTGCCCCAGACCATCAAGGTCAGCTTGTCGATGAGCGCGGACTCGGTTTTTTCGAGCCCGTCGTAGATCGAAAGCGATCGTTCGACTGGTTCCTCCGCGAGTACCGTGAAGGTTTCCTTCCACAAGTCCAAGGGCGCGGTCGAGGCGGCGAGGCCTGGAGAACTGGCCTGTAACTTTTCCTGAAGCGCCTGCAGATATTGTGTGAGGTATTTGACTTTCCGCGCCGCCAGACTGCCGGCGGGGATGCCCCATACATGTCCTATTTCGTGGTCTTGCAGCGGCGCATAGATTGCGGTCTGCCGCTCCCGCTCGGCCAGGTTAAGCCGTTTGCGATATTTCTCGGCCATGCGGAGCTGGGTTTGGTATTCGATGCTGAGCCGTTGCTGCTGATAGTCTTCAGCCGTGACCTCATTGTCTTCCCACCGTTGCTCCAGCAGGCGGATGGCCGGTCTGGGCAGTACGGTTCTGGCTGAGGATTCGAAGGAGTCGAGGGTTTCTGGGGAGAGGGCAAAACGCTCGGTCAGGAGGATGCGGGCCCGCTCGGCGAGCCCTTCACGCAGGCGTAGGAGCCGCTGCAGCAATTCGCATTGCAGCCAGGTCCGCTCCCGCTTGAGTCGCGCCTGGCGACGGTATTGATCGCGCCGATCCGTGACGGCCTTGATCGATTCTTTGGTGATGATGTCGTGGAGGCGCTTAGTGCCAGTGACGGCGCGGGGATCCGGTTGGTCGGCCACCATGTAAAGGATTTCCTCGTCCGTCACGTCAAAGTGCTGGAGCAGGATCAGCCGCAACATGATCCTGCCTTGTATCGGCATGGCATCAATGACGGATCGGATCATGGGAGCGGTCAAGATGGAGGTCGGCGAAGCGGTGGTGGTCATTTGGAGCCCCTATGAGGTCCCGGCATGGTGCGATTCGAGATAGAGGGCGACATATTCACGGATCTCTTGAATGCTCCCATTGACGAACATGTCCCGTGGGATTTCCACGCGTGTGAGGGTGGCAGGGTCGACCCCTCGTTCAAGTGCGTAGTCTTCGTCGATGTATAGGCTCAACGATCCGTCGGGAAAGCGGATCGCGTAGAGTGCATTATTATCAGTCATAGCGAATGTCGAGGCGCCTGGTTCTTAATATCCGCCTCGTACCACTAGAGGTATCATACGGGTGATTCGGCTGTCAAAGCGGCGAATCCTTTGCGCGGAGGCGAAAAAGGCCTCCGGTTTCGTTCGTACAAGCCTGAAAGGTGAACGGTGAAACGAAGCACTGCCACGAGCTTCCACCCGAAACATTTCACGTGTTGCCGTTCACGTTTCACCGACCATGAGCGGCCGTTTTAAGCATCCTGCCGGGATAGTCTTTTCAACGAAACAGGGCCTTCGATCGTGCGACCGAAGGCCCTGCTCAATCCATCTCTTCGCCGTGGCGTTAGCCGCCGAGGGTGTCGAGGGTTTCCTTGAGAGTTTTCCGAATGCAGGTGAAAATCGGCGTGTCACGCAGCGTGTAGCGCGAGCCTTCGGTTTCGCGGAGCGCCATCACGAGGTCCAGGAAGTCTTCCGGCTTATCGCTTTCAAATGCCACGACCCACTCCTGGTCATCCAACCCGAACGAGTAGGTCGTGTTCAGCTTCACCGAGGGGAAGCGATGGCCGACTTCGATGTGCTCGTCCATCATGCCCTGCCGCGCCGCCTTGGTGAGGAGGAACCATTCGCGCGTCTTGAGGAACGGGTAAACAAAAATGTACTTGGCTTTTCCCGGCACGACGGTCAACCGCTTGCTCTCTTGATTCTCGTGAGTATGGTGATCCACGTAGACGGAGCGTTTGGTGATCGCAATATAGGAGTAGGGCGTGGACAGGTACTGGCCCAAACCTGAGGCCAGGATCTTGGTAGTCATGCTCTGGAAGAGTTCCAGCTCGTAGCTGATTCGCCAGAGCATGATGTCGCAATCGCCTCTGATCCCGACGGAAGAATAGGCCACCACGAGCACCCGGCCTGCATATTCTTCGACCGCATTCAGGAATTCCTGCTTGCCTTTGGTGCGTTCGCTTTCGGGAAGGCGCCGCCAAGCTGGATCGATCTTATAGAAGGCGAAGTTCACATATTGACGCTTCGGCGCCGGGACGGGCGCTTGGGCTGATGGGTTTTGTTCAGGAGTTGGCATCGAGATCCTCCGTATAACTTCTTGAACAGGCACGCAAAGTAGCAACCAGTCTCTATATCACTTCGCCTTCGCCATTGTCAACCGGCTGAAGCACGCGGGGGCCGTTCGTTGACAGGTGAAAAGTGATCTGGTACTGACGTGCCTGTTCGGTGCACCGGTCCATGGCTTGAGGAGCATTGTGCTGTTCGGGAGCGTGGTTGCGCTGAGTTGGCTCCTGCCTCTGCCGGCCCGTGCGATCGATGTCCCTAACGGGAGGCTGAAGAAATCCATAGTGTGTTTTATCCCTGTGGCCTGTTCGGTCGGTCGCGCTTCTTTCGTTGAACCAGACCAACTGAATAGACCAGATCAACCAGGAAGACCAGATGAACCAGCTTGACGCAGAAATCATCGCGATCGGTAGCGAGCTCTTGACCGGGGGCCGATCCGATTCCAATTCGATTTTCCTCGCAGACGAACTCGGCAAGCTTGGGATCGCCGTGCGGTTTAAGTCGGTGGTCGGGGATGCGAGGCAGGATATCGTCACGGCCATTCACACAGCCGCGACGCGGGCGAAGGTGATCATCATGACAGGCGGGCTTGGCCCGACGGTGGACGATTGCACGCGCGAGGCGGTGGCTGCCGCAACGAGGCATAGGCTCAGCCGCCGCAAGGCAGCGCTGGAAGGGATGACGGCCCGGCTCGCGCAATGGGGCCGCACCGCGAATGTCGCGCAGGTACGTCAGGCCTTGATTCCCTCCGGCGCCACCGTGTTGAATAATCCGGTCGGCTCTGCGCCGGGATTTTGCTTGACCTGGAAGAAGGCCATGATTGTTGCCTTGCCGGGTGTGCCGAGGGAAATGGAAGCGATGATGCTGCAGGAGGTCCTGCCTCTGTTGCGCGCGGCCGCTGCATCGTCAGGCTTACCTCCACGATCGCCGATCGTTCGTCAGCTGTTTCATACGTTCGGCCTGGCGGAGGCGGATGTGGATGCCAAGTTACGAGGCCTCGTTCCGAAGGGTGCGCCGGTCGATTTAGGGCTGCTCGTCTCGCCCCTGGCGGTGCTCGTTTCGCTGACCACGAAGGGGAATCAACCGGCTCGGGGGACGCAGCGTGATCTGCTCGAAAAGCTGGCGGAGGGAGTCCGCTCACGGCTTAGCGAGTGGATTTTCGCCGAGGGGCGCGATCAGATGGAAGAGGTCGTCGGGCGAGAATTGGTCAAACGAGGGCTGACCATCGCGTTGGCGGAATCCTGTACTGGCGGCTTGATCGGCCATCGCCTCACTCAAGTCGTTGGCTCATCCGCGTATCTGGACCGTGGCGTCGTCTGCTACAGCAATCGGGCGAAGACGGAGCTGCTAGGTGTGCCAGCTGATCTCATTGCCAGGCAAGGAGCGGTGAGCCGAGAGGTCGCAGCGGTGATGGCCTGCGGCATTCGTGAGCGAGCCAAGGTATCGGTGGGGCTCAGTGTCACCGGTATTGCCGGGCCGGGCGGCGGGACCGAGGCCAAGCCGGTCGGGCTGGTCTATATCGGGTTGGATGGGGGAACCGGCCAGCCGCTGACGAAAGAGTTTCGATTCCACGGCGATCGGGCTGTCATCAAGCAACGGTCCTCGCAAGCAGCCCTGGATCTCTTGCGCCGCTGGCTGCTTGCTCCGGAGTGGACGTGATCCGGGCTTTCCTTGCTGGGGAATGGTCTCACGACCTCCTCGTCAAACTAGCCCTCCTCCAACAGGAATTGAAACGTCGAATTGAGCCGGAGCCGAGACGAGGCGCGCGCATCTTCTGGGCATAGCCTGCTGCCATTCATCCGACCTTTAAGTTCCTGGGCGACATGGATGAGGCCGTGCGGCTGCGGGGTTAATTGTTCGATACGGTCGCGGGCGGTGGGTGGCGGATTGCATCGGATAGTCTTCGAAGGACAGCCGTGATATTCGTAAAGGTGCGATCCAGGTTTGCCATTACTTCAGGTTCGTTTTCTCCCCAAGCCCAAAATGACAACATCAGCTGTTGGCCATCTTGCCGAGCCGCCGGCCCAGGCAGAGTGATGAATCGGACCGGTAGGATCGTGGCGCCGATAGCGCCCGATTCGAAGTCCGGATCGATTCGTCCTAAGGCATGGGCTGCGGCGTTGGTCAACCAGCCGATCTGTGCCGGCGCTGGGAGGATTGCTTGCTGGTGTTGGCCGCCGCGCCGCTAAAGGCCGAGTCATTGGACTCAAAGACCGATTCTGCTCCATTGAGCCATTCCAGAAGCCGATAGAAGGTCTCGGTCGCGGGGTAGCGGCTCCACTTCTGCATATCTTCAAGCGATGATCGGATGAGTTCCGGGCTTGTGCGAAAATTATAATACCGATGGGTGGGGCTTGAGTCGCTGTCGATCCAGGGGTGAGATCGAGTACGCAAGGAGTCCGGGTCGTTGTGTGCGTAAATTTTCATTGTCCATCACAGGTCATGAAGGCAGCGGCCAGAGCTGAGCGCGGGCTGCGGCGTTGAAGCATAGCAAGAATCGATCATTTTGTGTGGATGGCCTTGTCCGTCATCGGCCTTAGTCCCTCTCGGGCGAGGGGCTGCTGATCGTCGATGGTCAGGGCCGTCGGTTTCTGGCTGAGGGTATAAGCACGCGCGCTCAAGCATGGTCGATGCGTAGCGCGCTCCCTGTTGTCCGTCAAGGAAATCGCGTGCACATGCGGAGGTGCCCTCTAGTTGCCCCGTATTATCGAGCGATTCCCCGCTAGGTTTCCCTCGCTCAATTTGGGTATAATGTCCCGATCTCTCCATACACAAGAGGAGCACCTATGGCTGAAAAAGACGATAAGAAGCGCGCGCTTGAGCTGGCCCTGTCCCAAATTGAAAAACAATATGGGAAGGGGGCCATTATGAAGCTGGGGGGGGCCGATGCTCCGGTGGATATTCCGGCGATTTCGACCGGATCGCTCGGACTCGATATTGCCCTGGGCGTCGGCGGGCTTCCCCGCGGCCGAGTGATCGAGATTTTTGGTCCCGAGTCGTCGGGCAAGACGACCTTGACCCTCCACGTCATTGCAGAGGCGCAGAAGGCTGGCGGCACCGCCGCCTTTATCGATGCGGAGCATGCGCTGGATTTGGGCTATGCCAAGAAGCTAGGCGTGCAGGTGGATGACCTGCTTGTGTCGCAGCCTGATACCGGCGAACAGGCGTTGGAAATTGCCGAGACGCTCGTCCGCAGCGGAGCAATCGATGTGATCGTGGTGGACTCGGTTGCAGCTCTCGTGCCGCGAGCCGAGATTGAAGGCGAAATGGGCGATGCTCACATGGGGCTGCAAGCCCGGCTCATGTCTCAAGCGCTTCGCAAGTTGACGGCGGCGATTTCCAAGTCGCAGACGACCTTGGTGTTTATCAACCAAATCAGAATGACGATCGGTGTGATGTTCGGGAACCCGGAAACAACTACAGGCGGCAACGCGCTCAAGTTCTATTCGTCCGTGCGGTTGGACATCCGGCGCATCGAGTCGAGTAAGGACGGGCAAGAGGTAACCGGCAACCGCGTGCGCGTGAAAGGGGTGAAGAACAAGATGGCGCCTCCCGTCAAGCAGGCGGAGTTCGATATTTTGTTTGCGCAGGGGATTTCCAAAATGGGCGAATTGGTCGATCTCGGGGTCGAGAAGAAAGTAGTGGAGAAATCCGGGGCCTGGTATTCCTATCAAGGCGAACGGCTTGGGCAGGGACGCGATGCAGTGCGGGACTTTCTGTTGAGCAATCAGACCCTGGCCCTTGAGATTGAAGGGAAGCTGCGCGATCTGGCTTGTTTGCCTGGGCGGACGGCGGAGAAGGCGGCTACCGCGCCGGTGAAGGACGAAAAAAAGACTGAGGACAAGCGATCGCATAAGGTTGGCGCGTAACGGCTGACGAGCAGGCTGATGAGTAGGCGCGTCACAGTTCAGACGACAGCATCTCCTGATCAGTGGCTGCAGATTGCGGTGAGGGCTCTGGCTCGCAGCGATCGCACGGCGGTTCAGATCGAACGGTTGCTCGATGCGAAGGGGGCCTCTCCCTCGGAGGTTCGAACTGCGATCAAACGGCTGACGTCGTTGAACTACCTCGACGATGCGGCCTTCGCGTCTCGGTGGATCGAGCGAAGGCTTACCTGCATGCCGATGGGGCGTGCGCGCCTGCAAGCAGAACTGCTGGTCACTGGTTGTCCTGAACAGATCGTGCAGGCGACGGTGCGGGCCGCCTACCGCAAGGTGAGTGAGCAGAACCTCGCGCAACAAGTGGTGGCGAGAGCTGGACGGAGCAGCTCGGTTCAGACGGTTGGCCGATTGGGGCGATTGTTGAGCCAACGAGGTTTTGACGAAGATACGATTGAGACAGTGATCGGGTCGTTGCTGCGAGAGGAAAGTTAGGGGACATGAAGAACAGCACTCAGGAGTTACGGCAAGCCTTCATTCGATATTTCGAGCAGCATGGCCACCAGTCCGTGCCCAGTTCCGCCTTGATTCCTCAAGCCGACCCCACGCTGCTCTTTACCAATGCCGGAATGAACCAGTTTAAGCGAGTTTTTCTCGGCGAGGAAACGCGCGCCTACAAGCGGGCGGTCACGGCGCAGAAATGCCTTCGCGCCGGCGGCAAGCACAATGATCTAGAAAATGTCGGCTATACGAGACGGCACCATACATTTTTTGAAATGTTGGGGAACTTTTCCTTCGGCGACTACTTCAAAGAAGCGGCAATCCTGTTCGGCTGGGAGTTTCTGACCAAGACGGTCGGTCTCGACAAGGACCGTATGTGGGTCACGGTCTTCCGCGACGATGACGATGCCGAGCAGCTGTGGAAGAAGATCGGTGTGTCGCCTGCACGCATCATGCGGTGCGGCGAGACGGATAACTTTTGGCAGATGGGTGATACGGGTCCCTGTGGCCCCTGTTCGGAGCTCCATTTCGACCAGGGACCCTCTGTGCCGGGCGATGATCGTCCGAACGGGGAAGGCGACCGTGTCATCGAGATCTGGAATCTCGTCTTCATGCAGTTCAATCGGGATGCATCAGGCACGCTGCATCCTCTCCCCAGGCCCAGCATCGATACGGGCATGGGGTTGGAACGGCTGGCGGCAGTGGCGCAGGGCGTCTACAGCAACTATGACAGCGATGTATTTACGCCCCTACTCAGTGCCGTGGCTTCCAGGGCGGGGATTCAGTATGGAGGGAAGGACCTGACCGACCGGTCGATGCGGGTGGTGGCGGACCATCTTCGCGCCATTACGTTCTTGATGGCCGATGGAGTCTTGCCCTCGAACGAGGGCCGTGGCTACGTGCTCCGCCGAATTCTGCGCCGGGCCGCGCGTCATGGCAGGCTCCTAGGTGGTGTCGAGCCATTCCTCCACGAATTGACGGAAACAGTGGTGGGCCAGATGGGCTCCATCTATTCGGAAGTTCGCGGCGCAGCTGCAACGATTGCCGAAGCGACGAGAGGCGAAGAGGAGCGGTTCATCTCCACGCTGGAGCAGGGCTTGCCGATTCTGAACGAGTTGATTGCAAAGGCGCGCTCGGCCGGGAGCAAAGTGCTGACTGGCCCCGACGTGTTCAAGCTGTACGATACCTATGGATTCCCGATGGACTTGATGAGCGAGGCCTGCCGCGAGCAGGAGATGACGCTCGATGAGGCGGGGTTCGACCGGGCCATCGAAGAACAGAGAAATCGCGCGCGTAAGACCGGCGGGTTCGAGCAGGAGACGGCTCGCCCTGCTGTTGCGGAACTGGCCGGACGTCTCGGGGCGACGAAGTTTATCGGCTACGATCGGCTGGAGAGCGAGAGCCTCGTGCAGGCGATTCTCAAAGGCGATCGGCGGGTCAAAGAAGCGGCGGAAGGCGATGAGGTGGAATTGGTTCTGGATGTCACGCCCTTCTATGCGGAAGGTGGAGGACAGGTCGGAGACCAGGGCCTGCTGATGGGGCCGGACGGGCAGGTGGAGATCAAAGAAACCACGAGGCCTGTGCCGACGATCATTCTGCATAAAGGGATCGTGACGAAAGGGCGGATTCGCGAGAGCGAGCAGCTGCGTCTGACCGTCAATGCCACCACGAGACAGGATGCGCAGCGGAACCATACGGCCACTCACTTGCTCCATGCAGCCTTGCGCGATTTACTGGGACCTCACGTCAAACAGTATGGATCTCTCGTCGGGCCGAATCGCTTGCGATTCGATTTTGCCCATTTCAGACCCCTCTCCACTCGCGACATCGATGAGATTGAAACAGTCGTGAACAACGAGGTGCGGAGGAACGAGAAGGTCACGACCGAAGTGCTGAGCATCCAGGATGCGGTGGCCAAGGGGGCGCTGGCCTTCTTTGGCGATAAATACGGCGAGCAGGTGCGGGTGGTGACAGTCGAGTCCTTTAGCAAAGAACTTTGCGGAGGAACCCATTGCCGGCAAACAGGGGACATCGGCTTATTCAGAATTGAGTCCGAGACCGGCGTCGCATCCGGTATACGCCGGATTGAGGCCCAGACCGGCCGCGGGGCGTTCGCGCAGATGAAGAAGTTGGAAGCGGACATCCGGGAGCTTTCGGATCTGCTCAAGGTCGGCCAGTCCGAACTGGTGCCGAAGACTCGCAAGGCCCTGACGCAGCTGAAAGACAAGGAACGGGAGCTGGAAGAGCTGAAATTAAAAATGGCCAGCGGCTCCGCAGTCGAAGCTTCGGCTAGAACGATCGCCGGTGTTGCGGTGCATGTGCAGCGGACCGACGGGTTGGATGTCAACGGCATGCGAGCCTTGGCCGATCAGTTACGGGATAAATTGAAGAGCGGTGTTGTGGCCCTTGGGGCGGCCAACGATGGCAAGGTCTCGTTGCTGGTCATCGTCACGAAGGATCTGATTGCCAAGCTGAAAGCGGGCGACCTGATCAAGGAGATGGCGGTGGAGGTTGGTGGGACCGGCGGAGGTAGGCCGGAGATGGCCCAGGCAGGCGGGAAGGACCCAGCCGGTTTGGATACGGCGCTGGAAAAGGTCTTTGGGCTGGTCGAACGGACGTTGGGGCGGTAGACTGATGGAGGACGGGAAACGGATCCTTGCGCTCGATTATGGCACTGTGCGGATCGGCGTGGCCCTGAGCGATGAGCTTGGCTGGACCGCCCAACCCCTGGAGACGCTCACGCGTCGCACGTTGGATTGGGACATCGCCCATATTGCCGCCCTCGTTGTGACCTATGAGGTGAAGCAGGTCCTCTTGGGCTTTCCGTTGCAATTAGATGGGCGCGAAGGGCCGGCGATCCAGGCGATGCGAGAGTTCCAGGCCCACTTAGAAGCTGGTGTGCCAGTTCCGGTTATTCTGTGGGACGAGCGGTTGACGACGAAGTCGGCGGAAGACCTTTTGATCGCCGCCGATGTCAGCCGGAAGAAGCGGAAGGGTGTGATCGACCGCATCGCCGCTTCGATTCTGCTCCAGAGTTATTTGGCCAGCCTTGAGCCGGCGCCGAAGCAGAGGGTGGAAGGCTGGACGGATGAAGGTGACAATACGGAAACCCTAGAACCGCATGATGAACCGACGGATCATTTTCGGACTTCTACTGGTCGGAACGGCCGCTCTTGGCGTCGCCGTGCATCAGACGATTCGCTGGGCTGAGGGGCCGGTTGCTCCCGCGCCGATGCACCCCCCCTCGAAAGTCGTTCTGATCTCGGAAGGCTCGCCGTTTCAACAAGTCGCCGCGATGCTGGAACGTGAACGGTTGATTAAGAGCCGTTCCGTCTTTGTCATATTCGCGAAGTCCCAATCGGCTGACCGGAAGGTGCATGCTGGGGAATATGAACTCAATGCCGGTATGACTCCGGCGGAGATTCTCGCCAAGCTCATTAACGGCCAAGTGATGTTGCATCCTCTGCCCATCCCTGAAGGGCTGACCCTCACGCAAATCGCTGATCTGGTCGCGCGGCAGGGCCTCACGGACCAGGCGGAGTTTCTCCGGCTGGCGAATGATCGAACCTTCATCGCGTCGCTGGGGATCAAGGCGGACACGCTGGAGGGCTATCTTTACCCTAATACCTATAAGTTTCCCCGCACCGTCAAGGCGCGCGAAGTGTTGACGGCGATGGTGGAGCAATTGCGGCAGGCCATCGGGCCGGACCTCCTCGCTCGGATGCAGGAACTGAAGATGACGATGCATGAAGTGCTGACCCTCGCCTCCGTCATCGAAAAGGAGACCGGCGCTAGCAGCGACCGGCCGGATATTTCCGCGGTCTTTCATAACCGGCTGAAACGGCACATTCCGCTCCAGAGCGATCCGACGGTCATTTACGGTTTGCCGGCATTCGATGGGAATTTACGCAAAAAAGACCTGTCGAGCCCCAGCCCGTATAATACCTATCGGGTGAAGGGCTTGCCGCCGGGACCGATCTCCAACCCAGGGATTCAAGCGATTCGCGCGACTTTGTATCCGTCCGACTCGCGCGCCCTGTATTTTGTCTCGCGGAACGATGGCACGACTCAATTCTCCAAGACGCTCACCGAGCATAATCAGGCGGTGGAGAAGTATCAGAAGCGGCCTTTCAGAAAAGTATCCTCGCCAGGCCTCTAGCCGAATACCGCAGAAGTTTCCTCTAGGAGCCGTGAAAAGTAAAATGTCTGTCCGGGTGGCATTTTCGAGCGTCCGGGAAAAATACTTGTGTGCCAAACTGTTTTCCGCCCTCTCCAACTGATTTATCTTGCCGCTGTGCTTTCCTCTTCATCTCTGATCCAGGACTTGTTATAAGAATGGCATGATGACAACACAGGATTGGAACGTACCGACGCTATTGGACCATACAGTGCTGCGCCCTGACGCAACGAAAGTCGATGTGCTGCGGCTGTGTCTGGAGGCGAAGGAGTCAGGCTTTGCCGTCATCTTTGTGCCGCCCTGTTACATCGATGAGGCGGTTGCGGCTGTGGCCGGCACGAATATTCGCGTCGGGATTCCAGTCGGATTCCCATTGGGAGGCCATACGACGGCGACGAAGGTTGCCGAGGCTATTGAAGGAGTTGCCCGTGGGGCCAAGGTGCTCGATATGGTGATCAATGTGAGCTGGCTCAAATCTGGCGACTATGATCTGGTCAGAGCCGACATGGCCGAGGTCGTGCAGGCGACTCAAGGGGTCGAGCATAAAGTGATTTTGGAGACCTGCTGTTTGACGCGCGAAGAAAAAATAACAGCCTGCCGTTTGGCCGTGGAGGCTGGGATGGACTATGTGAAGACCTCGACAGGGTTTTCCGCGTCCGGCGCCACGGTCGAGGATGTGAGGCTGATGAAAGAGGCGGTGGCTGGTCGAGCCAAGGTGAAGGCTTCTGGAGGGATCAGAGATTGGAAGACCACGTTGGCCATGCTGGAGGCAGGCGCGGATCGGATCGGTACCAGCGCGAGTCTGATGATTATGGCCGAATGGTCTGCCGTAAAGCGGAAAAGGTGAGCCTCGTGGAGGCTTCTGGTATAGTGCGCCGATGATTACTCGTGTGATTGTCCTAGTGATCGATGGATTGGGCGTCGGGGCTCTGCCAGATGCGGCGGAATACGGCGATGCCGGGACCCATACCCTGTCCCATTTGGCCGATGCGGTCGGGGGGCTGCACCTGCCTACGCTCGAAGCCCTCGGGCTCGGCCACATTACGGCGATTAAAGGCGTGCGGGTGATGGGACAGCCGGAAGGTTTGTTCGGACGTCTCGGCTTTCTCTCCAAGGGCGTGGACTCCATGGCAGGCTATTGGGAAATAGCCGGCTTGCAGACGGATAGTGCGGGGCCTCTCTATCCCGACGGATTTCCTCCCGAGCTGGTTGCAGTTCTTCAACAGACATTAGGCCGGAAGATTCTTGGCAATCGCCGCGCCTCAGGCGCGACGATGCTGCGTGAGTATGAAACAGCGCATCTCGCTTCCGGTTCGTTGCTCGTGTGGACGGATGGACGACGTACCTGCCATGTGGCGGGGCATGAGAATGCGATCCGCCAGGACGAGTTGTTTCAGCGTTGCCGAGACGCGAGGAAATTGCTGAAAGACCGCTGGGGCATTTGGCGCGTCTCAGCCTATCCGCTTACGGGGAATGCCGGGGCGGTGCAGTTTGCCACCCATTCACGCGAGTTCGTAATTGAGCCGCCTGGGCAGACGATGATGGATGTGCTGAACCGAGCCGGTCAGATCGTGATCGGCGCGGGGAAAGTCGGCGATCTCTTTAGTAGCCGCGGTTTCACTCGGTCCATTCCGGTCGGGCCTTGGACGGCGCTGTTTACAGAAGTCACGGGGATGCTGAAGAAGGCGCCCCGTGGATTGATTGTTGCCGGCCTGAATGTGTTGGAGCCGGAGGCCTCGCAGTCTGCTGCGGCCCTCCATGATTTTGATCGCAGGCTTCCCGAGTTGCTGGAACAGCTGCGCCCTGGCGACCTGCTGGTCCTGACGGGCAATCATGGGCAGGACCTCACGAAGGCGGATCAGGTGGCCACAAGAGAATATGTCCCTCTCTTGGCCACAGGCCCAAAGCTGGCACAGGGGGTCAATCTGGGTATCAGGGCTTCTGCTGCTGATCTGGGGCATACCATCGTAGAGGCGTTGCAGGGCGATGAGCTTCCGGTCGGGGAGAGTTTTTTGAACGCGCTTCGTGCGGCGTAACACATAAGGGGTAACAGGAACAGGCTGGTTATTAAATGTCCTACGAACACAAACTGAAAGAATTAGGGCTCGAACTGCCTCAGCCCCCTAAACCGTTGGCGACCTATGTGCCTGCGGTCCTGGCCGGAAACTTTTTGTTTCTATCCGGCGTGTTACCCATGCGTGACGGGCAGTTGGTCTTTTCGGGTAAGCTGGGACAGGATCTGACGGTCGCACAAGGCATAGAGGCGGCCAAGCTGTCGCTTTTGAATGCCCTGGCGATTGCCAAACAGGAACTCGGGACGTTGGACCGTATTACACGTGTCGTGAAAGTTGTCGGATATGTGGCGTCGGCGGAAGGGTTCGTGCAACAGCCCCAAGTGCTCAACGGCGCCTCAGATCTCCTGGTTGCCATCTTTGGCGAGGCAGGCCGGCATGCGCGTGTGGCGGTAGGAGCTGCTGAGTTGCCTCGGGGAGCCGCCGTCGAAATCGAAGTGATTTTCTCCGTCTTGTGATCGTTTGTGCAAAGCCCTTCGAGCCTCATCTGGCAAGGGCTTGCTGGCTTGACTCTCGAAAAAACTGCTTGCTATAGTTTGACCGGTTTTTCGATCGACGCGGTATCCCCCAGGATGACCTATCGATTTTTTGCCTGACAGGAGTCTGCTCATGAATGTGTTTTTCGCTGGCGTGAGTACGATGACGTTATGGGCCAGTATGAGCGTTGCCGCTTTTGCGGCAGCTCCTTCTTCGCTCGAACTATATCCGTCAACGGTGGTTCCTGGCGCAACTCTTTCGATCGGCGGGAAGGGGTTGGGCGCATTCCAATCTGTGCAAAAAAATCGCGTCACCGTCGACGGGTTTCCCGCGCTGATTCAGCGGTGGGAGGCCGATCTGATCGAAGTGAAGGTGCCCTTCCAGGCTCAGACCGGTCCCGTTGAAGTGATGGCAGGAAAAAAGAAACTATCTGCCGGGATATTAATAATCGTGCAGCCGACGATTACCGCGGTAACGCCAGCAGAGATTGAGCCGGGTCATACAATGCAGATTACCGGCGCGCATTTCGGCACTACGGCTGGTCCGCGCGATCCCAATACGATGTTCGGGGTCAATGACGTAACGATCGGAGGCGTGGTCGTCAGGCCGCGCCGCTGGAAAGACGACAGCATCGAGATCGATGTGCCGACGAATGCTGCATCGGGCGATGTGGTGGTTCGATTGGCGTCGTCTGATCCCTTGCCGGACGGGTCCTGTTGCGCGCCGGTCCAGTATAAAGTGAGCAATGCGGTTCCGCTGAAACTGATTCCGAATATCCGTGTCGATCCCATGAGCGGGCCGATCGGGACGAAGGTCGTCTTTTTCGGGCAGGATTTTGGCGCAACGAAGGGGGCTGGCGACAAGGTTACCTTTGGGGGGCATCCCGCGACTATCGCTCAGTGGTCCGATAGTGCGATCGTAGTGCATCTTCCGGTGGATGCCGAGACCGGACCTATTGCTCTGACTGTGCAGGGACGTCAGCGAATGATCGGAAGCTTCACGGTTTATGTGCCAAAAGTTGTCGCCTTGGTCCCTCCGGCCGCTCCGATCGGTACCCTCCTCAGAATCAGCGGGGTACATTTCGGTCTCTATTCTGAAAGTGGTTCAACCCCCTATGCCTTTACTGATTTCAATATCGGAGAAAATCGCGTCGACATTGGCGGGGTTCGCGCCGTCATCTATCGCTGGCAGGACGATCGCATCGATGTGTGGGTGCCGTTCAGCGCCCAGAGCGGACCGGTCGTGATTTCTCGCGGCGCCACGAAGCCCAATCCAGACGGTTCGTGTTGTGCGACGAAGGAAATTCTTAAAAATGATGCAGGGACTTTTACGTTGGTGACGCCGAAGATCGACTCCTACAGCCCGAAGTCTGGGGGACTTGATGAGTTGATCACGATCAAGGGGTCCGGGTTCGGCTCGTTTCTCAAGACCGCCGAACATGCCTATTTGGGTCTTAATCAGGGCGCCTATAAGCGACGGGATGACATCGAGTTGGGCGAGAACGTATCGCGGACAGAGGTCTTGTTCAGTAACGTTGCGGCGCAGGTCATGTCCTGGACCGATACAGAGATCGTCGTGCGTGTGCCGCACCGGAACCTCTATGGGTTAGGGAAGCGTAACGAGTTCTTCAATGAGCTGGCCACAGGCCCGCTTATTGTGCGGCGCGGATCCTGGGACGTGCAGCCTGACGGGACCTGCTGCACGATGAAGAAATGGCTGACCTTGGAAGCTGGCTCCTTCACCATTGAAGCTAAGGGTATGCCGGATCAAGGCTACTTTAATAACAACCGTCCGGACGCCGATACTAACCAGTGAGCCAGGGGTTGCCAGGATGTTTTGCCGTGCTGTTGGGGACGTTGTGCTGTGCGTCTCCCTCCTGGGCTGCTGACGCGTCTCTGACTGTTACTCCTCAAACGAGCCATACAGAAGCGCTCTTGATGGGGCTGTACTTTCGTACGCCTCAATTGGGCTGGGCTGTCGGATCAGGCGGCGCTATTGTGAAGACGGTTGATGGAGGGAAGAAGTGGCAGAAGGTCGTCAGCGGTACCACTGTGACCCTCTCGGGCGTCTTCTTTCTTGATGCGAAGCAGGGCTGGGCCATCGGTGCAAACGGGACGATTCGCCGGAGCCAGGACGGGGGCCAGACCTGGCAGCAGCAATTCGTCGATACCCAGGTGCCCTTCTACGGGCTGTCGTTCGTCTCGCCCGGCGAGGGTTGGGTGGTCGGCGGCAATGGCACTATTCTCCATACGAAAGACGGCGGAGCCCATTGGACCGATCAAGCGAGTAAGACGAGTGCTGCTCTCTATGCCGTACAGTTTCTTACCGCGCACCATGGGACGGCTGTTGGGGCAGTCGGAACCGTGTTGATGACGAAGGATGGCGGGGTGACCTGGACCCCGCAAGAGACTCAGGGAGCCGTGACCCTCTTTGATGTCTATTTCTCCGATGCTTCGACTGGTTGGGTTGTCGGTAACGCCGGTGCCATTTTCCACACGACCGATGGCGGCAGCCACTGGATCGACCGTACGCTGCCTTGCAATCGGACCTGCACGAAGCTTACAGATCTCTTGCGGGTACGCTTTACCGATCCTCAGCGTGGATGGATTGTGGGGGAGCGCGGGATGGTCTACCGGACTATCGATAGTGGCTTTACCTGGACTGAGCAGGGTACTGTTGCGGCTGTGTCGCTATTTGGTCTGTCGTTCCCTGATGGCACGCAGGGTTGGACGAGTGGAGAAAAGGGGACGATTGTTCGTCTTAGTACCAGCCATTAATGGCTGGCAGGAGGTGAAAAGCCCTCCAGCGTCGTTCTCGCCTCGAAAGCATCCTCAACGTAGCCCAGAGGCTGCGCCTCCGGTGCGTTCATCGGCTGTGGCCTTGCTGACCGGTTTTTTGCGCATCCCGTAATCTGGCCGGTTTAACCCAGCTCATCGAGTCTCGATTGAAGAATGCTGAGCGCGGCAATCGCGGCAGTTTCGGCTCGTAGGATGCGTGGTCCGAGGGTGAGAGGGAGGAAACCCTGCTTCTGTGCCACGCGCTGTTCCTCTTCGGTCCAGCCCCCTTCTGGTCCGACCAATAGAATAATTGGCTGCCGATGGTCTTGCGGTAAGGGTATGGCGGCGAGCGAAGGGCCGCTGGATCGTTCCGTGAGGATCACCTTCAGGGGCGCGGAGGCATAGAGCCGGGAGATCTGCGCCAGGTCGAGCGGGTCTGCGATGGTGGGAATCGTCCACCGTTCAGACTGCTGCGCTGCGTCTCGTACAATACGTTCCCAGCGGGACTGCTGATGTTCAAGCCGTTCCGGGTTGAGCTTGATGACGCTGTGCGTGCAGTGAAGGGGCACGAGGGTCTCGACGCCCAGCTCCGCCGCCTTTTGCATGACCCAATCCATCTTGTCGCCTTTGATCAACGCCTGTCCCAGCACAATTGGCGAGGTGTTGCGCAATGGCTCGGCCTGCTGGTGGAGGATGCAGCTCTCGATCGCCTGCGGGCTGACCTGGGTGATTTCCACGCGATAGCGGGTGCCGCACCCGTCGTTCAGGGTGAGGGCTGTGCCCTGGTGCATGCGAAGGCTCTCGCGAAGATGATGGAGGAGATCACCGGTGATGCGGATTGTGGGGGGGGTGACGGAGTCGGGGGAGACAAAAAACGTAGACATAGTGGGGTCCCTGGCGATGGCTCGTTACTCGAAGTGGGATTTCATCTTATCGAAGAAGCCGTCGCCACCTTCGTCCATCGTCATGCCGCTTTCTTTGGCGAATTCCGTGAGCAATTCTTTCTGACGGGCAGTCAGTTTGGTGGGGATCTGAATTTTGATGACGAATAGCTGATCGCCGGTGCTTTGGATCTTGAGGCTGGGAATGCCCAGGCCCTTGAGTCGGAGAATCTTGTCCTGTTGCGTGCCGGCAGGAATCTTGATGACCGTATTGCCTTTCAGTGTAGGGACTTCGATTTTTCCTCCGAGCACGGCTGTGACGAAATTGACCGGGACGTCGCAGAGGATGTCGTGACCTTGACGCTGAAAGACCGGGTGAGGCTTGACGGTAATCGCCACATAGAGATCGCCTGGCGGACCCGCATTGACTCCGTGCTCCCCTTCGTTGGAGAGGCGCAGGCGCATACCTGATTCGATGCCGGCCGGGATGTGGACCGCGATGGTCCGTTCCCGATAGGTGCGCTGACGGCCCTGGCAAGCGCCGCAGGGCTCTGTGACGATCCGTCCCGCCCCTTCGCATTGGCCGCAGGGACGGCTGATGCTGAAGAAGCCCTGCTGGAACCGCATCTGGCCGGCCCCTTTGCAGCTGGGGCAGGTCTTGATCGCGGCGGCGCTCTTGGCGCCGGATCCTTTACAGTCAGAGCAGACTTCCCAGCGCGGGATTTTCAGCTTGGCATCTTTCCCGTAGACGGATTCTTCAAAGGTCAGCTCGAGGTTGTACTGGAGATCGTTGCCTCGCTCTGCTCGATTACCGCCACGCTGGCCCCCGAAAAAATCTTCGAAGATGTCGTTGAAGGCGTCACCGAAGCCGCCGCCACGCCCGAATCCCTCAGGGCCAGGACCCTGAGGGCCGCCCGCGTGGCCGAACATGTCGTAGCGTTTGCGTTTTTCCTGATCGTTCAGTGTCTCGTAGGCTTCGTTGACCTCTTTGAACTTTTCTTCCGATACTTTTTTCTCCGCCTCTCCGGTCTGGAGATCAGGGTGGTGCTGGCGGGCCATCTTGCGATAGGCCTTCTTCAGTTCGTCGTCGGAGGCGGTTCGTTCGACGCCTAAGGTTTCGTAGTAATCGCGCTTGGACACGGCTGCCATCTCTCTGGGTGATAGAGCAGCAAGACCGAGCCCCGCATATTGACGAAGCTCGGTCCTGCTGACGGTATTCTAGCTTACTTTTTCTCTTTGTCTACTTCTTCGAATTCTGCGTCGACGACCTTTTCGTCTGTTTTGGTCTCGCCCGCTCCGTCTCCCGCACTGGCGCCAGCGCCCGGTGCTGCCGAGGCGGAGGCTGCCTTGTACATTTCTTCCGCCAGCTTATGGGAGGCGGTGGTCAAGGCCTGGGTGGCGGACTCGATCGCGTCCGGGTCCGTGCCTTCCATCGCTTTCTTCAGCGCGGCGACGGCTTCCTCAACTTTGGTCTTGTCTTCTGCGGCGATCTTGTCGCCGTACTCGCTCAGGTTCTTTTCCGTCTGGTAGATCAGTGTGTCGGCCTGGTTTTTGGCCTCGGCGGTCTTCCGCCGCTTCTTATCGTCGTCCGTATGGGCCTGGGCATCCTTCACCAGCTTCTCAACTTCTTCTTTGCTCAAGCCGCCGGAGGCCGTAATCTTGATGGACTGTTCCTTCTGCGTAGCCAAGTCTTTGGCCGAGACATGGACGATGCCATTGGCATCGATGTCGAACGTCACTTCGACTTGCGGCATCCCGCGCGGGGCGGGAGGCAAACCGACTAGGTCGAACTGGCCAAGGAGCTTGTTGTCGTTCGCCATTTCGCGCTCGCCCTGAAACACGCGAATGGTCACGGCCGTTTGATTGTCCGCCGCCGTCGAGAATACCTGGCTCTTTTTCGTCGGAACGGTCGTATTCCGCTCGATTAACTTCGTGAAGACACCGCCGAGGGTTTCGATACCCAGCGAAAGAGGCGTCACGTCGAGGAGTAGGACGTCTTTGACTTCGCCTTTGAGCACGCCGCCTTGAATGCCGGCGCCGATCGCCACTACTTCGTCGGGGTTCACGCCGCGATGCGGCTCTTTGCCGAAGAATTCTTTGACGGCCTGAATAACTTTCGGCATGCGAGTCATGCCGCCGACGAGGACGACTTCATTGATGTCGCGCGCGGAGACTCCGGCGTCAGAGAGCGCCTTCTTGCAGGGCTCGATCGACCGTTTGATCAGGTCGTCGACCAACTGCTCCAGCTTCGCGCGGGTCAGTTTGATAACCAGGTGCTTGGGTCCGCTGGCATCGGCTGTGATGAAGGGCAGGTTGATCTCGGTGTCCTGCGATGAGGAGAGTTCGATCTTGGCCCGCTCCGCTGCTTCTTTCAGACGCTGGAGAGCCATCCGATCCTTACGGAGATCGATGCCCTGATCCTTCTTGAATTCATCGACCAACCAGTCCATGACGCGCTGGTCGAAGTCGTCGCCGCCGAGATAGGTATCGCCGTTGGTTGACTTGACTTCGAACACGCC
>SXGS01566107.1_pt1 | contig 57315 bp, 51 predicted proteins | sample 3174681 | NCBI WGS metagenome assembly SXGS01 (sample SAMN11356861, study PRJNA531348) | freshwater metagenome | isolation source: freshwater sample F1-80 | place: China: Fuxian Lake, Yuxi | collected 2017-12-25
CTCAAAAACTCTTGAAAGCGAGTTCTGCATCCGGGCGTGGGAACGAGCCATGGAAGCCGGCTGGGAGGCCCCATGGATCTCGAACAAGGATCAAGGCTCTCAGTTCACGAGTGAGGCGTACATTGAGGCGATTGAATCCGTTGGCACACAGGTCAGCATGGACGGCAAAGGGGGTGGATGGACAATCGGTTGATCGAGCGACTTTGGAAAAGCGTGAAGTACTAGGACGTGTACGTGCGCAATTATCTGGACGCGATGGAACTGGGCCGTGGTCTTGGGAGTTGGTTCCGGGATTATAACAACCATCGCCCGCATGAGGTGCTGAACCACGCCACACATGGGGAAGTGTACCGCGATCAGCGAGCACACGGCAGCTTCATCTTGGGTAGATAAGGCCGGGGGAGGTCTGGCGACAGAGGCGATCTGTGAGGAAAGCTCACGGGGTAAACGCGCCCAAAACCACACCTGATGTCAGACCTAAAAGCTTAACGTAAATTTTCTGCTTTTTGGTCCAATTGTTGGGGTCCACCTCAGGATGCCAGCTGGCCCTTTATCGAGGCCTTCCATACTCATCAAAACGAGCAAAATAAAGCCCACCCCATTGGACCGTTTTTGTCCTACCGCAACTGAGAAACTCATGGGCAAAAGTTGCATTATTCTCCGTAGCCAAAGGATTTCCATGAGCCCTAAGACCCGCCCTCAAAGCCAAGCCCGTTGGTACGAGAAAAAATATGAATGGAGCAGCCCTAGCAAAAAAGTGCTGATTGACCGACCAGAGAGTTTGGTTGGTCGTTGTCTATCCAAAGGCAACTAGCCGCCAACCTCGTTTCCAGCTTACACCACCACCGTCAGTCAATCCCGAACCCTTGATGATATCTGATGACGTAGCCATTTTCTGGGCCAAAACTTACCAGAATTCGCGGGACCAAGAAGTTCCGGGCATTTCGGTCCTAGACCACTGCGTCAACGTCGGCTGGGTGGCACACAACCTCGTTGAGAGATTGCCGAGGGGGGTGACGACCTTGCTGCCAGGCGACGATGGCCGATCCACTGCAGTGCTCGCTGCCCTGCACGACATCGGCAAGATTACGTTAGGGTTCCAGACCAAATGCCTGGCATGGACTGTTCCGATTGAGTTGGGTGACCGCTCCAAGCGCGAAGCCTCGCTGTCTATTTGCGATCATGCGCTGGTCAGCCAAGTATTTCTTCAGGACCAACTGAAGGCTGTTGGAGCTCACCTTTGGGCCGCGGCCATCGGCGCCCATCACGGGCGTCCAAAAGGGCGTAATGTAAAACGTCTCGATTTTGAGGCATGCGATGGTTGGGCGGAAGCGAACCGCAAGGTAGTTGCCCAAAAGTTGATCAACCTTTTTGGTTCGTTGCCAAAAAAACCTCCCGAGCCACGGTTTGGTCCAGCCCATTCTGACCTGTGGCTCTTGGCCGGCTTGATCACCGTCGCCGATTGGATCGGTTCCAATGAGGCTTTTTTCCCAGTGGACCGTGGCCTGCCGTCGGAGGAAAGCCGGCAGCGGGCTGCGCAGGCATTGGCAGCCATCGGATGGCCAGGCGGAGAACTACGGATGACCTCGTTTTCCGAGGCGTTCACCGGCTCGGAAAGCCCTTCGTTTCAGCCCAACTCCGTCCAGGAAACCGTTGCGAAGTCAGCCCCTGGGCTTGTCATCGTTGAAGCTCCGATGGGATGTGGCAAGACTGAGGCTGCCCTCCGGTTGGCCCAACAGTGGATCTCTGAGGGCCATCACCAAGGCATCTACTTCGCCCTACCGACGCAGGTGACGAGCAACCGTATCCATAAGAGGGTTGCCGAATTCCTAAATCACACGCTGGCCAATCCTGCCAGCCTGCGGCTTAAATGAGCTTACCAGATAATGTATTTGTTCTCCCCACCCGCGTGGGGATGGTCCGGAATTACACCTGTCCCGGCAACGTGTCCATCAGTTCTCCCCACCCGCGTGGGGATGGTCCGTTCTCGGATAGTTCTCACGGGTTAGCCTTACTGTTCTCCCCACCCGCGTGGGGATGGTCCGCGGGTCGATGAGATCAACGCCAAGGACCAACCGTTCTCCCCACCCGCGTGGGGATGATCCGGTGAAAAGACATCGCGTGCTGTTTGGCTTCGATGAGCGACCGCAACCAATTGTGCTCGGTCGTTTGCCGTCTCCGGTTGGACGGGACCTTGGAATGCCGCAGCGAACTGTCCCAGACGGCTGCGGATGTCGCTGAGGGCGGCGGCAGAGCAGTGGGCCGAATCTTGGTTGCAGAGGAATTTTGGCAAGAAATGGGCCGAGAGGACTCGTTCCTTACCGGGAGGTGGGCGGCCCGGAAGGGCCGCGAAGGCGGGTAAGGGCGGGGGACGCCGGGTCGGGGGACTCTGGCCTTCAGGGTGACGTTGCGGGTTGGTGGAGTGCTGTAGGCCCGGTTCTCAGCATCGTTCTGAAACCCGTAGAAAGTTGCCGGTTTGAAAACCATGGTTTTGCCGTGTTCTTGGGGGCGTTTTCTCCCGGATTGAGCGCCAGTGCTTCTTCCTTCTTCGAATGGATGTCACGAGCGTTCAACGCCGAGTAGGTCTAATCGGGATTCGCTTTGACACCTCCCAAGACCGGGCGGGATGAATGCGACGACAGGTTTCTGAAAAACGTGGTTTTCAAACCGGCAGGTTTCGTTGGTTTTCAAACCGTCGTTGACACCCGGTGCCCTCACCGGGCGGTCTGCGTCTATAGAACCCCGTTTTGGGTGGATTCACAGACCGACTGAAAATTCGGCGAGGCTCGGTACTCGGGCGGCGCGGCGCAGCAGATCCCTGAGGGCGCGATCATCGTCGAGGGTGTTAATGCGCTCGCGCACGGAGTCAGGCACCTCGCCGAACCGACTGTCGAGAACATCAAGAATCGCCTCGCGGGCGGTTTGGACGATGCCTTTTTCAAGGCCTTCCTGGCGGCCTTCCAAGAGACCTTTCTGGATACCTTTCTCGAGGCCTTCTTTAAGGGCGAGTTCTTCGAAGAGGGTGATGTGGGGCATGATTTTGTCGGTTAGGCGTTGCTGGAGTTGGTTTCTGAACTGGATCTTAAGGTCGTCGGGCAGCGGTATCAACCAGTCGATCAGGCGGTGCAATTGTTGGATTTCCGATGGGGAGTATCCCTCGTTGCCGAGTTTGACGGTGAGTTCGAGGAGGCAGGCGAAGAGGTTCTGTGGGTTCCGGCGGTACTGTTGGGTGCCGAGATGGGCGGCGATAATAAATAGGGCCTGTTGGTGCCGATAGCGCGGGTCGTCGAGTTTGCCTTTGAAGTCGATGGTCTTGCAGATGAGGAAGAGGAAGGTGATGCCGCAGCCGAGGGATTGGTAGTGGTACGATGTGGGGCGCCATTTCCGGCTGGTGTCTCCGAGGATGGCAAGGGTGAGCGGGCTGACGCCGTATTTGTCGAAGATGCGGTAGTGGTAGATGAAAAGGCGCTTGGGCAGACCGGGGTCGTAGTGCATCTGGACCTCGATGTGGATGTAAAGCCACTGGTCGGTGCCATCGAGGAGGCGGACTTTGAGAAGTTTGTCGACCCGCTTGGCCCCGACCTCGGAGGCCGGGGTGATCTCGCGGAGTTCCTGCTCGAGTGATTCGGGCTGGACTGACCAATCGATGCCGGCGGCGACCTCGGGAAAGGTGACTTCAAGGAAAGACCGGGTGAACTGTTCGATGGTGTCTTTCCAAGGGCTGTCGTGATTGAGCGGCTTGGCCATGTCCCCAGTTATTCGCTCGGCCCCGACCGAACCTTTCATCGACGACGAAATTTGTTAAACGAGCGAAGTAGAGGGAAGGGCAGCTCAGAAGGTAGGGCGATTTCTCCGAAAGCGCCGTGTTACGTACAGCCGGCTCGGAGATCGGAGCCCTACCTGGGAAGGGTGGGGTGCTTTCTGCGAAAGCGCCGAGGGCACGTGCGGGCCGAGAGGACCCGATCCTGGCGGCCCCGGAAGGGCAGCGAAGGCGGGTAAGGGCGGGGGACGCCAGGTAGGAGGACTCTGGCCTTCAGGGTGACGTTGCGGGTTGGTGGTGCGCTGCAGGCCCGGTGCCCTCACCGGGCGGTCTTGAGGGCGGTCTTGAGGGCGGTCGATTCAAACGTGTTCCGACGGCGGGCGATGGGATCCGAAACTGAGAACCGAATAATCAACGTTCGGGCGGAGAGCTGATCGAGCTGAGAATTTCCCGGGCCACGGTGGGGATGAGGTCTCGTTCGGTGGCGTGATCGGTGGTGAAAATTACCAGGATGATGCGTTTGCCGGAGGGGAGTTCCACGAGGGCGGCATCGTGGCGGGTCTGACTTGTCAGGCCACACTTGGACCACAGCTTCGTGCCGGGCTTTAGTGCGAGTCCGGTGTACCCATGTGCCTGGTCTTCGGGGTCGGTGGCCGGTGCGGTGAAATCTCGGGCCATGAGCTCTAGCATCTGGCGCGATCGGTCGGGGTTGACGCACTGTCCCAGCGCCATCTCAAGCACCAGGCGCGCCGTGGCTTCGGTGGTCAGGAAATTGCGCCGGGGCTCATAGGCGGCGATGGCCTGACTTTCCCGCCCATACGGGCCTTCGCACCAGGGCTTCTTGCTGGCGTTGATCGCGCTCGAATAACCCATGGAATGGAACCAGCGATTCACCGCGTTGCGCCGTTCCCACCAGCTCTTCAGGTCCGCTTCGGGCAGTTCTGGTCCGCTGGTGGTGCCGGTGAGGAGATCGATGAGGTAGTGGGTGGGCTCGTTGTACGACTCTACGATCATGTCGCGGAGGGCCCGTCGCACTTCGGGCGTGTCTTGGATTTTTCGGTCCTCCATCCAGCGATGCACGGCGGCTTGATAGAACAGCTTGATGACGCTCGCCGGGTAGACGGGTTCCGTGCCTCGGGCCGAGGCGAAGGTGGGCTTCCGGGGTTCGCTCAAATCCACGGCCGTGACGGCGAGTTGCTGGGCCTGAAGCGGCGGGTTCCAAGTCCGGGCCAAGGTCTTGGCAACGGCTTGATCCACCGAGCGCTGCAAGGCCAGGGAATGCGAGGCCGATGTGTGGCCGGCCAGATCGGGTTCGGCGGCCATCGAAGTCATCCCCAGGCAGGCGAGAGCGATGGCGGCCATGAGGAGTTCAATCGCGTTTCTCATCGGGGCGCTCTAAAAATCGCATGACCGTGTCGCCGTGTCGCATGTCCTTGCGCTCCTTCCAGGTGGCGGGGATTTCCAGGGTGTCGCGCTTGGTGTGGCCCGCCACAAACAACCCGCCGGGTGCCAAAAGTCCTGGCAACACGATGTCGTCGAGCAGCAGTTGGGCGAGGGAGGTCGATCGACGGCCCACGTTCTTCTCGCCGTAGGGAGGGTCGGCGATGATGAGGTCAAATTGGCGTCCGCTTTGAGCCAGTTGGGGAAACACCAAAAACACATCCTGAACGCGCAGAGTTACCGCAGTGACGGGTAATCCTGAGGCGGCGAGATTTTGGCGAAAGAATCGGGCGTGTTTCTCAGACTTCTCGATGCTGACCATTTCTCGAGCGCCGCGGCTCAGGCATTCTAGTCCCAAGGCTCCGCTGCCGGCGAACAAGTCTAAGACCCGGGCCCCGTCCAAGAAGGCTCCCAGGCTGTTGAAAACCGCCAGTTTGACCTTGTCGGGCGTGGGGCGGACTCCGAGTCCTTCTGGAACCTTCAGTAGTCGGCCTGCAGCCAGTCCTCCGATAATGCGCATGGCCTGAGAGTGGGCCTCAGCGCCCAACCAGCAAGCATCGGTTGAAAGCGCACGGTTGACTCCCTGCGAGATGGGGTAACATTTCCAAAAATGAATAAGTCCCTTATCACCGGCCTGACCCGCGTCATCGCCCTGGCCGCAACCACCTTCACCATGATCGCATCCACTCCTCTCCAAGAGGTCAAACTTAAGGACATCGACGGCAAGGATACCTCCCTCAAAGCCTACTCCGGTAAGGTGCTGTTGGTGGTCAACGTCGCCTCGCAATGCGGTCTGACCCCGCAGTACAAGCAGTTGGAATCGCTGTATAAGAAGTACCACGGGCAGGGTCTCGAGGTGCTCGGATTTCCGTGCAATCAGTTCGGAGCTCAGGAGCCGGGCACGGCCGATGAGATTAAGAGCTTCTGCTCGACCAAGTACTCGGTGAGCTTCCCGCTCTTCGCCAAACTGAACGTCAACCCGCCGGAGCAGCACCCGTTGTACTCGGTGCTCTCGGGTAAAGAGGCCGCGTTTCCGGGCCCGATCGAATGGAACTTTGGTAAGTTCCTCGTGGGCCGTGACGGCAAGGTGCTGCATCGCTTCAGCCCTCGCACTCAGCCCGATGCCACCGAGGTGGTTGCAGCCATTGAGGCGGCCTTGAAGGCGAAGTGATTTCGGGGGGCAGCAGGCTTCCTTTAAAATAGCAAAAGCCCGCCGACAGGCGGGCTTTTCTGTATCCCCCCGCCAACCGGCGGGTTTTTTCGTGGCCGGATTCCCCGCCGTAAAGGGGGAATCCGCAGGCTCAGTTCCGGGGCAGGGCGACCACACCGGTGCGGGTGAGGTCGAGGATGCCGAAATCCTTCAACAGCAGCAGGAACTGGTTGATCTTGGTTTCGGCCCCGGTGATCTCGATGACGATGTTGTCGGGTTGCACGTTGACCACCTTGGCGCGGAAGAGTTCAGCCAGTTGGCAGATTTCGGCCCGGTTCTGGCCATTGGCCGACACGCGGACGAGGACCAGTTCCCGGTCGATGTAGTCCGTCTTGCTGTAGTTTACGATTTTGACCGAATCGATGAGCTTCTCGAGCTGTTTGCAAATTTGCTCGACCGTGGCGTCATCCCCTCGGGTGACGATGGTCATCCGGCTGAGGGTGGCATCATGGGTTGGGGCGACATTCAGCGAGTCGATGTTGTAGCCGCGGCCGCTAAATAGGCCGGAGACGCGGGTCAGGACGCCGAACTTATTTTCGACGAGCACGGAGATGGTGTGGCGCATGGGATTTTCGCTTTTCACGGTATCGGTATTTCGGTTCGTGGAGGCTGGCCTGGACGCACCGTCTCTGGAAACGGGCCCCGCACAGAACCGAAGCCCGCGATCCTTTGCCGGAGACGCGGGCGACCTGGATTCCAAACAGTCGGCCAGTTCGCGTCAGCCCCGGAGGGTTACACGTACGGCTACCTGTTCACGCTTCGAAATCACGGAGCGACGTTATCGAAGCCCCCAAGCCAGCGGCAACGGCTATTTTCTAGTGAGGGATCTCCGGTGTTCAGGGCTTTGCGGACTCTGGCAACCGTGCCTAGTCTTTTGATGATGACCCATTGGATGACGTGTTCTGTTGCCGCGCTGTTGTGGCTGCTTTCCACCGTGATGATGGAGGCTCAGACCCAGCAACTCATTCCGCGAGGAGATGTCTGGCGCTTAGCCAAAGGAACCGCCGAGGCCTCTTCTCCGGATGCGACCCAATGGCGCGTCAGCACCTTCAATGATGCCTCCTGGTCTGCGGCGAAACTTCCGGTCTTTTACGGCGAGGCGTTGACGGGCACCGAATTGACCGACATGCAGAACCGGTATTCCTCGGTGTTCCTGCGGCGCGCGTTCACGGTGGGTTCCCCGGCAGACGTTCGCAGTTTGATCCTGCGAGTGAAGGTGGATGATGGATTCATTGCCTGGATCAATGGTCGGGAGGTGGCCCGATTCGGCTCGCCCGAGGGGGAGTTCAACTTCGCTTCGATGGCCTCGATTACGGCGACCGAGCCGGTGGATTTTGTGGAGTATGCGGTGGCCTTGCCGAAGGAGGTGCTCAAGGCGGGGAACAACGTGTTGGCCATTCAGGCCTTCAATGTGACGTTGGGTAGCAGTGACTTGGTTCTCGATGCGGAATTGGAGGGCGATTTGGATCAGCAGGCACCCCGCATTGCTCGGATCTTGCCGTCCGAGGGTGCTGTGGTGGCTCCCTTCACCTCGGTGGAGGTGCTCTTTGATGAACCCGTTCAGGGCGTGGACGCCGGCGATTTGAAGGTCAACGGTGTGGTGGCGCAGTCAGTGGTCGCCGTGGCCCCAGATCAATACCTCTTCAGCTTTCCTCAAGTTGGAGTGGGCACGGTGGGTTTCCAATTTATTCCCGGTCACGAAATCACGGACTTGTCTTCGGCGAGGCTTCCGTTCGCGGGTGCAGCCTGGTCGGTGACTGTCGAAGGCGGGAGCGAAGCCAAGGGCGTGCTCATTAATGAGTTCCTGGCAGTCAACAGTCGAGGGGTGCGCGATGAGGATGGAGACAATTCCGATTGGATCGAACTCTTCAACAGCGGCACATCGCTGGCCTCACTCCAAGGATGGTTGTTGGTAGCCGGGACCGACCGTTGGGTCTTTCCATCGCTCTTCCTGGCTCCCAACGGGCGACTGCGGGTGTTCGCCTCGGGCAAGAACCGCACGAACGACACGGCCCGTCTGCACACCTCGTTCCGACTCAGTTCCGCGGGCGAACGCTTGGCTCTGCTCAATGCGCAAGGCGTGGTCCAGGACGAATACTCCCCGGCCTATCCGCCTCAGCGGGCCGACGTTTCTTATGGCCACGCCGAGGGGGCCCCGAACCGCAGCGGATACTTTGTGGTTCCCACCCCAGGCGCGCCGAATGGAGCCAAGGGCGATGGTTTCGCGCCCGAGATCGTGTTCTCGGTTTCCAGCGGCACCTACTCCGGCACATTGGAACTGGGGCTGAGTTTGAGTGCGGCGACCAATGCCCCGGTACCCATTGGGACAGTGATCCGCTACACGGTTGATGGGTCTACGCCCACCGAATCCTCGGCCGTGTACTCCACTCCCTTGAGGTTCATTAACTTGGCGGTCCAAGTGCGGGCGCGTGCGTTCTCCGGCGGCTTGCTGCCAGGAGAGCTCCGAGGGGAGACATTCCTCCCACTCTCATCGACGGTGGTTAATTTTCGTTCGGACTTGCCGGTGATGCTCATCCATGATTTTGGTCGGGGCCGGCCTCCGGCCAATACTCGAGTCTTCGCTCACATGCAGCTCTTCGAGCCTGATACGAACGGGGTGACTCGGCTCACCAGTGCACCGACCTTGGCCACACGGGCCGGCATTTCCGTTCGGGGCTCCAGCACCGAAGGCATTGCCAAGGCCAGCTACCGATTGGAGTTCCGCGACGAGTGGGACAACGACCGCCCGCTGTCACCCTTGGGAATGCCCGCCGACGGCGACTGGGTGATGTACGCTCCGAACAGCTTCGAGCCGGTACTCATTCACAATCCGTTCATGCACCAACTGAGCCGGGACATCGGGCGCTACTCGCCGAATACCCGCTTTGTGGAGGTCTATTTTGTGGGCTCAGGCACCGGGGCGATCGACTCGACCAGTTACGCAGGCATTTATGTGCTGATGGACCGGATCGAGGTGGGCAAGGACCGGGTCGATGCCGGGACGTTGGAGCCGGAGAACCTCACGCTGCCCTCGCTGTCCGGCGGTTACCTCATGAAGATCGACCGTTTGGACCCGGGAGATTCTGGGATTTTCGCAGCCAATCAGTCGGTGGCCTTGGTTGATCCGAGGGAAGACCAACTCAAGCTCCCCGCCCGCGCCGCCCAGCTGAATTATATCCGCAACTACCTCACGTCCTTCGGGAATGCCCTGTATGACAACAACCGGTTCACCAACCCCGTGACCGGATTTCGAGCGTACATCGATACCGGTTCCTGGGTGGATCATCACCTCCTGAACGTGCTGTCGTTCAACGTCGATGCCTTGAGGTTGAGTGCCTTTTTCTACAAGAAGCGCGAGGGGAAGATTCATTTCGGCCCGATCTGGGATTTCGATCGAACGCTCGGCTCCACCGATGGTCGGGACTCCAACCCGCGGGTATGGCGTTCCCAAAGCGGAGATCGCGGCACCGACTTCTTTAATTATCCCTGGTGGGACCGTGTGTTCCGCGACCCAGAGTTTTTCCAGGACTACATCGACCGCTATCAAGAATTGCGGACCGGTCATTTTGCCACCACCAACCTCTGGAGTCGGATCGACGATTTGGCCCGTCAGGTGCGAACCGCGCAACCTCGCGAGAAGAATCGATGGGGAGTTGCCCCTCGAGGAGGCAGTTATCAGGCGGAGGTCAACTTGATGAAGGCGTGGATTTCGAATCGGACCGATTTCATGGATCGCCAATTCGTGTCTCCGCCCCGTTTGGCAAGTCCCTCGGGCCGAGTAGACTCTGGATTCGGTGCGGAAATCATCGCGCCCACCGGCCTGAGCACCTCCGTCTATTACACGACCGACGGGTCCGATCCTCGATGGCCCGGTGGCCGAACCAATCCCGCGGCCCGTCGCTACATGGGCAGTCCCATCACTCTGGAGGCCAATGCCAAGCTGGTGGCCCGCTCGGTGAACCCTCTCCACTCTGCGCTGACGGGTGCAAACAATCCGCCCTTGAAATCCACGTGGTCCGGTCCGGTGTCGGCCACTTATGTGGTGAAGCCCATCCCGCTGGTGGTGAGTGAAATCCACTTTCACCCTGATGACGCTGGTGCTCCTGGAGACGCCGACAATTTGGAGTTCGTGGAACTTTGGAATCGGGGTGACAGCGCCCTGCCGTTGGCGGGCATGCGCCTCCGGGGTGGTATCGATTTTACCTGGTCGCTCACCAATGCGCCGACCTTGGCGCCCGGTGCCTATGGTGTTTTGGTTCGGAATTTGGCGCAGTTCTCCGTCGCCAACCTGACGGTGACTAACTTGATCGGTGAATACGGCTCTGATCAGTTGGCCAATGACGGGGAACGGTTGGCCCTCAGCGGTCCGCTCGACGAGCCGGTGTTCGACTTCCGCTACGAGGCTTCGTGGGAACCGTTGGCAGACGGGGGAGGGTACTCGTTGGTGTTGGCAAATCCTCGAGCGCCGGGTGATCCAGCGTTGGCCGCATCCTGGAAGCGCAGCGCCCAGTTGGGCGGATCGCCCGGCGTGCCGGACCCCAACACGGCCGAGGAGTCGGTGCGTGTGGTGGCCGAACGAGAGGCAACGGGTATTCGCATTCGCTTCGATGCGGTGGTGGGTTCTTCCCACCGCTTGGAGGAACGAGTTTCTCTCTCGGAGGGTGATTGGACTTCGCTGAACACGTGGCCCGCTGCCACGGCCCCCCGTGCCGAGGAGTTCCGTATTGAAATCTCAGGCACCACCCGGTTCTTTCGGGTGCGTCGCTTCTGACCCGATTCGGCTGATTGGGGCGATTCAGGCAATTAGGATCGAAGTGCGATCGGTTCGAGAATCGGGTTTCCTTCCGGGGTTTGCGGGTTTGAAGTGTCGGCATGAACCGAGTGTTGGTGCTTTTCGATTCGTTGTCGGGCAACACCGCCAAAATGGCGGAACTGGTGGCCGAGGGGGCCCGGATGGTGCCCGACACCGAAGCGCGGGTGCGCTCCATCGCCGAGGCCACGGCCGACGATGTCCTGTGGTGTGACGGTCTCGCGCTGGGTAGCCCCACGAACATGGGCATTCTGTCGTGGCGGATGAAGCGCTTCTGGGACGAGGTCATGGGCCCGCATTGGATGAAGGTGGACGGCAAGATTGGCTGCGCCTTCAGCACCGCCGGCGGATGGGGCGGTGGGATGGAACTGGCCTGTCAGAGCTTGCTCACCGTGTTGATGAACTTCGGGTTCCTCGTGTTCGGCGTCACCGATTACGCCACCCCTCTGCACACGCCGCACTATGGGGCCGTCGTGGTCAAAGAGCCCCGGGGCGAGGACGCTGAAGGAGTGTGCCGACTTCTGGGCCGCCGTTTGGCCGAGTGGACGGCCGTCCACGTCCATGGTCGCAAAGAGTTGCATCCCTTGCAGAATCCGGATCGCCGCCCGCCAGGATGAGGAGGTGCAGCGGGTCTTATTGACCGATAAGCCTACCTCTCTTTTTTAACCCAACGCGCCTTAACCCAACGCGCCACGATGAACTTTTTCCGAAGAATCCGCCTTCTATGGATCCTCGTTGTGCTGTTGTCGCCAACCCGGTGAGAGGGCTCCCCGATGGAAGCCGGAGCAGATTGCGCTTGAAGGGCCTTCCGTGGACCCGCAGAAACGTCGTGCCGGCGGCGGCCCAAGCGGTTGAATTTGCCCGGTGCACCCAATCATGTTGAATGCCTTTGTCCGTGGACTGTTGGTGGGCCTCCTGCCGTTGGCGGGCTCCGTCGCTTTGGTGGCCGGCTCTTTGCCGGATGCCGCAACTCGCCTGCCGGTAATCCGCCGTCAGCCAATTAGTCAAGGGGCCTACGCCGGAGATACGGTGACCCTTTCGGTGGACGCCGTACCGTCCTCCTTAGATGCGTCCGCGGTCCTGACTTACCAGTGGTTGGCTGGTACCAACCGGACTCCCATCGCCGCGGGAGCCTACAATTCGACGAGCGCGACCTTGCCTCAGTTGGTCCTGACCAATGTCGCTACCGCTTACAGTGGTTTGTTCCGGGTTGCCGTGTCTTCGGGAACCAACACGGTGGTGAGCGAACCTGCCACTGTGTCGGTGGTAGTCGGGGTGGCGTCACGGCTTCGGTTGGCCACGGTCTCGGTCAGCACGAACGCTGCTTCTGGATTGGAACGTCAATTTTCGTTCCCGGTGATTTTCTCGGTGATGGGACCAGATCGGGGTGTCGGAGCGACATGGACCTTCGACCCCACGGTGGTTCGGAATTTGGTCTTCGTCCCCAGTGCCGATGCACCGACCAACACCACGGTTCGTACCTCGTTGGAGATTGGCCGATTCTCTTTTGCGTACACCCTGACCAATGACGCCTCCGTCGGGTTCTCAATGGATCAGCAAATGGGTCAACTGGTTCTGACTACATCCACCAATCGCGACCCAGCCCAGGCGTTGGCGGCTGCCCAGTTGGTGCCGGTTGAAGCAAATAGTGCGACCAACATCGCTCGCCCGTTCCTGCCTTTGCCTAGCGGCAGTGACCGAGTTCTGGGAACTAATCTGGCCGACCTAGTCACCTTTCCCCTGAACATCCTCATGACGCCGCAGGTGATTCCGCACGGATCGGTCACTCTCAATCGACAGACGGGTTATTTCGAGCAGGCGGCTCAGGTGGTCAACCTACGTCCGGATGCCCTCGCGGACGTCTTGCTCATCGTCACCGGGTTGACCAATGACACCCGTGGGGTGCCCGTCTCGCTGGCCAGTTCGGTGGGACCAGTGGGCACTCCGCCCAGTCCTTCGGTATTTGTGGGGCCCATGGACGCGTTCGCCGTCCGCCGGTTGACCTTTGAGTTCTACGCATCCGATGGCCGACCCAACAGCATCGGAACGCCTGGATATGTGAGCGAATTCGCCTTGAACAGCACCATTCAGACCCCGATCGGTCGGCGCAGTCTGGTCCCGGTGACTTACAAGCCGGTTCTCTCCGGCGGTGTCCTGCTGGAGTTCCCAACCCTCACCAACTTCAGCTACTATATCCGCTACTCGGATTCGCTGAATGATTTCAGCGCGCAGGATAACACCAACTCGGTCATCCGAACCGCCCGCCCGGCATTTTTGGGCAATGGTCGGAAAGTACAGTGGCTCGACAACGGGTCGCCCCGGACGGAAAATACTCCGACCAACCGCTTCTACCGAGTCCTTGAATTCCGCTGAAATTCAGTCCCTCCTTCGCCCCTCTTGACGTCGACTTTTACCGCCATGAGTCCTTCGATTCAACGCACCGCCCTCCTGCTCCTCGCCACCAGTGCCGCCTTGTCTGCCCGCGCTCAGAATGAGGATGGTCCCGAGCCCTTGGGCATCCGTTTCCGCTTAGCGGGTCGGGTGCAGTTCAACCTCAAAGCCTCGTTCACCGATACTCAGGTGCCCCTGTCGGGTGCGGCCGGGCAATTCGCCGATGGTTATGTGCTGTTGGGATCGAACACCTCCACCTCGACCAATGCCGGTGTGGTGACCGCCAATCCGGGATCCGCGACCTGGAATTGGGGTTATCAACGCGCCGATCAGGTTGCTGGAAATGAACTCACGCTGACTCGATTCGATCAGGTGCCGCGGGTGGGGACGTTGGATGGCAGTGGGGGCAGCACCGCCTATGGAGGTGAGTTATGGGCGATGTACGAACTGTACAGTTTCCGGTCCTTCAAGAAGCGGACCGGTCATTGGGGCGTCGAGGCAGGCTATGGTTTCACCACCTTCGACGCGTCGGCCTCTGGATCGGTCTCCGGCACGGCCACCCGTCGCCAGTCGGTGTACTCATTGGGCGGCATCGTTCCCCCGTCTGCGGGATATCAGGGCGGATATTTTGGACCGGTCCCTGGCGGGCCCGTTGCTCCAGTCGTGGACTTTGATCCCGTGCGGTCTTCCGCGGTGCAAGCCGTCGGCATCAACTCGTTGAATGCGGCTGTCTCGACCGACTTGCATACGGCCAAGTTCGGCCCTTGGGTCGAATTGCCGGTGACTGACCGGTTGACGGTGGGTCTGGGAGCCGGCTTCTGCACCGTTTATGCACAGGCCGACTTGCGCTTCAGCGAGTCCACTACTTTCACGGGAAACCCGGCAGAGTTTGGTGTTGCGACTCAGAACCTGACGGTCAGCGCCTCGCGCGCCGACTGGCGTTCGGGATTCTATGCCCGGGCCTTGGTGGATTTCGCCATCACCCCGAGCTGGTCGGTCTTCGCTGGCGGCGACATTCAGTCGAATTCGGACCTGAACTTTTCGACGCAAGGCCGCGGTACCAGCATTCAACTGGGCTCTGTGTTCGGGGCCATGGCAGGCGTTCAGTTCAAGTTCTGAACGGGGTCGGGTCTGAACGCCCGTCGAGCCCTTCGAGCAGGCCGGGCCGAGGATCGTTGTTAGCTCCTCGGTGACTTGGGGCTTTGGCCTCCGCGTGGAGGCCCCCCGTGCGGAGGCCCTGTCTATACCTCGCTCACTTCGGGTGCCGATTCCTCGGGTGCCGATCTTAAAGTCTTGGCTGCCCGTTGTTTCTGCCCTCCAGGCGAGGCCGTTAGGAAAAGAGGTCCAGCTGGGGTGGCGGTGTTAGCTCTTGCAGCGCATCGCGCTCCAGACGACGAACCCTTCGCGATCGGCTACTGCTAGGATCGGTTTCACCCAGAGTTCTACCGTCGGGTACGGCCACGTGTTGCAAGTTGAGTTCAGCCTCTTCGAGAACTCTCAGGATGGTTTTGGCGCGATCGATGACCGACCGAGGTACCCCGGCCAGTCGCGCCACTTGGATGCCGTAGCTCTTGTCGGCGGGTCCGGGCTGAATCTTGCGCAGGAAGATGATTTGATCATTCCACTCCCGCACGGCGACGTTGTAGTTCCGTACTCGTTGCAGTCGGCCTGAGGCTCTTTCGGAGACCGAGTCCTGTGAGTTCTGCGATCCGCTGACGTGAGGCGAGGCGAGCTCGGTCAATTCGTGATAATGGGTCGCAAAGAGGGCCTTGGCTCCGACTTGATGGTGCAGGTGCTCGACGATGCTCCAGGCCAAGCTCAGTCCGTCGAAGGTGCTCGTGCCACGGCCAATCTCATCGAGAATAATCAGGCTGCGTCGGGTGGCATTATTAAGAATATTGGCCGCCTCGCTCATTTCCACCATGAAGGTGCTCTGGCCGCGGGCCAGGTCATCACTGGCGCCAATCCGCGTGAAGATGCGATCGCACAGGTCGATGCGAGCCGAGGCGACCGGGATGTAGGAACCGGTGTGGGCGAGCACTGCCAGCAGCGCCACCTGTCGGATGTAGGTGCTCTTGCCGGCCATGTTGGGGCCGGTGATGAGGGCGATTTGGTGGCTCTCCAAATTGAGATCGGTGTCGTTGGGGACGAATCGTTCCTCGGTCATCCGCAACTCCAGCACCGGGTGACGGCCTTCTTCGATTTGGATGCGTCCCTCGTCTCGAACCTCCGGCCGGTTCCACCCCTGAATCCGCGCCAACTCGGCGAAGCTGGCCAAGACATCGAGTTGCCCCAGTGCGGAGGCGGTTTCTTGAATAGACTTGAGGTGGTTGAGCACCTCCTCGCGCAGGCGAAGGAACAAGTCGTACTCCAGTTTCGTGGCCCGTTCTTCGGAGCCGAGGATCTTCGATTCCATGACCTTGAGGTCTTGGGTGATGAAGCGCTCGCCGCTGGCCACGGTCTGTTTGCGGACGTAGTCGCCCGGCACCTTGGCGAGGTGCGATTTGGTGACTTCGATGTAATAGCCGAACACCGAGTTGAAGCCGACTTTCAGCGACGGAATGCCGGTGCGGGCGATCTCGTCTTGTTGGAGCTTGGCCAGCCAGTCTTTGCCGCCTCGGGCCGCGGAGCGGAGTTCGTCCAACTCCGTGCTGAAGCCATCCCGGATCATTCCGCCCTCCTTCACCGCCAAGGGTGGTTCATCGGCGACGGCGTGGCCGAGCAGTTCGATGAGGTCGGGGAGTTCGCTGAGCAGGGAGCCCAAGTGTCCGAGCTCCGAGGGTTCGAGACTGTCCTCCGTCGCCGGGACCGGGAGGAGGTCGCACTGTGGGGCGTCGGGGCCGGGCAGGGTGGCCCCGGCCACGGCCGCCTTGACGGAGGGTATTTGTTCCAAGGCCAGTCGCAGCGCGAGAAGGTCCCGCGCATTCCCGCTGCCGAGACTGAGCCGGCTGAGCGTTCGTTCTAGGTCGCGAACCTCGGCCAATCGAGCTCGGAAGCCGGCCAGGGCGGGCGGATGATCGAGCCAGGATTGCACGGCGTCTTGCCGTCGTCGGATCGGATCTTCGGCGGCTAGCGGTTGGGTGAGCCAGTCGCGCAATCGACGGGCCCCCATCGGTGTTACGGTGTGATTCAGGGCTCCAAATAGCGTGGTATTGCGGGGAGCATCTGCATGGATGGTTTCCAGGATCTCCAGATTGCGCAGCGAGATGGAGTCGAGGATGAGGTAGTCGGCCACTTCGTAGAAGCCGAGCCGGGTCAGGTGCGCCACGTCGCGGCGCAAGTGAGTGCTGAGGTAATGGAGAATGGCTCCGGCGGCCCCGGTGGCTGCGGTGCGGTTGCGCAGGCCAAACCCATCGAGCGAGGCCACCTTGAAATGTTCGCGCAGTGTAAAGAGGGCCGTCTCGGGCATGAAAACCCAGTCATCATGAGGCGAGAGCTGTGTGCTGTTCTCGCTCAATAATTCCGACAAGCCCTTGGAAGCTCCCGGGAAGATGAGTTCGGCTGGACGCAGGCGATCCAACTCAGCCAAGAGGGCTTTTTCGCCCGTGAGTTCTGTGAGTCGGAAATCTCCCGTCGTGAGGTCCACGCAGGCCAGTCCGAAGGTGTTGCCGTGGAGGGCGATGGACGCCAGAAAGTTGTTCCGCTCGGCCCGCAACAGTCGGTCGTCGAAGTGGGTTCCCGGCGACAAGATAGAAGTGACTTCCCGCTGCACCAGTTTGCCGGGCTTGGCCTCTTCGGTCTGATCACAAATGGCCACCTTCCGCCCGGCCTTGAGCAGGCGGCCGATGTAGTTGTTGGCCGCGTGGTGGGGTAGGCCGCACATCGGGATGCCGTTGCGCTGGGTCAGGGTGAGTTGCAGGAGTTGGGAACTCACCACCGCATCTTCGAAGAACATCTCATAGAAATCCCCCAGTCGGAACAGCAGGAGCACGTCCTTCGGGAGTTCCCCCTTAATACGGCGATACTGCGCCATCATCGGGGTGAGTGTTACTTCAGCGGACATCCGCTGGAGGTTAGGAAAGTCGCTCTGAAATAAAAAGCGGGCAGGTGGTGTGTTCGATGAAAGGAGAGATTCTGAAGTTGGGGCATCCCACTCGGTTTAGGCTGTCAGTAAGACCCGCCCACAACCTGAGCGCACCCTAGGTCGTAGACCGGGAACCTCCGGGGTTTATTTTGTGTTCTCGCAGAAATAGTGTCCCTTTCACCGCCGCGTCATGAAAATCCCGAGAGCTTGCAATTGTTTTGTCACCGCTGTTGTTGCCGCTCTCTCTTGGGTGGGGGAGACAGTGCTCGGTGCGGACGATCCCGACCTGGCCTTGGGCGTCCGCACGAGCGAACCCGTGAGTCCGGCTGATCAGGCGAAGGCTTTCCGATTACCGCCCGGATTCGAAATTCAGTTGGTGGCCAACGAGCCCGACATCCACAAGCCCATGAACCTCGCTTTCGATGCGGCGGGTCGGCTTTGGGTCACGACCAGTATCGAATACCCCTGGGCTGCACCCACCAATCGGGTCGGTCGGGACCGGGTGATGATCTTCGAAGATTTTGGTTCAGACGGTCGCGCCCGCAAGGTGACCCAGTTTGCCGAGGGTCTGAATATTCCCATCGGGGTGTATCCCTTTCGCACCGACAACAGCCATTGGAAGGCGCTCGTTTGGAGCATCCCCCATATCTGGCTCCTTGAGGACACCGATGGCGACGGCAAGGCCGACAAGCGAACCCCGCTGTATGGGCCCTTCGATCACACCCGGGACACCCATGGCAACCAGGCCTCGTTCCGCCGCGGCTTCGATGGCTGGCTTTATGCGACCCACGGGTTCAACAACGACTCCCATGTCACGGCCCGCGACGGCAGTCATGTGGATTTGAACTCGGGCAACACCTACCGCATCCGCCTCGACGGTTCCCGTATCGAGCACCACACGCACGGTCAGGTGAATCCGTTTGGTCTCACCTGGGATGCCCGCGGAAACCTCTATTCCAGCGACTGCCACAGTGCGCCGCTCTACCAGTTGCTGACCGGCGGTTGGTATCCCAGCTTCGGTAAACCCCACGACGGACTCGGCTTCGCTCCAGTGATGCTCGAGCACGCCCACGGCAGTACGGCCATCGACGGGGCCGTGTACTACAACGACAACCTGTGGCCGGCCGAATATCGCGACACGCTCTTCATCGGCAACGTGATGACCAGCCGCCTGAACCGCGACACGATCACCTTCAACGGATCCACGCCGAAGGCGACCGAGCAGCCGGATTTTCTCACCACCACCGATCCGTGGTTCCGGCCTGTCGACGCCACCCTGGGGCCGGATGGCGCTCTCTACATCGCCGACTTTTACAACCGCATCATTGGCCACTACGAGGTGCCGTTGATCCACCCCGGCCGCGACCGGGAGCGTGGGCGGTTGTGGCGTGTGGTTTACAAGGGAGCCGACGGCAAGGCCCGGCTGCGGTCGCCGGCCCTGGCCACCGATCTCGACGGTTTGGTCGGCGAACTGGGATCACCCAGCCTCAGCCGTAGGCTGTTGGCGATGGGAGAGATTCAGGATCGGTTCGGTTCCAAGGCGTTGCCGGCGGTGCGCCGAGCCGCAGCGAAAGCCCGTGGCCTGAAACCCGGCGCGGGTCCGGAAAGCGCCGACCGTGCCTCTGCGGTGCGGGTTTCCTCCCTGTGGCTCCAGCACCGGTTGGGTGGCGCTGAGGCTGGCTTGAAGAGTAAGGAATTCTTGGCCGACTTGTCCGATCCGCGGGATTCCTTGATCCGCATTCATGCCCTCCGGTGGATCGCCGAGCGAGGCATCCTGGCCCATGAAAATGACGCCCAGGCTCGCGGAATGGCGGTGGATACGGAAACGCTGGCCGTCGTTCGAGCTCGGTTGGGTTCGAGTGAGGGACTGGAAGTCCGCTGCGCCGCCGAGGTCTTGGGGCAGTGGCCGCACCGAGAGAATCTTCGGCCGATCCTGGACGCGCTCAGCCGAACTCCCGCAGCAGACACGCACGGGGTTTATGTGCTGCGCAAGGCCCTTCGAGATCACCTCCAAGCCCCGGGCGTCTTCGCTCATGTTTTGTCGCGCAACGACTGGTCGCAATCGGACCAACGCGCCCTGACTGATGTCGTGCTGGCGGTGCCTTCGGCCGAGGCGGCCTCGTACTTGATCGGTCGGTTGGATCAACTCAACGAGAAGACCGTTCCCACGTTGGCGGAGGCGTTGCGCCACGCGGCCCGATACGCTCCAGAAAGCCAATGGCCAGCGCTGTCCGGATTCGTGCGGCGGCGTTTTGACAATCAACTCGATTTCCAGTTCACCCTCTTCCGTTCCATGGATCAGGGACTCCAGCAACGGGGCGCCTCGCTCACTCCGGCCTTGAAGGCGTGGGGGGCCGAACTGGCCTCTCGTCTCCTGACCTCCGGAGCCGACTCGAGCTGGATCCAGGTGCCGCTGAATCCACCGACGGAGAGCCCTTGGGATTATCAGGAACGTCGGCGGGCCGAGGGACCACCGCTGCGGGTTCTTTCGAGCCTCGTGCGGGGCGAGCAGAAGACCGGGGTCCTTCGGTCGCCCGAATTCGACCTAGGTGGGGAGATTCGCTTCTGGCTCTGCGGTCACGACGGCTATCCCGACAAGCCAGCCAAGCAAGTGAACGGCGTGCGGTTGAAGGACGCGGTTTCTGGCGCGGTGCTTCTCGAAGTCCGCCCGCCCCGGAGCGATACCTTGATTCCGGTGGTCTGGGATACCCGAGCGCATCCGGGGAAGCGCGGCGTGATCGAAGTCACGGACGCCGACACGGGCGATGCCTACGCCTGGTTGGCCATTGGTGGGGTCGAGGGAGCACCAGTGCTGCCCACCGCATCGCCCCGCGCCCTGGCCGAACGGGCGGCCGGAGCGGCGGAATTGGCGGCGCGGCTTGGGTTGAAGGAGTTGGTGCCCCAGTTGGAGGCGTGGGTGTCCCGTCCCGGCGAACCGGAGCCGCGGGCGGTCGCTGCCAAGGCGCTCATGGCCTTGGATTCGCTCCGAGGTGTTGCGGTGGCGTCGGCTGTTCTGGCTGATGGCAATCAACCGCAATCGCTTCGGGAACGTCTGGGCGTCCTCTTGGCCGAGCGCAATACGCCTGAGAGTCGGGCGTCGGTTTCGGCCGCGTTTAAGGCGGCAGCGTATCGAGTACAGATGCAATGGGCCGTCGCCCTGACGGCCAACCGCGAGGGAGCCGAGGTCTTCCTGAAAGCGGTGGAGCAGGGGTTGGCCTCGCCGCGGATCCTCCAGCAAGCGGGTGCGCGTGAGCGCCTGCAGCGTGCCAATCCGGACCGATGGACCGAGCGAGTTGAGAAGCTGACGCGGGGATTGCCCCAGGCGGACGAGGCTCGCGAAAAGCTCCTAGCCGCCCGCCGCGATGGCTTCGACCGCGCCCAAGCCAAGCCCTCGGAGGGTTTGCGGATCTTCCAGCAGAATTGCCAGGCCTGCCATCAGTTGGGAGGGGTCGGCGGGTTGGTGGGCCCGCAGCTCACCGGCATCGGCAACCGAGGAGTCGAGCGCTTGTGCGAGGACATCTTGGATCCCAACCGCAATGTGGACCACGCCTTCCGCCAAACCCGCATCACCACCCAAGATGGCGACGAACTCGCCGGATTAATGCGCCGCGAAGAAGGGGACTTGCTGGTGCTCGTTGACCCGTCCGGCAAGGAGTTCTCGGTGAAGAAATCCGCCGTGACTCAAAAGCAGGAAAGCGAGTTGTCCCTCATGCCCGACACCTTCGGCGAGACCCTCAGCCCGGGTGACTTCCACCACCTCCTGGCCTACCTGCTCTCGCAGCGGTGAGCCTGACAGCTTTGGCTTTGCCTTGGCCTTTGCCTTTGCCTTTGCCGTTTGGGTTTGGCGTGGGGGACGCCGGGTCGGGGGACCCGGCCTACAGGGTGACGTCGTGGGTGGGGTAGCGCTGTAGGCCCGGTCCCCTCACCGGGCGTTTACGAACTACCCTCACCGGGCGTTTGTGGACTACTTTCCGACTTTGCTGTGGATCAGTGTCGCTTCGGCAGGAGGCGCCTCAGGCGGGTGGTGGTTCCTTCACGATCGATCTCGCTGGCGGCTACGGCCAGCGTGAGTTCTTCCCACGCCGGGCTGTCGGCTTCCGGTTCGAGGCCGTTCAACCTCAGGAACACGAGGCATGCACCGAGTGCCGCCGGCTTGTTACCGTCGATGAACGGGTGGTTCTTGCACAAGTAGAACAGGTAGGCCGCCGCCATTTCCGCGAGGTCCGCATAAGGCGACCTGCCCCCGATGCTCGCCTGAGGGGCGGCAACTGCCGATTCCAGCAAACTCAGTTCGCGCACACCGGTGGAACCTCCGAATTCCGCGATGGCGGTGTCATGAATCTCCCGCACGATTTCCACCGTGAGATGAAACGGGTCTTCCGGCATCGCCTTCATGCCAGCTTCTTCATCGTCCGGGCATAGTCCTTCAGGGTTTTCCGGATCACCTCCGAAACCTCCTCACGAGAGGGTCTGGGGCGGAGGGGGGTGAGGGTGATCGTGCCGCCGTCGTGGACCTCCACGTTCACCTGATCGCCCGCCCGCAAATGCGCCAATTCCATCAACGCGGCATCGAAGATCAATCCCTGCGAATTCCCGATCTTGGAGATCGTTTTGACCATCGTGTAAAACTATGTTTTACCAAGAATCCTGTCAATTCGTGGTGAGTTCGTTGGTAGGTGAACGTATCCATCCCGCAGTTCCCAGGAGATCGCAAAGGCTGAAGGTTCGGACGGATCAAGGCTGCTGCCTCGGTGCGTTGCCCGCTTTTATCTCCGCAAAAGCGTTGTTCGCTGGTCGATGGGCGGCAATCGGCTCGCCTCTCGCTCTTCCCGCGACGCACCGTCCAAAAGATTCCGCAATACCATCGGTTTCCTCCCAACCGGTTCGCTCCGATTCAGGGAGCGGACAACAGGGGTTGATCGCCGAATAGGTGACGGTAATTCCACAGGGCAGAGTCCGGGCTGAGGGGGGAACCTGTATCGATGACAGCAGGGGATTCGCCGTAGTTGAGAGGCGGATTCGGGATTTGGAATTCGACAGGTTGCTGCGAGGGAGGCGGGATCGGTCTTGATCGGTGCCCGCCTATGGATTCGCCGCGAGGGCGCTTTCGGAGGGTTGTCCTTGATCCGGGTTCCGGGTCTTACTTGTCTTGTCTGAACGACGAACGAGGACACATCAACGGATCCGCGGCAGGATGCTCGCGTTTCCTGATCCCATGACTGAAATCCACATCCGACGGGCCGTCCGGTCCGACTGCTCCGGCATCTTGGACATCTACAACGATGCCGTGCTCAAGACCACGGCGACTTATGACTATGAGCCGCGCCCGCTGGAACACCGGTTGGCCTGGTTCGAGGACCATCAACGCACCGGGCACGCTCTCTTCGTGGCCGAGGCGGGCGATGGGCGCATCGTGGGTTGGAGCGCTCTGAACCGGTACCACGACCGGATGGGTTTCCGGTTCACGGCCGAGAATTCAATTTACGTGGCCGAAGAATCCCGAGGGCAGGGGTTGGGGGGCCGCCTGCTGGAACCGCTGATTCCCGCCGCGGCGGAGATCGGCATCCGGGCTATTCTGGCAGCGATTGATGCTCAGAATACCGTGAGCCTGAAACTGCATGCGCGCTTCGGGTTCGAGCAAGTTGGCCTCTTCAAGCGGGTGGGGTTCAAGTTCGACCGCTGGTTGGACGTGGCCTATCTCGAACGATCGGTCTGATCGGTGCACCTCCCACTGGCATCCGGCTTGGTCTTTCGGAAGTCTGCCCAAGCAACAGCGGCGGCACGCGCGCTTAAAGACGGATTTCTCTGGAGATCGCTTTTTTGAGGCGACCCGTTAGACTTCGTGGCGATGGGCAAACCGATCCGCATTTCCTACGCGTTCATGGCTGTGCTGTTGGTCTTGGTGGGGGTGCTTCAGTTGGCAACCCCGCTGATCACCGCCTTATTTGCCTACTTTGCTCTCAACCTGCTCTCACTCAAGCGGAGCCGATGGATTGGACTGACGCTGTTCCTTCTCCTTTTGGTCGCACTCGGAGTCGGCTTCTACAGTTTCGTTAAACACGCTTATGTCGTTTTGCCGCAGATCGCCGAAAAAACGATCCCGGCGGTGGTGGAGCTTGCGCAGAAGAACAGTTTAGAACTGCCGTTCACGGATTTGGCCAGCCTGAAGGTCACCGCGCTAGACATGGTGAAGGCCAAGCTGGCCAACCTGGGGCAGTATGCTCGAATTGTGGCGGTTGAGGCAGTATCGCTGCTCATCGGTCTCGTGGTCTCCATTAGTCTCTTCTTGAGTCTCAAACTCGATTTCGGGGCTGAACCCGAGGCTGGAGACGACAACCTGTATACGGCCGTCGGGCGTGAGATCGCAGAGCGTTTCCGGGGGCTTTACGATAGTTTCTCGAAGGTGATGGGAGCCCAGATGCTCATCTCGACGATTAACACCACCTTCACGGCCGGGTTCCTCATTTGGAACGGTTATCCCTTTGTCACTGTCGTTATCGGCCTGACCTTCCTCTTCGGCATGTTACCCATCGTGGGCAACCTTCTGAGCAACACCCTCATCGTGGGTATTGGCCTGACCATCAGCCCCAATATGGCTCTGGCGGCGTTGATGTTCCTGATGGTTCTGCACAAGGGCGAATACTTCCTGAACTCCAAGATCATTGGTGACCGAATTCGTAATCCGATGTGGTTGACCCTGCTGGGCCTGGTCATCGGGGAGAAGCTCATGGGAATCCCCGGAATGATCCTCGCTCCGGTGATTCTCCACTTCGTAAAAGTGGAGGTCTCCCGCACTAAGTTTACGCCCCAGACCCCTCCCGCATTCTGAGCGGCGGGCGCCGATGCGTCGGTCGGTACTCGGGATCTTCGCTGGAACGATGGAGTTGGATTAGTCGTTCCGACTTAGTGGATTTTGCGAAGAACCTGATCGGCTCCGAGTTGAACCACGTGGGGATTGCGGTCCTCCTGAAAGCAAACGGGGATATCGCCGGCCAATTCTGGTTGGGCCAGCAGCCGGCGTCCGTTGCGAGCGCACCGTGCGGCCTCGGGCAGCCGGGGCTGGTGGCCTCGGTACAAATCCCAGGCAATTTGGGATGAATCGTCGAGAGACCACGCCTGAGGCTCGCTCGTTTCCTTCAGCAGTCGGTCTACGAGGGCTCCAGCTCCCAGTGTGTCCTCGAATGAGGCGTTCTCTAGGGTGCCGGCACAAATCAACCAGAGGCTTTCGGAGTGCGATTGGACCAGGTGCCGAGCCAACGCCGACACGTTGCCGAAGGACGCGATGAAGACAGCCCGAGCCAGGCGGCATGCCTCGAGGGCGCGCGTGCCGTTGGTGGTGGACATGATGATTTCACGGCCTTCCACGCGGTTCCGGGTGAATTCGCGCGGTGAATTTCCTAAGTCGAAATCCACCCCTCCGGTTTGGTGGGCGCGGATGCGCAACCCATCCCGCTCGCCGGCCAGCAACGCATCCGGATGACGCTCGCGCAGGGCAATGGCCTCGGCGATTTCCCGGGCCGGCCGGATGCCTGTAGCCCCGTTACCCAAGGCTTCGAGCATGGTGGAGGTGGCTCTCAGCACGTCAAAGACGACGCAGGTCACGCTCGAAAGATCCTGGTGGGCGATGGCCTCGTACTCCGTCGGCGAGAAAAGCACCCGCACCGAGGGAGCGGGTCGGGCGGTGGCTACAGTCGGGTGGCTCACGGTTTGCCGAAGCAGTGGAGGGCCTTGGCGGTGCGAACAAAGAGGCTCCCGTGACTTAAGGCGACGCTGCCTTTGCAAGGGGCCTCGCCGGTGAAGGCATGGCTAGAGAGCACCTCGAACGCCTTGCCAGCGCTCAACGCAAACACGGTGCCTGCTTCGTCATGGCAATAAAGTTTGCCGTCGGCTGCCGACAGGGAACCCCAAATGGGGCCGTTGCCCGGGATTTTGCCTGACCAGATTTTCTGGCCGTTGGCCGGATCGAGTTTACTGACAATTCTCTTTTGTCCGTCGAGGACGAACAGGTGCCCATCGAGCACGCAGGGGGTGCTCCAGTCGGTGGGGGCTTCCTTGAAATCCCAGGCGCGATGGGTGGCGGTTACATCTCCCTTGCCGCCCGGTTTGAACGCCACCACGGGTTGGCCCTTGGGCCCCGAAGCGAGAATGTATCCACCGGCGATCACCGGGGAAGTGACGATGCGATACCAGTCATCGCGTTTCTCGTAGAGACGGGCACGCCAGATCTCGGAACCGTCTTTGGGGCGATGCCCGCTGACATGGTCTCCACCGACGACAATTAACTCGGTTCCGTTCGGCCCTTGGAACGGCACCGGTGTGGCGTAGGATTCACTGCTTTCCTTGGTCGAATCCGTATATCGAAGAGTTTTCCAGAGGTCTTTACCCGTCTTGGGATCGATGCACAGCAGGAATGAATCCCGCTCAGGCTTGCCGTCGAAGCGGGGGTAGTCGGGCGGAACTTCACGGCGCTGCAGGATTGCCAAGTAGAGGCGGCCATCGTGCAACAGCGGGCTGGCTCCGTAGATCCACATGAGACCCAGGCTCCCGAAGTCTTTGCTAAGATTGCGCGACCAAAGGGGCTTTCCATCGAGATCGAAGGCCGCGAAGTCGCCCGTGCCGAACAGCGCATAAACCCGTTTGCCATCGGTAATGGGAGAGGGGGCACAGGTATTGTTGCGGCCCACTTCCTTGTCGCCCAGGCCGACATTTCGGCTCCAGAGAGCTTTGCCCGAGGTTCGATCCAGACAAAGGAGTTGCAGGTTCTTCTGCTCGTCGGGCGAGGTGAGAAAAACCCGATGGCCGCTGACCACAGGAGTGGAACCGGCCTTCCCCGGCAAGGGAGTGCTCCATTGCAAATTGGCCGGGCTAAGTGTGCTCGGTAAGCCACTCATGCGGATCGAGCCATCCTGGTTGGGGCCTCGCCACTGGGGCCAGTCCGCCGTCGAGGCCGCCGACAGGCATAGGGTGAGAGTGGAAGAAAGGACGAGAAGAGACCGGAGGTTCATGGCTTCAACGAGGTGCTGGTGGAGATCATCGGTTTCAAGAGCGTGGATGGCTGTCTCAAAGATGACGAATGTGAGCCTTGTACTTCTTCAACAAACGATCGTTGTGGTCGTCTCCCTGCGTGTTGCTGCTGATGTAAATCTCCGGTTCCACGCTACGCCGGACCAACTGTTCAATCGCATGAACCACGATGAGGTTGATGATGAGGATGCCGGTGATCGTCGAGGGCGGTCCGATGCGGTGAGGGAAGCCTTCGATGCCCATGGCGGCATCGCCATCGACCCCGCAATTGTCGATCACCAAGTCCGCGACGTCGGCCAGGCGTTTTCCGGACGGATGCCGTGAGGGCCAGCGGCGGGTTTGATCCAAATTGGTGATGGCCACGGTCTTCAAACCGCGGGACTGGGCTTCCAGCACCATTTCGATCGGAACCGCATTACGCCCTCCGTTGGAGGCCACGACCAGCAAATCGCCGGGGGCGACGGGGTATTGATCTAGGATCGTCTTGGCTCGCCCCTGCTCCCTCTCCAGATAGGTCGCCTCGGTGGCGTTGAGGTGCATCATGAGGGTTTCCTCCAGGATCGGAACAGCCCTGGCCAAATGGCCGGCGCGGTAAAAGATTTCCTCCGCGACCATGTGAGAATGACCCGTGCCAAAGGCGTACAAAAAACCATTGGTAGCGAGCGAGTCCGCCAGCCAGTCACCGGCGGTCGTGATGGGCGACCGTTGAGTATCTGCGACACGGTCGAACTGGTTGCGGGCGACGGAGACGAATTGATCGTAAGCGGACATCTTCTGCTGTTGAACGCCTTTGGCCGGGGCGGGGCAATGCAAAATTCTAACCAGTTGGAATGAGTGTCTAAAACTGTCGCCAAAACCGGCTTCCAAGTCTCCCAAATGAGGTTCGGATTCGGATCCGATGCACGATGTCTGCCCGATGCGGAGTTTGACCCCTGTCAATGTGCACCCATAATGTTGAAAACGATGTTGGTCGCACTTGAAACGCAGTCTGGGATTCCCGAGGCAATTTCCGTTGCCGATTGGGAGCCTGTGATCGCCCCAGCTCGGGAATTTCTGAGTCGGGTATCGGCCCTGATGGAGGCTCAGGTCGACGAGTTCGATTCGGAGATCGCCGTGTACGCCCGCTACGCGTTGGAAAACCAAGGCAAGCAATTGCGGCCAACCCTCGTAGCCTTGGCGGGCGGAACCGTGGGTTCACTCACCGACGATTCGGTGGCCGTGGCCGTGATCATCGAAATGATCCATTTGGCCACCTTGGTCCACGACGACATCATGGACGAGGCGAGTATACGTCGTCGCAAAGCGACCCTTGCCGCCAAGTGGGGCAATCAGGTCGCAGTTCTCTTGGGGGATTGTTTATTTGCTCATGCACTCAAACTGGCGGCCGGACTCCCCAGCGCCGAGGTATCGCGACTGGTAGCTTCCTCCAGTGGTCGAGTGTGCGCGGGCGAAATTCTTCAAAGCCATCGTCGTCGCCGCTGGGCGGTCGAGCGCTCGGATTACTTCAAGGTGATCGAAATGAAGACGGCCGAATTGTTCGCGCTGTCTTGCGATCTTGGGGCTCGTCTCTCCGGGGGGACCCCCGAAGAAATCGCCGCACTGCGAAGCTACGGAATGTCTTTGGGAACCGCTTACCAAATCTACGACGACTGCCTCGATCTCTACGGCGCTGAATCCGCCGCCGGCAAATCCCTGGGCACCGACCTCGCCAGCGGCAAGGTGACCCTTCCGCTCATCATGGGTCTGGATCATGCCAAGCCCGAAGAACGCGAAGCCTTGATCGGATGGTTGGAGGATTGGCGTCCTGAATATTTTCCGCAGGTGCGAGACCTTCTGGAACAGCATCAAGCCTTGGAGCGATCCCGGGAAGTAATCGGAAAGTTTTTGAACGATTCAGATGCTGCGTTGTCGACTCTCAAGTCCGGACCGCAGGTCGAAGCTTTGTATGCGCTCAGCCGTTTTCTGGCGCGACAAACCGACTTGCTCGCCGGCTCTTGAGCCGTGAGTGTCGCAGTATTGATGGATCCAATCGCCGAGTCGACCGAGTCGACCGAGTCGACCGTATTGGCCCGACCTGCCCCAAATGCCGAAGAGGCGTCCGAGGTGGGGCCTTGTGTTCGTCGCGCTCAGGCAGGTGATCTCGCGGCCTACGACCAACTGGTTCATCAGTTCCAAGAGCGGATCTACGGGCTTTGTTACCACATGACCTCCCATCATGAGGACGCAAATGATCTGGCTCAGGACACGTTCGTGAAGGCGTGGCAGGCCCTCAAGAGTTTCAAGGGCAACTCCAGTTTCTATACCTGGATCTACCGGATAGCGGTCAACACCTGCCTCAACCACCTCAAGCTCCGCCGGAATCGCACCACCCATCTCAGTCTCAATGATTTGGATCTCCAGCCCGAGAACCATCCCGACTTGGTGGCCCTGGTCTCGGACAAGACTCCTCGGCGTGAAGCCAATCTTGCAGAACTTCAGCGTCGGTTGAACGAAGCCATCCTTAAGCTGTCAGACGACCATCGATCCGTGGTGACACTGCACGATATCCAAGGGTTGCCCCACGATCAGATCGCCAAGATTCTCGGGGTGAACCCTGGCACGGTTCGTTCGAGGCTTTTCTATGCTCACCAACAGCTCCAAGGGTGGCTGGCGGATTGGGTGCAATAATTCATTTTTCAAGTGTAACGCAGGCTATGATCGACGACGAATCCTCCAAAAGACTGCAACAGTTGCTCCGTTTGAAGCGTCACGAGACTCCGCCTCCGGGTTATTTTAACGAGTTCTCGGACAAGGTGTTGGATCGTATCCGTGCCCTCGAATCTGAACGAGCCATCCCCAAATGGCGTCGCTGGTTTTCTCGCGGATCGCAATCCTCCCATGGCCCGATCTCGGAATCCGGTCTCTGGTCTGTGTGGGGTTGGAATACCGCCATCGGTTTGTCGATGTTGGTAGCTACGGTGGGCGGGCTCTACTGGGCTTCCCGTCTGACGGATCCAGAGGGCATGTCCGGCAATCCACCGCTACAGGCCGCCAGCTTGGGCAATCCATCAGCGGTTGCGCCAGCGGCTTTCACAGTGGGAACAGGACTAGCGGTGGGAACAGGGCTAGCGGCCAGATCGATGTTCGAATTAGCTGAACCCCGAAGCGTTCAATTTCACCCCGTGACGGTTTCGATCTCTGGTTCTTCTCCCGAATTGTCGTCAACCAATCCCTTGCCTTCGGGCTTGTTCCAGTTGCCGGGGGCCTCAGGGGGTGGTTCCGAGGCTTATCGGGTTCGTTTCGGTAACAGTCCTCGATAGTCGTCGTTGGCTTTCAGGAAGGCCTGCGGTGCAGTGGCCGGCTGGCGTCTCTTGAAACACCGTTGCGACCGAAGATTTGCGCAGGAGTGGGCGGGAGTTTTCTGGCCCCCTGTTTGTCTTCGAAAAAAACCAAAGGGCCGCCTGCGATCTCACAGACGGCCCGTGGATAAAGTCCCGAATTCGGCGACTCGAGCCGTCGATTAGCTCGTGCGGACGAAGAAGACGGTGAACTTCTGGTTTCCGCTGCCGAAGGTCCAAGTCAGGCGCCCCGTTTCATTGACTAATGCGTCGAGCGATTGCTTGGAACCTTGAAGTTCTGTCCCCAGCACATAACGCCCATCGGTCCGCGCCCAACTGCCGTCGAAGGACTTCAGTCCCTGGATGAAGTCGATGCCGGGTGGCAGCTTGGCCGCCTTGGCCGCTTTGGGTTGGGTTGCCTGAGCCGCCGGGGTTCCGGCCGACGAGGGGCGCAGACCATATCGGGCCATGTAGGCGTTTTGGGTGGCGGTCGGGTTGGGAGCGGCCGGATCGCCGCCTTCAGGGTTGGCCGCAGCCACCGGGGCGGCCGGAGGGGCGATCTTGATGGAGAAGCGGCCGTCCGTATAAGCCACCAGCGTCGCTCCCGAAAGAATTGGGCCCAAAGCCGCGCGAATGCTCCGCATCTCCGCGGGGCTCAAGTTGAGGCGTTCGCGCTTGAGTTGGGTGAAGACGGTGCCCGGATCCATCCGCCAACGGCCAAGAATTTTCTCGTCTTCATAGCGGGGCGAAATCCCAGTTTCGAGGTACTTGCGGAAGTCCTTGAGGTCCACCTTGGCGAAGATTTCCCGAAGGCTGGGGCTGAACATCACGGCGGCCGCCTTCGGGTGGTTGAGCATGGCGGTCAAGGCGGGCTTGCTTTGGATCTGCTTGAGGAATTCGGCGTCAGAACCAATTTCTGCAAATTCTTGTTGGGCGCCGAGGGCCAGGAAAGGGGGGTAGTTTTCAGCGCGGCCCTGAACGAGCGGGTTAGCGTGCAGGATCCCGAGAATGTCCGAGACTTCGTAGTACTTGGCTGGGGAATTGTCCATCGCAGCAAAGGTGCGGGCCCAACCGGTGGATTCCATTTCGCTGCGCAACTGGGCGATGTAGCGCACCGGGGTGGCCTCGCCCGTGTCGCTGGTGACTTGGGTGATCAGGTAGCCTTGTCGGTAGACGAAGTTCCCCACGCTAAAGAAAATGCAGATGCCGGAGATGAGTCCCACGAAGAGTCCGATGGCTTGGTTCATCCGTTCGAAGGCAGCCCGCGTCTGCTCATCGGTGCGGTACTTGAAGAACAGTTCAACGGGACGATGGGCCGCGACTCCGATCACCAAGAAGATGATGGTCAAGAGGCTGAAGACAATCACCCCGGGCAGGAGTGTGAGGTCGATGAAGTCCTTGACTCCCATTAAGGCGAGGCCGGCGCCCACCAGTCCACTAACAACGCCTGCCAGCATCAAGGCCAGCGCAGCGCCAATGAAGCCGATGCCCCAACGAATGGCGCCGGCCTGATGGCCCAACAGGCCAAATCCGCCCACTAAAGCGATTGCTACGACCCAGATAAGCATGATGTTAGGCTAGAAAGTTCTGTGCCAACGCGCACGCTGAAAATCCAGTTCCTGCAAGTCTTGCGAAACAGGGAGTTGGTTTCCATGGTTTGTGGGAATGAGTCTTTTGCCCTTTGGAGAATTGCCGCCCTATCGCCCTCGACGCTTTGTGCCGGCAATCTTGGCTTTGGGAGATTGGGAGGCTGTGGCTCCATTGTTTGATCAACTCGAGGCCCGAGCGGCCGGTTGCACCACAGTGGTCGAGTTGGAGCGATGGCTGCTAGATGCCGGTGAATTAGCCGCTGCTCTCGATGAAGAACGGGCCCGTCGGTACATCGCCAAGACCTGCCACACCGACAATGCCGAGGCTGAGAAGGCCTACTTGCATTTCGTGGAGGTGATGGATCCGGCGCTCAAGCCGCGGCAGTTTGCTATGGCCGAGTTGTTCCTGAAGCACCCGCTTCGGTCTCAGTTGCCTCGGGCAAAGTATGAGGTCTTTGATCGGGCGACGGCCCTTCAGTCCGAATTGTACCGTCCGCAAAATATCCCCCTGGAGACCGAAGACGCCAAGGTGGGCAACGAATACAACAAGCTCAGCGGCAGCCTGACGGTAGAATTTCGGGGCGAGGAGAAAACGCTCGTGGCCATGGGTCGCTTCCAGGAAGACCCCGATCGAGCCGTGCGTGAAGAGGCCTGGAAATCGGTGGCCGGTCGCCGAGTCCAGGAGGCCGATCGTTTTGATGCGTTCCTGGATGAATTGATCCGCATCCGTCACCAGATCGCCCTCAATGCCGGGTTCCCGGACTACGTGGCTTATGCCTACCGGATGCGGGGACGCTTCGACTACGGGCCGGAGGATTGCCTCAAGTTTCACGACGCCATTGAAACCGAGGTCATGCCGATCTTTCGGCGGTTGCAATCGGAGCGCTGCCACAAGCTCGGGGTGGAGCGCTTGCGTCCGTGGGACACGCAAGTGGATCCCTTGAACCGTCCGCCGCTGAAGCCTTTTTCCACCTCGGCGGAGATGGAGACCGGGGTTCAGACGGTGTTCGACCGCATGAACCCTGAGTTGGCGGCCGGATTCCGTGGGATGCGGGAAAAGCGCTTGCTCGATTTGGACAACCGCAAAGGCAAGGCCCCGGGTGGCTACCAATACACGCTGAGCGAGGCGCGTTTGCCCTTTATTTTCATGAACTCAGTCGGCCTTCAGCGCGATCTGGAGACCATGCTCCATGAGGCCGGGCATGCCTTTCATGCACTGGCCTGTCGGGAGCAGGATTTGCCGCTCTATCGCGAGGCACCCATCGAGTTTTGCGAGGTGGCTTCCATGGCCATGGAACTCCTCGGAGCGGAACATCTGGAGGTATTCTACAGTCCGACGGACGCGCTGCGGGCACGGACGGTCCACTTGGAAGGGGTGATTGGCGTGTTCCCATGGATCGCCACCATCGATGCGTTCCAGCACTGGCTTTATTCCCATCCCAACCACAGCCGTGACGAACGTCGGGCTGCCTGGTTGGCACTCATGGACCGGTTTGGGGGCGACGTCGACTGGTCTGGGTGCGAATCGGCTCGGGCCACCCTCTGGCACAAGCAACTCCACGTCTTCCTGTACCCCTTCTACTACGTCGAGTACGGCATCGCCCAATTGGGTGCGTTGCAAGTTTGGGTCAATGCCCAGCAGGATCCGGTGAAGGCTCTGGCCGATTATCAGGCGGGATTGGCTCTCGGTAGTAGTCGCCCATTGCCGGAACTCTTTGCCAAGGCCGGTTGCCGCTTTGACTTCGGCCGCGAAACGGTTCGACCGCTCGTGGCCCGGGTTTCGGAAGCCTTGGATCGACTGGCGGCCCGTTGATCGATCGCTCAAAAGGCGGCTTCTTCAGTACGCCTCGGCGAGGATTTGGCTCAGCACCTCATCGGGCAGGCCGATGGGGTTGCCCTTCATGCTGCTGGAGGCTTGGGCGGCCCGGACCAGTTCGGGAAAATCCGAGACGCGGAGTCCATACTGGGCCAGTCGAGGGATTTGCCATCCGTGCACCGATTCGGTGATCCAGTGCATTCCCTCGTCGATCGAGGCCCCCGGGATGCCTGTCAGCCAATGGGCGGCCTGTCGGTAGCGTTCGAGGGCGAAATGTCCGGGCGTCGTTCGGGACAAGGTTTCGACATTGGCCCGCCAGACGGGGCCCAACAGCGCGGCACAAATCGCGCCATGGGGTGCCAGAAAGCGCCCGCCGATGGGGCCGGCCAGCCCGTGGACTGCGCCCAGTCCGGAATGAGCCAGCGCCAACCCGCTGAGGAAGGCTCCGTAGGCCAGGTCGGTGCGGGCTTCGAGGTTCTGGCCATCGGTAATGGCCTGGTCCAACGCACGCACCATCCGGGGGATTCCCTCGCGGCAGCAGGCGTCGGTCATGCCGTTGGCCTTGCAACTCACCCAGGGCTCCAGCAGTTGGGTGAGTGCATCGAGACCCGTGCTGGCCGTGAGACCGGGTGGAAGCCCGAGGGACAGGCTGGGGTCGATTAGGGCGATCCGGGGCACCATGTTTGGGCTCCGCAAACTGACCTTCAACGCGTGCTCGGGTGAGGTCAGGACCGCGTTCCGCGTGGCCTCGGCTCCGGTCCCGGCGGTGGTCGGCATCGCCAGGAAGGGCAGGGGCTGGTTTTCGAGCGGAAGCCCGAGCCCGATGATCTCCAAAAATCGGAACACATCGCCCGTTTGAGGGGTCAGCGCCGAGATGGCCTTACCGGCATCGAGAACCGATCCGCCGCCGCAAGCCACCACACAGTCGACACCGAGGCTTCGGGCTGCTTCGGTCCCGGCCCGCACCTCGGACACCGTGGGTTCGCCCGCCACCGCCCATTCGACCCAGTTCAACCCGGCTGATCGAAAAGACTCCCGCACGGGTTCCGCTCGGCGCAAGTCGCGGCCGGTGACCAGCATCGCTGAGTTGCCCAACGAGGCGGTCAGCGTCCCGGCCTGAGTGACCCTCCCGGGGCCGAAGACGATGCGCTCCGGTGGGGCAAATTCGAAGGCGCTGGCCGGAGAGGGCATTAGTCCGGAAGGTGAATGGACTGGTAGCGCACGCTCTGTCGAGGCGTGGCCATCATGGGAGCCACCGTATCGCGCCAGGTGGCGTAGTGCGGGGTGGCTTTGTGATCGGCGGGGGCCGATTCGGTGCGGTAGGCCTCCACGAGCACGAACCGACAGGGATCGTCCTGCTGTTGCACCACGTCGAAGCGGGCCACTCCCGGTTCCTGCAGTGAGGCTTCGGCATTGGCGCGCGTGGCGGCAATGAAGTCGGCCACCGATTCAGGTTTCACCTCGACGAACACATGGACAACGAGCATGGGCTTTAATTCCGGGGTGGTAATCAGATGGAAATGCGGCGGCTGCGGGCCTGGACCGTCCAAGCCTTCGTGGCCCGGCCGTTCTCGGCCAGCCAGACCTCCTGGTGCAAGGCCACGGTCGGGCACACATGCCAGGGCAGGGAGTAGACCGCATCGCCCAAACGCCTAGCGTCGGCCGCCGGCGATTCGACCACCAAATGTTCTTCGCTGTGGCTGAGGGCGGTGGCGTCCGGGAAATTCAGGAAGACGGTTCGAGGGTGGGGCATTTCCGAGGCCACGGCCTTGTGCCCGAGGTCTAGGCACACTTGCCGGGGAGCAGGACGGCTGATGACGCGCGACAGCAGCACGGCCGCGGGCTCGAAGGGCAGGTCGGGCAGCTTGTGGGCGTAACCGGCGTCCCAGAGAACAGTGGTTCCCGGGCTCAGCGAGACATCGGCGCGCATCGCATGGATGGCGAAGGTCGGTGAGCCGCCGGCCAGGACCGCCAGTCGATGCCCCACTTCGCTTTCCAGAGCGGTTCTCAAGGCAGCCACGGGCGCGAAAGCCTCATCGCAAGTGCGGGTGCGCTCAGCCAGATCGGTGATGCCCAAATGGCCGTCGTAAGCATGAAGGCCCTCGAAGCGCAACGTGGGCGCGGCGGCCCGAAGGGATCGGAGCAACTCGCTGCCGAGGACGCGATCGGGTGCGATGCCGGTGCGGTGTTGGCCGATGTCGAGGTCGATCCAAATTCCGAGGGGGTTTGCGATTGCACACGCGGCGGCGGCGGTCCGAAGCGATTCTACCACCCCGGGGTCGTCGACGACCCCTGACCATTGGATGTCTTGGAAGCGGGAGGACAGACGAATCCAACGCTCGATTTGCGGGCCCACGGGTTGGACCGCGAGCAGGATGCTCCGGACACCGCTAACCCCGGCCACCATCTCGGCCTCGGCGATGGTGGCGCATTTGAATTGAACGATGCCCAACCCCACCTGCCATGCGATCAGCTCGGGCAACTTGTGGGTTTTTACATGGGGCCACAATCGGAGCGGATCTCCGGCAATGGCCACCATGCGTCTCAAATTGGCTTCGATCCGGTCCCGGTGCAGGACCAGCGTCGGCGACGGGATTTCCGCCGCATTCTCCAGAACGTACCAGGGGTTTGGGGCCATCGGATCGCGGGGATCAGTGAAGTTCGAAGATGACCTCGATCTCGACGGAAATATTTCCGGGCAGCGGTCCCATACCGACGGCGCTGCGGGCGCCGATACCATTTTCAGGTCCCCAGATTTCCGCGAAGAGCTCGCTACAGCCGTTGATGACCTTCGGGTGATCGTAGAAATCAGCGGCCGAATTGACCATGCCCAGGGTCTTCACCACGCGTTTTACCTTGTCGAGGGATCCCAATTGGGAACGTAGGGTTGCCAAGATGGCCAGACCGACTTGCCGGGCGGCCACCTTGCCAGCCTCCAAGTCGAGGTCTTTGCCCACGACGCCGGTGATCAGCGTGCCGTCGGTGCGCAACGGCCCGTGTCCTGAGACATAGGCAGCGTTACCGAAGACCACCAGCGGCTTGTAAACGGCCACAGGTTTCGGGGCAGGAGGGAGAACGAGGGAAAGGGCAGCGAGTTGGGATTCGGCACTCATGATTTTGAAGGGCTTCTAAGATCCGTCTTTTGCAGCAAACCCTCAATTCCGAAGTCCACGGATCGAAAGATGTTTTGATGCTCCGAAGATCAACCGTGACTCGTGGGTGGGTGCCGGAGAATTGGAAGGTGAGGATCGCCCTGGAGCGAGGTGCAAAAATCCAACACAGGCGCTTGACTCGGCAGTGCTTTTGGCAGTAGCTCCAAGGCATCCACTTGGCCGACTAAGATCCGTCTGATCCATCATGGAAAGATTGGGTCGAACAACGGTGATTGATGGTTAAACGGCAACGCCTGTTGGAAGGAAATTTTATGAAAACTCAGAGACAAATCGGGGGCAAACGGAGGGGTTTCACTTTGATCGAGCTGTTGGTCGTCATTGCCATCATCGCCATTCTCGCAGGCATGCTGCTACCGGCGCTCTCCAAGGCCAAATCCAAGGCGCTGTCCATCTCCTGCCTGTCGAACACTAAACAGCTCTGTCTGGCATGGATTCTCTACACGGGTGACAATCAGGAAAAGCTGGTTCCCAATTACCTGGGCACCGCGGACGCTTGGATCCTCGGGGACGTCAACTCCGCCCCGGGCCACACCAACCGCAACAACATCATTACTGGCAAGCTGTACCCGTACAATTCATCCGAGGCGATCTACGTCTGCCCCGCCGATGATTACAAGTTTCAGGGTAGGCGCTTTCGACGCGTCCGCAGTTACTCTATGTCGGGTCAGATGAACAGCAATGTCGATTGGGTGAATCCGCGCTACCCGGTGCGCAGGAAGACCTCGGACATCATTGACCCCGATCCTTCAGGCGCCTTGGTGTTTATCGATGAGAGCACCAAAACCCTTGAGGATGGGTATTTCGCCATTCAAGTAGACAACCGAGTTTGGCAGAACGATCCCTCCGATCGCCACAACAAGGGTGCCAACCTCACTTTTGCCGACGGCCATTCTGAAATCTACAAGTGGCTCGAACCGATGACCGGCAAGCACAGTTGGGATGCCCCGGCACAGAAGCCCGCCGATCGGGACTTCGACCGCTTGGCCGCCACGGTTGCGACCAAGAAATAAATCGAGCCTGCTGTTTGTCGGTGTCTGAACACCGTTCAGTCCCTGCTCATCACTCCAGAAGTGATGAGTTTCAATTTGCCCATCTCTGGCCGGGAGAAAACAGGGTTTTTACTTCAAATATCTCGGGGCTCGAAAGGTGGACTACTGTCTGCTCGATCGGACCAACCATGTCTCGTTCATTCAGCGTGGCCAACGGGTCTAGAGTTACATCATGAACGGTGCAAATCCGGCAAGCCATCACTCTGACTAACGGCGTGGTTCGGCTCAGGCAGCCATATTCGAATAAATGACTAAACAAATTGGTTAACGGTGAGTCTTTGCTGGATCTTCGAGGCAATGCTGTGAATCTTTTTACAAGCAAAGCACTGATCAATGAAATTCACCCTATGGCTGCCGATCCGCATCGGATCGTTTGCGGCCCTTGCGCTGTCCACCGGACACTGGGCCATGGCCCAGACTCTCGGGTCCACCAACGTCCTCGACAAGGTTGTTGTCGAGGGGCTCCCCATTGAGGAGACCGTGTTGCCGACGGCTCGTCCGGTCGATTCGGTCATGGGTGATGAGCGTAGCATTTTGGAGACGCCCCGTTCGGTGTCGCTGGTGACCAAGGCCCAGATGGAAGCCCGTGCGATTTCTCGAGCCACGGATTTCAATCAGTACTCTCCGGGCGTTTACACCCCGTCCCGCTACGGTCTGGCCAATGTGCCGGTCATCCGCGGTGACCTTTCAGAAATTTACCAGAACGGTCAGCGGACGATTTACAGCCGCAACTCCATGCTCGCCAGCTTCAACGGCGTGGAGGCCATGGACATCGTCAAGGGACCGGGTTCCGCGGTCTATGGCCCGCAAGGACAAGGTCCGGGCGGCTATGTGAACTTTGTTTCCAAGCTCCCTTACTTCGATGGTTTCCACGGTGAGATGATCAGCCGGTGGGGCAGCTTTGTCCCCGGAGGTCAGAGCTACTTCAACCCGGAGTGGGTCCTCGATTTCGGCGGGCCCATCAACGACAAGGTGGCCTTCCGGGTGAGCTACCTCGGTCGCGAGGCTGATGGCTACTACCGGAATGTGCAGGACAACACGCAGGATATCTTCACGGCCCTGACTTGGCGCGCCAACGACAAGCTCACTGTCGACTGGAACGCCCAGTTCTACACCTCGCACTTTAATGAGGTGATCGGTATTAACCGTGTGACTCAGGAACTCATCGATGACCGGGTGTATATCGCCGGTCCGGTGCTTCCCAACAACCGCTTCGGCGATGCTCTGACCTCCATCGGGGCATACGGCCAGAACGCCAATTTCGCAGTGCTCAATACCAACCTGGCCACGCGGGTGAAGGTTTATCCGTGGCAGACGATCAACTCGCCCTTCGACAGCGCGGCGGGCCAGAAGTTCTCCTCGCAGCTCATCGCCAATTATCAGATCAACGACTTCGGAAAGATCGTCAACCGGACCTATGGCGAGACCATGGAGTCCCGCAAGGCTTCTGGTTATGGATACACCGAATGGGTGCCGGAAAACTGGATGGCCAACAACCGCTCCGAGCTGCACTACGAGATCACCCCGGCCGTAGGTAACTACGAGCTGCCCATTAAGACCATTAGCGGCGTGGACTTGCGCTACCAGTCGCTCGTGACTTACCAGGACTTCTCGGTGGAACCGCTTTTCCTGTATGACGTCACCCAGCCTTCTTCGACGTTCCGGATGCCTCCCACCCCGCTGGTGAACACTTATGGCGGAAGTTCATTGCTGGTGCCGGGTGCCCCGGGCTATGGCGCCAACGGATTCGGCTCAGGCGATCAGAATTCCGAGATCGCTCAGAGCGGCTTCTTCACCCAGTGGGACATGAAGTTGCACGACAAGTTCTCCATCATCGCTGGCGGCCGCGGCGATCTCATTGGGGCGCAGGCCAAGAGCCCGGAGTACGTCGGCAAGGCGGCCGGTTCGAGTTACAATGTCTCCACCGATGTCTTCAACACTTCGGTCTTCATCAGCGGTATTTACAAGTGGACACCGGTCCTCACGAGCTATGCCACCTACAACGTGGTCAATGCCATCCAGGGCAATCCCAATTTCGGCGGCGTCGACGGCACCGGCAACACCAAGACCTTGCTCCAAAAGTCACTCTCCGCCGAAAGCGAGCTCATTGAGGTGGGTTCCAAGGCCAGTCTGTTCGAGAATCAGGTGTTCGTGAGCGGGGCGCTCTTTCAGCAAACCCGCCTGGCTCCGCAGTTGGTCGGCAATCCGATCGGCATCGAGACTCAAGGGGTCGAGCTGGAGTCGTTCTACCAACCCAACCGGAACTTCAACGCCAGCGCCAACTTCACCTACCAGAACGCGGAGCAGGACGACGCCAGCTACCAGCAGACGGGCAATTACCTAGACGGCTACCCGGTGGGTTTCCTCGTGGATGGCGTTTCGGGCACCGGCCTCGGTTCTCCGAACTACACCACAGTGAAGCGCGGCAAGATCCGCGCGGCGAGCGTGCCACAGGTGATGTTCAACTCCTACGTCACCTATCAGTTGGACAACGGCTTTGGCGCCAGCTTCGGACCGCAAGTCACCGGTGAGCAGTGGCAGAACCAAGAGGGATCACTGCGCATCCCCATGCAGTACGTCATCAACGCCTTCGTATTCTACCGTCAGCCGAAGTGGGACGTGCAGATCAATTTCTTCAACATTACCGACGAGCGGAACTGGACTTCCATCGATCCGAGTTTCGCCGGCAATGACGTGATTTATCCGGAACAACCGTTCCGGATTAGTGGTCAGATCCGTTTCCGGTTCTGATCGTTTTCTGAGCGTGAGGGCCCCCGGCTGTGGTGTGTGCGGCTCGGGGCTCACCTTGTTTTTCCGGAACGATTCAGTTGGATCAATCGTTCTGGCTTAGTGCTCGTCGATGCGGCCGGGAAGGGACTCCGTCACCGAGGTCAATAGGCTGGCAACCGAGAAGGGCATCTCCAGCACCCGGACCTTGCCCGACGGCAGGGGAGCCGGATCATCCCCAGGCAACCGGGTGAGGATGATGGGGATCGCGGGAAGCAGTTCCCTGATGCGATGGGAAAGACCGGCCTCGGACCCGGGAAGGGGCATGCTCGCGGGGACAATGGCCAGTTCGATGCCTAGGGATTCTGATTCGACGACCTTCAGGGCCTCGGTCGCGTCCGTGCACAGATAGACGCGGCACCCCGTCTTCTCGAGGACCTTCCGGGCGAGCATTTGCAGTGGGGCATCTTCCATGACGAGGAGCACCTGGGGCGGGACGGGTGCGCCCGCGGACGGATCGGGGATGGAAACCGCGACCGATGAAGATGCCAGAGGGAGATGGGGAGTGAAGGTCGTTCCCCGGCCCGGCTCGCTCTCGACGGACATCCATCCTCCGTGCTCATTGAGGTAGCGGCGCGCGGTGCTGAGGCCTAGACCTGTGCCCTTGCCGGGAGCTTTGGTGGTGAAGAATGGTTCCTGGATCCGAGCGAGGGTTTCCTTCGACATGCCGATGCCGGTATCGCTGATGCGGATTTGGATGAACCGGCGACCCTGCCGAGACCCAGCGCCCGACGCCTGCAGTGCGGACTCCGTAATGCGTGTCTCGATCGTCAGGACGCCGCCGTCGGGCATCGCGTCTCGGGCGTTGACGAAGAGGTTCATGAACACCTGATCGATGATGGATCGATCGGCGGTCACCAGGAGCTTCGAGGCGGTCCGAATGCGACGGATCTCAATTCGGCCCCCAAGGATTCGCCGACTGACATTGATGAGATCATCCAGCGCATCATCTAGGAGGTATTCCTCGACCTTGTAGGTGTCTTTGCGGCTGATGTGGAGAAGGCGTTGCGTGAGGCTTGAGGCACGATCCACCATCCCAGACAGCGATCCGACCAATTCATTGAACTCCGAGGGGGACGGCGGGATCATCTGGGCCAGGTCGAGGTGCAGCCGCATTACGGCGAGGATGTTGTTGAAGTCATGGGCCACCCCTCCGGCCATTTGGCCCATAATATCCATCTTCTGTGCCTGGCGGAGTTCCGCCTCGATGGCCAAGCGCTCGGTCACATCCTGCCAGACGGCCGCGAGGTAGGTGCGCCCCTGGATGCGGATGGGCCTGGAATGGAGGCGGACCTCGCGCACTGAGCCGTCCTTCGCCCGGTGCCGGGTGACCAGGTCGCGTTTCTCGGTTTGCTGAAGTTCTTGCAGCTGCCTGGCGATCTCCTCGGGGCTGTGCTGGCAGTCGATTTCGAAGACGGTTTTGGAGGCGAACTCTTCCTGAGTGTAGCCGAGGGATCGGTGCGCCGTGGTGTTGAACTCGAGGAATCGTCCCTCCTCGGGGTCGATCACCCCGATGGACTCGGCTGCCTGGTCGACCAGTGCCGTGAAGACGCGCTGGCGTTCGATCAGCGTCTGGCGCTCGGAGATGTCCGACATTGCCCCGATCACGCGCACCGCGCGACCCTCCTCCCGAACAACGAAACAGCGGGTCATCAAGAGTGCCCATGTGCCGTCACCGCGCAGGAAGCGAAAGGTTCCTGACCAGTGTCCTCCGCTGGAGGCAATGGCCGCCTCGATGCCGATCACCACGTCCTCGCGGTCCTCTGGGTGGAGACGGTCCCGCCAGGCGTTGATCTTCGACGAGGGCGAACTTCCCTCGCCACAGAGGGCGAGGAAGGTCTCGCTCCAGGCCAACCCGCCCGTCTCTAGATCCCACTCCCAGAAGCTGTCACCAGAAAGCTCGACCACGTAGCGGAGCAACGACTCGCTGCGGGTGCGGCGCTCCGTGGCTTCGCGCAGGAGGCGACGTCCCTCGGCCTCCCGGAGTTCTCTTTGCAGGGCCGGCACTAGGCGCGCGAGATTTTCCTTCCGGACGAAGTCAACGGCCCCTTCCCGCATCAGGGCGGCCGCGCGATCCTCGCCCACGGCTCCCGAGACAACCAGGACGGGGATGTCGAGCCGCCTGGCAGCAACCTCCGCCAACACCTCGGACGCTGTGAACCCGGCCAACTGGTGGTCGGTGAGAATCGCGTCGAACGCCCGTTCCGAGATGAGTTGGTGAATCTCCCCGATGTCATCGGATACAACCGATACGAACTCTAAGCCCGAGCGCTTGAGCTGCCGCAGCAACAAGTCGATGTCGCTCGGGTTGTCCTCGACTATGAGCAGGCTGATCGGGGCTTTCATCCGACGGGCTTGGGGTAGCCGATGTTGGTCTGTGTCCAGTAGTTCACGACACTGGCGTACAGGGATTGGAGCTCGCGGATGTCGACCGGCTTAGTGACGTAGCTGTTGCAGCCCCGGTCGTAGGCCCTCCGGATGTCCCGCTCCTCGGCCGAGGAACTCACAATGACCACCGCGACGCCGCGGAGTTCGGGATTGCTGCGGATGCGGGTGAGGAGTTCGATGCCGTCGAGGCCCGGAAGATTGATATCGATCATCATGAGCCTCGGACGGGGGCAGGGCGGCTGCCCTTCGGTGCCAAGAAGCATCTCCGCCGCAGACAGGCCGTCCCCGATCACCACCAGCGTGCGAGTTGGGCTGCTCCGCTTGATGGCGCGCCGTGCGACTTCGGCGTCCGACTCGTTGTCCTCAACCAGAATGATGGGTCCGCTGTTAGAGTACATTGGATACTTTAATACTTATTTTAGACCGTGCTTCGGTTTTCGGAAAAATCAACACCATGGTAACAATGGTGCCCGCGTCCGGTGTGGATTCCACCTCTAGGGAACCGCCGTGGCGCCGGGCAATGCGATGAACCGTGGCCAGACCGATGCCCGTGCCTGGGAATTCGGAGGCGCGATGGAACCGTTGGAAAGGGATGAACAGACGTTCTCGGTTAGAAGGGGCGAATCCCGTGCCGTTGTCGCGGACCCGGAACCCCTGGCCCTGCGGGCTTTCCACCGGCTCGATCCCGATGCGGGCTTCGGGGCATTTGGCGGTGAACTTCCAGGCGTTTTCTAGGATATTCGTGAGGGCGATCTCGCAGAGCACCGCGTCCCCATGGACCATAATTCCAGGATGTACTTCGGTTCGGACGACCCGATCTGGGTGGGCCTCGGCGAGCCGGTTCAGGATCTCCGTTCCGAGGCCCGATATGTCGATAGGTTCGATCTGGATCTCCGTCGCGCTGATCCGCGACAGCGAGAGCAGGCCCTCGATGAGCATTCCCATGCGCCGAGCCTCGTTCCGGATGCGCTCGAGGTGTCGTTGGCCGTTGGCATCTAGTTGGGCGGCGCAGTCTTCCTCGAGGGCGAAGATCCATCCGGAGATCCCTCTGAGCGGGGCTCGGAGATCATGGGAGACCGCGTAAGAAAACGACTGCAGCTCGTGGGTGCGTTCTTCCAGGTCCAGTGTCCGGGATAGAACAGTCGCCTCGAGTTGCTTCTGTTGCATCGCCAAGGCCCGGGCAGCGAGGTTGCGCTCTGCGGCCAGGGTGGACAGCCACAAGGTGGAAGTGCCGGTGACCAGATTAAAGAGGCACGCCGCGTCGTAAGAAGCCAGCGGGTCGGTGGTCGCAAAGGGGCCATGGCCCAGGTTGGTCGCCAGCGAGATGACGACGCCCACGATGGCCCCGCCGAAGGCGACCGAACGGGCACCCAGCGAGAGGCTCACCCAGTGAATGAGCAGGTATGGGAGGAAGGCAAGGGTCGGGCGCCACATGGGCGTCGCCCCTTCGGGCATGGGTAGTAAACTTAGAAGCAAACCCATCGCGACTCCGATGAACAACACGATCCGCCGGTTCACGGTACTGCCCTCGACGTGGAGCTCGTCTTCCCGGCCCCAAAGCCAAATCGGGGCAATGAGGATCACGGCGGCGGCGTTGCCCGACCACCAGCTCCACCAGACCCGCAGGATTTCGGAACTGGGGAACTTCCCGGTGAACACCTGCGTGCCGGTGCCGATGATCGCGCCGATGTTGGTGATCATCGCCAGTGTGAGGACCAGTTCGGGAACCTCCTGGGTCGTGAGCCGTCGTTTCGGGAGGCCGAAATGTTTGCCGAGCAACAGGCTGCCGAAGTAGGCTTCAACGACGTTGGGGATGACGCTGTTCAGCAGGGACAGCAGGGACGGATCCTTGAACAATCGCATCAACAGCGCACCTAGCCCGATCCCGATCGCTGCGCTCGGCCCCCAGAAGGTGACGGCGGTAAGCCCCACAGCCGACGGGAACCACAAGGTGGGCCAGAGCTCGCGCTCTTTCGCGGACCAAAGGCCGATTTCCCCCGAGAGGGAATACGCGAGCGCGATCATCACCGTGCGGACGATCAGCGTGAGCGCCGGAGACTTCCGGATCGTGTCGACGAGTGCCTTCATGGGATTGGCCGGTAAACGATATCCGCCGTTGCCGGTGGACCGCAGTGAAGGGACCGAAGAGCTTGGTCGGTGGGTTTTTTCGGCGATAGGTTCAGGGGACACGGGCGGGATCAACCGATCGAGTTATCCCGACACTGCAGCCCTTCGATTTTCAGTATTAGTTGCTCCACCGAGAACGGTTTTACGATGAAATCGGTCACCCCGGCCTTAGCGGCTGCCAACACGTTGGCCTTGGTCGCCTCGGCCGTGATCATGAGAAACGGAATCGAGGCCAGTCGTTCGACACTCCGCACGTAGTGGAGCAGTTCAAGTCCCGAAATCTGGGGCATGTTGAGGTCGGAGATGATCAAATCAAATTGATTACCTTCCTCGATCAACCGAATCGCAGCGAAGGCTTCTTCTGCTGCCATGACCGACTTAAATCCGAGGGTGTCCAGGGTCCGGAGCAACCCATCGCGCATCTCCGCGAAGTCGTCCACCACCAGGATTCTCAGTCGTCGATCGATCCGCATCATCGGTATCGCGAGGCTCATTGGTTCAATGGGTAATGTTTTGCTTTATGACGCTCCGCGGTCATCGCTGCGGCGTGGATTTTCTAGAGGATTTCCACGGTGAGAGGAATCGGACTGGGTGTAGTTATACTAACCACCTAACCGCCAACATTTTGATGTTACTCGGTCAATGAAACGACGTCTATAACTACCTAATCAGATTACAGAGCCACTTCTATGAAGGTGCCGGAGCGCCATTCCTTGTCCGTGGTGGCTACCACCAGTTTCCACCCCGCCGCTTCGAAGGCCTTGCGGACCACGCCGAACTGGGTCTCCAGGATTCCGGCCAGTACCAGCGATCCACCCGGAGCCACGCGGGCTAGCAATCGATCCCGCTCGGCGATGAGCAAGTCGTAGATCAGGTTGGCGCAGACCACTGAGTAGCGCTGCTTGGGTTTCTTGGGAACTTGCGTGATGTCGTCGTGGGTCACGATCAGAACCGCGGCGACCCCGTTGAGTTCGGTGTTCTCGTTGGCGACTCGCACGCAGTCGGCATCAAAGTCGAAGGCATTGACGGGCTGATAGCCTAGCTTGACGGCTGCGATAGCCAAGATGCCGGACCCAGTGCCGACATCGAGCATGGACTGGGAGGACGACTGGGGATCGCGGAGGGCGACGAGTTGCTCGAGGCAGAAGCGCGTGGTCGCGTGTTGGCCCGTGCCAAAGCTTAGGCCCGGGTCGAGAACCACGAGGGCCTGAGTTTTCTTCGGGACGCGTCGGCTCCAGGTGGGTTTGACGAGCAACCGAGGGCCGAGATCGAGTGGCTTGAAATGGCGCTTCCACGATTCAGACCAGTCGCGGGCAGGAACCTTTTTGACCTGGATTCTCGCTGGTGCGACATCGATCCCATCGGCCGCCAGTGCTTGGAGTCCTTCGCGGAGGCGTCGCTTAATGCCCGCCACATCCTGGGTCTCGATCTCACCGTAAACGCTGACCGTGGACAGTCGGGTGAGGGCGTCGGCGTAGGACGAGGGGGTTTGTCCCTGCTCCAGTTCCAGCAGGACGCCCACGGTATCTTCAGCGGACAGGGAAGTGGTGATGGAAATGGATCGGAGGAGTTTGCTCATGCGTCTCGCCAAGGGGTGAAGTTGAGGAGTTGGATTTCGGTGCGGGGCTTGCCCGCCTTAATTTCACCGATGTCCAACCAGGTGGTCGAAGCGTAGTCGATTTCGAAGTGCTCGAACTTACTGAGCGGCAGGTCCAGCAAGATGGCCAGTGCCATCCGAATCACGCCCCCGTGCGCGTAGACGGCCACGCGTTGGCCTGCCGATGCGCGGAGGATGTGTTCTAGGGCTTGCCCGACTCGGCCTTGGAATTGGTTGAGGGTTTCCCCCTCCGGGATGGCGTCGGTCTCGATGTGCTTCAGCCAGTCGTAGGCGCTCATTCCGAAGCGGTTCTCGACTTCATCCCAACCGCAACCCGTCCACGCGCCAAAGTCTACCTCGCGCAAGCCGTCCACCAGCACAGGCACACCTGAAAATTGGCGCCGGAAGGGTTCCAGCGTCAATTGGACCCGCTGCATGGGACTGGCGTACACGGCGTCGAAGGAGTGTCGGCTGAGCCATGAGGCCAGAGCTTGGGCCTGAGTATGTCCTCGGGACGAAAGGGCCATGTCGATCGTGCCCCCGAACTTCTTGTGGTACAGGTCCTCTACTTCGGCATGCCGACACAGAAAGAGATGAGTCATGGGGCGATCAAGGCCTGCCGCTGGGCGGCGATGAGTTGCTGAATCCCTGGACGCCCGAGCGCGAGCAGGGCGGTCAACTCGGAGTCCGAGAATGTGGCCTCTTCGCCAGCGCCTTGCAGCTCGACGAACCGGCCTTGGTCATTCATGACCAGATTCATGTCCACCGACGCATCCTTGTCCTCGACATAGTTGAGGTCGAGGAGCGGCACGCCCCTGAAAATCCCCACGCTGACCGCGGCCACCGAGCCTGTGATGGGGTTTTCGGTCAGCGAACCGGCGGCGTGAAGTTTTGCTATAGCAAGGCTGACAGCCACAAAGGCTCCGGTGATCGAGGCCGTCCGAGTACCGCCATCGGCCTGAAGCACATCGCAGTCGATACACAAGGTACGGGGCCCGAGCTTTTCCAGATCGACGACCGCCCGCAGCGCGCGACCGATTAACCGCTGGATCTCCTGAGAGCGTCCATCGAGCTTGAGCTTGGAGATGTCCCGAGACTTCCGGTCCAAGGTGGAGTAGGGGAGCATGGAGTACTCCGCGGACAGCCAGCCACCGGGTACCTTTTGTTCCTTCATCCAACGAGGGACGGACTCTTCGACGGTGGCCGCACAAATGACTCGGGTGTTTCCCCACTCGATCAGCGTCGAGCCCGCGGCGTGCGGGGCAATGTGGTTCTGGAAACGGATCGGGCGGAGTTGGTCGTTGCGGCGACCATCGATTCGAACGGTATCAGTCATCGGGTCGGCGAGGCTGGGTGATTTCGGCCAAAAAGCAACGGGTACGGCAAAGTTTGGGGCATTTTGCTCTTTACGCTGCGCGGTTGAGCCCCGTAAAGCCATTCGTCATGGAAGAGTTGGGGTTCCCGGACCGTCATTACGTTGAAGCGGCCGAAGGCTGGTTGGGGCTTGGAGATGCTGCCGAAGCGTCGCGGGAATTCGAGCGACTCAGCCCAGGAGCAGCCGGCCACCCGGTCGCGTTGGAAATAAATTGGCGAATTTTGTCCGCCCAGTCGGCCTGGCCAGAAGCCCTTCGGGCCGCTCAGCGGTATATTGAAGTGGCGCCTCAATTGCCTGCCGGCTGGATCCACCAGAGTTACACACTTCATGAACTTCGTCGGACCGACGAAGCCTTTCAATTCTTGCAAGCGATTGTGATCAAATTTCCTGAAGAAAGTGTGATTCCGTACAATCTGGCGTGTTACGCCTGCCAGATGGGTCAATTGGATGTGGCGCAGCGGTGGCTGAATCAGGCAGTTCGCATCGGCGGTAAGGCGTCGGTCAAAGAGATGGCCGAAGAGGACGCCGATCTGGAACCTCTGCGGTCTTATATTGAAGCCCTGTGATTGGCAGAGAAGGAGATGGAGGGGACGGCGTAGCCCCATCCGGAAGGCTTTAGAGCGCGGGAATTTTACGGCCTCTGCGGGCTGTGTGGGCCGCTGTTCGAATATCGAACCTTGTTCATCGTCAGAAGTGATAGCTTGTGAAAAATTTCACAAAGTCTCTTGACCCACAATTCGCGAAGATTAGCGTCCGATCAAACCTGAGGTCCAAATAGGAAAACGAAATGAAAAACACAATGAAGGTTGTCTCGATGGTGGCGGCGGTTGCAGCTTCCAGCGCTCTCGCAGGCGAGATCACCGGTAAAATCAAGATTACCGGCGAAGTTCCCCCGGCTCGGGAAATCACCCCGATCAAGGGTGATAAGCTGTGCGGTCCCTTGCATACCAAGCCCGTCATGACCCGCACCTACGTCGTGGGTGCCGATCACGGATTGGCCAATGTGGCTGTCTACATCAAGGCCGGTCTTCCGGCAGGCAAGACCTACACGGCTCCGGCGAGCAAGCCATTGATTGATCAAGTCGGCTGCGTCTATGAGCCGGTGGTCTCCGTGGCCATGGTCGGACAGACCGTGGACATCAAGAATTCCGACCCGTTCATGCACAACGTGAACTGCCAAGCCAAGGTGAACAAGGGCTTCAACATCGCCCAGACCACTCAGGGTGCAGTAAATCCCCGCGTGTTCGACAAGGCCGAATTGGCCATCAAGCTGATTTGCAATGTCCATCCTTGGATGTCCGGGTACGTCCACGTGTTCGATCACCCGTTCTTCGCGGTGTCCGACAAGGATGGTAACTTTGTCATCAACGGCGATTTGCCCGATGGCAAGTACACCGTCGAGGCCAATCACATCAAGTCCGGCCTAGTGACCGGTGAGGTCGAGGTTAAGGGTGGTAAGGCCACGCTAAATCTGGAATTGGCCGTCAAGTAAGCTGAAGTAGATTCGATACGCCGGTCAGCGAATCCAAGGCCGCGGCGTAAACCGCCGCGGCCGTTTGTATGAGCCCCTCGACCCCTCAAAACCTTCATTCTGTTTGGTTGTTCCGGTTTGCCGCCTTGGTGGCTTTGGCGACACTCGGATTGGTGTGCATTGGTGGATTGGTGACCAGCAAGGGGGTCGGAATGTCGGTTCCGGATTGGCCCACCAGTTTCGGCTACAGCATGTTTGCGTTGCCGATCTCCATGTGGATGACCGGGGGGGTCTTTCATGAACATACTCACCGGGTTTGGGCTTCTGGGGTGGGGCTTTTGGTTGTGTTCTTGGCCCGATGGACCGCGGGGAGCGGTTCTCGGAAAATTCTGGCCCGAGTGGGTTTTGCCGAGGTCTTGGTCGGAGTCATCCTCATGCGGGTCAACCCACTCTGGAAGGGTGAGGCTCATTTTCTGTTGGGAATTGGCGGTGTGGTTTTGGCGGCTGCGGCGGCCGGTTGGAAAAACGCCCCGGCTTCCCGTTTGGCGGTCCGCTTGGCCTGGGCCGCATTTTGGCTGGTCCAAATCCAGGGGAGTTTGGGTGGTCTCCGGGTGGTGCTCGATTCTTGGGCGATCGGTGGCACCACCGGAGGGACTGTTTTCGGAATGATCCACGGGTGCCTGGGACAAGTTTTCTTCGTGCTAGTGACTTGCTTGGCCTTGTCCCTCTCGGGTTGGTACCCACGATGGACTCGATCGGCCAGCGACCTTCGAGGATCCCACTGGGTGTTGTTGGGGACGGCCCTGGTTTTTGGGCAGTTAATTTTTGGGCTTTGGATGCGCCACCAGCATGCGGGTCTGGCTGTTCCGGATCTCCCCCTGGCGTATGGCCAATTGTGGCCCAAGACAGATGCTGAATCTTTGGCGCGCTACGCGGGCCGACGTGAAGGGGTGGACTCCATCACGGCCCTTCAGATTCACATGCACCTGTTTCACCGGATCAATGCAGTGCTGGCCTTCTTAGCGATTTGCCTGACCTTCCGATTCTCGAGGAAGCAGCCCCAGGGACATCCCGTGCGAACATTGGGAGCGGCCTGGTTGTGTCTGGTTGCTGTTCAGTTCGCATTGGGATTGTTTACCGTCCTCACCGATCGAGCCGCCGACATCGCCACAGCCCACGTCGCTGTGGGTTCGTTGACCCTGGCAGTGGGTTGCTGGTCTTGCTGGTCCGTGAGAGTGCATCAGCACCAATTTGCTGAAGAAAACCAAGTCTTGCCGGGGTCAGTCCTTCTGGAAATGCCCGCGGCACGGTAAGTATATCCTTTGTGAACGCTGCTGCTCCCATCGAAACCACCGTTGCCACGCGGAATCTGCGTGGGTGGGTGACGGTCATCAGCGACTTGGTCAAAGCTCGGTTGACTTTAATGGTGGTCCTGACCACTTGGATGGGTTTTTCCCTGGGTTCATCCCAGGCTCCCGATTGGGTAGCTTGCTTCCATGCCATCGTAGGCACTTCGTTGTTGGCGGCCGGCGCCTCGGCTTTGAATCAGTGGTGGGAGCGTGACTTAGATGCTCTTATGCGTCGCACTGCCTCTCGGCCTCTTCCGGCTGGCATCCTTAGGCCCTTGACCGTTTTGGCCTTCGGTGTGGTGGTTTCCATTTTGGGGCTGCTGTGGCTGGTTTTCTTGGTAAACCTCCTGACAGCGTTTCTGGGGGCACTCACCTTGGCCATTTATGTGTTTGTTTACACCCCGCTCAAGCAAATCACCGAACTCAACATCTGGGTCGGTGCCATTCCCGGAGCGTTGCCTCCCTTGGTGGGGTGGACTGCGGCGACCGGCGAACTCGGCGCTGGGGGGTGGTCGTTGTTTGCGATCCTGTTTTTTTGGCAATTGCCCCATTTTATGGCCATTGCCTGGTTGTATCGGGAAGAATATTCCCAAGCGGGTTTCCGGATGTTATCCGGTCGTGACCCCGAAGGACGTCGATCAGCCTCATCGGCCATCCGCAACTCGATTGCCCTGATTTTCGTCAGCATTGTCCCTTTCCTTCAGGGAATTAGCGGACGGATTTATCTCTCTGTGGCATTGGTCTTGGGCGGGCTTTTTTTGATTCAGGCCATCCGGTTTGCCCTCCTCCTCAACGCCATGGCAGCGCGGCGGCTGTTTTTTGCCTCAATTTTCTATCTTCCCGTCCTCTTGGCCGTGTTGGTCATGGATCGAACTAAGGAAGAGTCTTCGAAGATCTCATTACTTCGAGGGAGTTCAACAATTTCTGTACCACGCCCCGGCACGTTTGTATCTTCTCTACTGTTCCGTTTTCCGGGAGACGGCGCTTGATACCCCAATCTATGCAATCCACAGCACCCCACGCCCACACGAGCGCGACCGATTCTTCGCACGGTCACGCGCATCATGAGCCGGGTTTCTTCAGCAAGTACATCTTCAGCACCGATCACAAGGTCATCGGCATCCAATACGGAGTGTCGGCGTTGCTGTTCCTGCTTTTCGGCTTCTTACTGATGCTGGTGATGCGCTACCAGTTGGCGAATCCAGGCAAAGCTGTCCCGTTGGTGGGACCTCTGTTGGAATACGTCTTGGGTCAAGACGTGGCCAAGGGAGGCGTCGTGGGCGGGGACCTGTACAACTCGTTTGGCGCGATGCACGGCACTATCATGGTTTTCTTGGCCATCGTTCCGGTGCTCTTCGGCGCCTTCGGAAACTATGTGACACCGCTGCAAATCGGCGCGCCCGACATGGCTTTCCCCCGGCTGAACATGGCGAGCTTCCACGCTTACTTTCTCGGTGGCGTCGTGATGATCGCGAGTTTCTTCACCCCGGGTGGTTCCGCCCGATCCGGTTGGACTTCCTACTCCCCGCTGGCCTCAATCACCGATCCAACCAACCTCTTTGATGGCCAGACCTACTGGCTGATGGGCATGGTGCTCCTCATTACTTCGTCCTTGCTGGGTTCGGTGAACTTCATCGCCACCATCATCCAGTTGCGCTGCCGAGGCATGAGCTGGATGCGGATGCCCTTCTTCGTGTGGGCTCAGTTTGTAACCGGTTTCTTGCTGCTCTTGGCCTTCCCCCCGCTGGAAGCCGCCGGTTTGATGCAGTTGATGGACAACCTCTTCGGTAGCTCATTCTTCCTTCCCCAGGGTCTCGTGGTCAGTGGAACCCCGCTGCAGGTTTCAGGTGGCGGAAGCCCGCTGCTCTGGCAGCACTTGTTCTGGTTCCTGGGTCACCCCGAGGTTTATGTTTTGATTCTGCCGGCCTTTGGCATCGTCACTGAGGTGATTTCTAACAATATCCGTAAGCCGCTCTGGGGTTACAAGAGTATGGTTTATTCGGTCATGAGCATCGGGTTCCTCTCCTTCATCGTGTGGGCGCACCACATGTACCTGACCGGCATGGGTACAAAGGTGGCCACCTTCTTCCAGACCACGACGATGATGATTTCGATCCCCTCAGTGATCATTCTGACGGCGTTGTTCATTTCTCTCTGGGGTGGTTCCATTCGCTTCAACTCTGCCTCGCTCTTCGCGCTCTCCTTCCTGCCCATGTTTGGCATCGGTGGACTCACTGGCCTGCCTCTGGGTTTCAACGCCTCCGATATCTTCTTGCATGATTCCTACTATGTGATCGGTCACTTCCACTACGTGGTGGCTCCGGGTACAATGTTTGCCGTATTTGCAGGCATTTACTACTGGTTCCCCAAGATTACGGGGCGTCACATGAATGAACTCTTGGGCAAGCTGCACTGGGCTGGCTCTCTTTTCTTCATGAACTGCGTGTTCGCCCCGATGTTTATTCAGGGCTTTAAGGGCATGTCTCGACGTATGTCTGATGGTGGTACCACCTACTTCGGCGGTTTGGGTGGCGATCCAGGCGTTCTGAAGCTGAACAACATGATCTTCTGGAGTGCGATCGGTCTGGGAATTTGCCAGATCCCCTTTATTATCAACTTCTTTTCCAGTATTTTCATGGGCAAGCGCGCCACCTCGGACAATCCGTGGCAGGCCACCACGTTGGAGTGGTCCACCCCGACCCCCCCGCCGCACGGCAACTTCCTGCAGGAACCGGTCGCCTACCGCGGCCCCTACGAGTACAGTGTTCCGGGAGCCAAGTCCGACTTCTCCCCTCAAGGTGACAAGAACTGAACGTTTCCATTCCAATACTTTACCGATCCAATAATGGAAATTCCCTACACATACAAAGCCCGACCTGATACGGGTCTCTACAACGCCAAGGTGGGCATTTGGTTGTTCTTGGCCTCGGAGATCATGCTTTTCGGAGCTTTGTTTTCTGCCTACATCCTTCTACGGGTTAGTGCGCCGGTTGGCTTTTGGCCGGATGTTGGTTTGGCATGGCCTCGTGGGTTGCTCAACATCCCGATTGGTACTTTCAATACGGCGGTTCTCATTACTTCCTCGGTGACCGTCGTGCTGGCTTGGGCGTCGCTCAAGATGAACAACTTCGCACGGTTCCGTGTGTACATGGTGATCACGGTCTTGTGTGCCTTTGCCTTCTTGGGCATCAAGTCGTTCGAGTACAACGACAAGTTTAGCCATTACGTCATCCGCCTACAGGACGGCAAGGCGTTGACGGGTCACATCGAGGTCGATGGGAAGCATCCGAGGTTCTGGAACTTCAGCGATCAGTGGAGTGTGGCCAAGTTGGCGACTCAGAAAGTCACTAAGATCAAGGTTGAGATGGACCCGGAGCGTGACATGAATGGTCACGTTAAGGCGCACGGATCTCACGATCATGAAGTGCGTGAGGTGGCTGTTTCCGACATCGCTTTCATGGGCTCCTACACCCCGGCAACCCATCCGTTCTTTGCGGTCTATTTCCTAATTACCGCTTTGCACGGATTGCACGTTTTGGGTGGGGCGCTCGTACTGGGTTATTTTGCCTTCCCCGGAGCCAAGATGTGGAAGTCCAATCCGGAGCAGTTCATTAACCGCATCGAGGTGGGTGGCCTTTTCTGGCACTTCGTGGACCTCGTCTGGATTTTCCTGTTCCCGGTGGTTTACCTCCTCTGATTTCATTTATGAGCCAACATAGCGCTTCTACTTCGGACTCCCATGGCGGCGATGATCATGATCACGACATCGCGGCTCACGTCCGAAACTATCTCATCATCTTTGGGGCATTGCTCATCGGGACCTGCCTAACGGTGGCGATGTACTACGTCGACTTCAGCAGCATGGCGTTGACGGTGGCTGTCGCCTTGTTCATCGCGTCGATTAAAGCATTCTTGGTCGCCGGTTATTTCATGCATCTCCTTTCGGAGAAGAAATTGGTCTACGGAGTTCTAATCCTCGCGGCGATCTTCTTTGTTGCGCTGATGGGCCTGATCCTTTGGGGCAGTAATGACCTTCCCAGAAATTCGGCGACCAAAACCTTGTATGTCCCTTAAAGCCTTCCACATCGTGTTTGTCGCGGCCTCAGTCATTCTGATGGCGTTCCTGACCGGATGGAGTTTCTTGGCGTACCAAGAGACCCACTCTTCGGAATACCTTGTATGGAGTCTGTGCGCGGCATGCTCGGTGGTGGGCCTTGTGGTCTATGGTCGCTTCTTCCTCAGGAAGCTTCGGAACATCAGTTTTCTATGAAATTCTGTTTAAGGATTTCCAGTGTCTTGGCTGCGGCATTGCTGTTAGTGCCGTCGTTGAACGCGTGCACCGCCTGTTTTGGCAAGACCGATGAGGCTCTCGCACAGGGCATGAATGCGGGCATCTACGTGATGCTGGTTTTCGTGGTGGCTGCTTGGGTGTTATTCGGTAGTTTTTTTGTCTTTATTGCCCGTCGCTCCAAGCGTGTGAACGCGGAGGCTGAAACGGGCGAATCTCCTTCGGTTCGATAGTTTTCAAATTTTCGGAAATACATGACCTCTCTGCTTCGATATTTTGGAATGCCTGAAGTGGCTTCGGCCCATGGCAAAGGCATCGATGAATTGATCCTGTACGTGCACCTCCTCATGGGGGCGCTGTTTGTGGGATGGCTCGCCTACTTTATCTTTGTGATGTTTCGTTTCCACAAGTCTTCCAATCCCAAGGCTGATTACGTGGGTGTCCGCAGTCATGCTTCGACTTATCTGGAGATTGGTGTGGCCATCGTGGAGACAGTTCTGCTGATTGGCCTTGCCGTGCCCCTTTGGGCCAAGGCCGTGGACAGTCCTCCAGGTGCGGACCAAAAGCCCATTGAAATTCAGGTGATGGCCCAGCAGTTCGCTTGGGCGGCCCACTTCTCGGGAGCCGATGGCAAGTGGGGTAAGCAGGACACTAAATTTGCCGACCGTGTCAATCCTTTCGGATTGGATACGAACGATGCCGATGCGAAAGACGACATCTCCGTGGTGACCGAACCCTTCTTGTTGCCGGTCAATCGTCCGGTCATTGCCAGAACCTCTAGCATGGATGTGATTCACTGCTTCAAGCTTGTATCCATGCGAGTGACCCAAGACGTGATTCCTGGCTTGACCATTCCTGTGCACTTTACGCCGACCAAGATCGGAGATTTTACGATTACCTGCGCGCAGCTTTGCGGCAGCGGACACGCTTCGATGAGGGGTGCTTTCAAGGTGGTTTCGCAGGCGGATTACGATAAGTGGTTTGCCGAAAAGTCTAAGGCAGGCGGTGCAGGTGGCAGCTTCGAATAACCCTCTCGAATCAGGCTACCCATTGAGTCCGCCGGATCAGCCGCTGGTTTCATACCGGCGGCCTTTTTTTAATCACGATGGAGTCGCACATACAACGGGTTCTTTGGGGAACCCTGGTTGCCAGTTTGTTGGCGGTCTCGGTGGCCTATTTTCGCTCCCTGGGGGCGCCTCCCGTTGTTAGCCAGCTGCATGATTTCTCGCTGACCAATCAACTGGGGCAAACAGTGAGTAAGGATTCCCTTAGAGGGCGGATTAGTGTCGTCAACATAGTCTTCACCCGGTGTCCTACTCAGTGCCGACGATTGTCGGCACAAATGCAGCGGCTTCAGTCTCGAATTCCATCTGGGGTGCGCCTGGTTTCTCTGACTGCGGATCCCGAGTACGACACGCCGGAGGTTCTCAAGCGCTATGGATTGGAGTACCAAGCCTCCCCGGAAACCTGGTGGCTGCTCACCGGCCAAAAATCAGAAGTCTATCGGGTGGCGATTGCCGATTTGAAATTCGCGGTGGTCGAATCAGGCGAACCGTCTGCAAAATTGGAGGATCTATTCATCCACACGGCGGATTTCGGGGTGCTGGATTCCAAGGGCCGCTTGCGATTTGTTATCCACAGCGAAGATTCGGATGCTGAAAATCAGGTCATCCGGTCCGTCAAGCGTCTCAAAGGTATTCTATGAACCAATCCCTCCATTTCCTGCCGCTGGTCAACGCCTGTCTCAATGGCTTGGCGGGCATTCTTTTGGTGGCCGGACTCATTCATATCAAGGCCGGGCGTCGTGAGGCACACCGCAAGTGCATGGTGGCGGCGTTTGTCACCTCTTGCGTCTTCTTGCTGTTGTACCTGACCCACAAGTACTTGCTGAAATCAGTTCACACCCCCTTCAAGGGGCCGGAGTTCCTCCGGCCCTGGTATTATGGGATGCTCTTTTCGCACATCCTTCTGGCCGCCGCGGTGCCGGTGTTGGCGATGATCACCTTGCGTCGTGCCAGTGCCGGAGACCTGGAGCGACATAAGAAGATCGCCCGTTGGACCTGGCCAATTTGGATGTATGTCTCGGTGACCGGAGTGTTGGTGTATCTGGTTCTCTACCAGATCTGGCCCTGATATCGGAGATCGGGCGCGCTCGGCTGCAACGCCGTCCTGCACGTTGGTTGCTCAGGTGTCAGCGGGCGGTCAAAACCAGCCAGTAAAGGGCGGTTCAAAACCAGCCAGTGTCTGAGGTGAACAAGTTCATTGCCGAGCGGGCCCGATTATTGGGTCCGTGAGGGCGGATGAACCACCTCTGCGTGAGCACCTGCGAA
>SXGS01342548.1_pt1 | contig 57226 bp, 39 predicted proteins | sample 3174681 | NCBI WGS metagenome assembly SXGS01 (sample SAMN11356861, study PRJNA531348) | freshwater metagenome | isolation source: freshwater sample F1-80 | place: China: Fuxian Lake, Yuxi | collected 2017-12-25
CCGCCAACACCTTCGTCTTCGCCAACGCCCAGTACGAACTGCTGCCCGGCTACCGGCTGGGCCTGGAGGTGTCGCGCTGGAAAACCGACTATCTGAACCCGGAGGCCACTGCCCGCGACACCCGGCTGCAGTGGTCAATACAGGGATCTTTCTGATGGACGAAGAGCTCAACCCCCTGGCGATGGCCCGCGAACAGTTGGACCAGGTGGCCCAGCGCATCGACCTGGAGCCCGACGTACACGAGAAGCTCAGCCACTGCAAGCGGACGCTCACGGTCGCCGTGCCCACCTCCATGGACGACGGCAGCCTGAAGGTCTTTACAGGGTACCGCGTCCACCACAACCTGGCGCGCGGTCCGGCCAAGGGCGGCATCCGCTACCACCCCGGGGTGAGCCTCGACGAGGTGAGCGCCCTGGCCATGTGGATGACCTGGAAGTGCGCCTTGATGGACATCCCCTTCGGCGGGGCCAAGGGCGGGGTGATCTGCAGCCCCAAGGAGATGAGCCTGCGGGAACTGGAGCGCATGACCCGGCGGTTGACCTCGGAGTGGATGATCATCCTGGGGCCGGATAAGGATATCCCGGCCCCGGACATCAACACCAACGCCCAGACCATGGCCTGGATTCTGGACACCTACAGCATGAACGTGGGCCACTCGGTGCCCAGCGTGGTCACCGGCAAGCCGGTCTCGGTGGGCGGCTCGCGGGGGCGCGAGGAGGCCACGGGCCGGGGTTGTGTGTGTACTATGCGCGAAGCGCTTGCCCATCTGGGCCTGCCCATCGCCGGGGCGCGGGTCGCGGTGCAGGGCTTTGGCAACGTGGGCCGGGCCCCCGCCCGGCTGGCCCAGCAGGCGGGGGCGCGGGTGATTGCGGTGAGCGACGAGTGGGGCGGGGTGTACTATCCCGGCGGCCTCGACATCGAAGCGGTGATCCGGCACGACCAGGAGGCCGGGCGGGTGGGGGGCTATGCTGGTACCGAACCCCTGACCAACGCCGAGTTGCTGGAGTTGGACTGCGAGGTGCTCGTCCCCGCCGCCCTGGGCCACCAGCTCACCGGGGCCAACGCCGACCGCCTCCGCGCCCGGATGGTGGTCGAGGGGGCCAACGGCCCCACCACCCCGGCGGCCGATCGGGTCTTCGCGGACCGGGGCATTCTGCTTGTGCCCGATATCCTGGCCAACGCCGGCGGGGTGACGGTTTCCTATTTCGAATGGGTCCAGGGCCTTATGGAGTATTTCTGGACCGAACAGGAGGTCAACGAGCGCCTCGAACGGCTGATGCGCCAGGCATTCGCCGACGTGCTGCGGACCTCCCAACAGGAAAAGGTGTCGATGCGCCTGGCCGCGTACATGCTGGCCGTGTCGCGGGTGGCCGAAGCGACGCGGATCCGCGGCAAATACCCCTGAAACGGTCGGTAAGATTGGTCAAACTTGCCAGATAAAATGCACCTCCCCCCTTGACGCCGGTAGGGCGTCGCTGGTATGTACATATATGCTGGTGAAGATCAAAAACTAACCAGGGAAAGGAGGGTGAGATCGCCGCTGCTCATCTCTTTTCTGTTCCTGTTAACCACCACCCAATCAAGGAGTGCAAAGCATGCGCAAGTCTTTGACGATTCTGAGTCTGACCCTGGCCTTGGCCGGTGCGGCCCAGGCTCAGGATTACTGGAATCCGCCGACGTTGGAAAACCGCAACGCCAGCGGTTTCCCGTATTACATGCTCCAGGTCCCCAACCCCTCCAGCATGACCATCGACGGCTTCGACGATGACTGGGCCTGGTTCGATCCCGAGTATGTGCTGACCATGGACGAGTGGAAGGACGAGGGCGACCGGCAATCGCCCAGCCGCGACGACCTCGACGTGACCACCAAGATGGGCTGGGCCGGCAATCGCTGGTACGTCTACATGGCGATCCACGACGACACCCTCAGCCACGAAGGCACCAACGTTTCGCGCTGGGACGGCGACATGATCGGCTTCATCCTGGATCCCCAGGACCACGGCCGTACCCGCGGCGCCCTCGGTTACAGCCAGGAATACGTGGCTGCGCCGGGCAACACCACCGTCAACTTCACCGAGCGCTATCCCGAGAGCGAAGGTGGTGCTGGTCCGGCCGCCTGGCGTCAGTTCGGCGAAGCCCCCCACCTGCTGGGCGTCGTGCGCGTCGAGCCGGCCGAAGCCTGGGCCCTCGATTCGTGGACCTCGGACACCGGCGGCGACACCTACTACGAGTGGAGCGTAGCGGTGTGGGATCTGTTCGAGGAAGGCGGCCCCAGCGCCAGCACCCCGCGCAACCTCGATGCCCAGGCCGGTGCCGATGGCACTGGTCTGTCCTTCGTCTTCTTCGTCGAAGACGGCGATCCGGGCTTCAACAATGACTGGACCGTCCGCGGTTCCGAGGCCACTGCCCGTCAGTACTTTGCTCTGGCCAAACTGCTGCGCCTCAGCGAGTTCAACGTCGGCACCGCCGTCGAAGAGACCACCTGGGGTAGGATCAAGAGCTCGTTCTAAATGTAGTTTACCCATACTGGGAACTACTGATATGAAGGAAAACAGGCTGGCTGGAAGCGATTCTGGCCAGCCTGTTTCTTTTACCCGCATACACCTCTGGGACGGAATTATGCGCAGGTTCTGGATTCTGGGCCTACTTGTTGTGGTGTTGGGAGGCTGCGGTCGCTACTTCGCCAGTCCCCTGCGCCCGGCCGCCCAGCAGACCTCCTCGGTGGAGGTCAACGACGACGGTTCGGTCACCTTTGCCCTCAACCGGCTGGAGATCTCGCTGCAACCCATGAGTGATGCCCAGCTCAACCGGCAATTTGCCAGCGTTTCGACGCAGGGGGCCGCCTCCACCAATCCGTACACCTTTGGCAACTGGATGCCGCCAGGTGATCAGTGGACCCCGCCCCGCTTCACCGTGTTCCGCCTCAAGGTGAGCAACTACGAGTATCCCAAGGTGCTCATCGACCCCTTGGCGATCACCCTGACCACGGCCAACCAGCGCCAGTACCAGGCCTTCAGTTTCGCCCAGCTCTACGAGTACCACCAGGCCTACTGGCAGGGCCGTACCGGTCAGGGCCGCGAACAGTTCAAGAATCGCACCGAACTGCTCCGGCGCACCCTGTACAAGGCCGAGGTAGTGTTCAGCGGCCAGGAGAGCGAGGGCTTCGTGGTTTTCCCGGTGCTGCCCGACGATGTAAAGTCCCTTCAGGCCCACCTCGCCGATATCGCCGTGCGCTTCGACTATTCTGGCCAGCCTTCCGAGACCACTGATATCACCTTCTCCTTCGAACGGGATGTGTTCCGCGGCAATCAGCCGCCACCGCAACTGGTGCAACAACAGTAGCCCTCGACGGGGATGGCGCAGCGCATGAAAACGATCTTTCACCTGGCATCTTCGCTGGCCCTGGGCCTCCTGGCCCAGGCGGGATCTCCGGCTTCCGGCAGCGCCCAGGTCGAGGTCTGGCACCTGGGTAAGGGCGGTTTGAGTTGGGCCTCCCAGGCCGAGACTCAGGTGGGCGCCGTCTCCGTGGGTGGTGCTCTGCAGCCCGTGGAGATCACCCCCGGGCAGAATCTGACGCGCCTCTTGGCCGACGCCGGGCAGCAGTGGCAGAACAATCCTCCGGTAGACTACACCTTGGGAGGGTTGCCCCACACCTGGACCAACTCGAACTTTTTTAATGGCCTCGCCGGGCCATTAAAGTTGGTCGACGGCCAGGATACCACCTCCACGGAAGCCATCTTCAAGTCCTCTGGCAACCCGGCCGGCACGGCCTTTTTCTGGGACCTGGGCGCCGCCTACCCCATCAACAGGGTGCGTTTCTACCCGGAGGATACCGACCCGGACGGGTACATGCGGGCGTACGAGCTGTTTGTCAGCGACAACCAGAGCTTCGACAGCAGCCGCCGGCCCACCTACACCAGCCTGCGGCGGGTCGAAAACAACGACACCATGCTGGTCGACTTCGAGTTCGCGACCGCCAATACCCGTTTTATCCAGCTGAAGAATCTGTCCAAGACCCCCTTCAGCCTGGCCGAGTTCGAGGTCTATGGCGAAGGGTACCTGCCGGTTTCGAGTTATACCTCGCAGTTGCACTCCTTCGGCACGCCGGTCAACTACGGCCGCCTGCACCTCGACGCCACCCGGCTCAGTCAGGGCGCGGGGAAGGAAGCGCCGCGCTGCGTGGTGCAGGTGCGCAACGGGGCCGATGACACGCCGCTCAATTATTTCCGCAGCGACCGGGAGACCGGCACCGAAACCGAGGTCTCGCTCGCCGAATACGACACCCAGCTCCCCCGCCTGGCCTTTTTCCGCCAGGACCCACTCACCGGCGCGGTGCTCAACGAGGTGACCCGTGAGGCCTACCTGGTGCTACCGGTCGAGGAGCAGGGCCCGATCCGCGACCTCGTCCGCGGCAGTATCCGCACCGACGGCGAAAACTGGAGCCCCTGGTCGGTCCCCATGGAACTGGATGCCACCGGCAGCTATGTCTTCGACCTGGATCTGCCGGGACCCCGAACCTATCTGCAGTTCCGCATCTCCTTCACTGGCGACGCCACCAATGCCATGCGCCTCGATGCCTTCAGGCTCGAATATTCGCCGCAGCTGGCCAGCGCGGCGGTGGGCGAGGTGGCGGTGGCCGCCGAACCGGCCCCCGCCGGTGGCATCGCCACCGTGCCCAGCGGGGTGGATACCACCTTTACCTGCGACATCCGCGCCGCCTTCGACCAGGCTGGCCTGGTCGGCTTCTCCGGGGTAAAACTCTCCTCTTTCCCGGCCCCGATCTTCGCCGCGCTCGAAATGGGCTCCCCCCCGGTGCCGGTTGCCGAGACCCGGGTCGAGACCGACGAGAATGGCTTCTCCGTGTTTTTCGACCCGGCCCTGGGCCGGCAGAACAACCAGCCCATCCGCCTGGTTTTTCGGCAGGAGGCCCTCGAACACCACACTGCCGTGGATGCCTGGCTGCTGGGCCCTGCCGGCACCCTGCCGCAGCCGGTGGCCGCCGGCAACGCCAACGACGGGGTACTCACCAATGCCCTGACCGTGTTCACCACCGACCCGGCGCCCGACCTGCAGGTAACCCTGGCCCCGGCCATCCTGACCCCCAATGGCGACGGGGTCAACGAGGCGGCGCAGATCGCCTATTCCCTGATCCAGTTCGCCGGCCCGATCCGGATGGAGATCGAGGTCTTCGATCTGTCGGGCCGCCGGGTACGCCAACTGCTCTCGGAACTCCAGCCGGCCGGCGCCTATCAGCTCCTCTGGAACGGCCGGGACGATGGCGGCCAGCTCCTGCCGCCGGGCAACTATCTGTGCCGGGTACAGGCCCAGGCCCAGGCCCGGACCTTTTCCACCGAAAACGTCATAGGGGTGGTCTACTGATGGGCAGGACTCTGACACACACCGCCTGGCGCACCGCGCTGCTTTTGGCGCTGGCCTCGGCTACTGGAGCCCAGCAGACGCCTTCCTCCTGGGTGGTGGGCGGCAGCCGCGGCACCGCCTGGGCCGACGGGGCCCTGCGCTGGATCGCCCTGGACGACACCACCCGTCCCGGGGCGGTGCAGTTGCAGGAGATTCCCGCCAAACTCAACATCCTGCGCGAGCGGGTCCGTTCCAGTGCCGTACTGCCCCGCAATCTCTTCGAATACAGATGGTCCTTCAACCGCGGCCGCCTCGGCATGGAAGGTGATACCCTGCTCTTGGGCTGGCACCCGCGGCTGTGGATCGGGGGGGCTGCCGAGGCCAGCGGCCTGCGCACCCTGGTGGACGGCGACGAGCTGACCCCGGCCTTCACCAATCCCCAACCCGCCGCTAACCGCATCGCCCCGGAGACCTGGATCACCCTCGATCTGGGGGTGCCCCTGGCCGTGGACAGTGTCGCCTTCTTTCCGCCCCAGAACGGCCTGACCAATACCAATCAGCGCCTGCGCGACCAGTACCCCGAAGCCTTTGAGGTCAGCCGCGCCGAGTTGCCCGTCGAGTGGCTGCTCTACGAGGACGAGACCAGTTCCACCAGCAGCGCCCGTTATCACCCCCTCGACGAGGTTCTGGCCTCCACCTTCTCCAACAACCAGAGTGTGGTGGGCCTGCACTTCCCCCTGCGCTTCACCCGGTTCCTGCGCTTTCGATTCGGCGGCGTGAAGAGTAACAGCATCCTCTCCGAGATCAAGGCCTTCGGCAAGGGATTCCCAGCCGAGGGGCGTTACCTCTCGCAGCCGCACGCCTTTGGCCAGCCGGTGAGTTTTGGCGCGGTGACCTGGGGCTTCACCAAATACCGCCTCACCAGCGCCGGCCAGGTGATCGAGGACCCCACCGCCCCGGTGCAGTTCACCCTGCGCACCCGTTCGGGCACCGATGCCGACCCGCAGACCTATTATGTCTTCGATGAACTGGGCCGCCAGCAGGAGGTGGAACGCGACGCCTATTTTTCCGCCACCGCGCCGCAGACCAGCGTCGAGGTGGGCCTGCCCAATTTCCGCGGCGCCCAGACCGACGACGTGGGCAACTGGAATGCCTGGTCCATTGCCTACCCTCAATCCGGGGACCAGATCCGCTCCTCCGATGGCCGGCAATTTCTCCAGTTCTCCTTTGAGATCACCAGTGCCGATCCGCTGGCATTCGGGGTACTCGACAGCCTCGCCTTTGAGACCGCCCCGCTGCTGGCCGACAGTGTGCTGGCCGAGATCTCCCTCGAAGGCCAACCCGAGCCGCCCTCGGCGGGCATCGCGGTGCCCCTGGGAGTCGACACGGTCTTCGTCTACGACCTGCGGACCATGCTCGGGAACTCCAAACAGGGCTTCGACAGCATTGAACTGGATGTGCCCACCGATACCCGCTTCCTCGACCTGGAGATCAACGGCCAGACCGCGGTCGAGGGCACTGACTTCGCGCTCTTGCCGGCCAGCTCCGATCGCCTGGCCTTTGCTTTTCCGCAGCCCTTCAAGACGGACACCTCGCTGCGGGTGCGTTTCCGCAGTGCGCTGTTCCACCCCTCTGCTTTCTTTGGTGGCAATATCCTCAATCGCGATCCGGCCGCCCCGAGTCTGCCGCAGTCCATCGAGGCCGGTGACGCCCGTGCCGAGATCAAGAGCGACCGCATCCAGGTGGTAACCACCCAGTTGGACCTCCAGGTCCTGGGCGAGGTGCAGGTGCGGCCGCCGATTTTTACCCCCAACGGGGATGGCATCAACGACCAGTCGCAGATAGAGGTGCCGGTTTTCGGGGTGGATCAGGTCCATGTCGAGGTGGTGGTCTGCGATCTGAGCGGCCGCCGCGTGGCGCTGGTCGGTTCCCTCGACACCAGCGCGGGCCGCTACCGGTCCGGTTGGGCCGGCACCGATGATCAGGGCAAACCCGTGCCGCCCGGCCTCTACCTGGTCAAGGTGAAGGTGAAGGTCGACCGGGGCACCTTCGTCAGTGTCAAACCGATCGCCGTGGTGTACTGATATGCAAGCGCGCCTTTTCCGCAGGGGCAGATCGATGAAGCGCATTCCAGCACCTCTGCTTTTGGCCCTGAGCCTGGCAATGGCGGCCTGGGGAACCCAGGAACAGACCTACACCACTACCGACTTCGCCACCTGGTCCTATCCGAAAGGATTGATCGAGGTGCGCCCCGAGGGCACCCAGGTCAAGCGTTTCGGCCGCGCCTACAACGCCATGAGCGACATGGCTCAGTACCGCGCCAGTATCATCGGCGAACACGGGACCGCGCCGCTGCGCACCCCCTCGGGTACCGGCACCGTGGCCCGCCTCGCTGACCAGAACCTCCAGACCTGGTGGCAACCCGACCTGGCCGACCCCATCGAGAAATGGTGGGTCGAGGTGGACCTGGGGCGGGCGGTGGCGGCCGACCAGATCCGCCTGGTCTTCCCGGACACCACCGGGGCCCGTCCCTTCGAGTTCTTCTCGGTATTCACCAGCCCTGGGATGCCGCTCAAAGCCTCTCCGGAGCAGGTCTACTTCACCCGGGTCGGCCGGCCGGTCAACAACAATACCGCCCGCGTGGTCGAGTTCACCCTCAACACCGTCGATCCGGCCGGGGCCACCGGGCAGTTCATGGTCACCGGGGATACCCTCAATTTCGACCTGGTGCGTTTCGTGCGCTTCGAAGCCACGGGCTACACGGTGGACGCTGCGCTGGCCGAGATCGAGGTGCAGACCATCGGCACCAACCTGGCGGTCAAAGTGACCACCGACGACCGGGTGAAACAGGGAGCGGAGATCTGGGGCGGCAGGTCCTGGACCTCCTCGGATCGCAAATGCGCCGGCTGCGGCAAAGGCACTGGGGCTGAGGGGATCATCGACGGCGATATCGCCGGACGCTACTGGGCCATCGAGGCAGCCGCCAACCCCGAATGGCGGACCTGGGGCCAGTGGGGCGGCGTGGACCTGGGCAATGTCTTCCGCATCGACCGCATCGTCTGGCTGCCGCTGGTGTTGGGCGAGACCCCCTACCTCTACGGCCACGACCGCGAACGCCAGACCGCCTGGAGCGCCTTCGATCTCCTCACCTCGGACGGCACCTTCAGCAATGCCGCCGACGCCGAGGTCGAGGGGCCCTACGAGTACGAGATGTTGTCCAGCGTCGAGAACCTCGCCACCACCAAACGCTGGCTCTATGACTTCCAGTTCCCCAGCCGCCAGACCCGCTACGTCTTCTGGCGGCTGATGCCGGCCAGCGGCAATGGTTCCTGGGGCCGCGCCGCCCAGTTGCTGATCTACCACCGCGAGGGGTACCCCGCCCAGGTCGAACTGGAGTCCGCCGATCTGGATCTGGGCAATGCCTTCAGTATCCGCCACCTCAAATGGCAGGCCGACACCCCGCCGGACACCCGCATCGAAATCGAAACCCAGACCGGCAACGGTTTCCAGAAGGTGACCCGCTACTACCTGACCAACGGCCAGGAGGTCACCAAGGAGCAGTACGATGCCGCCAAGGCCAGACAACGCGGCGAGGTCGTCGATGACCTGGTCCGCGACCCGACCTGGAGCGAATGGAGCCCCGCCCACCGCGTCTCAGGGCAGGATTTCCTCTCGCCCACCCCGCGGCAGTGGCTGCGGGTGCGGGTGAAACTCATCAGCGACGACCCCGAGGCCATGCCCTCGCTCCAATCCCTCACCTTGGTCATGAATACCCCGGTGGTGGGCAACGGCCTCAGCGGCGAGATCCTGCCCCGCGAGGCAGCCCTGGATTCCCTGCAGGAGTTCCGCTACCTGATCAAGCCCAACCGGGCCGACCGCAACGATCTGGGTTTTGACCAGGTGCTCATCTCCCTGCCCGCCGGCAGTATCGACGCCCGCTTGATCGGCGCCCGCGTGCGGGGCCGCGAAGTGGCGGCCCAGGGCCAGTTGCAGGGGGATTCGCTGTTGGTGACCCTGCCCCCGCCGCTGGTCAAGGCGGATTCGGTGGAGGTGCTCTTCCAGGCCCGGGTCTTCGAGAATCCCACCGTCTTCGAGGCCTTTGTCGCCAACTCCTCGCAGGCCGACAACACCCAGGGCGTGGTGCCGGCCACCCTGGGCTCGGACCAGGTCTATGTGCCGGAGGTGACCCAGGCATCCTCCTTCTTCCAGCGCCTCAGCGACAACGCGGTATGCACCCCCAACGGCGATGGGGTCAACGAGGAGTTCCGCCTCGCCTTCAATGTGGTCAAGACCGCGCGGCAGCCCGAGGTGTACATCCACCGCCTGGATGGGGCGCAGGTGCGCGAATTGGCCAATGCCACCCCAACCGCCGGGCGCGCTTCCTACACCTGGGACGGCCGGGGTGCCGCAGGGCAGCTGGTGCCACCTGGCCTCTATCTGGCCCGCATCCATCTGGCAACCGACGCCGGTGACGAGACCCTTTACCGGCTGGTCCGCGTCGTTTACTGAATCGACATCGCAGCGGCAGAAACTATCGGGAGGTCTACATGAAATACCGCAAATTGGTTGCGTGGTGCTGCCTGGCGGCGCTGCTGGGCCCCGTCACCCGGCAGGCCGACGCCCAGGGAGCGACCGGCTTCGCCAACCCCTATTATACCAGCGGCACCCGCATCGCCCCCTCCACCCTGGTGCCCACGGTGCACAAGTGGTTCCTGCCGCAACGCCTTTACAGCCTGTACGGGTGGCAGCCCGAGGAGTCCACCAACTACGCCCGCGACAGCTACGAGATCTACAACCCCATCGCGCTGGAAGGGGTGCCCTATTACGATCATTACGGCGCCTATATCACTCGCGGCTGGGAGATCTACAACTGGACCGAGAACTACCCGCAGAAGAACGGCAGCACCATCTACAAGGATCCCAACTTCAGCCGCTGGTTCCGCCAGTTGGTGGTGGCCTCCGGCCACGCTGGGCAGTACCACACCTCACTGATGGTGGGTGACGGCATCCGCACCTCACTCAGCCCCCTGACCTTCTCCAAGCCGCGCTTCGACGGGGTGCAGTGGGATTTCCTCTCCGACAAGTACAGCGTCACCCTGATCAGCTCGCGCCTCAACCACACCGGCATCGTCGCCAACAACACCTCCGACCCGCCCATCTCCGCCGACCCCTTCACCAACCTCTACGGCGTCCGCGGCCAGGCCCAGGTCGGCGATTTCGCCCGCCTCGGGCTCACCTTCGTCAATGCCGCCCACCGCAGCACCGATCTGCCCTTTGGCGACAACTCGATGAAGGGGGTGTTGAGCGGCCCGCTGAATACCGACTTCGTGCGCTCGGTGATCGTGCGCGTCGCCGACGACTCCCCCGAGGACAACGAAGGCGGGGCCCTGCTCTCGCGCTGGCGCATCCTCATCGACGGGGTCGATCACACCGACGACATCATTCCCACTATCGAGGGCGGCTTGCGCCGCCGCGGCGTGATCGAGGCCAGCGGCGCCGACGTGGTCACCCTCACCTTCAACCTGGAGGATTTCTCCCCCAGCGTCGAGGACGAGATCGACGAGTTCCGTCAGATCAAGGTGGTCGAGATCGGCCTGGTGCTGGCCAACGACTACCAGGTGGGCATCACCTCCAACAAACAGACCAACTTCCTGGGCACCCCGGTCTTCATGCCGGTGCTGCGGGCGGCCGGCAACGTCAAGGACGGCTCCAACCAGGGTTACCACCAGTTCCGCTACGGTCTGCCCACCGGCAACCGCCTGCTGGGCCTGAGCCTCGACGTGGACGACGTGCGCGGTTTCAGCCTGCGCGGCGAGTTCGTGCGCAACTCCCAGTACCGGCGCTTCCCCAACGAGAACGTCGAAAAGCGCCAGGCCCTGGCCACCGAGAAGGCCAAAGCCTATTACGTGACTGCCCAGCAGAACACCTATCCCTGGCGCGGGTACGCCGAGATCTTCAGCATCGACCCAAACTATTCGACCAGCGCCTTCATCCCCACCCCGCAGGGTTCGGTCTACTACGACAACGAGAACCAGAGCCTCTACGAATTCGTCGACGACAACGACGACCAGGACGAGCTGCCGGACTGGAACCGCAAGTACCTGGGTCCCACCACCAATACCCGCTTCGGCCGCAACCTGACCTTCGACGACGCCGTCTTCCCCGGCCTCGACGAGGACAACGACGATATCTCCGACTTCAACCGCAACTTCAACGGCCAGCCCGACTACGCCGAGCCCTTCCTGCGCTTCGACGTCGATCCGCCCGCTTTCCTCTTTGGCATGGACATGAACAACAACGCGGTGATCGACCGCTTCGAGGACGACAACGAAGCCGACTATCCCTACAAACGCGGCCATCGGGGGTACAACGCGTACCTGGGCGCCGAACTTTTCCCCGAATCCAGCCTGATGGCGGGGCACCTTGATGAGCGCCTGCTGCTGACGGCGCGCAAGAGCAAGGTCAATTACCTGCTGCTCACCCTCAAGAAGGAATTCCCCGAGAAACACCTGCGCCTGTGGTTCATCGCCAACCCGCGCCAGGTGAAGGACGACCTGCCCGACGATATCTTCCAGTGGGTGGATTCGCCGGGTACCCGCGGCGAGTCGGTGTTCACCCGCGACCCCTTGCTGGCCCGCGACGCCCTCATCAACACCACCTATCTCGAGGTGCACTACGACCGGTTTCTGCCCTTCACCACCAAGGTCAAACACGAGATCTACAACCTCGGCGACAAGGGAGACGGCGAGTTGCGCGACCAGCGCTTCCTGGGCATGGTCAACAAGGGCGAATATCCCACCCAGCTGCGGGGCTGGTCCCTGCTGCCGCGTTGGAAACAACTCTACAACAACACCGTGCCCACCCAGGTCGAGGAGCTGAAACGCCAGGAACTGGTGGAGATCCTCTCCTTCATGGTCAAACGCGAACTGAGCAGCAACCTGCGCCTGGCTGCCGGCACCGAGTACGAGATCTTCCAGAACCTCCGCACCCGTCCCGACCCGCTGCCGGCCGGGTACGAGGAGGACGCCAACACCTGGACCCTGGCCGCCCAGCTCTCCAACACCTCCGCCTACCAGGGTTACCACATCACCGCCAACATCGGCCTGCAGTGGAGCCGCCGCGATGTGGCCAAGGCTCCGGCCGCCTCGGAACTGTCCTCCTTTATCACCGTCTTCGCCGGGCTAGGCACCGAGAAATAGCACCCCCAACGACAAAAAGAAGAGCCGGCCTTCCCGAGTGGGAGGGCCGGCTTTTTTTGTTGCCGTCAATGGCAGCTTATTGCGGGAGGACGATCTGCTCCAACAGCTCCGGATGCACCTCGATCTGGTCCCCGTACTTCTCCCGCAGGCCGGCGATGAAGCGGTCCATGCTCAGGGCCTGCTCGCGCTGGACCAGGAGGGTGTGGATACTTTTCTGCAGCTGCTCGAAGGGGGTCACCTTGCCGTCGGCCTGGGTGAACTTGGCCAGATTGGCCTGGTAATACTCGCGCTCCTGGGCCTCCCCGATCGGGCTGGCCACCTGGCCCTCACTGCGGTACAGGGCCTCGGCGATCAGCTCGTTGCGCCGGCTCTCGATGGGGCCCCGCAACGCCGGGTCGCGGTCATAACCCAGCCGGCGCGCCTCGGTCATCATGATCTGCTGGCCGGCGAAATTGTCGGCCGCCTTGTGCAGGCCAGGCAGGTCGTAGGAGGAGGGATGTCTGGCCTTGCCGAGGCGGTGGCGCTCCAGGTACTCGGCGGCCGTGAGTTTGCCCGTCGTCCAGGTGAAGAGCGGCACATCCGCCCCGGCCCACTCCTTCTGGTCGGCGGGTAAGGTGGGCAAACGGGCCAGAGCCTCGTGGTTGGCCTGCAGCTGGTACTGCTGCCGGAGCTGGGTCACGTACTGGTCGCGGGCCGCCGCCCGCTGCCGCTCGACCACCAGTTTGCCCATCAACTCCCGGGACTGCTCAAAAGGCACCTCGCGCCGGTCTTTGAGCAGAAAGGCATGGTAGCCCAGCGCGCTGCTGACGGGCCCTTCGCAGAAGCTGCCCACCTTCATCTCCAGCATCGGCCCCTGCAGCTCGGGCAGCAGGTCGGGTAGGCGGTACCAGCCGATATCGCCCTCGGGGCCAAAACGGCGTTGGACCTTGAGGGTGGAGTATTTGGGCACCAGGGCGGCAAAGGGCTCGCCGGCCTTGAGCGCCTCCAGGGCTTCCCGGGCTTCCTCCTCAGTGGCGCAGACGACCTGCTGGCTCAGGAATTCGAGGTTGTACCGCTGCTCGATGAACAGGCGGCGCTCCTCTTCCTCGGTGGAGCGGAATTCACCGGTCAACGCCTGGCGGGCGTATAAACTGTCGATCAACCCCCGCTGCTCGAGGCGCTGCACCTCGTCGGCGATCTGTGGTTCCCGGTCGAGGCCGCGGGCCAGCCCCTCGGTGATCAGCAGATCCTGCGCGACCATGTCGTCGAGCAGCTTGGCCTTGGCGGCCTGGTCCAGCACCTTCAGGTCGCCGTACCCCTGGCGCAGCATCCTCTGCGCCCGTTGGACAAATTCGGCGGCGCTTAGCTGGTGCTCGCCGATACGGGCCACCGGCAATTCCTGGCCCTGGGCCGGGCCCGCGATGAGCAATCCGGCAGCCAGCGCCCAGCTCATAGGTGTGTTCCTCATGGGTTCCTTCTCGTCTTGTGGGGTAAAACCGTATATTCTATGCGTACTGCATCGGGGCCTCAAAATATACATTTCCCGCGGGAATACGCCCATGCTCAGCCGCCCTGCCAACCTGGTGCTGGCCCTGTGTTGCACCGCGCTGGTTGCCCGGACCCCGGCCAGCGGCCAGCCCGGGCAGCCCACCGCCGCCGCGCTTTTTCAGCGCGGCCAGGAGCTGGCCAGCCACCACCGCTATGGCGAGGCGATCGCCACCTTCGAGCAGGCCCTGCGCCTGCAGCCCAACGAGCCGGCGACCCTCTTCGCGCTGGGCAATGCCACCTTCCAGTACGACGACTACCCCCGCGCGGCGCAGGTCTACCAGCAACTGCTCGCCCTCGACCCAGGGCATGTGGCGGCCCACCACAACCTGGCGGCGGTGTATGTGGCGATGGAGCGCTTCGACGCGGCCATGGCCGAGTTGCAGGAGGCGGTGAAGCTCGACTCGCAGTACACCCTGGCTCACGACCGCCTCGGCCAGCTCCATTACCGGCGCAGCGACTACCCCCGGGCAGTGGCGGCCTACCAGCGCGCCCTGCGCCTGGACAGCACCCGGGCGGACACCTGGTACAATCTGGGCGAGGCACAGCAGAAGCGGTTGGATGCGGCGGCGGCTAGGTCGGCGTACCAGCGCTGCCTGGCCCTCGATTCCACCTACGCCGCTGCCGCCGCAGGCCTGGGCGCGATGCTCTGCAAGGAAAAGCGGTACGCTGAGGCCCTTGTCCCCCTCGAACGCGCCGTACGCGTCGATCCGCTCTTGGCCAAAGCCTTCTTCAACCTGGGCAATGCCTACCTGCGCACCGGGCAGCAGGAAAAGGGGCAGCGAGCGCTGCAACTAGCGACTCGCCTCGAAAAGCAGGACACCCGCATCGACGAGTTGCAGTACGGCCTGCTCTCCTATCCGGAGCGGGCCGGGCTCTATTATGATCTGGGGGTGCTCTACGGGCAGCGAGGGGAATTCGGCAAGGCGCGCATCAAGTACGAGCAGGCCATCGCCCGCGACTCCACCATGGTGTCGGCCTTCCACAACCTGGGCAACCTCTACCTGCGCACCCGCCACCCCGACCAGGCCCTGGCCCTTTTCCAGCGGGCTATCCGTCTGGACAGCACCTATGCCCTGGCCTACAGCAGCCTGGGCCACGCCCATATGTTGCGCGAGGAGTACGCCGCCGCCCTGGCGGCCTACCAGCGGGCCCTGGCCCTGGGGGCCGACAGCCCCGACCTAGAGCAGGCAGCCCAGGCCGCCGCCCGCCTGGCCCGCGGCGAGGCGCCCTAGCACTGCCCAGGAAAAGAGCAGGGGCCAGCTGACAGCGGTGGGGTCGGCGGACTGCCAGGCCGGCACCCGGGGCCAAACCCCACAGGCGGACGAGTGTGGCCACCCCGAGACCGCCGTTCACGGTGGCCCGGTTGTCGGCCAGTACGCGCCCAGCAACTGGGCCGCCACCGGGCCGCCGCCGCCCGCCTGGATCAGCTCCCGCAGATCGCGATCTGCCCCGATCTTTGCGCCGGCAGCAGCGCCAAAGCGGGCGATGGCCTCGGCATAGGACACCCGGGCGGCTGCTTCGTCCCCTGCGGCCAATTGGGCCAGGCCCAGGTTGAACTGCGCATGGGCAATGGGGTCGCGCTCCATGGCGGCCTGGTAGTGGGCAATGGCCTGTTCCCAACGCCCGGCCCGGTAGTGCAGCCAGCCCAGGTTGACGTGGGCGGCGGTATCCTCCGGGTTGAGCGCTAGTGCCCGGGTGTACGCTGTTGCCGCCTGTTCATCCTCGCCCCGTGCCCCCAGCTCTATTCCGCGCAAAGTCCAGGCCCCGGCCAACCCGCGTATTGCCTGCTCCTTGGCGGGGGTGAACACCAGGGCCTGCTCAAAGGCCTCGATGGCCGCCTGCGCCTCCCCCTTGACCAAATGGCCACTGCCCAGGTTGAAGTAGATCGCCGACACATTGGTGGCGAAGGATTCGCCCTTGCCCTGTGCTTCGGCCTCCCGCCCGAGCTGTCCCGGCAGTTCCAGGCCGTGCCGACGGGTTTCGGGCTCTGGGCGAAGGGTGCTGACCACCGCCATCGCGGTGTTGAGCAGTGTACTCGCGGGGAACTCCATCAGCGCCCGCTGCAACAGGGGGACGGGGTCCTCTCCAGTGTAAGGCAGGGCGCTGGCCAGGCGGAAATAGACCGCTTCCAGGGGAATGACCTGCGGGGCGCGGTCCAGGGCGCGCCGCAACTGCGCGATGCCGGGTGCGGTCTGGCCGTGGGCGATGTAGTTGCGGCCCGAGGTGTAGAAGGAGATCGCCTCGGTCTGGCGCAGCGCGGTATAACTGGAGACCAGGAGCGCCGCGAGCGCACCCAGAGGCAGGGCCCGGCCCCAGCGCCCCAGTTGCTGGAGACCCCAGGCCAGACACAGCGAAGAGCCGGCGCTGGCCAGGTACAGGTAGCGCGAGGGGCCGGCGGGCAGGTCGCGGATGGTGGTCTCGGTCAGGAGCAGAAAGGGCAGCAGGGCGCAGATGATCCACGCCGCACCCAGCGAGAGGGGCCAGTGGCGCCGCCACAGCACCCAGACCAGTACCCCGAGGGCCACGGCCCCCGCATACAGTTCCCAGGGGGCCTGCCGGTAGGCCGGCAGGGGCAGCCAGTGGGCAGTGGTCCACAGCCGACTGACGAACCACAGGAACACCCGGACCATGCCCGCCACCAGGGTTGCCGGGTCCTGGGCCCGATAGAGTTCGAGGGAACGCCAGGTGCTGGTCTGGGCGGAGGTCAGGTGCAAGAGGAGCAGCAGCACCGGCACCAGCAGGGCCCCGAGCACCAGCACCCGCCGGGCCACTGGGCCCAGTCCACCCCCCTCCCGCCACAACCAGTACAGGCAGAAGAGCACCACCACCCCGCTGGCCAGGTGGGTCATCAACCCCAGCACCACCCCACCGGCGAATCCGGCCCACCACCAGGGAGAGGCGCCGCGCCGGGCACGCGCAAAACACCCCAGGCCCACCAGCATCCAGCACATCGCCAGGGGATAGTCCAGGGCCGAGATGTGGTGCAGCACCTGGAAGTGGGTGACGTTGACCAGGAAGAGCAGGCCGGCCCCCAGGCTCAGCCGCAGGTCGAGGCCCAGCCCGAGGCAGGCCGCGGCCCACAGCAGGCAGGCCGCCACGTGGGCAGCCACCACCAGCAGATGGAAGGCGCCAGGGTGGTTGCCCCATACCAGGAAGACCAGGTACTTCACCGCCTCGGCGACGGGGCGGCCCGAGGCCTGGGCTTTGTCGGGAGAAAAGAAATGGTGCCAGTCCTGTTGGATGCGCAGATGGTCCGCGAAGGTCTCGGCGTCGTGGGTGTCGAGCAGATGGCCGTACAGGCTGCCGAAGTTGATCGCCGCGAGCAGGCAAAGCAACAGGCCGTACACCCACCAGGTGCGCGGTCGGTCTTCGAGGGGCAGGAGCGACTCGGTCATAGTCCTTCCGGGGGAGGGTGGCCCGCGCCTTGCCCCTGACAGGGCCACCCGCAGAGGATCGCGTTTACCTAGGCATAATAGAGACCCGGATTGTCCTTGCAAATTTTTTTTTCTCGTGTATCCTTTTTTTGTTTACCTCTTGGCCTGCTGCTCCACCCCCACCAGGATAGCCGCCATGCTGCTTATTGCCCTGCTGCTGGCCGCCCTGCCGACCTGGGCCCTTCGTTTTGTCGAAGTGACCCAGGAAGCCGGTATCGATTTTCGCTACGTCAACGGGGCCAGCCCAGCGCGCTACCTGCCCGAGGCCATGGGTTCGGGGGCGGCCTTCCTCGACGCCGACAACGACGGGTACCAGGACCTCTTCATCGTCAACGGCACCTACCTGGACCGCGACCCGGGACCCGAGCCGCCGGTGGATGCCCTGTACCGCAACCGGGTGGACGGGACTTTCGCGGATATCACCGCCGATGCGGGGGTGGGCGACCCCTCCTACGGCATGGGGGTCGCCACGGCCGACTACGACAACGACGGGGACCAGGATCTCTATATCACCAACCTCGGCCCCAACCGCCTGTACCAGAACCAGGGCACCGGCCGCTTCGCCGACCTGACCCAGCGCGCCGGGGTGGGCGACCCAGGATGGGGGACCGGGGTGGCCTTTGCCGATGTGGACCTGGATGGCGACCTGGACCTGTACGTGGCCAATTACCTGGATTTTTCGCTGGAAAAAAACAAGGCCTGTCTGCAGGCCGGGGTGCCGGCCTACTGCCCGCCCGCGGTGTACCCAGGGGTTTCGGGGGTGTACTACCGCAACGAGGGGGACGGGACCTTTGTGGATCATACCCGCGAGGCCGGCCTCTACACCACCGAGGGCCGGCAGCTGGGGCCGGTCTTCGCCGACTACGACAACGACGGGGACCCGGACCTCTTCGTGGCCAACGACAAGACCCCCAATTTTCTCTTTCGCAACGGGGGACCGGGCCAACACACCGAATTGACCTTCTCCTTGGGCAAGGCACCACCGCCCGCCCTTTCCTACCAGCACCAAGAGACCGGTCGCTTCACCGAGGTGGGCATGATGGCCGGGGTGGCCTTTGGCAACGAGGGGGCAGCCGAATCGGCCATGGGGGCGGATTGGGGGGATTACGACAACGACGGCCAACAGGACATCGCCATGACCACCTTTCAGTGGGTGGGATTGGCGCTGTATCACAACGACGGCGAGGGTTTCTTTTCTTACGCCAGTTACGAGGCCGGGGTCGGCCCGCCCAGTCTGCCTTTCCTGGGCATGAGCGCCAACTTCCTCGACGCCGACAGCGACGGCTGGCTGGATCTCTTTGTCGCCAACGGCCACCTCGACGCCAATGTGAAGGAATACGACCCCGCCGCCTCGTATGCGCAGCGGAACCTGCTCTTCCGCAACACCGGCAAGGGGACCTTTGTCGAGGTGAGCCGGGAGGCCGGCCCAGGCCTGCTGGTGGAAAGGGTAAGCCACGGGACCGCGCTGGCCGACTACGACAACGACGGGGACGTGGACCTCTTCGTCTCCGACTCGGACGTGCCGCACGGCACCCTCTTGCGCAACGAGGGCAGCGAGGGCAACCATTTCCTCAGCATCGCCCTGCAGGGAACGAATGGCAACCGCGATGGGGTGGGCGCCCGCATCCAGGTGCGGGCAGGGGGGGTGGAACAGACCCGCGAGGTGCGGGCCAACTGCGGGTACCTCAGTTCCAGCGACCGGCGGGTGTTTTTTGGCCTGGGCGTCCAGCGCCGCGCGGACTGGGTCGAGATCCGCTGGCCCCGTGGGGGGGTGCAGCGATTAAAAGACGTGCCGGCCGATCAGTTCCTCAAGGTGCGCGAAGGGGCGCCCTGACCCCGCTCTCCTCGGGGGTGGTGAGGGCGTACTGGAAGCCCTCGTCGGTGCCGGCGGCCCCGTAACGGCCCTGGCGGTCGAGGGCGATGAAGTTGATGCTCAGGTCGGCCCGGCCCTCGCTCTTGCAGATGCGTTTCACCACCTCGGCGCAGGCCTCCTGCGGGTGCAGGCCCTGGCGCATATACTCTACGGCCATAAAGCTGCCGCAGTAGCGCATGACGTTCTCGCCGATGCCGGTGGCCCCGGCTGCTCCTACCTCCTCGTCCACGTACAGCCCGCTGCCGATGATGGGTGAATCCCCCACCCGGCCCGGCAACTTGTAGCCCCGCCCGCTGGTGGAGCAGCCCCCCGCCAGGTGGCCCTGGCTGTCGAGCACCAGCAGGGCGATGGTGTCGTGGCCCTGGGCCTTCTTCTTGGCCTCCTGTTCGGCCTGCCATTTGAGCCAGGCCTGCCGCCGCTCCTCGGTGGGCATCTGGGCGGTGGCCAGGCCCTGCTCCAGGGCAAAGGTGCGCGCCCCCTCCCCCACCAGCATCACGTGCTTGGTCTGTTCCATCACCCGCCGCGCCGCGGAGATGGGGTGGGCGATGCCCTCGATGGCCGCCACGCTGCCGGCCTTGTGCCCCGGCCCCCACATGATACAGGCGTCCAACTGCACCACCCCGGCGGCATTGGGCGTGCCGCCGATGCCCACCGACGAGTTGGAGAGATCCGCCTCGGTCACCCAGATCCCCTGCTCCACCCCGTCGAGGGTGCTGCCCCCCTGCTGCATCACCCGGAGTGCGGCTTCGTTGGCCTGCTGGCCAAAATTCCAGGTGGAGACCAGTACCGGCCGCGCTGCCGTGCCGACGCCCGCAGCGCTCCAGGCACTTTCGCTCAGGGCGAGGCCGCCGGCGGCAGCCAGGGTGGTTTTGGCCATGAAACCTCTCCGGGTAAGATCCATGTGCGGGCTCTCAGCTGATATGGGTTTGGGAGACGCGGCGGAAGTGGTAGCCGTAGATGCTCAGGGTGATGGCCAGGGCCAACTGCCCGGGGCGGTGAAAGAAGGTCCACAGCAGCAGGCGCCAGTAGTGAAAGCGTCCCCGGCAGCGGATGCCCAGGTGGTAGAGGGCGCGCCAGAAGGCCATGAAGTGTTCGCGTTCGAAGGGAGGTCTCGTCCTGAGGGGCCGGTACTCGCGCAGGAAGGTGCGGATGCGCTGGTAGTGGTGCTCGGGGGCATAGATGTGGCCCATGATCTTGCGGTACCCCTCGCGCAGCACCTCGAGATTCATGGCGGGCACGATGTTGGTGCTGCCGTCGGCGTTGTCTCCGGACATCTGGCCCAGCAGGCGGCCCTCTGCCTTGAGCCGCTCGTAGAGGCGCGTGCCCGGCGGGGCCTGCAGGAGGCCCACCATGGCGGTGACGATGCCGCTTTTTTGGATGAACTCGATCTGGCGCTGAAAGATGGAGAGGGTGTCGCTGTCGAAGCCGACGATGAAGCCGGCCTGCACCTGCAGCCCGGCGCGGTGGATGTGTTTGACCGTCTCCACCAGGTCGCGCCGGGTATTCTGCTTCTTGTTGCATTCGGCCAGGCCCAGTTCGTCTGGGGTCTCGATGCCGATGAAGACCATGTCGAAGCCGGCCTGGGACATCAGCCGCATCAGCTGCTCGTCGTCGGCCAGGTTTACCGAGGCCTCGGTGTAGAAGGCCAGGCGCTCCCGGCCCTGCTGCCACTCCTTGAGTTTGGGCAAGAGGTCGGTCTTGAGCGCCTTCTTGTTGCCGATCAGGTTGTCGTCGACAAAGAAGACCTTCTTGCGCCAGCCCAGCGCGTAGAGGCGGTCCAACTCGGCGAGCACCTGGGCAGGGGTTTTGATCCGGGGCCGGTGGCCCAGCAGGGAGGTGACGTTGCAGAAATCGCAGTCGTACGGGCAGCCCCGCGAGTACTGCAGGCACATCGAGGCGTAGCGCCCCATGTCCACCAGCTCCCACAGGGGTACCGGGCTCTGCGTCAGATCCGCGTATTCATCGCTGGTGTAGACTCGCTTGGGGGTTCCCGCTTCCCAGTCGGCCAGGAAAGGGGCCAGGGTCAACTCGGCTTCGTTGAGCACCAGGTGATCCACCTCGGGGAAGGCTTCGGGCTCGCCGGTGAAGAGCGGCCCGCCGGCGATCACCCGCAGGCCCGCCCCCTTGCAGCGGGTGATGAGGCGGCGGGTGGCCTCGCGCTGCACCACCATGGCGCTGATCAGGGCGCAGTCGGCCCAGGCCAGGTCCGCTGGTTCCAGCTCCCGCACGTTGAGATCCACCAGCCGCTTCTCCCAGGAGGCGGGCAGCATCGCCGCCACCGTCAGCAGGCCCAGGGGCGGCAGGGTGGCCTTTTTGCGGATGAAGCGCAGGGCGTGTTTGAAGCTCCAGAAGGTGTCGGGGAACTCGGGGTAGAGCAGCAGGACCTTCATCCGCCGGCCTCTGAGTTTCTCGCGATGACAAAAGGAAGGGAATACCCCGCAGGTGCGGGGTATTTTGGACCTAGATCAGGGTCTACCTAAGAGATAGAATACCCACCTCAGCGCGTCAAGGACGCACGGTCTGCTGGACGCCTTCCTCGATGGCCTCGATGGCGTCGTGCAACACCTCGAGCGGGGCGGGCATGGCGTCCACCTTGTAGACGCGCTCGGAGGGGTAGAACTCGAGCACCGGGGTGCTTTCGGCTTCGTATTCGCGGAAGCGGCGGCGGATGACCTCTTCGTTGGCGTCGTCGAGGCGGTTCTCGTGCAGGGCGCGCCGGCGCAGGCGGGCGATCATCTGCTCCTCGTCGGTCACCTCCAGGTAGAGCACCATCAGCACGTCGATGTACTGCTCCATCATCTCGGCCTAGTGGCGGTTGCGCGGGATGCCATCTAAGAGCAGGATGGTGCCCTCGGGGTGGAAGTGGTGGGTGTGGACCAGGCGGTCGATATGCTCACACCACAGCTGCACGGTGTAGCTGTCGGGGACCAGCTTGCCCTGGCTGGAGTACTCTAGGAAGGTCTTCCCCAGCTCGCTGGCCGGGTTGAGGCCGCGGAACACCTCGCCGCAGGAAAGGTGGAAAAAGCCGGGGACCTGCCCCAGGATCTTGCCCTGGGTGCCCTTGCCCGAGCCGGGAGCGCCGAACAGCAGGATGGTGCGGTAGCGATGGGCTTCGTTCATGATCTGACTTCTCCTTGTCTGGGTCGAACTCCTCAACGCACCTTGCTCTTGACCTGGCCCCAGCCAGCGGGGGCCACCGGGGTCAGCCGCTGCTGGTGGAGCTGCCAACTGCGGCCGGGCCTGGCAACGCGAAAAACCTCGATATTGCCCTGGTCCGCCAGGGTGACGTACACGGTGCGGCCGTCGGGTCCCCCGAACTCCAGGTTGCTGGGATTCCGCCCGGCCAGCTCGACCTCGGCCAAAAGCTGGCCCTGCGGCGAGACCAGTGCCACTGTGCCTTTGCCGTAGCGGGTGATGTACAGGTTGCCTTCCACATCGCAGCGCATGCCATCGAGCCCAAAGTCGGGAAACTGGATGAGCAGGCGTTTGCGGCTGACCTCCCCGGCCGGCGACAGGTCGTAGGCCCAGACCTGGCGCTGCACACTTTCGTTGACGTAGAGGATCTGGTCGCCGGGGGCCACCTCGATGCCGTTGGTGGTGCCCATGCCCGCCTCCAGCAGGGCCACCTGGCCGTCTGGGTCGAAGCGCCACAACTGCCCCTTCGACGTGCCCCAATCCGGGTCCGAGGCGTAGACCCGGTCGTCGGCCCCGATGGCCAGGTCGTTGGGTTGGGACATACGCGGCTCGTGGGCGCGCACGCCGATCTGCCTGGTCGCCATATCCACCTGCAGCAGGTTGTGCCCCCGGTAGTCGGCCACCAGCATGACACCCTTGCTGTCGAAGCGGATGCCGTTGCCCACGCTGCCGGCGGGCAGAACCACGAAGAGGCTGCAGGACCCGGCGGCGTCGACCCGGCCTATAGTGCCCTCGCGGGCAAAGTTGACGGCGTAGAGGGTGCCGTGCGCGTCGCAGGCCGGCCCCTCGATGCCCTGGGTGAAGGACCCGGGCGCGGTGAAGGCGGTGCTGACCCAGAGGCTGTCGGGCTGTGCCTCCACTTGGCTGGCCCCGCCCAACAGGAGGGCCCCCAGCCAAAGGCTCAGGTTGCGGGTGATCCTGCTGGTGTTCATCGCTGCCTTTTTCCTTTGGGCTCAGCGCACCAGGAGCATGCGGCCCACCCGCTGGGTGCCGCCCGTTTCCAGGCGGTAGAAATAGACCCCGCTGGCCACGGCGCGGCCCTGACTATCGAAGCCGTCCCAGGGACTCTGGTGGAACCCCCCGGGCAACTGGCGGTCCACCAGGGTGCGGACCAGCGCGCCGCGCCCGTCAAATATAACCAGTTGCGCCTGCCCCGCCCGGGGGAGCACATAGGGGATAGTGGTGGCCGGGTTGAATGGATTGGGGTAGTTGTTTCCCAACTCCAGGGCCAGGGGTGTGGCACTTTCCTCCTCCACTGCGGTGGGCGCCGACTCCAACACGTAGCGGATACCCGGCAGGGTGTCGCCGCCCTCGTCGCCGGCCACCAGGCTCAGGCCCGCCGCACCGAAGCTGTTCCACACCGCCACCATCACCGCATTGAGCCCCTGGCGCAGCACCACGGGCATCCTGGCGGCATCTGGCTGCACGCCCACCTGCTGCCGGCCCAGCACCAACTCCCCGTCGAACCACACCGCCACCTCTTCACCTGCCCCCAGGTAGAGGAACCCTTCCTGGGCCTCCCTGGAATCGATATAGGCAAAGGCGTAGGTGGTGCTCCGGGCGTCGACGTAGTCCTGGGGCAGTAGGACCCGGCGCTCGGCCCCGGTCCACTGTTTCCAGGCGATGCCGGCGCTCAACTGCCCCGCTGCCGGGCGCAGGGCCGCCGCGTCCAGGCCCCCATCCAGGTGCGGGCCATTCACCAGCCACTGCCGGTTGCCCCAGCCCCAGAAAGGGGCCGAGGGGGTTTTCTCGTAGTCGCGCGCCACCTCGGCCAAGGGGTCGCCGACGATGTGGATGTGGTCCAGGTCGAAGGTGCCGAAGCCCTTGGCCGCCGACAGGTGCAGAAATTCCAGGTCGGCGGGGTTGTACCCCATGGCCACTGCCCCTACCGCGTCCACCGCCACCGGATCGCCGCCGGCGATGACGATGTTGTGCTGCACGTTCTTGCCCCACTGCGGCCCCGCCCCTTCAGTGCCCCAGAAGGATTCGAGGATGCCGTAATCGGTGGGGCGGTAGGAGAAGAGATCCACGGCCCCGCGCAGCACGTTTTCGTCGCCGTACTGGTGCAACCCCGCCTTGGAGTTGCTGCGCTCGCCGTAGGCTCGCTGCATGTAGGTGCCCACGTACTGCTTGTGCAGCAGGGTGATGCCGGGGGTGTTGTGGGTCTTCATGGCGGCGACGTTGACCAGCTTGTCCACTTCGAGCAGGGTCTTGGAAACATAGTACCCCTCGGGGCGCTGGTACCAGGTGATGCCGGTCTGGTTGGGGTCGGGCACCGGCAGCGGCTCGCCGGCCCTCACTCCTCCGGTGCCCACCCAGTCGTCGTAGTTGAGGTCGACGATCTCCACCTGGACACCGTTCATCCCGTTGTACTGGGAGACGATATCGCGGTAGGAGAGGCTGTCGAAGGCGGCCCAGTGGATCGACCAACCGTCCTCGGTCTGCCCGGTGGCCGCGCCGACCTGCCCCACCCCGGACCATTCGGCCCCGCCCTCGACGATGGTGAGGCGCCGGGCGTCCCCCTCCTCGTTGACCAGGTAGTCGACGAGGCTCTTGACCACGCGCAGGTCCGTGGCCTGACCCCAGTGGGCGACGCCCTTATCCCAGAAGGAGGTGAGTTTGCGGTTCTTCACCACCAGCGGCACGGTGACGATGTTCACCTTGATGGCCACCCAATCCCCCGGTTCCACCACCCGCGCCAGGCTGCGCTCCGAGTTGTCGAGCCGCAGGGCCCGTTTGACGATGGCGTCTACCTGCTCGTAACTGAGGGTGGCGTCGCGCGGGGCCGGCTGGGCCAAGGGGCTGCAGGCCGAACAGCTGATGGAAACCGTGGCGTCTGCGGTCACCACCTTCTGCGCCGGCGGCTGCCACGCGCGTTTGCCGGCGCTCTCCTCCACCCTGCCCAGGTCCAGGCCCACCAGCAACGCGCCGGCCAGGGCCAGGGTCTGCCATGCTCTGCTCTTGGTCATCACTCGCTCCTTTGGCGCGCAGTCAGGGCGCGTACTGCAGCGAAGGTGGGGCGTTCGCCGATGCCGTGGGCTGCCAGGGCGGACCCTGCCGTTTCGCCAGCTCCCAAACCAGCAGGCCGGCCAGAAAAAGCCCGATCACGATCAGGTACATGCGGCCGATCTCACTCAGATCGCGCCGGTGCCGCCATAGATTGTACTCCATCATCGTATCTCCTCTAGACAGTTTGCGGGGTTCCGGCGGGTTCGTGGAAACCGACCACGGGTTCGCGCCGCCCCGCCTCGATCTTGCCCATCTGCACCAGGGCGTCGCGCAGTTGCTGGCGCTGCGCCGCCGAGAGCCGGCCCACCGGGGCGCGGGGTGGTCCGCCAGGCAGGCCCAGCAATTCGGCGCCGGCCTTGAGCATGGCCGGGAAGGTGCCCAGCCCAAAGGCCTGGCGCAGCGGCGCCAGGCGCTGCTGAAAATCGAGGGCCTTGTTCATATCGCCCCAGACAAAGTTCTCGAAGATGCCCACACTCAGTTCTGGGGCGATATTGGCGCTGGCGGCGATGGCCCCGGCCGCCCCCTGGGCCAGGCCGGCGTAGATCAGGGTGTCGCGGCCCATCAGCACGTGAAAGCTGTCCGGGGAGCGGCGCAGGTATTCGGCCGTCAGCGACAAATCGCCGGAGCTGTCCTTGATGCCGGCGATATTCTCCACCTCCTCGGCCAGGCGCTGGGCCAGATCGGCCGAGACCTTGACCCCGGTGCGGTCCGGGTTGGTGTAGAGCAGCACCGGCAGCTCCACGGCCCGGGCGATGCTCCGGTAGTGGCGGAAAAGCTCCTCGTCACTGGGGGCGATGAAGGTGGGGGTCAGCACCGAGAGGCAGTCGGCCCCGGCCCGCTGGGCCAACTCGGCCAGGCGCACCGCCTCGCGGGTGGTGTTGGCCCCCGTGCCCAAGTACACCGGCACCTTGCCCTTGGCGCAGGCCACCGTACACTCGTAGATCCGCTGCTTCTCCTCGATGCTGAGCGCCCAGAATTCGCCGGCCGTACCCACCGTGAAGATCCCGTCCACCCCCGCTGCGATCAGATGGGCGATCAATACCTCCATGCCCTTCTCGTCCAGCTCCTCGTCCTCGGTCATCGGGGTGATCACCGCCGGGATGATCCCGCAGATGAAATCCACCTTCTTCATCGCTGATCTCCTGTGGAGAAGGGTGTGTTGCGCCGGGTCGGGGCCCCTGCCCCGCCTATTATCACTAGTTGTCAGCAACCCCTGTACCACGCCGCGATAGAGGGGAATGCGCACCGCCGGACGGCGGTGCTGGGACAGCCGCTTCCCAACTATGCCGCCCGGCTGTCCCAACTCCCCTGATCAGGCGCGCGCCAGGCCGAACCCCGCCGGCCGGCTCTGGCACTGGCACCGGTGTTGCTCCTGGCTGGGACCAGCCTACAAGCGGTGCGCCAGCCGGAGGAGTTGCCCCATGTCAAAACCAGGTCGCGAGGATCTCGGGAAATCCAGGGTCAGGGAGACACCGCGCTGGTTGTTGGTGGGGCTGATGCCCCTCATCCTGGCCCTGCCGGCATCGGCACAAACCCCGTCTGGCGCGGCGGCGGCGCTCAGCCCCCAGACCCGGGAATGCCTCGACTGCCACGGCGATTTCCACCCCGGCATCGTCGCTGACTGGCAGTCCAGCCGCCACGCCGGCACCACCCCGGCAGCGGCCCTCGAACTGCCCCCGCTGGAACGCCGCATCTCCAACCCCGAGGTCCCCGCAGCGCTGCGGCAGGTGGCGGTGGGCTGTTATGAGTGCCACAGCCTCAACCCCGAGCGGCACGCCGACAACTTTGAGCACTTCGGGTTCCGCATCAACATCGTGGTGTCGCCAGCCGACTGCCGCACCTGCCACGCCGAGGAGGCCGACCAGTACGCCGGCAGCAAGAAGGCCCATGCCGTGGCCAACCTGGCCGAAAACCCGCTCTTCCATCAGTTGTCCGAGACCACCCTGGCCAACCAGGAGGTGCGCGAGGGCAAGCTGCATGCGCGGCCTGCCACCGACGCCACCAGAAACCAGACCTGCTACAGCTGCCACGGGGCCCGCATCGAGGTCCAGGGCGAGCGCGAGGTGGAGGTCGACGGCGAGGTAGTCAGTCTGCCCCAGCTGAGCAACTGGCCCAACCAGGGTGTGGGCCGGATCAATCCCGACGGCAGCAAGGGCGCCTGCACCGCCTGTCATCCCCGCCACAGCTTCTCCATCGCCATCGCCCGGCAGCCCTATACCTGTGGCCAGTGCCACCACGAGCCCGATTCCCCGGCCTTCGAGGTGTACGAGGAGAGCAAACACGGCAACATCTTCAGCACCCAGCAGGCCGAGTGGAACTGGTCGGCGGTGCCCTGGCGGGTGGGCCGGGACTTTCGCGCCCCTACCTGCGCCGCCTGCCACAACGCCCTGCTGGCCACCCCGGAGGGCAAACCCATCGCCCTGCGCACCCACGACTTTGGCGCCCGGATGTGGGTGCGCATCTTTGGCCTGCCCTATGCCCATCCGCAGCCCGCCGCCGGCCAGACCCATCTCCTGAAGAACGCGGACGGCCAACCCCTGCCCACTACCCTGGCCGGGGTACCCGCCGCCGAAGGCCTGATCGATCCGTCGGAGCAGGCTCGCCGCCAGCGAGGAATGGCCAGGGTGTGCCAGAGCTGTCACGGCGCCCTGTGGGTGCAGGGGCATTTCTCCCGCCTCGACAACGCCGTGGTGCAGACCAATCAGATGACCCTGGCCGCCACCCAGCTCATGCAAGGAGCCTGGGACCGGCAACTGGCTGACCCTGCCAACCTCTTTGACGAGCCGCTGGAACGCCAATGGGTGGAGGTCTGGCTCTTCCACGCCACCTCGGCGCGCTACGGCGCGGCCATGGGTGGGGCGGGACATGCCACCTTCAAGCTGGGCTGGTGGGACATGAACGCCACAGTGGGTGAGATGGAGCACGTTATCCACCAAGAGTCCGGCAAGGCAGGCAAATGATTGTGCTGTTGGTGCATTAGTTGATTGCTGTGCAAGGAGTTATGTCCGGTATTCCCCCCGCTTGGAGTGCCTCGCTCAACCCCCGCCTCGCCGATCGACCTGCGGGAAACCCCGCCGATGCCGATCGGGGCGGTTTTGTTTTAAGTATTTGTAAAAAAATAATTTACTCCATTATTGCCCTTTGTTGGAAAGGGGTCGTAGGCACTGAGCACATTTTTTGCTATCCACGATATTAGTGTTTAGGCAGCCAGATGAGGGGAAGGGGTCTCAACCAACCCGCCCCCGTTCCGAGGAGGTAACGAGGTGACAAAAAGGCTAACCAGTTCCGCCTGCCGGCCCTGGGCTCTAGGGCTGGGTCTGATGCTCGTCCCAGTTCTGAGCTGGGGCGAGGTTCCCATGGCCAAGGTGATTCTCGAACCGATGTGGCCGCAGAAGATCAAGGATCTCAAACTGCCCGGCCCCGACACCACCAGCATCACCAGCGGCCTGCACGTGGTAGGCGCCGGCACCAAGGTCTATTTGCGGGCCAGCGGCACCGATCCCGACAAGGGCAAGATCACCGGCGCTACCTGGACCCTGGGCGCCATCCCCGGGGGCTCGGCCGCCACCCTGACTGCCGGCCCCACGGCTGACCTCTACACCCTGACCACCGACAAGGTGGGCGACTACACCGTCAATCTGACGGTCAAGGACGATCAGAACGAGAGCAGCGCCGCCGTCTCCCAGGTGATCACCGCCGCCAACTACGTGGGGGTGGGCACGGTGCCCGGATACCTCAACCCCGACCTCTCCAAGGGCGGGCAGTGCGGCGCCTGTCACAACGGCACCGTGCAGCCCGACGTGGTCAGCGGCTGGCTGCAGACCGGCCACGCCACCAAGTTCACCCGCGACCTCGAGGGTATCACCGGCGCCACCTACCGCGCCTCCTGTCTGCGTTGCCATACCGTGGGCTGGAACACCCAGGCCACCAACGGCGGTTTCGATGAGGCCATGGCCGCCAAGGCCTGGACCATCCCCGACACGATGAAGGCCGGCAACTGGGCCGCCACCCCCAATGAGATCAAGGCCCTGGCCAATATCCAGTGCGAGAACTGCCACGGCCCGGGCAGCGCCCACTTCGGCAACAAGGCCAAGACCGCCGTCAGCTTTGAGGCCGGCGTCTGCAGCCAGTGCCACGGCTCCGAGCCCTACCACCTTATTACCAGCCAGTGGACCAGCACCAGACACGCCCTGGCCACCCCGTACCCCAGCGGGACCGGCCGCGAGACCTGCGTCAAGTGCCACACGGCCCGCGGGTACGTCGAGTACGTCAAGGCCGGCGCCCCGGGCCTCTCCTTCAAGGGCACCGATACCGAGTTCGCCCCCATCACCTGCCAGGCCTGCCACGACCCGCACTCGGTGCTCAACGACAAGCAGCTGCGCAAGGTGAACGACGTGACCCTGGAGAACGGCGAGGTGATCAGCGAGGGCGGCCTGGGCAAGATGTGTATGACCTGCCACCATTCCCGCCGCAACGCCGTCGAGTACGTCAAGACCTACGCGCGCAACTTCGGCCCGCACGGCAACCCGCAGGCCGATATGTTTGCCGGCAAAAACGCCATCACCTACGGCGAGGAGATCCCCTCCTCGAACCACCTGTACGCCACCGAGGACGGCTGCGTGACCTGCCATATGGCCATGACCCCGGCCGCCGGCGAAGCGGGCCGCAACATGGTGGGTGAGCACTCCTTCCGCATGAAGTACGACAACGGCACCCCGGACAATCCGGCCGACGACGTCGAAAACGTGGCTGCCTGCACCAACTGCCACGGCCCGATGGAGAACTTCGACAAGAGCGCCAACGCCGATTACGACGGCAACGGCAGGGTGGAGGGGGTGCAGACCGAGGTCAAGGGCCTGCTGCACCACCTGGCCATGGCCCTGCCGCCTTTCAGCGGGGAGCGGGTGGCGGTGGACAGCACCTTCACCCCGCAGCAGTTGCAGGCCGCCTATAACTACCTGTACGTCGCCAACGACGGCAGCTACGGCATCCACAACACCCGGTACGCTGTGGGTGTCCTGCGCGCCTCGATCAAGGACCTCACCGGCGAAGACATCGCCACCGCCGTCGAGGGCGAGGCCGCAGCCCGGCCGCATGGCGTCGCCCTGCGCCAGAACTACCCGAACCCCTTCAACCCCGAAACCGAGATCCAGTACTCGGTGTCCACGGCGGCCCAGGTGCAGCTCGACGTCTACAACACCCTGGGGCAGCTGGTGCGCAGCCTGGTGGCGGCCCACCAGCTGCCTGGCGAGTACACCGTTGCCTGGAACGGCGCCGACGACCGGGGCCAGCGCCTGACCGGCGGTGTCTACTTCTACACCCTGAGGGCAGGCAGCTTCGCCGAAACCCGCAAGATGGTGCTGCTGCCTTAAGCAACAGGAAACACAGCACGACCAGCGAAGGGGGCTGGCCCGCAACCGGGGCCAGGCCCCCTGCTGCTGTCTGGACTAGTCTCGCGGGCCAAACAGCAGTTGCAGAGCCTATGCGGATGTCCGCCTCTCCAAGGGAAAGTACAGCAGGCGGAACCGCCCATTCCACAAGGAGGGAGAGATGAACCAGAAGGAACGCGAAGTGGACCGCCGCAGCGTGCCGCTTATCCTGCTTCTGGCCCTGCTGGCCGTACCAACGATCGTTATGGCCAAGGATGCCAAACTCGTGATCCGACCCCTGAGCCCGCAGGAGATCAAGGACTACAGCCTGCCGGCGACGACCCAGAAGTCCACCGGGCTGGCCACGGTGGGCCTGGGAGAAGCGGCGTATCTGGAGGTGCAGCTCGATACCGGGACCGTGTCCTCGGGGGTGACCTGGACCCTGACTAGCCCCAGCGGTTCCACCGCCCAGCTGGCGACCAGCCCTCTGGGCAGTGTGGTGCCCATCAACCTGGCCGAACGCGTGGTCCGCACCGTCGCCGACCGCAGGATGTTGATCCCGGACAAGACCGGGCAATATACCATCACCGCCAGGGTAGCCCGGACCGTGGGCGACACCACCCTGACCACCACCCTCACCTCGGCCACCTACGTGGGGGTTGGCGATATCGGCGGGGCCACCCCGGTCTTTCCACAGTGCGCCACCTGCCATGCCGACGTGGCCGCCGGCTGGGGCGAGACCGGCCACGCCACCGCGATGGAACGGGCCGTCAACGGCGGCAAGGGCGACCACTTCGCCGAGCGCTGCCTCAGCTGCCACAACCTGGGCTTCAACGCCGCCGCCACCGCCGTCAACGGCGGTTTCGACGATGTCCTCGGTACCCCCCCCAACTGGGGCACCAGCGCCGCCACGGCCCGCGGCGACTCCGTGGGCAACTTCTTTAAGGTGCTGCAGCCCGGCAACTTCGAGCTGATGCCCGCCGCCCTGAAGGCCAAGACCGGCATCCAGTGCGAGAGCTGCCACGGCGCCGGCAGCGAACACAAGGGCGACCCGACCAAGACCGCCGTCAGCCTCGCCGCGGGCACCTGCGGCTCCTGCCATGATTCGCTGGACAAGCACTGGCGCACCGCCGAGTGGCGCAACTCCCTGCACGCCAAGGCTGTCCGCACTCCTTCAGGCCCGACCCGCCAGGCCTGCGTGGTCTGCCACACCGCCGGCGGTTTTGTCGAGCGCATCGACAAGGACCTCGACATCTTCGACCCCACCTATTCCAGCAAGGTCACCCAAACTGCCTACACGGAGATCACCTGCGCCGCCTGCCACGACCCGCACGACAACACCAATCCGGCCCAGTTGCGCACCATGGACGACGTCAAGTTGGTCGACGGCACCGTGGTCCGCGAAGGCGGGGCGGGCAAACTCTGTATGCAGTGCCACAAATCGCGGCGCAGTGCCAAGGTGCAGGTGGCCGGGTACTTCAAGAACAAGAGCGGCCGCATCGATCCGCACGAGAACTCGCAGACCGACGTGTTGACCGGCACCAACGGCGTCGACTACGGCCTGGACTTCCGCAAGTCCACCCATCTCTACGCCGTCGAGGACGCCTGCGCCACCTGCCATATGCAGGCAGTGCCGGCCACCGTGGACGGCAAGGCCAACCCGACCTTCACCCACGCCGGCGGCCACACCTGGAATATGCGCTGGGACAAGGGCACCCCCGACGACCACTCGGACGACGTCGAGATGACCGGGGCCTGCGCCAGTTGCCACGGCCCGATGACCACCTTCGATATCCCGCGCGAGGATTTCGACGGCGACGGCACGGTCGAAGGCATCCAGACCGAGGTCGAGGGCCTGCTCGAGGTGTTGGCAGAGCTGCTGCCGCCCGACGGCCCCGCAGCGGCGGCCAATCCCTCGTACTCGGTGAAGCAGCTAAACGCGCTGTGGAACCACAACCTGGTGGAGATCGACGGCAGCCGGGGCATCCACAACCCCCGCTACGTCACCGGGCTGCTCCAGGCCTCGTACAAGAGCCTGACCGGCAGGGATATCGGTTCCCGCACCAAGGTGCGCCGCAGCCTGCCGCCCAAAGCCGATCCGCGCGGGCTGGTCACCGCCTCGCTGGCCAAGGTGGTGCCCATCACCTACGGCCTGGGCCAGAACTACCCGAACCCCTTCAACCCCGAGACCGAGATCCACTACGCGGTTCCCGAGCCGGTGGAGGTGCGGCTGGACATCTACAACGCCCTCGGACAGCGGGTGCACACCTTGGTTTCGGCCACCCACGCGCCGGGTGAGTACGCGGTCTCCTGGGACGGGACCGACAACAGCGGCGTGAAGGTCAGCTCCGGGACCTACTTCTACGTCATGCAGGCCGGCACCTTCGTGGAACGCCACAAGATGCTGCTCCTGCCCTGAGCAGACCTAGTCCCTCTGTTTGGCCCTCCGGCGCGGGTGCCGCGGCAAAACATCCGCGCCGGAGGGGTATCGTCCCCGCGCACCTGGACCTGGGAAAGGCCAGCCGGCCAACGACTGGCCTTTCCCCTTTTGATCCATGGTGGAACGGAACTTGCTCATTAACTGCCCAGAGGAGTTTGCCGGCAGCGCCGGCGACCTTAGCTTTGTGGCGAAAATCCAGAACGACTCGCTCCACCCCATAGAAGTTCCTTATAACCACAGGAGGACGGTCATGAGACTGATGGGCAAGTTGGGCATCGCCGCTGGCATGGTGGGCGCCCTGCTCCTGCAACCCCAGGCCTTTGCCCAGGACGCCGCCAAGCCGGCCTATATCGGCGTCGAAGCCTGCGGCAAATGCCACAAACGCGACACTACCGGCAATCAGCTGGGACAGTGGCAGCAGAGCAAACACGCCAAGGCCTTCGCCACCCTCGGCACCCCGGCAGCCAAGGAGATCGCCAAGGCCAAGGGCATCGCCGATCCGCAGAAGGACGCCAAGTGCCTCAAGTGCCACGTCACCGCTCACGGGGTCGATGCCTCCCTCATCGTCAAAGGCGCCACACCCGAAGAGAAGGGTTTTGTCGCCGAAGAGGGTGTGCAGTGCGAGTCCTGCCATGGGCCGGGCAGCCTGTACAAATCGCGCAAGGTGATGAAGGACAAAGCAGCGGCCGTGGCCGCCGGCCTCGTCGTCCCCACCGAGAAGGTCTGCATCGCCTGCCACAACGCCGAAAGCCCGACCTTCAAATCCTTCAACTACGCCGAGGCCAAAAAAAAGATCGAGCACCCCAATCCGAACAAGGGCAAGGCAGAAGCCGAATAAGCCGCCCACCTCGATCCTCGCCTGAACCCGTGGGGCCGCACCTTGGCGGTGCGGCCCTTTTTTTGCCCCCTGATCGGGGCGTGCCGGTCTCAAATCCGGACAGACTTGCCCCATCTTCTTGTACCTGAGGCCCCCTCCGCCCCACCGCGCCCTCTCTGTCTTTTCCGTCCGGTCCCCTGGCACGGTTTGTGCAAAGAAAGGCCCGTACCTGTTCGTGAACTGGTGTTTGCGGAACCGATCCGCTGGAGGCCCATATGCCGCAACAGCTCAAGCGACTGATCCTGGTCTTCGCACTCATCATCGGCGGCTTTATGGCGGCACGCCACTTCCTGGTTCCCGAAACCTTTGGTGCGCTGGGGCACTACCGGGCTGCCTCCATCGACTCGGTGGCCAGCCTGCCCGTCCGTTATGCCGGGGCGAGCGCCTGCAACGACTGCCACGACGACGTGGTCGCCATCAAGGCCCGCTCGCGGCACGCCACCGTGGCCTGCGAGGTCTGCCACGGGGCGGCGGCCAAACACGCCGACGATCCCGACAGCGAGATGCCCCCGGCCCCCCGCGAACGCGATCGCTGCCCCCTCTGCCACGGCTATAATCCCTCCCGCCCCACCGGCTTTCCCCAGATCGATCCGGCGACCCACAATCCAGGCGACCCCTGCATCGACTGCCACGAGCCGCACCAGCCAGTGACCCCCAACGTGCCCGAACAGTGCAGCGCCTGTCACGGCCAGATCGCCCGCACCAAAGCCGTCTCCCCGCACGCCCCCCTGGCCTGCACCCGCTGCCACGTGGTGGCCGAAGAGCACAAGATCCACCCCAGATCCTCCACCCCCGGCAAACCCGCCAACCGGGCCCTGTGCGGCGAGTGCCACGCCCAGGACGCCGTCCAGCCACCCGACCTCGCCAAGGCCGTCCCGCGCGTCAGCATGAGCAGCCACGGCAACGGCCGTTTGTGCTGGCAGTGCCATTACCCCCATCACCCGGAGGCCAAGTAATGGACCACGCACCCGACGACCTCCCCGAGCAGCTCGCCGCCGAGTTGGAGGCAGGCGACACCCTGGACCGGCGCAAGTTCTTCGAGAAATTCTCGCTGGCCGGCAAGGTGCTGATGGGCGTCATCGCCCTGGACAACGCCGAGGCGGCGGAAAACGCCGGCGGGGCGAGCAAGCACTACTACGGCATGGGGGTGGATGTGGACAAATGTATCGGCTGCGGCCGCTGCGCCGACGCCTGCAAGACCGAGAACGACGTGCCCCGCGAGCCCTTCTTCTTCCGGACCTGGATCGAGCGCTATTCCATCCGCAGCAACGGCGAGGTGATGGTGGAGAGCCCCAACGGCGGCATCGACGGCTTCCCTCCGGCCGCCGAGGAACCCGGAGTGGTGCGCAGCTTCTTTGTACCCAAACTATGCAACCACTGCGACAACGCCCCCTGCGTGCAGGTCTGCCCGGTGGGGGCCACCTACACCACCAAGGAGGGGGTGGTGCTGGTGGACAAGGACTACTGCATCGGCTGCCGCTACTGCATCCAGGCCTGCCCGTATGGTGCGCGTTTCCTCGACCCGCGCACCGGCACCGCCGAGAAATGCACCTTCTGCTACCACCGCCTGGTCAAGAAGTTGCAGCCGGCCTGCGTCGAGGTCTGCCCCACCGGTTCGCGGGTCTTCGGCGAGGTGGGTGAGCGCAGCAGCCCGCTGACCCGCTTCAAGCGCTTCAACAAGATCCAGACCCTCAAGGCCCACCTCAACACCGAGCCCAAGGTGTACTACGCCAACCTGGACGGGGAGGTCAATTAGCCGTGGAGGAATTCTACGCCCATCTGGCCCTGGTCCTGCCCCAGATCACCGGCTTCGCCTACCCCAACGAGGTCGAGCACCACTGGGGCCTCCTGGTGGTGGTCTATCCCTACCTGACCGGGCTGGTGGCCGGCGCCTTCATCCTCGCCTCCCTGGAGCGGGTCTTCAACGTCAGGGAGGTGCAGCCCACCTACCGCCTGGCCCTGCTGACCGCCCTGGCCTTCCTGATCGTCGCCCCCATGCCCCTGCTGGCCCACCTGGGGCACCCGGAGCGTTTCTACGAGATCATGATGACCCCGCACCTGTCCTCGGCCATGGCGATGTTCGGCTTTGTCTACGCCTGGTACCTGCTGGTGGTGCTGGTCCTGGAGATCTGGTTCGATTTCCGCAAGGACATGGTGATCTGGGCGCAGAGCGAAAAAGGCTTGATGCGTTTCGTCCACCGGGTGCTGACCCTGGGCGCCAACGACCTGAGCGAGAAATCGGTGCGCTTCGACCACCGGGCCGGCAAGATCCTCACGGTGATCGGTATACCCTCCGCCTTCATGTTGCACGGGTACGTGGGCTTCATCTTTGGTTCGATCAAGGCCAATCCCTGGTGGAGCAGCGTGCTGATCCCCATCGTCTTCCTCTTCTCGGCCATCGTCTCGGGCATCGCGCTGATGAGCCTGATCTATATGTTCACCTCCTGGCTGCGCGACAAAAAGATCGACATGGCCTGCGTCGACAAGCTGACCTACTTCCTCTTCTACGCCCTGATCATCGACTTCTCGCTCGAAATGCTCGATTTCATCCACCGCCTCTACGAGTCGGAGGAATCGATCCATATCCTGGCGCAGATGATCTCGAGCAAGCTCTTCCTCAGCCTGATCATCCTGCAGGTCTCCCTGGGTACGGTGGTGCCCCTGGTGGTGCTGGCCCTGGTCTGCCCGCTGACCGAGCGGGGCAGCGCGATCCACACCTCCGAGAAGATGCGGCAGTGGATCTACGTGGGGGTATGTGTGTTGATCGAGATCGGCATCTTCAGTACCCGCTGGAACGTGGTGGTGGGTGGCCAGCTTTTCTCCAAGAGCCTGCGCGGCCTCACCGTCTACAAGATGCAGCTCTTCGGCCTCGAGGGACTGCTGACCTCGGTGGTGCTGCTGATCCTGCCCTTCATTGTCCTGGCCATACTGATCAAGGTCCTCCCGCCCTGGCCCGACGCCGAGGCACACCTCGAACCTGCCCCGGCGAAAAGCGCCTGACCCCTACCCGGGGGCCGTCGGGCAGAGACCCGGCGGTCCCTGGGTCTTTCTGGTCCCGCAATTCGCGCCAAGCCGTGTCCCAATGTCCCAATCCCACCCCCGCTCACGGCCCTCCCTCTCTCCGCGAAGGGCGGCACAGTTTGTGCTGTGGCAGAAGTGGATTGGTGCGCCTGAACCCGGTGGTCCACAGGCGCGGAGAAGGCCATGATGCCGTGCTCCCTCCTCTGGCTTCTGCTCGCCTCGCTGCCCCTGACCGCAGTGGCCCAACCGCTGTACCGCGACGTGACAGCCGAGGCGGGCATCCAGTTCACCCACAGCTTCGGCGACCAGCACCTCAGCTCCATCCTCGAAGCCACGGGTTCTGGCTGCCTCTTCTTCGATTACGATGGCGATGGCTTCATGGATCTCTACGCCGTCAACGGCTGCTATCTGCCGGGCCTCAGCGATCCGGTGCCCGATCCGCCGCTGCTGACCGACCACCTCTTCCGCAACCAGGGCAACGGCACCTTTGCCGAGGTCTCCGCTCAGACCGGCGCGGCGGACCCAGGCTACGGCATGGGCTGCGCCGCCGGCGACTACGACAACGACGGCGACCCCGATCTCTACGTCACCAACTACGGCCCCAATACCCTGTACCGGAACCAGGGCAACGGGACCTTCGCCGATCACACCGCCCAGGCCGGGGTGGGCGATACCCTGTGGGGGGTGGGCACCACCTTCTTCGACTACGACCTCGACGGGGACCTCGACCTGTACGTGGGCAACTACCTCGACTTCGATCCCCAGTACCGGCTCTTCTACGCCGCCGACGATTTCCCCGGACCCCTGGCCTATCCGGGGCAGCCCGACCGACTCTACCGCAACCAGGGCGACGGCACCTTTGCCGAGGTGGGCAAAGCCGCGGGAGTGGACAAACCGGGCCGGGCCATGGGAGTGGTGGCCGGCGACTACGACGGCGACGGGGACCAGGACCTCTTTGTGGCCAACGACGCCATGGAACACTACCTGTACCGCAACGAGGGCAAGGGGGCTTTTGTGGATGTGGCGCTGAGCGCCGGGGTGGCCTTCTCGGCCAACGGCGACGCCAGTTCCTCGATGGGGGGGGACTTGGGGGATTTTGACCTGGACGGGGACTTGGACCTCTTTGTGCCGGACATGGGGTTCAACAACCTCTATCTGTACCAGGGCCAGGGGTACTATCAGGATCGCACCGCCGAGTTGGGCGTCGCCGAGCTGAGCGGCCAGTACGTGGGCTGGCACGGCGACTTTCTCGACGGCGACAACGATGGCGACCTCGACCTCTTCATCGCCAACGGCGACGCCCACCGCCTGGAGGATACCCAGCAGGCCCTGTACCTGGCCAATGTGCCCGACCCGCGCGGCGGCCGCCGCTTCCAGGACGCCGGCCCAGGGGCCGGCCCCTACTTCACCCGGCGCTACGTGGCCCGGGGCGGGGCCGCCGCCGACTACGACAACGACGGCGACCTCGACCTCTTTGTGCTCAACATCGACCAGCCCTCGGTGCTGCTGCGCAACGAGGGGGTTCCCGGCCACCACTGGCTGCTGCTCTCGCTGAAGGGAAAGGCCAGCAATTGCGACGGGATCGGGGCGCGGGTGGAGGTGCGGGCCGGCGATCTGGTGCAGACCGCCGAGAGAAACGGGGCCAGCGGCTATCTGTCGCAGAACGAGCCGCGCCTGCACTTTGGCCTGGGACCCCACGAGCGCGTCGATCTGCTGCGCATCCGCTGGCCCGGCGGCCAGGTCCAGGCGTTGCGCGACCTGCCCGTCGACCAGGTGCTGGTGGTCGAGGAGCCGGCCCCATGAACGGGCGCCTCGCGGTCCTGTTGTGGTGGTGCCTGCCCCTGTGGGCCGCGCCACCGCCCCTGGTGCTGGTACAACAGGCCCCGCAGGGCGCGGGCAGCCGCATCGTCCGCCTCGATGAGGGCAAACTGCAGCTCCTGACCCCCGAATTCGCCGAGGCCGCCGATCCCGTTGTCTCCTTTGAGGGCACCCAGCTGCTCTTCGCCGGCAAACAGGCGGCCGGGGATACCTGGCAGATCTGGGAAATGCGGGCCGACGGAACGGGGAAACGCCAACTCACCGCCGGGCTGGGCGACTGCCGCGAACCCATCTACCTGGCCAAGGCCGCAGTGGATGCGCCCAACTTCGAAGAGAAGGTGCGCTGGTTCTGTTTCGCCAGCACCGCGCCCGGGGTGCTGGACGAGCAGGGCCGGGGCCCGCTGCACTCCCTCTACACCCAGAGCCTGGAGCCGGTGCCGGGCCGGGGCATCGTCACCTGGCGCACCACCTATGGCCTGGGCGGCGACGCCGCGCCCACTGCATTGGGCGACGGCCGGGTGCTCTTCTCCTCCTGGCAGCGCGAGGGCCTGGCCCTGATGAGTATCAGTTGGGCCGGCGAGGACCTTAACGCCTTTTTCGGCACCCACGACGGCGCCCTGTCCCAGAGCGAGGCCGGCGAGCTGCCCGACCGCAGCGTGGTTTTTGTCGAACACCAAGGCCCCGACCCTCACCAGGGCGGGCGCCTGGCGCGGGTGTCGCTGCGGCGGCCCTTGGGCACCCACCGGGTGCTCAGCCGGGCGGGAGAAGCGTACCGCACCCCGCATCCCGGCCCGAAGGGCGAACTGCTGGTCGCACACCGCCGCGGGCACAGTTGGGGCATCTACCGCTTCGATCAAAAAGAGGGCCGGCTCGGACCCAGGGTGCTGGACGACCCGGCCTGGGATGAGTTGGACGCCCAGGTGCTGGCGCCCCGGCCCGAGCCGGTGGGCCGCATCCCCATGGTCGAGTTCGCCTCGGTGCTGGACGTGGGGGAACTGAAGGGGCTGGGGCAGTTGCAGTGCCTGAACGTGTACGACTCCGATCAACCCGATCGGGCGCAACCCGGAGAGGTAGCGCGGGTGCGGCTGGTGGAGGGTGTGCCTCTTCTGCCCGGTGAGGCGCCCGCCCGCCCGCCGGGCGGCTGGCCCCCTGCGCAGGTCCGCACCCGCCTGCTCGGCGAGGCCCCTGTTGAGCCAGACGGGTCCTTCTATGTCAATGTGGCCGGCGATGTGCCCTTCTATATCGAGACCCTCGACGCCCAGGGGCAGGTGGTGCAGACCATGCGCGCCTGGACCTGGGTGCGGTCCGGGGACCAGCGCGGCTGCGTGGGCTGCCACGAAAACAAGGAACTGGCCCCGGAGAACCGCGCCACCCAGGCCCTGATCCGGGCGCGGCCCGTCACGCTCAAGGGGGAGGGGAGGTGAACCCGTGGCGCTGAGGTCCGGTGTCCTTGCGCTGGGCCTGCTGCTGGCCCCCTGCCTGGCGGCCGAACCACCGGCCCCCTGGGCGCCGCCGGTCCCCGCGCCGGAGGATTCGCTCTACCAATCACCCATCCAGCTGCTGCTCTCTCCGGATGGCCGCCGGCTCTTTGTCGCCTGCGAACAGAGCGGCGAGGTGCTGGTGGTGGACACCCGCCGGCGCCAGGTGCAGGGCCGGGTGAAGGTGGGCGGCGAGCCCTTTGGCCTGGCCCAGAGTGCCGACGGGAACACCCTCTACGCGAGCTGCCGGCGCAACAACGAGGTGGCGGTGGTGGACCTGGGGGCGCTGCAGGTGAAGGCGCGTATCCAGGTGGGTGACGATCCCCACGGCCTGGCCCTCTCCCCCGACGGCGCCTTCCTGATGGTGGCCAACCTGGGCACCAACGACCTGTCGGTGGTGGACCTGAAGATGGGCCGCGAGCTGCGGCGCCTGGGCCTGGGCAGGGGCCCCTTTGGCCTGGCCCTCAGCCCGGACGGGGCCGCCCTGTACACCTCGAGTCAGTACTCCAATCCGGTGCCCTTCCGCACCCCGCCCGTGCTCGAGATGAGTGTGGTGGACCTAGCTGCGCAGCGGGTGCGCGAGCGGCGGGCCCTGCCCGGGGCAGTGATCGGCCAGGGCCTTGCCCTCTCCCCCGATGGGTATTGGGTGGCCACTGCTGTGGAGTTGCCCAAAAACCTGATCCCCGAGACCCAGGTGTACCAGGGCTGGATGGTGACCTTTGGTTTTGCCCTCAGCGAAACCAGGCCCGGTGGGCGCAGCGCCTTCCTGCTCATCGACGAACCCAACCTCTACTTCGCCGACCCGTACGGGGTGGTCTTCTCCCCAGACGGCCGCTGGCTCTACCTCTCCTCCAGCGGCGCCGACGTGGTGACAGTGGTGGATTTCGCCGCTGTCTGCCGGCTGCTCCAGGCCGAAGAGGGCCGCATCGGGGCCAGCGAGGAGCAATTGGGCCTGTACGCCCGCCACCTGGGCCTGAGCAGCGATTACGCCGTGGCCCGCATCCCCACCGGCGCCAACCCCAAGGGCCTGGCCCTCTCCCCGGACGGGGGCTGGCTGTACGTGGCCCTGCGCCTGGCCGACCAGGTGGCGGTGATCGATACCCGCAAAGGGGCGGTGGCCTACACTATCGACCTGGGCGGGCCGGGGGTGATCACCCCGCTGCGCCGAGGGGCCCAGCTCTTCAACTACGCCAGCATCAGCTTCCAGAAACAGCTCAGCTGCGCCACCTGCCATCCCGAAAACGGCGTCGACGGCCTCAACTACGACATCGCCGCCGACGGGGGCATGGGCCACAACATCGTCGACAACATGACCATGCGCCAGGTGGGCCCCACCGGCCCCTTCAAGTGGCGCGGCAAGAACCCCACCATCGAGCGCCAGGACGGGCCGCGCGCCGCCCAGCTCTTCTTCCGCACCCACGGCTTCGAGACCACAGACCGCAAGACCATCACTCGTTTCATCGAATCCATCCCCAAACGGCCCAACCGCTACCTGGCCGCCGAGGGGCAGCTCACCAAGACCCAGCAACTGGGCAGGAAATTTTTTGAACGCCCCTACGACAATGGCGGCCACTACATCCCCATCGGCAACCGCTGCGTCACCTGCCATCCGGCGCCCTATGGCACCGACCACCTTATCCACAACGTCGGCTCGCAGAACTACCACGACCTCGACGGCAACTTCGACACCCCGCACCTGACCAATACCTACGAGCGGGCGCCCTACATGCACGACGGCCGCTGCTACAGTCTGGAGGAGATCTGGACCCTCTTCAACCCCGAAGACACCCACGGGGTGACCAACGACATGAGCAAGGACCAGCTCAACGCGCTGATCGAATACATCAAGACATTTTGACGCTGATGGAAAGGCGACCCTCGAAAAACCTCGAGTCGCCGGGGAGATGACCCTGGAGACCTTTCCCTGGGGAGTGGCCGGGAGGGGAAGGACGCGGGATGGGTTGAGGGGAGAGCGGAGCTTCGCGAGCACGGGCGCAACGCCCCAACGTATGGGGCGTTGCGGGGGAAGGGTCTTGGGGGAGGACACAAGGATGCGCCTTGGGAAAGGTCGGAATGGGTCACTCCCCGGCGGAACAGCGAAACACCGGAACCTTAACGAGATACTGCGCATGTTGCGAGTACTGTTAACTGTCCTGCTGCTGGCCGCACCTGCCGGCGCCCAGCTCTACGAGGACCAGCTCGAAGCCGCGGCGCTGGGTATCGGGGATTTGGACAGCCTGAAAACCCCGGCGAGCGTCTATGTGGGCGTCGAGGCCTGCCGGCCCTGCCACGAAGCCGCGTACCAGAAATGGCTGGGCAGCAGACACGCGCGCACCTCAGTGTGGCTGCAGACGTCCATGGCCCGCACCGTCGCCGCCCGCCACGGCATCGAGGCCGAGAACCCCGAATACAGCGCCGTGTGCCTGGGCTGCCACGGCACCGGTGTCGACGCCCCGGCCGCCTTCCGCGACCCCGGCTTTCGCATCCGCGAAGGGGTGACCTGCGAGCGATGCCACGGCCCCGGTGCCGAGCATGTGCGCGATCCCAAGATCGACCTGGAACGACCCACGCAGCACTTCTGCGCCGAAAACTGCCACCGCCCCAAGGCGTCCCACGCCGTGGTGGGCGCCAAACCCTTTGACTTTGCGACCTTTTATCCCAAGATCGCGCATCTGGAGGAGAAGCAAAAACAGCCGTAAACAGCAAGCGGCGGGGAGATGACCCCGGAAACCTTTCCCTGGGGAGTGGCAGAGCTGGGAAGTCCGCGTGGTGGGGGGCCGGGTAGCGGAGCTGTGCGAGCGAGGGGGAAGGACGCGCCTTGGGAAAGGTTGGAGTGGGTCGCTCCCCGACGCGCACTACCAATCGGAGGTGTCAAACATGAAATCCATCTGCGTTTCCCTGATGCTGGTTGCAGCCGTCTTTGCCGAGGAAGCCCCCCAGGTCTACACCCGCTGGGAGTCTTTTGGTACAAAGGAGGGCCTGCCCTCGGACAAGGTCTTCTGCGTGGCCGTGGACCAGGACCGGATCTGGGCCGGCACCGACCGCGGCCTGGCCCTGCTGGAGGGCGGGAGGTGGAAGGTCTTCACCACCGCCGAGGGCCTGGCCTACGACGTGGTCATCTCTCTGGCCGTGGACCCGGTCAGCCGCGACCTGTGGGCCGGCACCATGGGCGGATTGAGCCAGTATTCGGCCGGGCAGTTCCGCACCTTTACCCAGTTCAACAGCGGCCTGCCCAACGACGTGGTCTTTGGCGTGACCATCGAAAACCAGAACATCTGGGTGGCCACCACCACCGGCGAGGGCCGCTATCTGGTGCGCGAGGACCGCTGGGAGGTCTTCACCCCCGAGAACTCTCCCCAGCACGAGCCCTGGGGCTACGCGGTGGACTATGACGAAGGCAAGGTGTGGGCGGCCCTGTGGGGCGGCGGGGCGCTCGAGTACGATGTGGCCACTGGCAAATGGCAGGCCTACCGCGACCCCGATGGCGAGATGGAGGTGGACCTCTTCCGCGACGACGGCATCATCCACGTCATCACCACCGCCGTGAGTTACCGCGAGGGTGTGGCGTGGATATCGACCTACTTCGGCATGTGCAGCTACGACGGCCAGCGCTGGCGCGGTTACATGGACCACGACACCGGTCTGGCCAGCAATTTCGTCAACTTCATCCGCGCCAAGGGCAAGGTGGGCTGGGCCTGCACCGACAAGGGCCTCAGCGCCGTACACCGCGACTCCAACCGCTGGGTGACCTACGCGCCGGCCAATGGCCCGGACGCGTACACCGGCCCCTGGGAAGCGCGGGTGTACCGCGAGGGCGAGTTGCTGGAGAAGATCCCCCTGCGCCAGGGCCTGGCCAACAACTTCGTCTGGAACGTCGATTTCCAGGGCGACGAGGTCTGGGTCGCCACCTCCAAGGGCCTGAGCCACGGCGCCCTGGAGCCCCCCACCCTGGGCGCCCGCTGACGGCAGCGAGGAGGACTCAACGTGAAATCTGGAATACTCTCATCACTCTCACTGATCTTATTGGCCACGCCCCTCTGGGCGCAGACCGACACCCTCAAGACCTACGGCAACACCCCCGAAGACCTGCGTCCGTACCACAAGTTCGTGCAGCAGCCGTACAAGCAGTTCTTCCTCGAACCCCTCGCCTTCACCGGGCCTGGCCGCGAGCAGCCCGAACCCCAGGTGGACAGCGTGAAGATCGGGGTGCTGGCCCCCTTGGAGCGCTCGTACGAGACCTATATCGGCCAGCCCATGCTCGCCGGCATCCAGATCGCCGTGGACGAGGCCAACGCCCAGGGCGGGTACCGCGGAAAACCCTTCGCCCTGGTGGTGCACAACGACACCGGCCTGTGGGGCGCCTCGGCCAACGAGATCGCCCGCTTCACCTACCAGGACAGCGCCTGGGCGGTGATCGGCACCGTGGACGGGGCCAACACCCACATCGCCATCCGGGTGGCCCTCAAGACCGAGATCCCGGTGATGAACGTGGCCGACACCGATCCCACCCTGGTGGAGACCCGCATCCCCTGGATCTTTCGCAATATCGCCGACGACCGGCAGATGGCCTACACCATCGCCTACTACGCCTTTAAGGAGAAGAACTACCAGAAGGTGGCGATCTTGCGGGCCAACAACCGCTACGGTCGCTTTGGGGTGGGCGAGTTCCGCGCCGGCGCCGTGCGCCTGGGCCGCCCCGCGCCCATCGAGATCAACTACGAGACCAACTACGCCCAGGTGAACCCCGAGTTCGCCGCGCAGATCGAGCGCCTGCGCAAGGTGCAGCCCGACGCGGTGGTGCTGTGGGCAGACGCCGAAGCCGGCGGCGAACTGGTCAAACGCATCCGCGCCGCTGGCCTGAAGATGCCCATCCTTGCCTGCGACCGGGTGGTCACCCCCCGCTTCCTGGCGTTGGCCGGCCCGGCAGCCGAGGGCCTGATCGCCACCTATCCCTACAACCCCGAATCCGACTCCCCGGCCCTCAGACACTTTGCCGCCGAATACCACCGCCGCACCGGCGCCGAGCCGGGGGTGTACGCGGCCCACGCCTACGATGGCGCCTGGATGGTGATCGGGGCCATCCGCAAGGCCGGCCTCAACCGCTATCACATCCGCGACGCCCTGGCCGAAATCAGGCAGTACGAGGGGGTGACCGGGACTATCGAGATGGACGACGCCTACACCGACCGGGGACCTGTCACCATGGCCACCGTGCGCCAGGGGCGTTTTGCCTTTGGCCTGCCCGAGGTCAAGACGCGTTTCTAGAGAGGAGTTCCCCATGGCACCCGCTGCTCACTCGCCCCTCCGGGTCCGCCGCTTCGGCCGCGGCGAGGGCCTGGTCCAGGCTACCCAGATCGTCGGCCTGGGCACCACCAAGGTCTACCTGTGTGTACACGCCCGCCCCGGCCGCAGCCTCCCCGAGCAGGCCGCCGAGATCTACCGGCACCTGGGCGAATTCCTGCGGGAGCTGGGGGCCGGCCCCCGCGACGTGATCACCGAGAAGGTGTTCTTCAGCGACCTGGAGACCCAGTTCGAGGAGTTTGCCCGGCAGCGGGCGGCTTTCTACGGCAGCCAGGGCGAGCCGGCCACCACCTACCTCGGCCAGCCTCCCTGCCACCCCGGTGTGCACTGCGAGATGCAGGCCAGGGTCATCTTTGCCAACGGCGCCGACCCGCTGGTGGTGCGGCCCCTGCACGCCGAGTTGGGGGCCGGCGCCGGCCGGGTGGTTTCGTACCGGGACTACGACCACGTCTTTCTGCACCACGTCACCGGCGAGGGCGGCGATTTTTCCGCCCAGGCCCACAGCATCTTCACCCGCGCCGCAGCGGCCCTCAGCCAGGAGGAGCTGCATTTCGCCGACACCATCCGCACCTGGATCTACCTGCCGCACATGGAGCGCGATTACGCGGCGCTCAACCAGGTGCGCAGCGCCTTCTTCACCCGCCAGGGGGTGCAGCGCCTGCCGGCCAGCACCGGCATCGAGGGCGGGGTCTGGCCGCCGGACCGCGACATGGCCATGGACCTCTACACCCTGCGGGCCGCCCGACCCGTACGCATCGAGGTGCTGAGTGCCCGCACCATGAACGAGGCCCCGGCGTACGGTTCGGCCTTCTCGCGCGGCGTCGCCGTCACCCGCGAGGACCGCAAGGTGGTCTACGTCTCGGGAACGGCCAGCATCGACGAGCGCGGCGAGGTGTTGCACGTGGGTGATATCGAAGGCCAGGTCCACCGCATGCTCAGCAACGTCGAGCAGGTGCTGGCCAATGCCGGCGGCAGCCTCAGCGACGTGGTGCGCGCCACCACCTACCTGAAAAACGCCGAAGACACCGAGGCCCTGACCCGCATCTACCAGCAGCGCGGCATGCCCCGCGATATCCCCCACACCATCTGCCGGGCGGCGGTGTGCCGGCCCACCTGGCTGTGCGAGGTGGAGGTGGCCGCCATCTTCGACCCGGCGGGTCGGTGAACTCCGGCTGGTTGTCCCTCGGCCTGCTGCTGGGTCTGGGGATCGCCCAGGCCGAACCCTATCGGGACCTGTCGATTGCCGGGGCCGCCTTCTACGGGCCGGGGCGCGACACGGTGGCACCCGACACCCTCAGCGCCCTGCGCCTGGGGCTGTTGGGACCGGCGCAGAGCAAGGCCGGCCTGGCTTTGCAGTTGGGAGTGCAGGTGGCGGTGGCGGAGGCCAATGCGGCGGGCGGCTGCGGAGGCCTGCCCCTTGCCGTGGTCTTCCGGCCCGACGACGGGCCCTGGGGGGTGGTCGCCAGCCAGGTGGTGCGCCTGGCCCAGGAAGACCAGGTTTGGGCCATCATCGGCGGCCTGGACGGGGAACACGCCCACGCCGCCGAACTGGTGGCCGCCAAACTCTGGGTGCCGGTGCTCAGCCCGGGGGCTGGCGACCGCACCATCGACTACGCCAACGTGCCCTGGATGTTCCGCTGCCTGCCCGACGACCGCGCTCAGGCCGACAGCCTGGCCCGCCTCTGTGTCCGGCAGGGCTGGCGGCGGCTGGGGGTGGCCACCGAGGCCAACCGCGATGGCCGGATGGCGGCGGAACGGCTGCTGGAGGCGGCGCGGGCCTGCAGCCTCGTCCTGGCCCTGCAGGTCGAATACGCCCCGGCCGACCCGGAGGCCGCCGCCGGGCGCCTGGCGGGCTGCGGGGCGCAGGCGCTGATAATATGGGGTCGGCCCGCCACGGCCCTGCCCCTCCTCGCCCGCCTGCGCCAAGAAGGCTGCGCCCTGCCGGCGCTGGGGCCGGCGCTGCTGGCCCTGCCCGAGGTGGCACAGGACCAGACGCTGGGGCCGCTGATCGTCGCCGCCCCGGCGGACCTGTCGCTGCCAACCCTGCCCGCCCTGGGCGAAGACCCCTCGTACATCGCCCTGTACGCCTATGACACCGCCCAGCTGGTCGTCGCCGCGCTGCGGCGTTCCGGCCTCAACCGCGCCCGGCTGCGCGACGAGCTGGCGGCACGGTCCTACACCGGCCTGACCGGGCCATTTTCTTTCAATAGCCTGGGCGGCCGGCGCGAGGGACCAATCCTGATGACAGCCAGGCAGGGGCGCTGGGTGCGCTGGCTGGACGGCGGCGCCGGGCTGATCCCATTGCGCTAGCTGCCCTGAACGCCGCGGCGCGCTCCCCTCAACACCCCGCGCACCACCACCTTCAGGCCCTCGCCGGAGACCGGTTTTTGCAGGATGGCGGCGCAGCCAGGCGCCTGCTCTGGGTCGAGGAGGTAGCCGCTGCAGACGATCACCGGCAGCAGGGGGTTGAGCTGATCCAGCGCGGCCAGGGTTTCCTGCCCGGACAGACCTGGCATGGACCAGTCCATCACCACCAGAGCGACCGCTTCCCGCCGGGCGATCGCCACCCCCACCTCGCCATCCGCCCCCTCCAGCACGGTGTAGCCGGCGCGCCGCAGGCTCATGCCCAGGATGCGCCGCACCAGGGGATCGTCGTCGATCACCAGAACGGTTTCCCCTCCCCCCTCGTCGGCCCCTTCCTCTTTCCGCTCGCTCTCCGCCGCTGCTTCTACTTTGACGCCGGGTGCGGCCAAGGGCAGATAACAAGAGAAGAGCGCCCCCTGCCCCCGGGTGCTCTCAAATTCGATCCAGCCGCCGTGGTCGCGCACGATCCCGTACGCCGTGGCCAGACCCAGCCCGGTGCCGCGGTCCACGGCCTTGGTGGTGAAGAAGGGCTCAAAGATACGGGCCTGGGTGGCCTCGTCCATGCCGATGCCGTTGTCCTCCACCTGCAGGCAGAGATAGTCCCCCTCTGCCCTACCGCCCCGCACCTGGGCCGCGCTGCGCGACTGCACCCCGGCCGCGGCTCCGGGCCTTCGCCCTCTTCCAGCGCATCGCGGGCATTGACACACAGATTTAGCAGCACCTGGGTCAGCTGGTTGGCGTCGCCCAGCACCGGGGGCAGGCCGGCGGGCACCTCGGTGCTCAGGGCGATGCGGGCGGCAAAGGTCCGGCGGCAGATCCCCACGGTCTCCTCCACCAGCCGGCCCAGATCCACGGGTGAATAGCCGGCATCGAACTGCCTGCGGCTGAAGAGCATCAACTGCCTGACCAGGGCTGCGGCCCGCTCGGTCCCGCGCAGGATGTCGGCGAGGGACTCTTTGGCCTTGTCCGAGACCTGCCCCACGCACTGCTCGGCGTTGGACAGGATCCCCTGCAGCAGGTTGTTGAAATTGTGGGCGATCCCAGCGGTGAGCTGACCCACGGCGGCCAGCTTCTGCCCCTGGCGCAGTTGCTCCTCCTTGGCCTCTAGTTGCTTGAGGTCCTGCTGCCGGCGGTAGGCTTCGGAGAGGGCCTGGGCGAACTGGCCCAGGACCCGGATATCGCGTTCGGCAAAAGCCTCCTCCCGATTGCTGCTCATCGCCAGGGTGCCGCCCAGGAAAGGCACGTCGACGATACATTTCACCTCGGAGGCGACCAGATCGCCACTGGCGACCACCTCCTGGCGGGTGCGCCGGTAAAACGGCGCTTTCGACTCCAGAACCTTCCTCAGGCTGGAGGGCAGGGGCAGCCTTTCCTGGCCCTGGCCGGGGTCCTCGGCAGGCAGATACGTGGTGTAGTAGACAAAGTGCTGCTGGTCTGGCTCGATACACTGGATGCTGCAGCCATTGTACTCCACCAGCTCGCGCAATTCCCGGTGGATGACCCCCACCACCTGGAGCCAGTCGGCCTGGCGCTGCATGCGCAGCACCTCGTTGCGCACCCGCTGCACCCCCAGGTCCACCCGGTTCTGGTCTTCCAGCTGCTTGCGCGCCGTGATGTCCTGGATCTGGGAGATGAAGTAGCAGGGCCGGTCCTGCTCGTCGCGCACCAGCGAGACCGAGAGCAGAATCCAGACCGTGTGCCCGTCCCGGTGGAAATACCGCTTCTCCATGTGGTAGTACGGGATGGCACCGGCCAGCATCTGGCGGACAAGGTCCAGATCGGCATCCAGATCGTCCGGGTGGGTGATGGACTGAAAATCCAGGGCCAGCAGCTCGTCCGCCGAGTAGCCCACAATATCGCACAGGGCCTGATTCGCCCGGAGAAAGCGTCCGTCGGGAGCGACCAGTGCCATGCCGATGGCGGCAAAACCGAAGGCCCCGCGCAGGCGCTCCTCGCTCCGGCGCAGTTCCTCCTCCAGGCGTTGGTGCGCCGCCAGCTCCGCCGCCAGCCGGTCGACGGTTCCGGCCCGCTCGATGGCCAGCACCGTCTGGTCTGCCAGGCGTTCCAGGACCTTGGTCACCCCGGAAAAGAGCGGCCCTTCACCGGCGGTGACACCCAGGGTGCCGATGGCCTGCCCGGCCCGGATCAGGGGCACCACGATGCCGCCGGGGTGGACCTTGCCCTGCAGCGCGTTTTCCAGGATGGCGCGGTTGGGTGAACCCAGGGTCTGCCAGATCGGGTCTGCCACTCCGGTGGAGACATAGGGCTTGCCGGTCTGGAACACCCTCCCCGAGGAACCCTCCCCTGGTTTCAATCGCAACTGGCAGAACAACTCGCGGTCGTAGCCGATGACGAACCGGGGCACCAGGGCGCCTTCCCGCTCGTCGTACAGGAGGAGGGCGGCGCGGGCGGTGCCGGCCAGACGGGCCGCCTCGCGCACCACGGTCTGGAAGATGCTTTCCAGGGTTTGCAGCCCGGCCACGGCCGCGATGGCCTGAGCCAGGGCCTCGGCCTCCTGGGCGCGGCGCTCCAGGGCCCGCAGGTCGTCCAGGCGGCGAAACCCTTCGGACAACACCCCGGCGATTCCCCGGAATGTCTGGATATGGGCCGGTAAAAAAGCGCCGGGCAGGGGGCTGTTGAGCGCCAGGGTGCCGTGGGAAAAAGGCACATCCACCACACACCGCGCCATCCCTCCCGGATGCCGGTCGGCCCAGCCCCGTTCTCCGTAGCGGTCTTCGGCGTGCAGGTCCGGGCGGTAGACTACCTCCCCCTTTCGCCAGAAATCCCCAATCACCCCACCCCTGATCGCAGGGTCGTGTTCTTGCCTGAGAGTCCACTTTTCGTCTTTGGTGTTCGACGAATGGGCCAGGTACTTGGCGGTCACCTCCTCGATCTCCGGATCGACGATGTTGACACCCAGGGTCTGGTAGAGGATGCCCAGCTGGTGCAGCTGGGTCCGCATGACCTGGAGCACGGCGTGGATGTCCTCGGTGGACCGCATCTGCCAGATGGCATGACGGATACACTCGATGGCCTGGCGGCCCGGATCCAGCGGGCCACTGCCGGCGCCGGCACCCGGCGGCGGCCCTCCGCGCGGTGACTCCTTACCGGGTTGGTCGTGCGCCTTTGCTGCTGGCATGGTTTTTCCTCGGACCTGCCGCAGGGAGGTGGTAGATTGAAGGGTGAAACGGGGACCGCTGAAAAGGTAGGCAGTTCGCTGGCGTTTCACCAGCCGGCCCTGGCGGCTAGGCATCGCCAGGGAATCAGGACAACGGCGAACGCTGCCGCGGGACAAAGGTCACGCTGAACACCGCTCCCGGTCCGGGCTCGACGGCGAAAGTGCCCTGCAGTTGCTGGGCTAGGGCCACCACCAGCTGCAAGCCCAGGGACTTGCCGCACTTCGCCTCGAAGTCCGCCGGAAGTCGTCGCTGCTCTCCATCCGCCCCGCCGCGTCCCGGAGCCGGCGTTGCACCTGCCACCGGGTGACCAGGTGGGCACCTCGGTCTGGCAGGAGCAGGCCAGGAGGAGCAGCCCGCCGCAGGCCAGCAGCTGGCGCCATCGCCGGTGTTTGTGCATAGATCCCCGCAGGTCTAGGGCAGGTAGCCGTGCCCCTCGGCAAAACGGAGGTGGCTGTTGATGGGCAGGTCGGCGAAGGTCTCGACCCGTCCGCTGGGCCAGCGCACTTCGAGGCTGTCGATGCGGGTCTGCCCGCCCAGGCCAAAGTGGAGGCGCAGGTCGTTCTGCGAGGTGTAGCTGGAGCCGGCGCGCACCTCGCGGACCAGGCGCAGCGACCCGGCCTGCAAACGCACCCTGGCACCGACAGCGCTGTGGTTGCTGGACCTGCCCTCCAGATACACGCTCAGCCAGTGTTCGCGGTTGCCCCCGTCGTTGCGCAGGAGCTCGGCCGGCCCGCCGACGTTGACCACCGCGATGTCGAGGTCCCCATCGTCGTCATAGTCGCCAAAGGCCGCCCCGCGGCTGGAGCGGGCGACCAGGAAAGACGGCCCGGACCGGGCCGAGACCTCGGCGAAGGCCGCCCCACCCTCGTTGTGGAAGAGCTGGTTGGGCTGGCCGAAGCTGACCCTCTCGCTGAGCAGGTCCATGTCCTCGTGTACGTGCCCGTTGGCCACAAAGATGTCGAGCCACCCGTCGTTGTCGTAGTCGAAGAAACCGGTGCCCCAGCCCACGTACTGGTAGCTGGGCAGGGCCAGGCCGAGGGCGGCGGTGACATCGGCAAAAGTGCCGTCGCCCAGGTTGCGGTAGAGCGAGTTGTACTCGAAGACAAAGTTGGTGACAAAAAGATCCAGGCGCCCGTCGCCGTCGTAGTCCCCCGCATCCACGCCCATCGCCCCAGAGGGGTTCCCCGACTCGTCGAAAGCCACCCCGGCCCACAGCGCCATCTCGGTGAAATGCCCCCCGTCGTTGCGGTAGAGCTGCTTGGGGGTGCGGTCGTTGGCGACGAAGAGGTCCACGTCGCCGTCGAAGTCGAAGTCGGTGGCCCGGCTGCCCATGCCCTTGCCGCCGGCCCCCGTGGGGTTGATGCCCACCTGGGCGCTGACCTCGGCAAAGGTCCCGTCGCCCAGGTTGCGGTACAGGGCGTCGGGCTGGTCCGGGTAGTCGCGGGGACCAGGGTAGCTGCGGTAGCCCTCGTGTAGCGAGGCCAGGCTGCGATCCTGGGGGGCCCGATGGTCGAAGTCGAGGTAGTTGGCGACAAAGAGGTCGAGTTGCCCATCGTTGTTGTAGTCGAACCAGGAGGAGGCCACGCTCCAGCGCGGGTCGGCCACCCCGGCCCCTTTGGCCACCTCGGCGAAGTGGCCCCGGCCCTCGTTGCGGTACAGGGTGTTGGGGCCGTAGTTGACCACGTACAGATCTTGGTCGCCATCGTTGTCGTAGTCGGCGGCGGCGCAGCCCATCCCGTATCCCCCGTCGCTGATGCCCGCCACCGCAGTGATCTCGGCAAAGCGGCCCTGGCCCTCGTTGCGGTAGAGGGCGTCGCTGGGCTGGGGCCCGTCCTCGCCCAGCAGCAGGCCGTTGACCAGGAAGAGGTCTAGGTCGCCGTCGTTGTCGCTGTCGAAGAAGCCGGCTCCGGCCCCGGTGCTTTCGAGGATGTTGCTGATGGGCGGCTCGCCGTAGACGTGCTGGAAATGGATGCCCGACTCGTCAGCCGCCTCGGCGAAGGTGGGCAGTTGGGGCCGCAGGCCCTCCACCTTGGTTTCGCCCAGGGGAATGGCCGCCGGCTGCAGTCGGAAGACCAGTCCCGGGTGGCCGTCGGCGCTGAGGCGCACCTGGGCGCTGGCCACGGCGTAGCCGATCATACTCACCGCCAGCGTGTATTCGCCGGGCGGGGCGGCCAACACAAAGCGGCCCTCCGCGTCGCAGGCCGTACCCAGGGTGGCCGAGATGCGCAGGTTTGCCCCAGGCAGCGGCGCGCCGGTCTGGGCGTCGAGCACCTGGCCGCTGAAGGTGGGTAGTTTTTCCTGGGCCCCGGCCGGGCAGGCCAGCAGCAGGGCCAGGCAGAGACCGATAAACGCGGCGCGCTCCAGGGCCTACTCCTCCTTGGCCGCCACCGGCGGCGCCGGGAGGCGCAGGTCAACCACCTGCAGATCCTGGCGCTCGCCGAAACGCTCGCGCAGATCGTAGGGGTTGTCGATAGCCACGTAGAACATCCCGGTGGCGCTGTCCACCGCGGCGCAGGCGGTGGGTGAGCCTGCCAGCCGGTAGGTCTGCAGCGGGGCCAGGGTCTCCTGGTCGTAGCGCACCGCAAAACCGGTGCGTTTGGGGGTGGCAGCCGAGTCGGCGGCGGCCACCACCAGGTACTCGCCGCTGCTGGCCACGGCCCGGGGAAAAGCCCCGGTGTGCAACTCCCCGATCTTGAGCAGCGGGTCGGTGCTGTAGACCTCGACCATATCGGTCTCGAAGTTCTTGCGGCTGTCGATCAACCCGCGGGTGACGATGCCCTCGGGCAGGGTGAGAAAACCGGTGCTGATGGTGTAGAGCCGCCTGCCGTCCTCGCTGAGGAAGAGCTCCACCACATGGCCCTCGGCGTTGAGCGCGGTTTGTAGACTCAGGGTGCCGTCGGTCTGATTGATGAGGAAATGGAACAACTGCCGGTTGTTGGCCGCATAGAGGGCCGTGCGCTGAGGATTGATCTCCAGCAGGCGCAGCTGTTGCACCGTTGCCTGGGCGCGGGTCTGGTAGTTGATCAGGACGCTCTGCCCCTGGGGCTGGAAACCCTCCCACAACTCCAACACCGAGGAGATGTACATGAAGGGGGGTTTGCCGGCCGCCAGATAGCCGGGGGAAAAGGTCAATTGGATGGGGGCCGCCCTGGTCTGCTGGTCGAGGTCGAGCACCGCGATCTGGCTGCCCCCGGCCAGGGCCACGTAGAGCTGGTCGCCGTCCTGGCTGAAGCCCAGGTCGGCCGGCCTGGTGCCGATCACCATCGCCTGCTCGATCTGCCGGGTCTCGCGCGAGATGAAGAAGAGGCGGTTGGCGTCGAAGCCGCTCAAATAGATGTAGGGCCGGCGCGGATCGACCAGGATCTCGCCCAGGTGGGTGCCGATGGAGATCAGCTCCAGATCGCCGTCGCCGCGGCCCCATGCCCCCTCGCCCCAGGTGGGCACCTTGGTCTGGCAACCCGCCAGCAGGACCAGCGCCCACCCCAGTACCAGCGCCATGCGCCCGATCGCTCTGCACTCGTTCATCGCGTGTTCAGGGTCCGTAGTAATAGAGTTGGCCGAAGAGGCCGCTGCCCCCGGCAGCGGCGCTGCGGTACCGCCAGTGCACCCTGCAGGTGACCAACCCCGGCAGCGAGCGGAGCAGGCCGAAGACCAGTTCGCCCTCGGTGGTTGCCGACCTCCACCAACGCACCTGGCTTTCGACGCCCCAGCGCGGGCTGGCGGGCAGGATCTGGACGAGGCTCAGCAGCAGGCCCCAGGTGCGGCGCCCCTCGTCGGCGCCCAGGTCTGCCTGGCCCCGCAGGGTGGTGAAGGGCTCGTGGTAGATGAGGACCCCGTCCACCGCCGCGCGCCAGGTAGCCGGAGTTGAGCGCGCCTGGCCGGGGCGGTACGGACGGCCGTGCAGCAGGGAGATGCCGTACTGGACCTTGCGGTAGGTGGGCATGCCCAGCCGTCCGCTCCACAAGGCCGAACCTGGCCGCAGGCGCGGGGTATTCCCGCTGCCCAGGGTGGCCGCCGCGTCGTACAGGAAGCGGCCCCACTTGCCGTGCAGGTTCATCCCCCAGTCCTGGGCGAAACCCAGGCTCATCTCGCTGAGGGACTGCAGCGCCTGGCCGCGCAGGGTCCGGAGGGAGGCGAGCCCGATGGGCAGGGCAAAATGCCCCAGGCGCACCTGGGCCCCCGTGCGGGGTTCGTCGAAGCGCAGCCAGGTGTCCTGGGCCCGCAGTGCCAGACGCCGGTCCACGGGGTCGTAGGCCAACTGGAAGTAGAGGTCGACGACCGAGAGGTGCCACTGGCCGGGGACCGTTTTGTCGGCCTTCCACAAATACTCAAAGCCCAGCGCACTCAGGGGTGCCTCGGATGAGGAGCGCAGCCCCCCGGAGCCGCCGGCATAAAAGGCCGCCAGGTTCGCCTCCTTGTAGAGCAGGTGTTGATTGGCCCCCGCCCCGCCGGCGCAAACACCCAGCCACAAGACCACCAGGGTGAGTCGGGCCATCTCAGAACCGGAAACCGGCCCGGGCGGTGAAGCCGTAGAAGCGGTCCTGCAGCCAGCTGCGGTTTCCGGTCTGGCCGCGCAGATAGTCCTCCAGCCACCCGGCCGAGGGCGGCTGACGGCTCTTCAGGCGCTGGTAGAAAAACCCGGCGGCCACCGTCACCGGCACGGCCCGCAACTCGTAGGCCACCTCGCCCCACCCCGAAAACCCGCGCACCTTGGTCCTGCCGAACCAGCGCTCGTCGAGGGCCTCCTCCCGGTACACCACCTGGTACTCGTAGCGCCCCGCCGCCTCGCCCTGCAGCCCGGGGAAGTACAGCCACTCCCCGGCGAGGACCAGCCGGCCAGCCAGCGGCACCCGGGGCCGCAGGCCCACCCCCAGGCCCCGGGCCTCGTTGTGGGCCTGCTCGCGGCCGCTGCCGTAGCGCCGCTGGTCCGAGTTCAGCTCCACCTCGGCTTCCAGGTCGTAGCGGGCCAGCCGCCAGACGGCCACTGCCCCGGCCCACTGCCAGGGGCGGTACTCGAGGCTGAGGGTGTACTCCTCGCGCTTGTCGACCAGGTCGAATTCCTTGCGGCTGTGGAAACGCTCGTCGTCCAGGGCGGTGGCCCCCACCCCGGCAAAATCCCCGGAGAGGTAGGCGGCGCCGGCGGCCACCTTGCCGCCCAGCACCTCGAGGCGCAGCTGGGGGCCGGCCATACCCGCCTGGGGGGCCATCTCAAAGTCGCCCCACTGCCAGCGCCCGTAGAAATAGCGCACCTCGGCCGTCAGCCGGGCCAGGCGGGGCCGCGCCTCAGCGGCCCAGGCCTCCCCTCTCCCCAGTGCCAGCAGCGCCAAAGCCACCAACAATCTCAAGCGGTGTGTGCCCATCTCATCCACAGGAAAAAACACGAGCCCCACCCCAGGATCGGGGAGGACTCGTCGCAGGTCCACTTGGTGTTGGTCAACAATGTAATAAAAGGAGGGGGTTGCCAAAAGCCCGGAGGCGGCCTTAGAGCCTATCCGGAAACCTGCTTTGATGGCGAGCCCGAGTGAAAGCGACCTGGGCAAGGCGCCCGAAGAAGGCGCATTGACCCATAAATACGCCGACTGAGGGCCACGCTGACCAGGGCGCTTGCAGCCGGGCGCAGCCCAAATGGGGTTTTCGGATAGGCTCTTAAAGACTATCTCAAAACGGTGAGTCGATGTAACCTTCGGAACCAGATCAGGGCACAGGCCAGTTGAATCAGGCCCAGATAGTTCTGCCATTTCTTGTCATACCGGATCAAGATGCCCCGACACTTTTGCAGCCAGG
>SXGS01189682.1_pt1 | contig 57177 bp, 49 predicted proteins | sample 3174681 | NCBI WGS metagenome assembly SXGS01 (sample SAMN11356861, study PRJNA531348) | freshwater metagenome | isolation source: freshwater sample F1-80 | place: China: Fuxian Lake, Yuxi | collected 2017-12-25
GACGTGCGCGATGATCGCGATGTTGCGGAATTCCATCCCGACCTCGAGCGGGCGCCCCTTCAACCCGGGGCCCCCTCAGGTGCAAGCTGGGACCTACTTCAGAACGAAGGGGTACACGATGTTCTGGCCGCTTCCCGACGTCGCCGGGAACGGGATGCCGGCGACCGCCCCACCCAGGCAACGCTCCAAATCGGTGCCCTTCAACTCGGGCTGCGACACCGTGAGGCCCGAGGCCTTACCCCCGTTCGTCAGCGCGAATCGCACGTCGACCCGGCTGGGAAGTGTCCCGGCCTTGAGCAACGGAACGAAACACTTCTTCACGCCAACATTGTTCGACAACATCACGTGGATGACCTCAACCGGCACGCTCTCCATCAGGGGAGGCGACGCAGGCGGCGCCGGAGCCGGAGCCGGCGGCGGAGCGGCGACCGGGGTGCTCGGTGGGGGCGTCGGGCGCGTCGGCGGCGGGGTGGGCGCAGGCGGCGGCGTTGTGCGGCCCGTGGACGCCGTGGGTGCAGGCGTGGGCCGACGCGGGGGAGCGGCGGCCGGGGGCGGCGGAGATGCAGCTGGCGGCGCCACCACCGGCGCCGGAGGGGGCAGGGCGGCGACTTCGGCGACACTGGCGACCGCGACAGGGGCCGTTTCGACCGCCGAAGCGGCATTCGCCTCGACGGCTTCCGGACCTTCGGGTTCAACGGCCTCGGGCTTGGGAGGTGCCACGGCTGATGGCGGACCTTCGGCCACGACGACGCGCCCAAGATCGAGGTTCGCGAAGTCGATGTCGTTCGCCTCGATGACGCGGACGGCGACCACCTGCGAGCCGACGAGCACGGCCGCAGCCACGACGCCAAACAAACCGCCAGCGACCAGGCTGCCCATGGGAGCGGCCGGGCGTCGGCCCCGCTCGCCCGTGATCAGAATGCCCATCGCGAGCGCGCCGCCCCCGAAGGAGAACGTCAGCGCGGCCCACATCACCATCGGGCTGTTGAAGACGGACAGCAGGGTCAGCAGCAGGGCGCCGAACATGCTGGCCACGACGCCGAGCTTGGCCCACGCGAGATCTGTGCTCGGGTCATAGCCCACGGGCAGCTCGACGCGCGCCGCGGGCGGCGGGGTCGGAGCGCGCGGCACCGTGACCGCGTCGGTCGTTACGGGCGGCGGCGCGGCGGGCCGAACGGTCAGCGACGGGACGACTTCCACGCGCGGCGGCGGTTCCGGCGTGCTCACGGGCGGGGCGAGGTCGACGTCGTCGGCTTTGCCGGACAACGTCTCCTCCGGCTCGTCCTCAATGTTGGCCGTGATCCGCTCGCCCTCCATGGACCGAATGGGCGCGCCCCCAGGGGTAAGCGGAACCCTCGTGACAAGTGTGCGCTCGTCGGGATCCCCGTCCAATCGGGCCCGCGGGATCAGCATCTTGTGGCCGCACTGGCGACAGGTCGCCTTGTTGACGGTCTTGGTCAGCTTCTCGTCGGGCACCCGGTAGGCGGACCGACAGTTTTCGCAGACGACCTTCACAGGGCCTCCGAAACAGGGCCGCCGAGCTTACTCCGACCGAATCCGACGCGCCCGTGGAAGCCTCAGCGGATGTGCCGCTCGACAGCCCGATGGAAGTCGATGCGATGGGCGAGGTCCGACAGGTAGTCGGACCGCTCCGTGTCCCAGCGCAAGACTGGGCTTTCCGTCCACCCGTCAATCCAACGCTCGTAAAGCCCGTTGAGAGCCCGCAGGTAGGCCAGCGGAATCCCCTGCTCGCTCGGTCGTCCACGTTGGCGAACGCGCCGTCGAATTGCCCGAACGGAGCAGCCGAGGTGGATCACGAGGTCCGGTGGACGCAGGGCGCTGCGCACGGATTGATAGAGCGCCTGGTAGGTGTCCCAGTCCCTCGCGCTCATCAGGCCGGACTCGGCCAGGTAGGCCGCGAAGATCTCGGCATCCTCGTAGAGCGTCCGGTCTTGGACGATGACGTCCGATCCCCGCAGCAGCCCTTCTTGCAGATCGAGGTGGATGCGGACCTTTCGCGCGAGGAACCATGTCTGGCTCTGAAAAGCCCAGCGCCCCATGTCCGCGTAGAAGTCGTCCAGGTACGGATTTTCGCCAAAGGGCTCGTAGATCGCCGTCCATCCATAGCGGCTGCACAGGTAGGACACGAGCGTGGACTTGCCGGCCCCGATGTTTCCCGAAACGGCGACGAAGCGGGTGCTCAAGGCAGTGCAGCGCCGCCGTTGCCCGCGCCGTCCACGACCTCGACGGCCGTCCAACCCTCGGGAATCGACATCGCCAACCGCGATCGGTGGCCCTCCATCACGGGTTCCACGACCGAAACTTCTTCGTCCCCCCCCGGCAGCGAAAACGAGACGGTGACGGGGCCGACGACGGGGTTGTCACCACGATGATCGCCGCCGAGCGCCACCAGCCGGAAACCGGTCCCGGGCGCCGTCAGGGAGACGCTGAGGCCGTTTTCGTCGACAGCCACGTCGATCGCCCCCGCGACCACCTCAAATTCAGGCCCTTCGACGGTGTACGGCGCCGTCGTCCGCGGCCACGTCGCCTCCGTTCCCGAGAAACGTTGGCCGTTCACCATGAGCCGGTAGGTGCCTTCCTCGAGCGAACGGCGATCCGCCCCGTGCCCAACGGCCTGCCAGAGGGCCACCCACGCGTGAGTCTGGGGCCCTTCGGCCGGGTAGAGCGGCGTGGGCAGCCACACGAGCAGGATGTCGTGGCCGGCCTCGCTCACGGGGCGACCGCTGCCGTCGAGCACGTCGGCCCAGACGCCGTCCTTCTGGCGCTGAAGCGTGACGATCGGACTGTCGACGGCCGGATCGCCACCGAGCCAGCCAAGCTGCACCATGCCCCCCACCCTGGGGACCACGGCAGGCGTCGATAGGTCGGCCGGGATGCCAAGGGGAAGCCACAGGCCTTCCGGGGCCTCCGTCAGCAAGGTCCCCGCCTCCGGCGTCGCGTCGATGAGAGGGGTCGCCAACGGACGTTCGGGCCACGGGGTCGGATCGTAGGCCGGATTGGGGCCCTCACGGACGTCCGTCGTCAGCACCTCGGCAGCGGCGTGGACGGCCCCTTCGAGGATCGCATCACCCTGCAGCGGGCCCCAGACGCCGATGTCCGGTTCGTAGCCGCCGAGCAGCCAGTCTTCGGCGATGAGGATGTAGCCCTCATGGTCTTGGGCGTAGCCGACCGTCATCGCGCCCTGAAAGCCCGCCTCGGCAGCCGCCCGACGGCGCCACATCTCGCTTGCCATCGACGTGACCTCTCCCGGGAAGAAGCCGACGAGCAGGTCCTGTGTGACGTCCGTGCCGTCGCCAAGGCGGGTCGCGAGGGGCCCGATACGAGAGACCGTCACGGCCGCTTCGGTCGTCTCCAGCAGCGGCAGCGCCGGTTCGCCATCCGGCAGCTTGAAGTACACGTTCACGAGCAAGGAAATCAGCTCGATGTCGAGGCAGTTCGAGTAAGGAAAGACGTCGGTCGGGAGCCGTCCGACGGGCAGGTCCAGGTCGCCCGTCCCGCAGAAGGCCGCGCCGAACGGCGTGTTGAATTCATCGAGGGGCGAGAGAATCGACCCGTCGTCGCCGTAGACGCGGCCGTCGGGAAACCGATCCTCCTCGTAGGGCAGGTAGAACCAATCGACCTCGCCGCCCCGCGTCACGTGGATCTGTTCGGGCAGCTGAGGCAGGCTGCGCGCGACCGTCTCGAGGAGAAGCGGATCGGACGCGACCGGCGTCTGGACGTAGGCCTCCCACAACAGCGGGGCGGCCCGTTCGCCCACGCTCTCGACGGCGGCGAAATCACCCTGTTCGGCGGAAGCCGACACGTCTCCGCCGGCCCCCTGCACGACCATGACGACCGGGGGCGCCCCATCAAGCTCGGCGAACGCGGTCTCGACGGCGCCCGGCGCCTCGTACGAGGCCAACGGGTTGTCCTCGCCAAGGACGGTACCGTGCATCCCGAAGTTGAAGATGGCCGCCAGCGGTCGCCCATCCAGCGCATCGATGCGAATCACCCCCAACCAGGGGTCTTTGCCGCCCTGTTCGGCGCCCATGTCCGGCCAGACGACCAGCGCGTCGTTTTCCGGTCGACGATCGTGGGTCACCATGTCTCCGTCCCAGTCGCGGTGCCAGCTCACCCCCAACTTGGCCGGCTCGCGCGCGTTCCAGGCCGAAACGGACACGTCCGTGATCTGGCCCACCATGCGGGCGAAGTTCTCGGCGTTGAAACCGTCGCTACCAAGGTAGAACGCCGACTGATCCGAAAACGTTCCCCAGGCCGCGTGGCTGTGGTTGGCCGTGTGGATGACGCGGCCGACCATGTCGCGGCCAACGGCGGCGCCGACAGCCTTCTCGAGCGCGGCCACGAGCCCGTCGAAGCTGTAGATCGTGTCCGTCTTCGTCCAGAGCAGGACGTCGTCGCCATTTTCGATCCAGACCGCGTCGATGGACGGCAGCGTCTGGATGCCGACCGACTCGATGAATGCCGTGTTGTACGCGCTTTGGCGGTCGTCGACCGCTTCGGCCAGCAAGCAGGTGCACCGACCCGTGTACCCGGACAACGGCGTCCCGACCGGCAACCGCAACACGCCCGAGGCCGCGCCAACGACCGGCGCCCCAGCGACGAGTGGCGGCAGCACCTCGGGGGCCGGTGCGACCACGTCTGCCCCGCACCCGGCCAATTGGGCCATCAGCCACACGGCAACCTCCAGGGTTGGAGTCGGTAACCAGCCCGCGGTGCCGCTTGAAGGCCCCCGCCCCGCCCGATAGGTCGTTCGTTCGCTCGGAGGCGACGTGCGTGCTCCTCTCGTACTCCTCACCCTGGTTGCCTGCGGCCCGGCTGGCGGCGGCGACAACCCGACCGATGGCACCACCGACACGACCGGGACCGCAGATCCGTTCGCCCGCTTCATCAACCTCGATCCAAGCGTGACCACGACCGGCGACTTCTCGGGCTTCACGCCCGGAACGGACTGGGCGTCCACCGCGTGGCTCGAGCAGTCTGTCGACGGCACGAAGGTCGCCAGCGCTGATTTGGAAGGCGTCGTCCTCGACTTCGAAAATGACACGCCGGTCGAGGGCGCAACCCTGAATCTCTGGGACAGCGACCTCGTGAGCGGTACGCCCGATCGCGTCGCCAGCTCCGTCCTCGACGGGATCGTCTCCACCACCGCCTCGACGTGTGCCCCTTTGACCTACAAGGTCTCCACGGATCCCGTGCTGGCCGAGACGAAGACCACCTTCGAGGCCCACCAGATCTACCCGGCCGTCGAGGGCGGCACGATCACCGGCGCGGAGTTCACCTCCGTCAGCACCACGACCTACCAGCTGATCCCGACCCTGCTCGGCGTTTCGATCGACCCCGACAAGGCCATCGTGGCCGGCACGGCCTTCGATGTGGCCCGTCTCGCCGAATTGCCGTCGGACGACAACACCGGCAAGATCGAGGGCGCCCAGGTCATCGTTTACGATGCCGAGGGCAACATCCCCGACAGCCTCGCCGTCAACTACTTCATCGAGGACTTCCCCGACCGCGACCAGCTCCACACCTCAGCCGACGGTTTGTGGGTTGCGAGCAACGTGCCGCCTGGCGAGCTTCGCGTCGAGTTGTGGGGCAACCTCGACGGCGTCCTCACGCTGCTCGGCGCCACGGTCGTGCACAGCGAGGCCGACAGCATCAACATCAGCAACATCTACGCGGGCTACGGCGAAGGCGTGAAGTTCCCCAGTTCCTGCGTGACGGCACCGTGATCGCCTGGCTTGCCGCGGTCGCCCTGGCGTCGGACACCGAGCCGGCGCCGCCCGCGGAGACCCCACCCGTCGCCGAGCCCACCCCGCCGTCAGACCCGGCCGAGTCGTCGGACCTCGAAGCCCTGCGCGCCGACCTCGCCGCCACGGAAAAACGGCTCGACGAGCTGCAGAAGCAAATCGCGGACACCCGGCTCGCCCTCATCCCGAAGGACACCCTCAAGCTGACCTTCGAGGGCCACTACCGCACCCGCGCTTCGATGTACGGCCATCTGTTCGCGTCGCAGACGGACGCCGCTGGCGACCACGACACGGCCCGCCTGATGACCCACCAGCTGCTCTTGCGCCCGAAGCTCGATTTCCGCGACGTCGCCAAGTTTTGGGCCGAATTCCGCGCCCTCGACGACGTGGTTTGGGGCGACAACGCGAGTCTCGCGAGCACGGCCGTCTTCGCGGGAAGCCCCTCGAACACCGGCCTGGACGGCGTCGAAGAACCCACCGTCACCGTCGCGCGGGCCTGGATCGAAGCGAATGTCGCCGTCGGCGTCCTTCGCGTCGGCCGTCAGCCAAGTCAATGGGGCATGGGGCTGCTCGCCAACAGTGGCGACCGCCTGGACCAGGACTTCGGCGACAGCCATCACCCAACCACGTCCGACCGCGTCCTGTTCGCCACTCGGCCATTCGCCATCGCCCATCGGATCAGCGGCAAAGGCGACCCCGACATCCCGCTCATCGCGGCCATCGGCGTGGACCGACTCGTCGAAGACCCCCTCATTCAATTCCACGGCTTCGAGTGCCCCCCAGGCCCGGTGACGTCGGACGACCCCGAATATGACCTGCGCTGCGACATCGACAGCGACGGCGTGACCGACCAGACCCACTCGTGGGTCGACGACACTCGGACCGCCGAACAACGCGGCGGCGACTGGTGGGCGGACCCCGACGACGACGTCCAGCAGATGGTCTACGTGCTCGCCTACCGTGGCGAAAACGTCCGCTACTGGGGCCGCAAAGGCGAGTTGACGGCGGGCGTCTACGCCGTCAACCGCCGCCAGACCGAGACGTCCTCCAAGGTCTGGGTGCTCGACGGGCACGTCCACCTCAAGAACCGCGGCTTCTTGGCGGACGCCGAGGCCATCGCCATCACCGGCGACACCCGCGGCATCACGTTGCCGAGCACCGGGCCGGACCCGCTCGCCAAGGAGGCCCGCCTCTGGGGGTACGTCGCCAGGGTCGGCTACGAGCGCCCGATGGGCAAACTTGCGATGGAGGTCGGCTACGCCTCGGGCGACGAAAACGTCTCCGACGAAACGTTTTCGGGCCGGCCGCTACATCCCGACCACAACGTCGGCCTGTTGCTCTACGAAGAGGTCCTGTCCCGCGTGACGGCCAACGGCTGGACCGAGTCCGCGCGTGGCCTTTGGAGCAACGGAGGCGTCTACAACAGCCGCTATGTGTTCCCGACGGTGACCGTGACGCCAGGCGAAAACTGGAAGGGCGTCGTCGGCCTGCTCACCGCGTGGCCAGACAAGCCCGACGGCGCCGTCATCCGCTGCCACGCCGACGACCGCACCGGGTGCGCCTTGCCGGCCTCGGAGCAGGCCACCGCGCGAAGCCTCGGTTGGGAGCTCGACGCCATGTTGTCCCACACCTGGTACGAACATCTCAGCGCGCGCATCGAAGCCGGCTACCTGCACGCCACGGACCGCATTCCGCTCGACGCCGCAGGCCTGGACCCGAAGGGGCGCGTGTGGACCGTTCAGAGTCGCATCGCCTACACGTTCTGATGGCTCTCGCGCGCGACCCCCTGTTCCGGCTGGCGTCGGCCGCCACGGCGCTGGAGTTGGTCGCGCTGCGCGTCACCGCCGGGCCCGCCCGGGCGATCGACCTCGCCGCCGCAGTTGCCCTTCTCGGCCTGGTCGCCGGCCTCGCTCACCTGACCCGCGACCTCGGAGCCGTGCCAAGGGCGACGGCCCGAGGCCTGACGGCCGCCTTGTACCTTTCGGGCCTGCTCGGGACGACGTTTATCGAGCGCGGGCAGTGGATCGCTGCCTTTGCCCTTGCGCCCGCACTGTCGCTGCTCGCGTGGGATCAATTGCGCCGCGGCCAGGAAGGCTGGGGGGCGCGTCACCAAATCGTCGCCATGGCGGCCGCCGTCGCCTACGAAGCGTTCGTACGCGCGGGCACGAACTCGATGCCTTGGCCAGCTCTCGCCGCCGTCGCGGGGGCCGCCATCACCGTGGGCTTGGTGGGCCCCCGTGGCGTCGTTCTCGGGCTCATCGCCCTGTGGCCAGCGGCCCCACCCACCCCGTGGACGGCCACGGGTCCGACGCCCGAGGGTCCTGACGTCGTCCTCGTGGTCGTCGACACGCTGCGGCACGACCGCGCCGAGGCCATGGCGAGCTTCCGCCGCGTCGGCGGCGGGCCGATCGAGGCTCAGGCGGCCGCCCCGTGGACACTACCGTCGATGACGAGCCTGATGACGGGCCGGGAGGTCGCCAGCCATGCCGTCGCCGCCCAGCCCGACGGCAGCTTCAGCCGGCGCAACCCCGCCCACGCCACTCTGGCGGAGCGATTCGCCGAGGCTGCCTACGACACGGCCGCCACGGCCGAGAATCCGTTCGTAGGGCGCTGGTTCGGCTTCGCCTCTGGCTTCGCGCGCTTTGACCACGACGACGAGGACCCCTGGCCGATGCCGGGCGCGCCATTTGCGCCCACGGCTCGCAGTTCGGGCGCAGCCCTCGCCGAGTGGATCGGGCTGACGGCGCCAGCACCCGCGGGCGTCGACCGCCGCCTTGCGTTCGCGAACGCCACCCTCGCCGATCGACGCGACCGGCCCGTCTTCCTCTGGATTCACCTCCTCGATGTCCATCGGCCCTACCGGCGCGCATGGAGTTTGGACCTCCCCTGGTCCTCGCGGGCGTGGCTCGCCTGGTCGGCCTGGCCGACCGCCACGTGGGCCGACCGCCCCGACGAGGTCCTCGCCGCCTACGACAACGAAGTGGCCTACGTCGACCGAGCCCTCGATGCCTGGCTCGCAGCGATGCCGGCGCCCGGACCCCGCGGCCGCATCGTCGTCCTGACTTCCGACCACGGCGAGGAGTTCGGCGAACACAAAGGCTGGGAACACGGCCACACCATGTACCAGGAGCTGCTTTCCGTCCCGCTGTCGATCTCCGGCATTCCCGGCGTCCGAGGCCCGGCGGGCCACATCGACGTCGCACCCACATTGCTGACCGCCGCAGGACTCCCGGCCGACGGTCTCGACGGCCGCGCGCTCCAGGGGGCGAACGCCCCGGGCCCCTACCGCTCGATGACGACCTGGAAGGCCGACCCGAGCTGGCGCGCCTGGCGCGAAGGCAGCCACAAGGTCGTTGCCCGCGACGGGCATCCGACCCTGCGCTTCGACCTCGGGGCGGACCCCGGCGAACGCCAGGGCGTCCCCGATCCCTCACAAGAGCACCTGCTACCGGCCCTCCCGACGTCTACGGGCGACGTCATCGACCCGGAGCTCGAAGAACAGCTTCGCCGCATCGGCTACAGAGACTGAGCGGCGGTCTCTTTTTTGGCTTGTAGAGCCACTTCCGGCGCGTTGCCCTCCCCTGCGCTAGGTAGGGCCCATGTTGGGCCTTTGGCTGATCGCGTGCATCGAGTCGGGACTCCGGTCCATTGCCGCCGAGGACTGCTCCAACGGCATCGACGACAACGGCAACGGCGCCGCCGACTGTGACGACCCCGTCTGCACCCTCGTCTGCGCCGAACACTGCTTCGACGGAAAGGACAACGACGGCAACGGTGCCGCCGACTGTGCCGACGCCGCCTGCGCCGACGCCTGCTCCGAGGTCTGCGACAACGGGGCCGACGACGACGGCAACGGTCTTGTCGACTGCTACGACCCCGCGTGTCTCGACAGCTGTCCCGAAGACTGCGGCAACGACGAGGACGACGACGGCGACGACCTCCTCGACTGCTTCGACGCCGACTGCGCCGGCAGCTGCGTCGAACTCTGCGACAACGGCCTGGATGACGACGCCGACGGCCTCGTCGACTGCTCGGACCCCGACTGCGCGGCGGAGTGCCCCGAGGATTGCGCCAACGGCAAAGACGACGACGACGACGGCGACGTGGATTGCGACGATGCGAACTGCCTCGGCTCGTGTCCGGAGATCTGCGACGACAGCCTGGACAACGACGGCGACGGCGCCATCGACTGCGCGGACGCCGATTGCGACGGCGGCTGCCCCGAGAGCTGTGGCGACGGCCGCGACAACGACGGCGACGGCAACGTCGACTGCACCGACTCCGATTGTGACGGCGGTTGCCCCGAGACCTGCTTCGATGGCCGCGACAACGACGGCGACAGCGCGATCGACTGCCTCGACAGCGACTGCGCCACAACCTGCGACGCAGACAGCGACGGCTACATTTCCACCGCTTTCGGTGGGCAGGATTGCAACGACGCCAGCGCGTCGGTCCACCCTGGCGCCGCCGAGATCTGCGAAGACGGAATCGATCAAGACTGCGGGGGCGGCGACCCGACCTGTGCACCCACGCTTGTCGGCTCCTTCATGGTTTCCGATGGGGCCAACTGGGAAACGGATCCGCCGACCTACACGTGTCTCGAAGCGTGCGCCGAGGTCTTTGGTGGCGTCGCCGCCAACTACGCCTGCAGCGTCAACGGAGCGGCCATCACGAACACGGCCTACATGTCGGGGTGGGGAGACCCCACCTTCTGTACGACGCCCGCCGAAGAGGACAGCAAGAAGAACACCCACTACGACTGCGGGTCCGTCGGCTGCTCTTATAGCGCCTTTGTACGGGACAACTGCCCCACCCAGGTCAACCATTGCTGGGAGCTCTGAGCGCCGTCGCCGCCGCCGCGACCTTGGACGAGATTCGCGACGACCGAGGCCCCGAAGCGGCCGCCACGGAATTGGCGCGCATCGTTTCCGACACCCCGCCGAAGAAGCTGGACAAGGCGTTGGCCCCCTTCGCCCTCGACGCCTTTGAGCTCGACGTGGCCGCGGTCCTCGGCGCCGAGTTGATCTGGCACGAGGTGTCCCCCGTCACCCACTGCCGGTGGCAAAACGGGCTGACGTGTACGCTCGCGTTGCCAGGCGACGCGAGCCTCGACCCGTCGGCCTACGAACTGCGGTGCGCGAGCCCCTACGGCGCCACCGCGCCGATGACGGTCGAGGCCGAAGCGACGCCCGACGGGCCGCGGTGGACGCTGACCCGCGTCGAGCGGTGTCTGATGTTCGGGGAGTCCGTCCAGATCGCGCCGAAGGCCTCCGACGCCCTCGAGGGCGTCGGCGCAGGCACAGAGTACATTCCCCCCGAACTGACGGGTCTGACGTGGGACCAGGTGCGCGAGGAGCTCACCGAGGCCCTCCCCACCTTTCAGGCTTGCACGCGACGTCGCGAGCTCGTCATCACCGGACGGATCGAAGTGGCCTTCCACATCGGCCCCGACGGTCGTTTCGACCGCCTGGAGCCCGTGACCGACACTCTTGGCGACCCTGCGGTGACCGCGTGCATCCTCGAACGCTTCAGCCGTGTCCGCCTTCCGCCACCGATGGATGGCTTCACCGAAGGGCGCTGGCCGCTACAGTTCCAGTGACTCAACCGACCTGGTGACCAAGGTGCGGCGGCAGGTCATCGAGGACCGAGCCGTCGATGTCGAAGTTCTGGGCGCTGCCGTCGTACATCGACAACGACAAGCCTGGGACCTCGGCCAACGTGCTCCCGTCCGGCAGCAGGATGCGAACTGCGGCGGTCGCCGGCGGAGACGCGAGCCAAATGTGGTAGGCGCCGTCGCGCAGCGGGGCGCGGGCCAATTCGCGCCCGTCCGTGCCAAGAATCGCCACCGTCAGATTTCTCAGCGCACGACGAGATTGGGCTTCGCGAACCAGCCCGTGCAGGATGGGCCGCAGCGCGAGAAAGGACTCCGGGTCGCTCACCGTGAAATCCCAGCACGACAACCCGACGTCGAAGCGCTCCAACCGGACCGCCTCGTCGCGGGGAAAAGCCTCTGTCGACGACACCACTCGATCGCTGCCCGGAACGTGGATCCGGATGTAAACATCCGGCGCCGATTCGAGACCATAATCCGAGAAGTCCTGGTCCGAATACCGGATTTGGAAACCTCCCTCCTCGTTCGTCACGCACTCGCCGAGGAAATCGTCCCGGGTGACGTCCTTGTCCCAGGCGCGAACAATCAGGCCCTGAATCCCGCGCTTGGTCTCCCGAAGGCGTACAGTTCCGACGATGACCCAGGCCTTCATGCGGATTCACCCGTCGCTGGAGCGTCGGTGGCCACCGGAACCTCGGCCTCGGCGGCCGACGCCTCTGCTGTCGCCTTCTTGCCCCGGCGCTTGACCTTCGGTGCGGCCGACTCGATGGCCGGCAGCGAAGGCGCCGAGTCGTCGTCGGCGCCCGCATCCAACAGCCCCGACGCCGCGGCCAACAGCACCGCTTTGATCCGGTCGACCTGAGCCTGGTAGAACTTGAACTCTGGCGACCCTTGGGCCGAGCGATCGCGGGCCTGCAGGTATTCGCCGTGCGCGGGAACCCACATCTCGCGGGATTCGAGCACGTGGCCCAAAGCGGCAAAGGCGCGATGGTTCGTCGCGTCCTTGCGGCACAGTTCGTTGAGCGCACGCTCGGCGCCGTCGGCGTCGCCTTGGGCGAAATCGAGCAGCGCCATTTCCACGGAAAGCCGGCCGGCACGGTCGTGCCGCGCGTCCGTCGCCTTGCGTGCGAGGTCGAGCAGCCACTTGCGGCGTTCCACGTCCCCGCCCTCTTCCCGCAACAGCGTCGCGAGAAGCAACGTCGCCTCGGGCGCGCGGTCGTCGCGCAGCACGCCCTCGAGCAGTTCGCGCGCTTCCTGGCGGAGCGCGCGGGGGTCGCCGTCTTCCACCCGGGCGCGCGCCATGAGCAGGTCGGCGAGCCGGGTCGTCTGAGTTGCGTCGCCAGGCGCAAGGCGCACGGCCTCCCGCAGGTAGGTCTCCGCCTGGGCCCCGTCGCCTTCCTCGCGGAAGAGCTGCCCAAGCAGCCCGTAGGCGTCGGGCAGCATCGGCTCGAGCTCCATCGCCCGCGCGAGCGCGGCGAGCGCCTCGTTGCGGCGCCCTTCGCGCATCAACAACGCGCCGAGGCGCGTCGAGAGGCGGGCGACTTCGGGCATGGCCGCAACGCCCGCTTCCAGCCAGGCGATGGCGCGGCGGCGGTCCTTGCGGCCCATCCACAAGCCGACGCCCTGGTGCACGAGCTCAGGCGTCGGGGCCGACGCCAGTGCGGCGTGGCACGCGGCGTCCAAGTCGTCGGCCTTGGCACGCTTGAGGTCCATCAGCGCGAGGCGCAGAATCCAGGCGTCCGAGTTCGAGGGGTTGGCGCGAAGAACTTCTTCGACGCGCGGCTCCGCCAGGTCGGGGCGCTGCCCGCGCAGGGCGGCCATCGCGTTCTCGAGCAGCTGATCGGCGTCAGGCAGGTCGAGGGGTACGATCGGGCGCTCCGATCGGCTCGCAAGCGCGCAACGATTCGCCTCTTGGGCGAGCGCCAGGCGGGCCGAGCCCGTCGCCTTCGCGGCGAGGTCCGCGAGCACCTGAGCAAGCTGGCCGTAGTTCTCGAAATCCGCGACTTCGCGCCACGGTAGCTGCTTGCGGACAAGCGGGTGGACCCGGTACCGCCGATCGGCCTCGGTGCCGACCATGTCGAGAAGGCCGGCCGTCATCAGGTCGAGGCGAGGCTGACGTTTGATCTGCAGCGCCGTGAGCAGGTCGCCGTGAATCGAAATCCGCAGGTGAGCAAATCCGGCGAGCAGGCCCCGGAGCGCGGGATCGAGCCGCTCGACGGCCTTGCCGAGCCGCTTCTCCAGCACCGTCGTGTTGCCGTCGACCTTGACGAATTTGGGATCGTCGAGGAGCGCGAGGCCGTCGGGCCGGTCGCGCACCGCGATCGCCAACATCCGGGCGGCCATCGGGTGGCCGGCGATCGACTCGCTGATCGGCCCGAATTTCTCACGGGCAAATTCCGGCGCCTTGTAGGCCGAGAAGACCTCGTGCAGGAAGCGACCTTTGAGGCCGGCCAAGTCGATGCGGCGCAGCGCAGCGTCGGCCCCTTCGCGGAAGAAGCGCGGCTGAACCGTCGACAGGAAGATGATCCGCACCGCCGTTGACGCGGTCAAGAGGCGCTCGACGAGGATTTCGAGGCGGCTCCGGCGGAAGAAATCGGCTTCACGGCCGAGCGCATGCTGAAGATCGTGGACGACGAAGGCCGTGTTGGCGAGGCCGTCGACCGAAAGGGCGGCCACGGCGGCGTCGGCCACCTGGGTGGCCGTGTGGGGCCCCGCGAGCAGCTCCGCCATCGCCGTGTGGCCCGCCTCGCGGCCCATCTCGGCGATCCGGGCGGCAAGCGCATCGGCGCCCGCCCCCCAACCGATGCTGAAGTCCGGCAGACGGCGAAGTCCGCTGGCCGCGAGCGCGTGCTCGACGAGCCACGTCTTGCCGATGCCGGCGAGACCCGCGACGACGACAGGGCCTGGCACGGCAAGAACTTCGGCCAACGCGGCCATCTCGTCGTCACGGCCGACGAAGGCGAAGCGGGGGGCGCCACCGTCGGAACGGGGGGCGGCCGGACGGGCGCGCTCCTCACCCGCTTCGGGCGCCGGCGGGATGGGCAGGCCCTCGATGAAATCGCGGCCGCGCGCCTTGAGATGCTCGACCGGGATGGCCCCAAAGGTGCGCTTGAACGCGAACAGGTCGATCTGGCGCGCGACGATCACGAGCGTCGGGCGCTTGTTCGCCTTGCCAAGCCACTTCGCGAGGTCAGAGACCGCACGTGCGTCGGCGCCGTCGGGCTCGACGAGCACGACCACGCCGTCAGGGCGGTCCGTCGCCCGCGCAAGCGCCGACTCCGTCGCCGCCACCAGGGGGGCCGTCACGGGCCCGGCCAGCGCGATCGGCGCCAACGCGGCCCTCTGGGTAAGCGCCAGGACGATGGTCGGATCGCGCAACAGCGCTCCGGACACCGCCACCACACACTGCCCCGCTTCGATCGCTTGTTCGACCCGTCCCATGAACCACCTGCCGCCGATTCGCGGTCCGGTCCCGGGGCGCTCAGCGGCGGGCCGCGCTAACGTGAGGCCTCCTTCCGCACAAGCCGAGCCGTGCCCACCCTCGCTGACCGCGTCGACACCCTTCCCACGGCGCCGGGCGTCTACCAATTCGTGGGGCCCGCCGGCGAGGTGTTGTACGTCGGCAAAGCGGTCGACCTGCGCGCCCGGGTCCGGCAGTACCTCGGCGGCCACGACAGCCGCGCGATGGTGCCCTTTCTGGTCCACGCCGCGATCGACGTGAGCGTCATCGTCACGCGGACAGAAAAGGAGGCGCTGCTCCTCGAAAACACGCTGATCAAGCAGCACCGACCCCGGTACAACGTCCGACTGCGCGACGACAGCAACTTCCTCCATCTCCGTCTGCACCCGCGCGAGGCCTGGCCGATGTTTGGCCTCAGACGCCGCCTCGCGTCGGATGGCGCGCGCTGGTTCGGCCCCTACCCGTCCGCGAGTCTTGCCCGAGAGACGCTGGCCTTCGCCCAGCGGTTGTTCCCATTGCGAACCTGCTCGGACGCCGTCCTCCGTAGCCGGACACGCCCCTGCCTACTGCATCAAATGGGCCGCTGCGTCGCACCCTGCGTCGGAAAAGTCGACCGAGAGACGTATCGCGACATCGTGCTGGCCGCGATTCGCTTCCTTGGGGGCCAACGGGCCGAGGCCGTGGACGGGCTACGGTCGCAAATGACGCGCGCCGCGGCCGAGGAGCGCTACGAAGACGCGGCCCGCGCACGAGACCTCATCCGGGCCATCGAGACCACCGTCGAACGGCAATCTGTCGTCGACCCTCGGCTCGGCGACCGCGACGCGTGGGCGATCGTCGATTTGGGTTCACACACCGCATTCGCCGTGCTTCCCGTCCGGGCCGGGGCGATGGGCGAGCCGTTGACCTGGACGGCGACGACGCTGCCGGGGACCGACGCCGAACGCCTCTCCTCCGCCGTCAATTCGACCTATGCCGACGGACACGTGCCGGCCGAGATCCTGCTGCCCTCACTCCCGGCCGACGCCGAGGCGCTCTCCGAAATTCTCTCCGAGCGAGCAGGGTACCGCGTGACGATTTCGGCGCCTCAACGCGGCGACAAAGCGCGGCTGATCGATCTCGCGCGCGAAAATGCGATCGTCCGCCAAGGGGGGCCCGACGCGGGCGCCGCGCTGGCCGAATTGCTCGATCTGGACGAACCCGTGCGGCACATCGAAGGCTACGATGTCAGCCATCTCGCGGGACGCCAACCCGTGGCGAGCCGGGTCACGTTCATCGACGGCCGCCAGGACCGGCAACGCACGCGGCGCATTCGCCTTCGCGACGCGCCTGGGGGCGACGACATCGCTGGGCTCCGAGAGGCCGTGTCACGGCGCCTGGCGCACCAAGACGACCCGCTGCCCGACCTGTTTCTCATCGACGGCGGCCCGGCCCAAGTCGCCGCCATCGCGGCCCTGACCAACGTCGCCGTCGTCGGACTGATGAAACCCCACGAAGCGGGTTCGGCCCGCCGACATGCGGGCGCCCAAGACCGCATCGTGCCCGAGCGCGGCGAGCCCATCGTCCTTCCACCCCGTCATCCCGGGCTCAAACTGCTGCAAGCTGTACGAAACGCGGCGCACGAAACGGCGATCCGCTACCAACGCAAGGTGCGTATCCAGCGGGACTTGACGAGCGCGCTGCAGGACATTCCGGGAATCGGTCCAAGTCGCCGCGACGCGCTGCTCCGGCATTTTGGCTCGGCGGGCGCCGTGCTTGCGGCCGACGTCGAGGCGCTGGGCCGGGTTCCAGGGATTTCGCGAGCCCTGGCTCGGCGGATCTGCGACGCCGTGGACGGCGGGTGAAGGAACGCCAATCCTTCGGATAGCGCCGAGCATCCCACATTTCCGGTGCGGTCCACCTCGCCGAACATTCACAAGCGCGGCTCCACGGCAAGGGCGACCCACTTGGCCAATGCCCCGACGCGGATCGACACGTTGCCCGGCCGAGACACGGCGAGCACCCCAACCACGTCGTTGTCGCGGTCGACCCAGCCACGAAAACCACCCCGCCCCTCGGTGCCCGAGATCCTGGCCGAACCCGCTTCGTCGACGGCAATTCGCCACAGCCCGAGCCCATACGGCGGGTGGGATTTATGCCACTTCAATCGGCCGCTGACCCTTTTTCGGCCGGCGACGTCGAGCTGATCGGCCTCCAGCGCACGAACGCTCGAGCGCTCGAGGATTCGCGTTCCACGGTACATTCCCTCGTCGAGCAGCATCTGCAAGAACCGGGCATAGTCGGTCGGGGTTGTCATGAGCTGGCCGTCCATCTCCGTCAGGCCCGCCCCGGCCATGCGGTGGGTCGTCGCCACCATTTCCAACGGGCCGAGGATCCGCTCATCGACCAACTCGGACCACATCTGTCCAGATGCGACCTCGGCATGACGTGCGGCCAACTGGTATCCCAAACTGCTGTAGCTGAACGCCGCCCCGGGATCGTAAATCTGAAAGGTCGCAACACCGGCGGCCTCCGTGCAAGCTGCGAGCGATTCGACCCCTTGGCAAGCGCCGCGGGCGGGCTTGTCAGGGAGGCCCGCGGTGTGGGAAAGCAACTGTCGCATCGTGAAACGCGCATGGCCCCACCCGGGGAGCGAGATGCCCTCGTCGAGTTCGACCAGACCATCCTCCACGAGCGACATGACGACCGCAGCGGTCACCGCCTTGCGTCCGGACCCCGCGTTCACCAGCCCGTCCGGACCGTAACGACGGCTCCGCAGGGGGCGGCCGTGTTGCCACACCTCGAGGGCGACCGCGGTAGTTCCCAGCCTCGTCGAAATGGACCGCAATTCGCGGTCAATCCGTTCGAACGGGCTGAGGGTCGAGTGCCCCTCGAGCGCCACCGCAGCGACGACCACCATCAGCGCGAACAGGCTGCGTCGAAGTCTCATGCGGGCACCCGCCCGTTACCGCCGACGGGCCGCGACGGGTATCCCAACGGCGCGGAACCCTCCATTGCGCTACCCACGGCTGAATGGGACGCCGGGGCGCGCCCACGCTCAGGGGCTGCTCGACCAGGGCCCGTCTTCCGAGGCGTTCCCCGCGGCATCCTCCGCCAAAACGGTAAACACATAGGTCGACGTCGAGGCAATCGTGAAGCTCAATTCGTGCGACGTCACGAGCGCGCCGTCGCCAAACGTCCCGTAGCCATCGAATTCGATCCAGGAACCCGTGGGCTCGTTCGTCGTCCACCACACGATCAGCGTCGATCCCGAACGCCAGCCGTCAACCCCCGAAATCACGGGCGCCGAGGTGTCCCCCGCCGGAGCGTCATCCGCCGGCGGGGGCGCGGTCGGAAGCGCCTCCAACGCGGCGACGGGGTCGACCCTGCCCCAACCCGTCGATTTGTCCCAGCCCGTGCCCAACAGGTTGCGCGCATTTCCGGTCAACAAGCCGGGCACCGACGCGCGGTCCGCACCCGCACCGATCAGCAACGCCGCGGCCGCCGCGACGTGCGGGGACGCCATCGAAGTACCCTCAAAGAAAAGGTAGGCGGTGCCGCGCCCGTCGAGCGTCTCCTGGAGCACGCCGTCGGCGTAGCCGTCGCCATTGGAATCCCGATTCAGGTCACCACCTGGCGCCACCAGATCCAGCGCACTGCCCGTGTTCGAGTACGGCGCGAGCGTGTCGCCGACGCGCGTCGCGCCAACCGCCAACACGCCCGGGTACGCCGCCGGGTAATCGACGGTTTTCGCCCCTGAATTGCCGGACGCGGCGACGACGACAACCCCGAGGCCGACTGCGTGGGCCACGGCCGCCGATTCCACAGACGTCGACGAGGCGCTGCCGATCGAGAGGTTCAACACATCGGCACCTCCGTCGGCGGCAAAGGTGATGCCCTCGGCCACATCCCAAGCAGAACCCGACCCCGACGCGTCCATCACGCGCACCGCCATGATGTCCGCATTCGGCGCCACGCCGGCCACGCCCCGGCCGTTGTCGGTCGCTTGCGCGATGGTCCCCGCGACGTGCGTCCCATGCCCGTTTTCGTCGCTCGGGTCGCCGTCGCCATCGACGAAGTCCCAGCCCGCCACGCGGTGCGCCGGCGCGTCCTCTCCAATCAAACTCACGCCGCTGTCGATGACGGCGACCGTCGCGCCTTCGCCCCGGCCACCGAGCGCCCAGGCCGCTTCGACGTCCAGGACGTCGAAATTCCACTGCAGCGAACGGTAGGGGTCGGCGGAAAGCGCGCGCACCCGGTTCGGTTCGACGCGAGGGCCTCCACGAGCGCTGCCGCCCAACTGAAATTGCAGGGCTGAGGCTTCGCCGTCGCCTTGGTACAAGCCCATCCCAAGAACCTTGTTCCACGCGACGCGCACGAGGCCCAACTGCTCCATCTCCTCGTCCGTCAGCTTCGCTTCGATGATGAACTCGCCGTCGATCGCGTCGGGGCCGGGGTCGAGCAGGGGCAGGGCGGGGTCGAGTTCGGTAAGACCAGAGGTGGAACAGGCGACGAGGGCGACGATCATGGCATCTCCTGGAGACACGCCGGGCTCAGCAACCGCCATGCCGAAGCAACGACGAATAGAAGCCGCCTCCAACCTGCGTCAAGACGATGTATGCGACAATCCTGCCGCGCTACTTCGACCCTGGGTCGACGGCCGGATGGCGCTGGGCCTCTTCTGCCAGCGTGACTGCCGCGGCGCGGGCGACCTCTCGCTGCGGGCTCCCCTCGGGAAAGGCCTCCTCGGCGCGGCGCATGGCCACCGCCGCTCGACCGTATTGCCCCCACTCCGCATAGGTTTCGGCCAGCGCGCCCCACGACGGGCCCGTAGCGTCCCCGATGTCGGGCACCTCCATCGCACGCGCCAACATCGCGAGGTTCCGAGTAATGTTGTCGGCATGCAGGTGGAGGGGCGCCCGGAACTCGATCCACAAGTTGTCGTCCGTATTGTGCGGGACGCCTGCGGTGAGCCGGTCCAGCCCGTCGCCGTCGAACAACCGGAGCCCAACCAGTTCCACGGCATCGTCCACCCCTGCACGTCGGAGCTCCGCCGCGGTCCGTTCAGACCCAAAGAGCCTTTCAGACGCCCCGAAGGACGCCCGCAACGGGCGGTCGGACCCCAGCAGGACGAGGTCCGCCAAATCGGCGCTGACATAGACCGCACTATAGGGGAAGACGGCGTCAAACGTCGCCAACATCACCCGCAGGTCCTCCATGGACAGGCCGTAGACCTGCATCCACTGGGCCCATACGCCGCCCGGCTTCAGCTTCGTGCGCCCCATCCGGAGAAAATCCTCCGTGAACAGATTGGAGACGCCGCTGATCCACGGGTTGCTCGGCTCGCTGACGACGACATCCCAGCGGCCGACCGGCGCCGTCAACACGTGGTGCCGGCCGTCGTCGGCGATCATCGTGACGCGCGGGTCGTCCAACACGTGGTGATTCGCTTCGTCGAAAAATCGGGCGGCCTGGATCACAGCGGGTTCGATTTCGACGATTTCCAAGTCTCGGACGCCCTCGACCCGTGAGACAGCCCCGGCCGTGATGCCCGAAGCGAGACCGATGACGAGTGCATCGTGGCCCTCGGAATACTGAAAGGGCAGCAATCCGACGAGAATCTGCGTGGCCAGGTCCCCGTGCGTGCTGGCGTCGATCTTGCCATGGTTGGCGAGCCAGATATTTCCGGTCCGGGGATTCCGGCCGACGGTCACCACCGACGTCGGCCCCTCGTCGTAGAACAACAAGTCGTAGTCGCCGACCGCCGAATCGCGGATGCCTTCTCGGCTGTGGTCTGCGAACCGCATGACGTAATGGTAGGTGCCGGCCGTCATCGTGCGGGCGTCCCAGGCCGGTGCGAGCAAAAGCACGGCGACCGTGCCCGCAAGCGCCCCTCCCGCCGCCCGGCGCTCGCGTCGCGCCGCGAGTACGAGCGCGCCCGCTACGCCTCCCAAACAGGCCGCTGCCAACAGGGTGCCGCGGACGTGGAGGTGGGGCAGCGCCAGAAAGCCCCCTGCGAAAGCTCCGACGGCCCCACCGGCCGATGCCGCCGCCGACACCGCGCCGGCCGCCGCCGCGAGCCCGCCAGGCTCGCCGCGTGACACCGCACGTACGGCCCATGGAAAGGCCATCCCACTGAGCATCGCCGGAGGCAGGAGGACGAGCCCAGAGATCGCCAAGGAGAGCGCCCACAACAGCCCGGGGTCGCGCCAAGCGCCAAGCGCGTCGAAGCCGTAGACGAACCAGAACGGCAGCTCGCGCGCCACCATCAACATCCCGACAGACACCGCGCCGACGCCAAGCTGGGCCGCCGCCCACGCCCGTGCAGCGGTGCGCTCGTCGAAAGCGTCGCCGGTCCGCGCTCCAACGGCGCCCCCCACGGCGAGGCCGATCAACCACGTCGCAAGCACGATGGTGAACGCGTAGACGGACGGCCCCAAGACGAGCGACAACGCCCGCGTCCACGCCACTTCGTGGACGAGGCCCGCCGCGCCGCCCAACGCAGCCGCCAGCCCCCAGACCCCCAGCCGAATGCGCGCGGGCGCGGCCACCGGAAGGCTCCCGCGCCCGAGGCGCACCGCAACGAACGCAAGCACGAGGTGGGTGGCGACCATGAGGAAGGTCGTCTGCTGCACACCGAGGGCCGGCAGCAGGAAAAAGCCGGTGAGCACGGCGCCAAGCACGGCGCCAACGCCGTTGGCGGCAACGAGCCGACCGACACCCCAGGCCGCCCCATGGCCCTCGGGCGAGGTGGCCGCGACCAACAAGGGCAACGTCGCGCCCATCGCCATCGTGGGCGGGACCACGACCGCACCCGCCGCCAGGGCTGTGGCCCACGCCCGCATCCCGACGAGCGGCCCTCCCGCCCCGACGGGGCCGGCGACCTCGGCGATGAGCCAGGGCACGGCGAGTGCCCACAACGCGACGCCACCTTCCAACACCCCGTACCAGGCCCCCGGCCGTCGCGTCGCGGACGCGAGCCGCCCACCCGCCCAGCCGCCCAGCCCCAGGCCCGCCATGAATGCCGCCAGGACCGTGCTGATCGCGAAGGTCGACGTCCCGAAGACGAGATGCAACTCGCGCGCCCAGACGACCTGCCAGCCCAAGCCGGTTGCGCCCGACACCACGAACAGCCCGACCCACAGGGGCTCAATCGCCTGGCTGCGCTCCGACATGGGTGCCGCTAAGCCAGATGGCGCTTGACGGCCGGTACCCCGGCGTTACACTCTCCCCGGAGGGCGGGTGCCGGCCATTGGTCGCTCCCCCTCGCCGACCTGTCGCGGACGCCCGCGACCCCCCGGCCGCGTGTTTCGGCACGCCGGTCTCCTGCCACTGGCCCGCCCCTCGGAGGACCGCCATGGTCCACGGCACCCGATGAATCCTGCCAATCCACTGATCGTACAGGGAGACGGCAAGGTCCTTCTGGAAACGAGACATCGCGAATTCGACCGCGCCCGCGACTTCCTCTCCCGCTTTGCGGAACTGGAAGCCTCGCCCGACCTGCTGCACACCTACCGCATCACGCCGCTCAGCCTGTGGAATGCCGCCTCGGCGGGCATGGCCAAAGACGACATCATCGGCACGCTGCGTCGGCTCTCAAAATTCGACATCCCCACAGACGTCCTCAAGCGCATCGAGGACACGATTGGGCGCTTTGGCCTCGTCCAGCTGCATCCGCATCCCGAGGACCGCCAGTCCCTGCGCCTCGTCTTTCGTACCCAATTCGTCGAGAAACTCGTCCGACAGACCACGGTGGGCCGCGAGCTGATTCACGACGACGGTCGGCGCGGGGCGCGCATTGCCGCCGGCATGCGCGGCCTCTTCAAGCAACGCATGCTGTTGGAGAGCTGGCCCGTCGAAGACATCGCCGGCTTCGCCCAAGGCGACCCGCTGGACTTCGAACTGCGGACGACGCTCGCACACAACGGCGCCCCCTTCGGCGTCCGCGACTACCAGCGCGAAGCCGTCGATCGCTGGTATATGGCCGGTCGTCCGGCCGGTGGGCACGGCGTCGTCGTGTTGCCGTGTGGGGCCGGGAAGACCGTGGTTTCGCTGCTCGCGATGGCCACAGTTCGGCAACACACGCTCGTATTGTGCAACAATCAGACGGCCGTGGAACAGTGGGTCCGCGAAGTGCTCGACAAGACCACACTTCGGCGCGACCAAGTCGGCATCTATACTGGCACGGAGAAGCAGATTCGCCCGGTCACCGTGGCCACTTACCAGGTGCTCACGTGGCGCCGCTCGAAGGACGTCGACTACGAGCACCTCCACCTCTTCCGCGATCACAATTGGGGCCTTCTCGTCTACGATGAAGTCCACCTGCTTCCCGCGCCCGTCTTCGGCGCGACCGCGGAATTGCAGGGTTGCCGCCGCCTTGGCGTCACCGCCACCCTGGTCCGCGAAGACGGCCGCGAAGGCGACGTCTTCAGTCTTGTTGGACCCAAGCGCTACGACCTGCCGTGGCAAGTCCTCGAAAAGCGAGGCTTCGTGGCCGAGGCCCGCTGCTACGAGGTGCGCGTACCCCTGACGCAGGCGATGCGCCGCACTTACGAACTGGCCGAAGAGGGCGAGAAATTCCGTTTGGCGAGCGAAAACCCCGTCAAGGTCGATGTGGTTCGCGCGATGGCGGACCGCCACAAGAACGACCAGGTCCTCATCATTGGCACCTATCTGGACCAGCTGCAGCAGCTCGCCGCCGAGTTGGGTGCGCCGCTGATCACCGGCCAGACGCCCCAAGCCGAACGCGAACGCCTTTTCGGCGGATTTCGCAACGGATCCATCAAGCGACTTGTCGTCAGCAAGGTGGCCAATTTTGCCATCGACCTGCCCGATGCGAACGTCGCCATCCAGGTGTCCGGGTCCTTCGGGTCGCGGCAGGAAGAGGCTCAACGCCTTGGCCGGATCCTGCGTCCAAAAGAGCGCCAGGCCCTATTTTATACTGTGGTCACCGCAGATTCGAAGGAGCAGGAGTTCGCGATGAAACGCCAACTCTTCCTCACCGAACAGGGGTACCGCTACACGATCGAGGAACACGCGGCCTGAGGGCTGCGCCGGAGCGCCGATGAGCGACGAGTTGGATCCGCGGGGACCCCAAGGCGATGCCGGACGTCGGCGTCGGCGTCGTCGGCGTCGTCATCGCGGCCCCGGAGACGGACCGGAAACCCCGGACCGTTCCAGCGAGTGGGGAGACGACCTCTTCGTCGCGGGCGATGAACCGCTTGCACCTCCGCCGCGCCGCCCCCGCGGGCCCCCGGCCGACCTCGATCAGGGCGGCGTCGCCGTCCCCGCCTCGGGCCGGAATCCGCACAAAAAGCGCAGCACGCGCAGCCGCCGAACCTTGCCCGGCAGCACCGCAGGACGCCGTCGTCGCCTGAGTCCGGTCGAGTCCGACGCCGCCGCGACGTACTTCCAACGCATGCCGTCGACCCTCGTCGAGGACCTGGTCCGCGGCTTGGGTGGGCAGGTCCGCCGCGGAGAGGGCGATCGCGCAATCGGCCTCGCGCTCAAGGCGCTCGGCCATGGGGATCGCCTCTACAATCTCGTTCGCAATCTGTCGGAACGCGAGCGCAAGGGCCTGGCGGCCCTCCTGCAGTGCGGCGGCCTCGCCCAAGCCGAGGAGTTCGTCCGCGAACTCGTCGCAAGCTTCGGCGGCCTCGACCGGGATTGGCGCCGCGTCGTCGGCGCGCTTGCCGACCGCGGCATCGTCCTGGCGACGGGTGAACAGGACGGGGCCTTCTTCCTCGTCGTCCCCGACCCCATCGTCGACGGCCTGCTCGCTGCGCTACACGAAGAGCTCGTGTTGCCCCATTTCGTGCACGCCGACGTGCGCGTCATCGAGGCCAGGGAATTCGTCCCGCCGCTGGATTTCTCCATCACGTCGCTGGCTACCTATATGGACCAGCGCGCTCCACGCGTCACCCAGCGTCACGACATCTACCGTCATGACCAAGAGGAAATGGACCGCTTCTTCGCCCAGATCTGGGAAGGGGACAGCGATCTGTTCAGCTTCCACCTCGACTTCCTGCGCCTTCACGGCATGGTTCAGTTGCGCGGGGAGTACCTGACCCTCGAGCGAGACGTCCTCGAAGAGTGGCTCCAACTCGAAGCCGAGGACCAACGCGACCTCGTCTTCCGGGCCCTGGAAAAGCGCTTCGATCTCGCCGAATGGGTCCTGTGGGCCATCCACGAGGCGACCCGCGGAGCCCCGGCGGGCGCCGCCTGGGTCGCTGAACGCCCCCTCGTCGCGCACTACCGTCGCTGGAAGCGCGGCGAGGACTGGCGCGATCGGTACCGCCGCGGCGTCACGACCGCGTCGCGGACCAGCGAACGGGATTCCTGGAGCTTCACCGCCCTCCTGCGGTGCGGCCTCCTCGAATTGGGCCAGTGGGGCCAGGAGAAATTCTACCGGTTGTCGTCGCGCGCGCGCCAACTGCTCGAACCGGACGCCGACGACGGCTTCCGCCAATTCTACCTCACGCCGTCCTTCGAGATCATGGCGCCGGCCGGCCTCGCCCCCATCCTGCTCTTCCGCATCGGAGAGCTGGCCGACCTCGTCGGGTGCGACCGGGCGAACACCTACAAGATCACCGAACACAGCGTCGAGCGCGCGCTGGAACGTGGCTGGCGTCGCGACGACGTCCTGCAGTTCCTTCGGGACAACAGCCAAATCGGCCTGCCGGACAACGTGGAAGCGACGCTCAAGGCCTGGATCGGTCACCGCGGCGACGTCGAATTCCACGACCTCGTGTTGATGACCGTCCACCGCACCCAGGTGCGGCGCGCGGAGTCGCACCGCCGGCTCAAACCATACCTGCTCCACCGCTTCGCGCCGGGCATGTACGCCGTGGACCGCGGCCGACTCGACGAATTGCGCGCCGCCCTCCGCGAAGCGGGTTTGTCGACGACGAAGGACGTTCGGTCCTACCCGGGGGCGCCCGAACAAGTCGAAGCGCGCCTCCAACTGCAACGCATGGTCACCGAGGCGCGAGCCGCGGCCAACGAAGGCGGCTCGGGCAGCGGTCTCGTTCCGCCGGCGCAACTGGCCGCCGTGCCCGGCACGCGGGGTGACGTCCCAAGCGCCGAGGTCGAGCCGATCCCCGCCGTCAACGCCACCGAGGCACGCGCGTTGCTCGAACGGGCCATGGCCCGCAGCCGCGATGTCGAGATGGTGTACCTGAGCCGATCGGGTCAGCGCGTCAACCTCGTCGTCCAGCCCGAGCGCATCGCCTTGAAGGCCGACGCGGCCGTGCTCGTCGCGATCGACCACGGCGACAAGGAGAACAAGAGCTTCTTGATCGACCGGATCGAGCGCCTCAAGATCGTGGATCCCGCATGAGCGGGCGCTTCGAGGACACGCTCGGCGCGCTGGAGGGCATCGTCCGACGCCTTGAGGGGGGCGACCTCCCGTTGGAGGACGCGATCCGCCTGTACGAGGAGGGCGTCGCGTTGGCCCGCGAGGGGCACGAGCAGCTCGAAGCGACCGAGCGTCGAATCGCGCTGCTTTCACGCGGGCCGGCCGGTATCGAGGAGCGCCCGCTGGACTTCCCCAACCCCGACGAGTGAACGGCCTCACCCGGATCGGCACCCCCTAGGTGGACGCCAGTCCAGGGGGTGCCCATGTTCGACTACGTCGGCCACGACCCAGACACCGAGGCCCGCCGCCGCCAGGCGACGTCGTTCGCCGTCACGACGGCCGGTCTCACGGCGATCACCGGCTTCCTCGTGGGCCTGATCGCTTGGGGCACTGCGACCGTCGTGACCGCGCCCGCACCCGAGGCCCTGCTCGTCGAGGTGATCCTCGACGACCCGGAACTCGGTCCCCCGCCCGCTGCGCCCGCCCCCCGGAGTGCGTCGGCTCCCTCACCTGCGACGGCAATCGTCGTCCCCGACAGCGACCCGGTCGACCCCGACCGCGTGTCCGACGATCCCGCGCCCCCGCCGCTTGGACCCCAAGGAACCGGCCCACCTGGCCCGCCGTCCACAGGCACGGGGACCAACGACGGCCTGCCCGGCGGCCTCGGAACCGGCCAAGGCCCGCCAAGCCGCACATTCCACCACAGCCAGCTCGAGGAGCGCCACCGCGTCCTTCCGGCCTACCCGATCGCGGCGGAAGCGATGAACTACGGGACGCAGCGCTGCGTCGTCGACGTCTGGATTGATGACACCGGCGTCCCCGTGCACGCCGAGGCGACGGGCTGCCCCGAGGTGTTCCAAAGCGCAGCTACCGAGGCCGTCTTGCAGTGGCGTTGGTTTCCGGCCCGCGACAGGCGGCAGCGCGTCCCGGCCCGCACGCGCATCGGAATGACCTTCGAGCCGGACTGAGGAGGGTGAACGCCACCGATTGGCGGGCCACACGGTTGCCAAGAGGTAGATACTCGCACCATCGCACTGAAAGGTTCGCCTCCGAACGCCGTTCGTACGCAGCGGCCACGGTTCACCGGACCTTTTCACCCAACACCATCCATGCCCCCTGTCACCCGCCGCCGCAGCGGCTAAGGGGGGGCGCCCTGGGGAGACCCCCATGTTCGACTACGTCGGTCGCGACCCGGACGAAGAAGCCAACAAGCGCCGAGCCACGTCCTTCGTCCTGACGACGGGTGGTCTCGTCGCGATCATCGGCTTCTCGCTTGGTTTGGCCGCTTTGACCGCCGCCACGGTCGTTCCCCAGCTCATCCAAGACGCCGAGATGGTCGAGGTCATCCAGGACGAGATGGACCTCGAGCCGCCTCCTCCGCCCCCTCCGCCCCCTCCCGCCGCATCGTCGAACGAGGAGGAGGAGACCGAGCCTGATGAGATGTCAGAGGACGTCCAGGACCTGCAGGACGAGGTCAAGGAGGAGATCAAGGACGACGCCGCTCCCAAGGGCATCCTAGGCGGAATGGAAGGCGGCGTGGAGGGCGGCGTGGTCGGTGGTGTCGTCGGCGGCGTTGTCGGCGGCGTTCTCGGCGGCCAGCTCGTCAAGACCTTCCACCACAGCCAGCTCGAAGAGAAAAAGCGCGTCCTTCCTGAGTACCCGCGCGAAGCCGAGGCGCTCAATCTTGGCACCCAACGCTGCGTGGTGAAGGTCTGGATCGACGAAACGGGCGCGCCCTACCATTCCGAAGTGGGCGGTTGTCCGGCCGTTTTCCACTCGACCGCGCAAGGGGCGGTCATGCAGTGGCGCTGGTACCCGCCCAAGGATGGCAAGCTCAAGGTCAAGGCCCAGACCCAAATCGGGATCACCTTCAATTTGAACTAGGGCCCCCAGGCCCGGAGTCGAGGAGTCGTTTCATGTTGTGGATGTTCCTGAGCGTGGCTGCCCAAGCCCAAGAGGCCGGCTCCGGCTTCACGATGGTCGAGATTTGGGAGCACAGCGGCGCGATCGCCCGCATCGTCATCCTCATCCTCGTCCTGATGTTCTTCGGAACACTCTTCACGGCCGTCGAACGCCAGATCGCCTTCAACCGCGCTCGGACCCAGTCGATTCGCATCGCCTCCGAGATCGGCAAGCCGATGTCAAGCGGCGATCTCAGCGCGGCCCTCAAGATCGCGTCGGACGAGCAGTTCAAGTCGTCCTACCTGGCGTCCTTGCTGCGCGCGGGCCTCGCCGAGCTCGTCAACGGCATCTCCGCCGACAACGTCCACAACGCGTCGGCCGCCGTCGCCAAGTCGCACACCGAAGAGCTCGCCAAGATGCGGCGCGGCATGAACATCCTCGCGACCACGGGCTCCACGGCCCCCTTCGTCGGGTTGTTCGGCACGACCTTCGGCGTCATCAACGCGTTCCAGGGCATGGCGACGGCCGGATCGGGCCTCGCCTCAATCTCGGCGGGCATCTCGGAAGCGCTCATCACGACCGGTGTCGGCATCGGCGTGGCGGTCATCGGCGTCTGGTTCTTCAACTACTTCACCTTCCGCGCGGAGAAGGTTGGCGACGAGCTGACCTCGGCCGAAGCCGACTTCCTCGCCTGGTCGACCAAGCTGCTCCAGACCCGGACGAAGTGAGATGGGTGCCAAGCTCGGCAACCGCGGCGGCCCGATGGCCGAAATCAACGTCACCCCGTTGATCGACGTCGTCCTGGTGCTGCTCGTCGTCTTCATGGTCATCACGCCCATGTTGTCGTCGGGCATGCCCGTGGACCTGCCGGTCGCCACGTCGACGAACCAGGTCAACGATGCCGGGCAGTTCGTCGTCATCAGCGTCGTCGAAAATGGCGACATCGCGATCGAGCAGGAATTCGTCACCCTGGACACGCTGATCGACGGCATCAACGTCCAGTACGCCAAGGCCGCAGCCAAAGGCGCGACGAAAGAGATCCTCATCAAGGGCGATGCCCAGCTCGAGTACGGCAAGGTGCGCGAAGTGATGGACAAGCTCGCAGAGTACCGGATCACGGCCGTGAAGCTCGCCGCCAACAAGGGGCAATGACGTGGGCGCCAAAGTTGGGGGTACCAAAGGGGCGGTTTCCGACCTCAACCTGACACCCCTCATCGACATCGTCCTCGTCGTGTTGATCATCATGATGGTCAACATCCCCATCCAGATCGAGGAGATGGGCATCAAGGTGCCAAGCAACGAGGTCCCCAACCCGCCTCCGCCGCCGAACCCCGACCAGCTCGTCGTCGCGGTCTACGAGGACGGGCGCCTCGCGCTCAACCGCCGCGTGATGAGCGAAGACCTCCTCGTCTACGAGCTCACCCGACGCCTTGGCCCGATGGCGAACAAGAACGTCTTCATCGACGGCGCCGCCAAGGTCCCCTACGGGACCGTCGTCCACTTGGTCGACATCGCCCGCGAGTCCGGGGCCGTTCTGGTCGGCCTGGCGAAGCTCAAGGAGTCGGGACCCCTAGACCCGACGTCCGTCGCCCCTGGCGCCATGCCAAAGGGCGTCGTGCTCGGAACGCCACGCGTCGTTGGCGACATCGAGCAGACGGCGGCGATGAATGCCATCACGCCGCTTAAAACCAGCTTCGAGGCTTGTTACGCCACGCGCCTTGGCGCCGTTCCAGAACTCTCCGGCCGCCTGCAGGTCAAAGCCGTCATCGGACCGCAGGGTGAACACATGGAGCCCCCGTCGCTTGCCGAAGGCGGTACGATCGACGACGCCGACCTGATCGCCTGCGTCACGCCCTACCTGCCGAACCTGCGTTTCGCGCCGCTCGGCGACGGCAAGACGGCCGTGGCCCTGTTCCCGATCTTGTTCTCGCCGGGATGATCTCAAGCTGGCTGGCTCCCCATGCCGCGCGCCTCGACGCCCGCATGGTGCGACGCTTCGGCGACGACATCTGGCCTGCAGGCTTCGGCCCTGCCCTCCGTTGGCCCATCGAGGCCGGCGGCAAACGCTTTCGTCCCGCCCTCGTCTGGGCCGCCGCCGAAGCGGTCGCCGGCCCCGGAGCCGCCCCCTCGGCCGACTTCGCGGCCGAGGCCGTCGAGCTCGTGCACACCTACTCGCTCGTGCATGACGACTTGCCGGCCATGGACGACGACGACGAGCGCCGTGGGCGCCCGACCGTCCACAAGGCCTTCGACGAAGCCACCGCGATCCTCGTCGGCGACGGCCTCCTCACCGAGGCCTTCGCGTGCCTGGCCGTAGCCGGCGTCCCCGCCGACCGAGTGGTCGCGATGATGGCTGTGCTCGTGCGCGAAGCGGGCGTCCACGGGATGGTCGGTGGCCAGATGGCCGACCTGCACCCCGGCGAGGACACCCTCGATCGGGTGCTCGCCATCCATGCGCGAAAAACGGGCGCCCTCATCCGCGCGTCCGTCGTCCTCGGTGGCCTCGCCGTCGGTGGCGACCAGGCCACGATCGACGCGCTGACTGCCTACGGCACCGACGTAGGCCTCGCATTCCAGTTGGCCGACGACTGGCTCGACGCCGATGACGCCGGGCCCAACGCCGGGCGACACCTCGGCCGGGACCCGCTCCGCGCCCTTGCTCTGCAGACCGCCGATCGCGCCGTGGCCCACGTCGCCCACCTGGCCCACCCCGACCGGCTGCGCGAACTTGCGCGCGCGGCCGTCGAACGCGTGAGTTGAGCCGAACCCGGTCCCCAACGCGTTAGGAAGGCACCATGTGGGTCGTCCTCGCCGCCTGCACCTGGGTCGACCGCGCCGCCTGGGAGGCCAAACTCGCCTCTGTCGACGACGACGGCGATGGCGCCTCGGCGTCCGTGGACTGCAACGACGCCGACGCCGACGCGGCCCCGGGCCTCGTGGAGACGCCCTACGACGGCATCGACAACGACTGTCTCGACGGCGACCTCGTCGACGTCGACGCCGACGGTTGGCCCGGCGTGGACTTTGACGCCTACGGCGCCGAACATCCCCATGCCGTGTGGCCGTCGAGCGTCCGAGAAGGGCCCGTCGACTGCGCCGACGACCCGGCTGTGTGGGCCGAGGCGGCGTCCATCCACCCCGAGGCGCCGGAAGATGCCGCCTACGACGGGATCGACGCCAACTGCCTTGGCGACGAAGACTTCGACCTCGACACCGACGGCTGGCTGCCCGATTCCGTGGTCCTCAACGGCGTCCCCGTCGATGTCCCCACCGCGCGCGCGGCCTACGCCGAAAGCTGGCAACTCAATCTGCCGGAGCTGCCCGGCGGCGACTGCCTCGACGTCGACCAGGCCGTCCACCCGGGCGCGCTCGACGACCCGCCCTACGACGGCGTGGACTCGGACTGCGACGGGACCAACGAGTTCGACGCCGACGGTGACGGAACGATGGCCGGCGACGGGTCCGAAACCGACCCCCTGCGCCAGGCCTTCGACAGCTGGGTGGCTCGCTTCCTCGGCGGCGTCGCCCCTGACGCGCCTTTTGGCGACTGCCTGGATGTCGACGACCCAGCGCGTCCCGCCGACCCGGCGTCCGTCTACCCGGGTGCGGTGGACGTCCCCTACGACGCCGTCGACGCCAACTGTGACGGCGCGAACGACTACGACGTCGACGGCGACGGCGTCATGCCCACAGAGCCCGCACTCGACGCCCCAAACGACTTCGCCACCTACGTCGAGCGCTGGGGGTACATCTACCCCGAGCACACACCGGTTCCGCAGCTCGGCGACTGCAACGATGACGACGCCACCGTCCATCCGGGCGCGCGCGAGTCGCTCGTCGACGGCGTCGACCTCGACTGTGACGGCGAGGACCTTGGCGCCACCGTGGTTTGGGACGCCAATGATTGGACCGGGCCACGGCCGCCCGAGGTTGTCGATCTCGACGACGCCTGGGCCGTGGCCACCACGGCCGACGCCATCGTGATTGGGGCCAATGTCGTGGCCGACATCGGCGTCGCCATCCACCTGCCCGCAGACTTTCTGCCAACGTCGGCGCCGTTGGGCACGCCGCTCCTCTGGCAGGGTGTCAGCAACCCCCAACCGCTCGGTCCCGCGCTCGACCTCGTCGGCTTGGACGGCACGACCTGGTACGCCGCGACCAGCTTCACCTGGGATGACTCCACCTTCCTCGTGGGCCAGCCGGTCACCTTCGACGGCGATTCCACGCTGGGCCCCCTCGACGTCGCCAGCGACGACGGCATCGCGTTCGTCAACAGCATCGACGTGGCCATCGACGACGACGGCGAACCTTGGACGCTCGCCTGCGGCGGGGGCGTCATGGCGGCCCAAGCCCCGCTAGGCTCCCTTTCCCCGAAGCCCGTGGTCGGGAGCACTTGCTTCTGGGCCGAGCCGCCGGCCGACGGCGTCGGCGTGGCGATCGCCTGCAACCCCGAGCCCTGTACGGCCTACGCGATCGATCCCGAAATCGGGGCCGCGCAGATCATCGACCCGCGCTGGACCGGGTTCGGCCCCTACCTGGCAGGCGACCAAAACGGCGAACTTACGGCCGCCGTCGGCCTCGATGGGTCCGTCCATCTCCAGTCGGGCTTCCAAGCGCTCCTCGATCCGTTCCCGGGCTGGGTGGTGCGCGGCCTCGACGTCGCGGCCGACGGTCCACGCATTGCGGCCGCCCTCCTGGTCGACACGATCGACGGCCCCGCCGCCGTGCTGCTCACGGGTCCGGCCGGTGGGCCTTTCGAAGGTGCGATGCTCGACCTGTCGGAGCACACTCCAACGGGGGTCGGTGTGGCCGCGAACGCCGGTCAGGTAGTAGTCGCGGTTGCGGCTTTGACGCCCGAAGGCGAAGGTCGCATCGGTTGGGTTCCTTTCACTTGGTGAGGTCGAGATGACGCTGTTGATTTGGCTGGCTTGCGGGGGCGACACCCCCACCGACCCTACGGACGTGGCCACCGATGGGACCACCGACAGCACCACGGGCGCCGAGCCTACCGACGCGTGCACCGAGCTCGTCGAAGGCCGTTGGTCGTCGTCGAACGAGACCTGCTTCGGCATGGGCATGAACGCCGACCTCACACTCGACACCGACGGCTGCACATTCACGTTCTCGAGCTGGAATATGAGCATGGACTCGCCGACAGGCGGCGTGGTTTCCGGGTCCGACATCACGCTCACGGGCGCGGGCTGGGATGACTGCACGGGCACGACCGACGGGTCGATGATGGACGCTACCTGCGGCAACGGCTGCGTCTTCCACATGGAAGTCATGTGATCTCCTGGGTCCTGGCCTGCGGCTCCCCCGAGGCCACGGACCCCACGGACCCCACGCAGCCATGGCACGAACCGGCGCCACCGCTGCTGGCAGACGATGACCCCGATCCTGCACGCTTCGCCGCAACGATCACGGCGGCGCCTGCACGCTGGGAGTTGGCGCCGGGCGTGTTCGTCGACGGCCATGCCTACAACGGCGTCGTTCCAGGCCCGTTGGTGCGCGTGCCCGTCGGAACGCAAGTCGCCATCACCTTCGCCAACGCCGCCGGCTGGGAAGACACGATTCACTGGCACGGCATCGAGGCGAACAACGCAGCGGACGGCACCGGCGTCACCCAGGCTCACGTGCACGACGGCGGCAGCTTCCTCTACGAGTTCGTGCCACCCCGACCGGGCCTGTATTGGTACCACCCCCACGCCCGCGCCGCGCAAGGTGTGTTCAACGGGCTCTACGCCCCCTTGATCGTCGACGACCCCGACGAGCAACGGCTGCGCGATCTCGGGATTTTGCCGTCGGAGGAGCGCGTCCTCGTGTTGTCCGACGTGAGCGTCACGGCGTCGACGCCCTGGTCGTTGGAAGTCGACAACGCAATGACGACGATGAACGGCATCGAGGGCAACCACCTGCTCGTCAACGGCCGGGAGGATCCGACGTTCGACGTCCCCGCCGGTGGGGCGGTCCGCCTTCGCGTCGTCAATTCGTCGGCGACCCGGTTCTGGCGGCTCAGCGTCCCGGGTCGCACCCTGTACCGAATCGGCGGCCAGGGCGGCCTGCTCGACCGGGTGGTCGTCGAAGGCGGCAGCATCACGGGCAAGCGCCTGTCGTTGATCGACGGCACAGAGCTCGGTACGACCGAGGTACCGACCGGCTTCCCCAAGGGCGAAATCGTCCTGGCGCCCGCGGAGCGCGCCGACCTCGTCCTGACGACCGAAGGCGACGTGGGCGATGTGCTCAAACTCCGCTGGGAGGACGTCGCACGCGGTCGCCACGACCACTGGATGGAAGGCGACACGATGGTCATGGGCGACGCCGCCGACGACGGCACGCGTCCCGGCGACGACGTGGCGACCTTCACCCTCGTCAAGGGCCCCGCGACGCCCTGGACGCTGACCGAGGGCAGCGACGTGCTCGCGGCGATCGGGCGGTCCGTCGGCCGGGTGGACGTGACCGGGGCCGTCGTCCGAGAAGGCACCAGCGCGATGGTGTTCTCCGAAACCATGGAAATGGTGCAAGCCACCGACGGACAATGGGTGATGACCGGCGAGTTGTTTCTCGACGGCGTCACCTGGCGGCCCGACGCCCACACCGGACCCGACGCCCCGGCCGCCCCGACGAGTTTCGATGTCCCCCTCGGCAGCACGTTGGCGTGGGAAATCCGCAACGAGTCCGACATGTCGCACCCGAGCCACATTCACGGATTTTCCTACCAGGTGACGCGGTGGCGCCTGGAAGATGAAGAGGCGGGCGAAGCCGTCGAATGGGACGCTCCCTATGACGAATTCGTCGACACGACGCTTCTACCTGGAAATTCGTCAGCCTTCGTCGCGATGCCGATCGTCGACCCCATCGGGACCGGCGGTGCGTTGGGCCGCTGGATGCGGCACTGCCACATTCTCCAGCACGGCGAAGCCGGGATGGCGTCGGAGTTTCGCGTCGTTCCGTGAGGGCCGTGCACGCCCGCAGGGCCCTCGGGCCCAGCCCGGTCAGGCGCGACAGGATCTCCAAAATGCCAAATGGACCCGGGAGTCAGCCCACCTGTGAAAGCCGTCATCGCCCCCACCTACGGGCCGCCTGAAATCCTGCAGTTCGTCGACCTGCCCAAACCCGTACCCAAGGACGGCGAGGTCCTGATCCGCGTCCGCGCCACGACCGTTTCGTCGGGGGACTGGCGAGTGCGCAGCCTCCAATTGCCCGGCGGTTTCGGGCCCCTTGGTCGTCTCGCGCTCGGCTTTCGGGGACCGCGCCAACCCATTCTCGGAACCGAACTTTCCGGCGAAGTCGAGGCCATCGGACGGTCCGTCACTGCGTTCAAGGTCGGCGACCATGTCGTCGCCTTTCCGGGAGCCGCTCAAGGCTGCCACGCCGAGTACCGCTGCGTCGCCGCCCCCGGTCCCATCGCGCTCAAACCCCCCAACCTGAGCTTCGAGCAAGCCGCATCGCTCTGCTTCGGGGGGGCGACGATGTTGGATTTCTACCGAAGGGCCGCGCTGCACGCCGGGGACCACGTCCTCGTCAACGGCGCCTCGGGCACCGTCGGCACCGCCGCAGTCCAACTCGCCAAACACGTCGGCGCGCGCGTCACAGCCGTCTGCGGCACGGCGAACGTCGAACGCATCCGGACGCTTGGTGCGGACCACGTCATCGACTACACCCAGGAGGATTTCACACAAGGCGGGGAAACCTACACCGCCATCGTCGACGTCGTCGGCACGGCTCCCTTTTCCCGCTGCGGGCCATCGTTGTCACCCGGCGGCCGCCTGCTCGTCGTTCTCGGCACCCTGCTCGACCTGCTACGGGCGCCCTGGATTTCGCTGACGAGCGGCAAGAAAGTCATCGCCGGGCCCACGGCAGAACGCCCAGAATACGTCCAACAACTCGCCGATCTCGCTTCGGCCGGGCATTTCATCCCCGTCGTCGACCGCTGCTACCCCTTCGAACAAATCGTCGAGGCCCATCGCTACGTCGACGCGGGCCACAAACGCGGAAGCGTCGTCATCCAATTGCACAGCCATTCTGGCTGACGACGGCTCACCGCCCCGCCACAGCGGGCTCGTCGGCCAGGACCCAGGCCTCCCGGTGGGACGCCAGGCCCTGATCGTCCCTGGCGACCACCTCAATGTGGTGCAGTCCCGGCGCCAGCGTCCGCGTCAGCGGCAGGTCGAGGCGGTCCCCGGGCCCGCCCGCCCAAGCGATCTTCTCCCCGTCGAGTCGGACGACGACGTCGCTGATTGCCCGGTCGTCCTGGACGCGAACGCGCCAGGCCACAGGCCCAGGACGCACGAGCGGCGACGTCGCCACCTCGACGCGGGGCGCCGACGCCAACACCGGCGAACCATCGGTGCTGAGCGACAAATTCCAGCGCACGATTTCGCCGAAGCGCGGCGCATCGATCACGATCGTCAGCGGGACCACCTCGGGCGCCGGGCCCCCTTGAACGTCCCACCGAAAATGACCCGTCATTCCCGGCGTCACCGTGATCCGTGCATCACTCGCGCCGGCCACAATCCACGGCACGTCCTCAGGCCACCCTACGTGCAATCCGAGGTCGACGAGCGTGGCCCCGGGCGCAACGACGCCGGCCTCGATGCGGTACCGCCCGGCGCCCAACGGCGCGATGCGTGCGGCAACTTCCACCGTCGGAACCGCCTCCGAACCCGAATCCACCATGACGGGGTCCAAGGGCAGCGGCGCGCGCATATCCGCGACGAGCCGCGCCTCCACGCGGTCCAGCCGGTGGCCCCGGCCCGGCGGCAGGTGGACCACCGCCTCCCCCACCGTGAAGCCGCCTGGCGCCACGCGGCCGACTGGGATGTGAACGCCCCGAAACGGCGGTTCACCCGACAATTCCACGACTGCCCGGTGCAATTCTTCCGGCGACCGCACCCGAGCCCGCCAACGCAACCGCTCGGGATGTTCGGGGTCGCGCAGGACGACGAGGTCGACGGACGCCCGCGTGAATCCGCCCTCCTCGTCCGCGCGCTGCGGATCGAGGCCCCGAGCCCGCCATGCGGCGTCCAGACGCGCCGCCTCCTCGGCGCGAACCGCGGCGAGCGCATTCCGCAGGCGGGGCAACATCTCCGCGCGCCCAGCTGCGGGCGGCGCATTCAACAGCGCACGCCGCGCCAACTCCAGGGGCACGTCGCGCCCGTCGTCGAGGAAACCTACGCCTTCGGCCGACGGTAACGCCACCGCATCCGGCGCCAGGCCCGACCGACCCCAGTGGTCCGCGCCCACGTGTTCCCGCCAAAGGACGGCGTCGGGCACCCATCCCGTGGACGGGATCGACCGCCCCCCTGCCAACGTGTACCGCGCCACCGTCAGCTTCAGACGGCGCGCCGGGTCCGCCAGCGGCCAGGTTTTCTGCACCGTGCCTTTGCCGTAGGTGGGCGCGCCGACGAGAACGGCGCGGTCGAGGGCGGCAAGCGCCCCGGCGACGATCTCGCCTCCCGAGGCCGTGGCCTCGTCGACCAAAACGACGAGCGGGACCGCAGGTTCGTCACCGTCGGCCATCGCCACGATTTCTGCCTGCAGGTTCTCCACCCGCGTGCCGTTGCGGCCCTCGGTCCGAAGCAAAAGGCCATTCGTGACAAACCGATCCGCGACCCGCGCGGACTCCCGCATCGCCCCACCCGCGTTGCCTCGCACATCGAGGATGAGCCCACGCGACGCAGCGCCTGAGGCGGCCAACGCGTCGAGCGCGGTCGCGACGTTGGCGACGGTGACCTGGTGGATCGCGTCGATTTGGACGTAGCCAATGCCGTCCCCGAGCGCGGCCGACCGCACGTTGGGGACGGCGACAGACGCCCGCCGCAGCGCGATCGTCTTGGGCCCGGCTGCGCCGACAAGGCCGAGCGCGACGCGCGTCCCCTCCACGCCCGTCATGCGGCGAATCACCTCATCTTCGCGCATGCCGGCCGTCGACCGCCCATCGATCGATGCCAGCCGGTCGCCAACGAGGACGCCGGCTCTCGAGGCAGGTCCGTCGGCCGCGACGCGCGTGATGACGGCGCCATCGGCGTCGGTCGTGACGAGGACGCCAACGTCGACCGTGACACCGCGCAAGCGGGTATCGAAGCGCGCGAGTTCGTCGCCTGCGAGCACGCGGCTCCAGGGGTCGATGGGGACCGTGAGCCCATCGAGCAGGACCAGACCGACATCCACGTCGATCGGGCCGGCCCGACGAACCGTTTCGTCGACCTGCGCGACGGCCTCGACAAGACTCGGTAGATCGTTGGCGCCGACCGTGAGCAGGAGCCGGCCGTCGCCGTGACGAAGCACGAAGCGCTCGTCGGGCGCGTCGTCGATGAACAGCCAGGGGACGGCGCCGGACAGCGCCATCAGCGCGCCCCGCAACATGGCGACGGGCGTTGCGCCGCGGTTGTCGAGGGCCAGGTCCCGGATGAGCCGCACCGCGACCTCGGCGTCGTCTGCCACCGGCGAGCCGAGCGCAAGGCACGCGACCCACGCCAACATGTGCCCTCCGCGCCCCCATGAACCCGTTCGGCCCCCGCGCGCAGCCCCCGAAATAGGGGCCCGCCATGTCGGAACGCGACCTCGGGTACGCCGTCTTGGATCTCAGCCGAGCCGACCGCACCGGCCTGCCGGAGGTGGTCTTCGGTGCGACGAAGACCGTGGACCAGTTGGTCGGCACGCTTGGCGCCCTCGCAGACGCTGGCCAGCCTGCGCTCGCCACGCGCGTCGGGCCCGCCGAGGCCGCCGCGGTCCTCGCACGCGATGCCCGCGCATCCTACGACTCCGTCGGCCGCTTGCTGCAGGTCGGGCCGCCCCACCAAGCGCGTTCCGGGCGCGTCGCCGTCATCGCAGCCGGGACATCCGACCTGCCCGTCACCGAAGAAGCGGCGGGTACGCTTACGTGGGCGGGCGTCACCGTCGACCGAATCACGGACGTCGGCGTCGCCGGGCTGCATCGGTTGCTCTCGCGCCTGTCGCGCCTCGCCGAAGCGGACGTCCTCATCGTCGCGGCCGGGATGGAAGGCGCGCTTCCGAGCGTCATCGGCGGCCTCACGGACCGGCCGATCATCGCTGTGCCCACAAGTGTCGGGCTCGGGGCACACGAAGGCGGCCGCGTCCCGTTGATGGCCATGCTCAACAGCTGCGCGCCCGGCCTCGTCGTCGTCAACGTGGACAACGGATTTGGAGCCGCGGCCGCCGCCCTTCGCATGTTGGGCCCCCGCCGATGAAGGCGCTGTGGCTCGACGTGCAGGTCGCTGCTGCCGGCGACATGATTCTGGCCGCGTTGCTGGATGCCGGCGCCGACGCGGAGGCCGTCGAAGCCGGGCTGCGTTCGCTCGGTCTCGGCGATTGGACCTGGCACCGCGAGACCGTCCATCGGGCGTCGCTGATCGCCCAACGACTCACGTTTTCGGTCAGCGGGCAGGCGCTGGACGGCCCTACCCACGATCACGACGCCAGCCACACCCACGACCACACCCACGACCACGACCACACCCACGACCACACCCACTCCCACGACGGGCACCACCCGCATCGCCCCTGGCGCGACGTCCGAGACCGCATTGCGAACGCGCCCCTGGCTCCTCGCGTCCGCGACCGCGCGTTGGCCGCCTACCGGCGGCTGGCCGAGGCCGAAGCCGCGCTGCACGCCATGCCCGTCGACGAAGTTGAACTGCACGAGGTTGGCGCCACGGACGCCATCCTCGACATCGTTGGGTCCGCGCTCGCGCTCGAATCCCTTGGCATCGACCGGGTCGTCGCGAGCACGATGCCGCTGGCGACGGGCTCGGTGCGCGCGGCCCACGGTGAGCTTTCCCTGCCGGCGCCGGCGACGCTTGCGCTGCTCAAAGGCTGGCCGACCCAGCCCTGTGTGCGCCCCGGCGAATGGGTCACGCCCACCGGCGCGGCCATCGTGACGAGCTGGGCGCTGCCGGGCGCGCCTCCCGCCGGCACGCCCGTCCGCATTGGCCACGGGGCCGGCAAACGCGATCCGGCACGCGTCGCCAACCTCGTCCGCGCGGTCGTCCTCGAAATCTCGGACGACGACGCCACCGACGACGTCGTCGAGCTGGCGACCCACCTCGACGACATGACGGGGCAAACTGCGGCCGACGCGATTTCTGGGCTGCTCGCAGCGGGCGCGTTGGACGCCTGGGCCACGCCGCTCACGATGAAAAAGGGCCGGCCCGGCATCGGCCTTCACGCGTTGGTGAAGCCCGAGGATGCGTCGCGACTCTCAACCTGGCTGTTGCGGAACACGCCGACCCTTGGCGTCCGTCGGCATCCCTGGCAACGCGACGTCCTCGAACGCTGGTTCGAGCCCGTGGCGACCGCCTATGGCACCGTCAAAATGAAGGTCGGCGGCCGCGACGGCGAGGCCTGGCACGCGACGCCGGAACACGACGATGTCGTGCGAGCCGCGGAGGCGGCGGGGGTACCTACGCTCCTCGTGATGCAAGCGGCAACGGCGGCGTTTCTGGCGGGGAATTCCAAAGACACGCGCTGACCGGCCCCTGAAGCCGGTCAACCTGTGTTGGCGCAACCGGCCAAGCCAGCGCCGCAGGACGCATTCACGGCATCGTCGGCAACATCCCATTGTGCAGCGCGCTGATGACGCCAAGACACGTCAACGCATACCCGACGGCCGTGACGAGCAGCGGTCGGTCTCGCAGAATGGTCTCGTCGGGAGACCCACCTTCGCCCTTGCGCTCGATCAAGTAAATGTACCGGAAGATGCCGTAAAGCACCCAGGGCAGGCTCAGCGTCATCCACGGCGTGGGACCCAACACGGTGTACAGCGCGTAGCAGAGCACGGTCGCCGCGGTCACAATGCTCTGGAACTCGTCGAGCATCTGCGGACTGTACTCTTCGAGATTTCGGCGCGTTCCGGCCGACGCGCCGACCTGCAGCAGCTCCGCGCGACGCTTGTTGAAGCCGATGAACAGCGCGAAGAACGCCGTGCAGAGGAACAACCAGGGGCTGATCGTCACCCCGATGGCCACGGCGCCGGCCACGGCGCGCCAGACGAAGCCCGACGCGAGCAACATGACGTCGACAATGACCACGTGTTTGAGCCACAAGCTGTAGGACAGCGTCGACACCAGGTAGGTCAGCGCGATGGCGAGGAACCAGGGCCCCAGCCACAACGCGAGCGCGACACCGCCGCCAAGCGCGCCGATCATGAGCAGCCAAGCGGCCGGCACCGGCAACGCACCCGACGCGATCGGCCGCGTACGCTTCTTCGGGTGTCTCCGGTCCGCTTCGCGGTCCAGGTAGTCGTTGAGCACGTACCCCGTGGACGACAACAGGCAGAAACTCGCGAAGCCTACGCCACAGCGGAACAGCGCCTCGGGGTCCGTGAACATCCCGGAAAACAACAGCGCGGGCAACAAAAAGGCGTTCTTCGTCCACTGTTTTGGACGAAGCTGACGAACGGCCGCCACCGCGACGCTGACCGGCGTGCGCCGGAGCGCGACCCCTTCCCCCAAAGTTCCCCCTTGCGTCGGCCTATTGTGCCGGCGCGGCGGTCGTCAGCACGAGCAGCTCCAACGAGGCGCCGCCGGGCAAGGTCAGACTACGCCGCCAAGCGGCGGCACCGGGCGCCGTGACGGTCACGACGTGAGGCGCCCCTGCTGCCACGGTGAACTCGGTGCCGACGGGCTCATCGTCCAGTCGGACCTCGGTTCCGGCCGGCGCCGTCACCCGCACAACGGGGTCGGGCAACACCGCCGGCGCCCGCAACCCCATCGCCCAAACGAGCGCGAGCGCGAGCACGACCCCAACGAGAAGGCCGAGCACGCCGGTCATGAGCGAAAGCGCTCCACCCAGCAGTCCGACCCAAGGCTGGGACCGGGCCGGCGCCGGTGCGGGGGTCGGCACGACCGGCCGAGGCTTTCGTTGCACGGGACCCCGCGCCGGCAACGACCCCGAGTCCGACGACTCGGAAAGGTCCGACTTCGGCGCGCGCACGACCGTCTCCAGGTCCCCGACCTTCGCAGCACGCGCCTCCAGCCCGTCCGGCCGGCGCAGCTGCGTGGCGACGTCCTCCTCCCAGTCCGTCCGCACCGGCAACATTTGCGGCAGGGCGATGTCCGACATCGTCGCAACGGCCCGGTTGAGCCGACGGGCGCCCTCAGCAGCCTGGTCGAGCGACACGTCGTCGTCGGCGTCGAGGATGTCGCCATCGTCGGGCCGAACGTGCCCCGGGCGCGGGTCCACCTCAGGGAACAGCGTCCGGACGTACGCCGCAAGCGTCGCCTGCGTCGAAAGGAAGCCCATCTCCGAGAAGAAGCGGCCCACTGCCTCCTCGAACGCTTCGGCGGTCGGGTACCGCTCGTTTCGATCGGCCGTCAGCGCTTTTGCGACAATCGCTTCGAGCGCCATCGGCAGCTCGGGATTTGCCTCATGCAAAGCGTCCCGCTGCGCCGTCCGAACCCGTTCAAGCGTGTCGGGCTCGGACTCTCCGCGGAACGGCGAACGCCCGGTCAACATCTCGGCGAGCACCGTTCCAACGGAGAACAGGTCGCTGCGCTGGTCGAGGTCGGACATACCCTCGGCCTGCTCCGGACTGCGGTAGTCGAAGCGGCCCTTGACGTGGGCGGCCACGGTCTCTCGCGCCTTGAGATTCGCCCGCGCAATGCCGAAGTCGGTCAGCTTCACTTCGCCTTGGAAGCTGACGAGCACGTTCTTCGGATTGATGTCGCGGTGCACGACGTTGAGAGGCACCGCGACGCCGTCCTGCAGCACCTGGCGGCCGTGCGCGTAGGCGAGCGCCTTGAGCAACTCGGCGGCGATGAACAGCGCGTGCGGGACCGGCAAGTGCAGGCCCCGCCGGGACGCGCGCTCCAGCAGCGACCCGAGGTCCACGCCATGGACGTACTCCATCGCGATGAACCACTGGCCGTCCACCTGGCCGAGGTCGAGGATCTGGACAACGTTGGCGTGGCTGAGCAGGCCGGCCATCTTGGCCTCACCCACCAACAGCCGCACGTACTTGGCGTCCTGGTTCAGGTGCGGCAACACGCGCTTGAGCGCAACGATGCGCTCGAAGCCGCCAAGCCCGGGCAGGCGTGCCTTGACCACCTCCGCCATCTCACCGATGGCGATACGCTCCAAGACTTGGTACTTGCCGAAGGTCGTCACGCCGGGCCGCCCTCGGCTCCTCGGAGGAAGGTTGGACGCGCCCGGCGAATTGCCTGACGTTCCGCCCACACCCTCGCACACCTGCGCGGTCGTCGCAAGCGGCGTCTTGCTCGGGGTGTGGATCATCGTGACCCTCGGCGCCACCCAAATTGCCGGTCCGCTCGCCGAACTCGTCGTCCGCGTCGAGCTCGCCCTCGGCCTAATCGACGTTCGCGTCGTCGCGACGCCTCCCGAAGCGAGCGCTTCCGTCGCCACACCACCTGCTGTCAGCGGGTCTGCCGCAACACCCCCCGCTGCGCGCGGGTCCGCCGCCACACTACCCGCCGCGAGCGGGCCTGGAGCCAAGCCATGACGGCCGTCGAAGTGGTCCTCACCGTCGGGCTGATCCTGGCGTCGATCAGCGACGTGCGGACCGGCCTCATCCGCAACAACCTCACCGGTTCCCTGATGCTCATCGGCATCGTACTCAACGCCCGGATCGGCTTCGACACCGGCGACCTGCTCGGCGGCATCGCAACGGCCGTCATCGGCATCGGCGTGATGATGCTCGTCCACGGCATCGTTCTGTTCAACCTCGGCGTCGAACGGGGCGGCGACGTGAAGTTGTTCATGGCCATCGGCGGCCTGGTCGGCTGGCGCGAAGCCGCCGAGGCCAGCCTCTGGACGGCCATCGTCTACATCCCGGTGAGTCTCGCCATCCTCGCGGCACGCGGGCGCCTCGGCAACTTGCTCGCCACCGCCCGGTGGATGGCGCGCGGCAGACCCGCGGATTCCGCCCCCGAGCCAACCGTGCTTCGGACGGCGCCCGTCATCGCCGTCGGCGCCGCCCTCGCCCACCTCACAACCACGCTGATGTAGCCTTTGCGGCGCAGGCCGCGCTAAGGCCGCGCCATGTCCCTCTGGCTCGCTATGTTCGCCTGTGCGTACGTGACCCGCGACGAGGTGGATGCTGCGCTGGACGGCGACGGTGACGGCTGGGCCGCCGAAGACGACTGCGACAACGAAAATCCCGACCGGTTTCCCGGGGCGCCCGACGTGCGCGGCGACGGGTGCGACGCAGATTGCGGCCGCGAGGCCGACACGGACGGCGACGACTGGCCAGACGCCGCCGACTGTGCCCCCAACGACCCCAATGCCTTTCCGTGCAGCCCCGACGAAGTCGACGCCGACGGCATTGACACGGATTGCGACAACCGCGACGAAGCGCGGCCGGACGCCTGCCCGTCGACGGATCCGGATTTCCCCGACGTCGAGGTGAATCCGTGCTCCTCCTGACGCTGGCTGTCGCAGCCAGGGCCCAATGTGCGGAGCCCTACACCTACGATGCGATGGACGCGTCCCTCGCCGTATTCGAAAGTGCCATACGCACCGGTGAGATCGACGCGGCCAACGAGCAGCTTCGGTCGATCTCGGAACGCCTCCCATGTGTGGCCGGCGTCGTCGATCGCCAACGTCTCGCCACCTACGCCCGGTGGACGGCGATGACCGCCTTCTACGACCAAGACGAAGGCGCCGCCCTCCGTTGGGCCCTCGCTAGCCGCAATGCCGACGCCGGCCTGCCCTGGCCCGAGTGGATCGGCGCGACCCACCCCTTCCGTGGGATGGCCACGGCCGCGGAGGACCCGCCCGTGGGCGTCGTCCCCAACGCGTCCCTGGCCCCGCCCAAAGGCGGCGGCATCTTCTTGTCCGGCCATCTCGTGCTCGAGCCTCGCGCTCGCGCCGAGGTCCCCGTCCTCGTTCAGGTCCTCGACAAGAAGGGACGATGGGTGGACGCGTTTTGGCAAGACGGCGCGGCCTTCCCGGACTCCATCCTCGCGGAGGCCACCGGTGAAGAACTCGAGGCGCCGCGCTGGTGGACAGGCGACGCCCCACAGCTGGCCGCCGCGCCGCCGCCCCGCAAACCCAAGGGCGACGGTCCCAACGTGGGCGCGCTCGTCGTCGCCGTCGGCACCGCTGTCGCCGGCGGTGCCCTCTATGGCCTCGCATGGATGACGGCCGAGTCGCTGCCAGAGGCCGAAAACGCCGACGAAGCCGCCATCCTTCGCACGCGCGCCAACGCGCTGGTCGTCGCCAGCGGCGCGGCCGGAATCGCTTCGGTCGGTGCCACGATCGGGGTCTTCGCAGGCCAGGAAAGCGCCGGAGTTGGCGTCCGAGTTCGCTTCTAGCAGGCTGGCCGGGCCTCCGAAGCCGCTCGACCGATGCCCTGACGACCCGTAGACCCACAATGATGCCGTGTTGTCACTGACTTGTCACGAACCGGCACCGCCGCGGATCCGACAAGCGCTACATCAAGGACATGAACGACATGGCTCGGCTTCCTCAGCTCTGGGTCTACGACTGGCGCGGTCCTCACGCCCTTCGCGCGCTGCTGCCGGATCCGTTGCCGACGAAGGTCGGCGTGGTCGGCGGCGGAGACGGCGTCTGGCGCCTCGTGTCCCATGCCATCCCGAAAGCGGAAGTGCGCCTCTTCGAGACGGCCGCCGACGCCTCCGGCTGGGCCGACCTCGTTCTGCACATGCCGGGCAGCGCGCGGCTCCGCCTGCGGACCGGGGTGGGCGCGCGCCGCACCTGGATGGGCCGCCTGCAGCGCCTTCGCCTCACCTTCGACCGCGCCGTCCGCTCCCACGACATGGTGATCGGCGCCTTCGCCGCCACGCTCCTGCTGGCGTAGCAGGCTGCTGCAGCCTGCCAGCAAGACCGTCACCCCCAGCGCCGACCACGACCTGAGATAAGGGCGGTCGGGAGGCGGAATGGTGCGCTGGATCTGGCTCGTTGGGGCGTGCGGCGACGAGACGACGCCGACGACGGGAAACGTCCCTGAACCCACCACGGACACGACGGACACCTACACACCGCCGCCACCACCCCCCGAGCCGACGTGTGAACCAACGGGCGTCACCTCCGGTTGCATCGTCCAAGACATCGACTGCGTCAGCGCAAATACGGCGCTGAACGGCACGCCCGGCGGCTGGTTCTCCGACTTGCTTGGCGAGTCGATCATCATCGACACAGCGTCGAGTCCCGCAGGCCTCGCCATCGAGTTCACCATCTTCGGGCCGCGCGTCCTGACGCCCGGCGAAATCGTCACTTGGCCGATGGAGATGTCGGCGACGTTGACCGACACCAGCCTCCCCGACACCACCGTGGTGTGGCACGCTTGTAGCGGCACCCTCATCATCGACGCCTACGTGCCCAACGAGTCGATCTCGGTCAGTTGGGAGGGCGTCGAATTCGAGAACAGCGACGGGCTTGGCGTCTGTTCCGGCTACCCCGGCTTCTGGCGTACCGAGGGAACGATGTCGGGGGCGAGCTTCTGCGTGGAGTAGAGCCGGGGCTCAGGCGACCCACAGGCCCCACGCGAACCAGCTCCACCCCAGAACGACGCCGAAGAGCGCATCGCCAGCCCACGGACCCCCCCTGGGGCTGCGCTGAACGGCGACGAGACGGCTCAGCAACGCGTCGGCACGCTCCGGGCTCAGGTCGTCGATCGGGTTCATGGGTCCTCCTTCAGGGCATCGCGTAAACGGGCCCGTGCACGCGACAGTCGTCGGCGGGCGGCCTCGGGGGTCACGCCCAACACCGCGGCGGCGTCGGCGGGATCGAGCCCGTCCACGACGGAGAGCCAGGCGGCCTCCCGCTCGGACGTCGGCATCGCGTCGAGCGCGTCGGCCATGCGATTCAGGGCGTCGCCGGCTTCGTGCAACTCATCCGGACGGGCCGGACGCGCCACCGCCCGCTTGGCGAGCGCAGCCAGCCGATCGCCGTCGAGCCACGACCACCTTCTGTGGCTGCGGACCAGGTTGCGCGCCACCGCGAACAGCCAGGCCGCGATCTTGGAATCGGGCCGCAAGTCCCGCCCGTGGCGCGCCAACCGCAGGAACGTCTCCTGCAGAATCTCATCGGCCACCGCCATCGACCCCGTGCCGCGAGCTGCGTAGCTGCGAATGGGTCGCCGAAACTTCTGAAAGGCAAACCCCAGGGCCTCGGGATCCCCCGCGCGAAGGCCCGCTACGATGGCGGCGTCGTCCATGATCCCTTCAACACGGATGGCGGCTTTGCGTGACATTCACGCGCCCACTCCTGTCACGATTCCGCGCCCCGTGCGTTGCCTGAGGTGAGGTGAACATGACGACCTGGTGGCTCGGTGGGGGATTCCCCATGTTCTTCGTCGGCTTGGTGGGCCTTTGGACCCTGCTGCAATCGACCCGATTCGCCCTCGCCCCACTTCCGGGCCAGGCCGTCGCCATCGCGGCGGCCATGGGCACGTTGCTCTTGGCCGGGTTCGCAGGGTTCCTTGTCGACCTGACCGCGGTGTGCACTCAGGTCCCGCAACACCCCGAATGGCACGCTGATCTCGCCCTCGTCCTCCTGACGGGCCTTGGCGAGTCGCTCGCGCCCCTCCTGCTCGCTACCGCCTTTGCGACCGGTGCCTCGACCCTGCTGACGATTGGACTGCGCAGGCGCACCTGACGTCAGTAGGGCTGCGCCGACTCCCCGGCCTGCGACACCACGAGCAGGCCGGCCACGATCGTCGCCAATCCGCCGCCAGCGACCATCCCCGCGACGGCGCCTTTGCCCCGCGCCAGGCCGAAGCCCAACGGGCTGGCGAGGATGGCGCCGGCCGCCCACACGGGCAGCTCGCTGTACAGGACGGCGCCGCCGATGAGGGCCAACCAGGGCAGCGCGAACACGTCGACGAACGGCCTCGCGTCGGTCTTCCCTACGCGGAACGCGGCGAAAGCCACGCCGCCGGTTGCCGCCGCCAACATTCCCGCGGTGCGGGCGAGTTCCACACTGCCGGTCGCCGCAATGGCCACGGCGCTGGCGCCCGCGAGCAGGGCGAGACCCGGCGCAAACTCGCGCGTCGGCACCGACGTCGACGTCCGGTGCAGAAAGGTCCAAACGACAGACGCGGATGCCGCCGCAGCAATCCCGCGCATCATGGCATCGTCGGGTGACCAGCCATGCTGCATCCGTGGCTGCAACAGCGCGCTCAGCGCCCAGATCGCCATGCCCATCGAGACGATTTGGCCGGCCCCACCCACCCAGGCCGCGACGAGCCCAGCGACGGCCAGCGGCACGGGCCAGTCCAAGGCTTCCAACGGCGGAAGCCGCGGCGCCCCGACGGTCAGCCAACGCGCTGCGACGAACGCGATGACGGCGGCCGTCGCAAGGAAACGCGTGTCCGTCGGCCGCATGGAACCGAGCGCCAAGCCCACCACGAGGGGCAGGGCAACGCCCCACCCCAACAACACATCCATCGTCATGACAGCCCCTATTTCGGGCGCTGGCCCTCGATGGAGAGGATGAGGCGAACCTCGTCGCCCACAGCGTCCTTCAAGCCGACCACGCCCCAATCCGAGCGCTTGATCGACAACGTGCCGTGGGCGCCGATGCGGTGGTTGCCCCACGGGTCGTCGCCCTCGCCGGTCCAGTCGATGTCGAACGTCACCGGCTTGGTCACGCCATGCATCGCCAGGTTGCCGGTCACCGTGATGGTGTCGGCGTCCTTGGCGGCGACCTTCGTGGACTCAAACACGATCGTCGGAAACTGGGCGGCGTTGAAGACGTCGGTGTTGCGCAGATGGTCGTCGCGCTTGCCATTCCCGGTATCGATCGACGCCGCCTTGATCTCGAGCTTGACCTTCGTCGCCGCAGGGTTCGCTTTGTCAACGGTGAACTGACCCGAGAAGTCGTTGAAGCGACCGTAGGTGTAGCCGGCATTGAAGTGCTTCGCGGAGAACACCAGCGCAGAGTGGCTCGCGTCCACCGTGTAGGACTCCGGAGCCGCCACAGCGACCGGCGCGAACGCCAATGCCAAAGGAACAAGGAAACGCATTCAACCTCCAAGGCCGCATCGCGGCCGGCCACTTCTACGCACGAATTGTCTGGCCCCAAGCGGGGGCGTCCAACAGCCCGCGACCCCGGCCAAACATCCCTCGTTAGCGCCAAGCCGGGGTCGCGTGCGCCTACTGGAGCTGTTCGCCGGCCTCGGCGGGGCCGGCCTTGGGTTGGGGGCTGACGCGACCACAGTGCTCGCGGTCGACCTCGATCCGGTCGCCCTTCGCGTCGCCGCCGCGCACGGCGCACCCACCCGGCTCGCAAACCTCACGGCCCGGCGGTTGGACTTCCTGCCCGAAGCGGACCTGTGGTGGCTCAGCCCACCCTGCCAGCCCTTCACGGTCCGCGGGGCGCGCCGGGACCTCGACGACCCTCGTTGTCGGCCCCTCGTGCGCCTCCTCGACGCCATCGACGAGCGCCGCCCGCGCTGGATCGCCATCGAAAACGTCCCTGGTTTCCTCGGCTCGCGGGCCTGCGACCTCGTTCAGACTCGGCTCGCGGCCGTCGGCTACCATGTGACGTCGACGACCCTCTGCCCAACCGCCCTGGGTTGGCCCAACCCTCGTCGGCGGGTCTACCTGCTCGCGGGGCCGAGCCACACCCCGGCGCCGCTGCCCCAGCCACCGCCCACGTCGCCGCCCCTGTCCAACTTCCTGGACGCCGAGCCCGACCCCGATCTGGTCCTGCCCGAAGCCCTCACCACCCGCTACCGCCACGCGCTGCCGGTCGTCCGCCCAGCCGACACCGCTTCACACTGCTTCACGTCGGCCTACGGGCGCAGCCCGGTGCACTGCGGCTCCGTTCTCGACGACCCCGCCCTCGGTTTGCGCCTCTTCTCCCCCCATGAGGTGGCACGCCTCCTCGGATTCCAGCCGTCTTTCGCTTTCCCGGCGGATCTGTCTCGCGAGACGGCCTGGGGCCTCATCGGCAACAGCCTCAACCTCCTCGCCGTGCGTCACGTGTTGACCCCTTGCCTCCGGGATCTCGCGGGGTAGAACGATTTTCCCCTCCCCCCGCCCTCTCCTCCCTCCGGTCCCCATGAAATCCATCGCGATGGCCCTGGTTCTCGTCCAGGGACTGTTGACGGCCGCCATGGCCTACGCCCACTGGCAACCGGCCGCTCCTCCGCCCCCGGCCCCAGCTCTCGCGCCCGCCGCGTGGAGCCCGCCGGGGTGGTTTCCCGACGCTGGCGCGCTCAGCGTCCTGCCCGACCTCGACCGCGCGCCTCGGGAGCGCAAGGGTCCCGCCGTCCGAAGCCCGGCCGCCATCGTCGCCGACCTCGACGCTGGCGAGGTCCTCTGGGCCCGCGACGCCGACAGTGCCCGTTCCGTCGCGTCGCTGACGAAGCTCGCCGCCTCCCTCGCCATGGCGTCCACCCAGCCCGACCTCGACGCGACCCTTTGCGTCGACGCGAACCTCTGGCCCAGCCGACCTGGGGCGCGTTCCAAGTTCGAGACCGGCCGCTGCCACACCGGCTGGGAGTTCGTTGGCGCCGCCCTCGTCGCCTCCGACAACCGGGGCGCAATGGCTATGGCTCCCCTGGCTGGGCTCCCCTTCGAGGCCTTCGTCGCCCGAATGGCCGAGGTCAGCACCGAACTGGGTCTGCGCGACGCCACCTGGGCCGAACCCACCGGCCTCGAAGACGAGAATATGGCATCGGCGCGCGACGTCCTCAAGCTCGTCGCCGCCGTCGCCGCCCATCCCACCCTGTCGCTCATGGCGTCGGCGCCTGCGTGGACCCTCGATCGGTGGTCAGGCCCCACGGATCTCGCGTCGACGAACCGGCTGCACGACCGCTTCGACACCCTGGCCGCGAAGACCGGGTACACCGACACCGCCCACTACAGCTTCGCCACGGTGGTCACGTCGCCGGGCGGTCGCCGGCTCGGCGTCGCCGTCCTTGGCGCTCCGACCTCCGAAGCCCGTTTCGCCGACGTCGCCCGCCTCGTCGCCTGGGCGGACGGGCTCTCGCCGCGCTGAGTTCCGCCGCGATGACGCGAAGCGCGAGCCGGACTACCCGCCCTTCGGAGGTGCGCCGTGTCGGCCAGCCATTTCATCCGTCAGCTCGTGGATGACGACCTGCGGAGTGGCCGTCACACCCAGGTTCGCACGCGCTTTCCCCCCGAGCCCAACGGGCACCTGCACATTGGCCACGCCAAGGCCATCTGCATCAACTTCGGCATCGCGGCCGAGTTCTCGGGCACGACGACGCTGCGGATGGACGACACGAACCCCACGAAGGAGGACACCTCCTACGTCGACGGCATCGCGCGCGACGTCGCCTGGCTCGGCTTCGAGTGGGTCGCTCTCACGCACGCGTCGGACGCCTTCGACACGATGTACGCCTGGGCCGAACACCTCGTGGAACACGGCCACGCCTACGTCTGCCACCAGACCGAAGACGAGATGCGCGCGACGCGTGGCACCGTCACCGTCCCAGGCACGGCCAGCCCATGGCGCGATCGCCCCTGGGCCGAGAGCCTGACCGAGCTGCGCGCCATGCGCGATGGCCTCCGCGCCGAAGGCAGCGCCACGCTGCGCGCCCGCATCGACATGGCCGCGCACAACATGAAGCTGCGCGACCCGCCGCTGTACCGCATCCGCAAGGTCGACCACCATCGGACGGGCGACCGGTGGTGCATCTACCCGATGTACGACTACGCCCACCCGATTTCCGACGCGCTCGAAGGCATCACCCACAGCCTCTGCACCCTCGAATTCGACAACAACCGAGCCCTCTACGACTGGGTCATCGAGCACTGCCCGGTGCCCTGCCGCCCCCGGCAGACCGAGTACGCCCGCTTGAACATCGGCTTCACGATGATGTCCAAGCGCCGGCTGCTCGCCCTCGTCGAAGAGAAGCACGTCACGGGCTGGGACGACCCCCGCATGCCGACCCTCGCGGGCTTCCGCCGCCGCGGCGTCCGCCCAGAGGCCATCCGCGCGTTCTGCGAACGAGTCGGCGTGGCCCGTGCCGACAACCTCGTCGACGCCGACCTGCTCGAGGCCACGATCCGCGACGATCTCGAGCCGATCGCACCGCGGTACCTCGCCGTGGTCGACCCCGTCGTCCTCGAAGTCACGAATTGGCCGGACGCCGACCGACCGTCGTTCTCCGCACCCCTGTGGCCCGACAAGCCAGAGCCGCGCCGCGACGTGCCCTTTGGACGGCGCCTCCTCGTCGAGCGATCCGATGTTCGAGCCACCCCAGAGGTCGGCTTCCACCGCCTGAGCCCCAGAGCCGTCGTACGGCTGCGCCACGCCTTCGTCGTCACCTGCGACGCCGTCGAGACCGACGCCGACGGGCGCATCACCCGTGTCCTCTGCACTGCTGACCTCGCGTCGCGCGGCGCCCCCGTCAAGGCGAAGGGAACGGTCCACTGGGTGGCGGAACACGCCGCCGTCGCGATGCGTGCGCGCCTCGTCGAGCGGCTTTTCACCGTCGAGCGTCCGGACCTCGAGGAGGACTTCCGTTCCGTCCTCCGTCCGCTCAGCCTCGGGGAGACGACCGTGATGGGGGAGCCCGCGTTGGCTGCCCTCCCGGCCGGAAGCCATGCCCAGTTCGAGCGCGTAGGCTTCTTCGTCGCCGACGCGGTCGACAGCACCCCTGGAGCGCCCGTCTTCAATCGCGTCGTTGCGTTGCGCGACAACAGCCGACCCGCAGCGGCCGCAGCCGAACGCACACCGGCGACGACCACACCGGCGGCCCCCGTGGCGCCGCCGCCCCCGTTGCCCCCCGTCGCAGCGGCGTGGGTTGCCAACGGGGCCACGGACGGCGACGCGCGTGCCTTGGCCCACGACGCCACCACCGAGGCTCGCGCCCGGGCCCTCGTCGCCGCCGGCGCACCCGCCCGCGCCGCGGCCGCCGCGGCCGTCCACGTCCTCGCCGACGTGCCCTCCCCGCCGCCGAATGCCACCCTCGTTACGTGGCTCGCCCGCCAAGCCGACGGAACCCTCTCCGCCCGTGCTGCCCGCGCCGTTCTCGATCACCTCGTCGCCAAGGGCGGCGATGTCGACGACGCCATCGACGCGCTGGGCTTGCGTCAGCTGCGCGACCCTGCCGCGGTGATGCCCTTCGTCGCCGACGTCCTCGGCGCCCATCCTGACCGCGTCAGCGCCTACCGCGGAGGCAAGACCGGCCTGTTCGGCTTCTTCGTCGGCCAGGTCATCGCGCGCAGCGGCGGTCGGGCCGACCCGGCCGTCGTCGCCGACCTGATCAAGCGCCAGCTCGACGCCAGCTGACGCGGCTCAGGACGACGCCGCTTCCAGCCAGTCCAAGCGCTCCTTCGCAATCGCTGCCAAGCGTGCGAGTGCCGCCCGATGCTGGACCCCAAGCGGCTCCACCCACGTGTCGAGCTCGGTCGTCAGCGCATCAAACCGCTCCCAGGCCCGATTGGAGCGTCGCACCAGACCATCGCCCAACAGACCGCCGGACAAATCGCCGCTGACGAGGCGAGTCACACCGTCCAGCGTCTCCATCGTCTCGCCGAGCACGGCTCCCCAGAACAACGGACGAAAGAGGGTGCCCGCCTCCGGCGCCCGCCAGACGGCGCCAAGGTCGGCCACGCTTCGCTCGAAGTCTCGGCAACGGGCCATCGCCTCTTCGGCGTTGCGCCACACCGAGCGAGACTGCCAGGCTCGACGGACGTCCGACCACATCACCGCCTCGATCTGTCGCGCCGCTGCCAGGCCCCGGATGTCCGACAGATCCCGCACCACGGTCCCCACCGCTGCAATGGCACCCAGACACGCGCGAAGGGCACCACCGACACGTTCGGAGGCCTCTTCCCAAGCGTCGCGCTCCGCATCGAGCGCCTCGAGTTCCGCGAGCCTCGGAAACTTCAGAGCGCGCAGCGCCTCCTCGACGCGCAGGGCCACATTGGCGAGCATGGGCTCCACGTCGGCGAGACGCGTTCGCGCAGACCGCAACGAGGCCAGCTCACGATCGACCTCGGCCGCCCGCGCCAACACTCGATCGAGGCGCTCGCGCGCCGCCAGCGCCTCACGCACCTCCCGGTCCACGCGTTCCTTCCAGGTGCCCGTCAGGCGTCCGACGAGGCCGCCGACTCCGTCCAACCGGTCGACGTCCGCTTCCTCGGCCGACGTCGCGGCGCGGTGGTGCGTGATCGACGCCTTGAGACTCGTCGCTTCGAGTGCGAGGTCGCGCAAGCTGCGCTCGATTTCCGGCGCCTTCGCGGCAGCTCGACGCGCCGTCCGCAGCTTCCGGCCCCAGTCGATCAGGGCCTCCCTGCCCATCAAGGGCCGCTTCGGCCCGTGTCGGTCGTACTGCCACCCGTGCGAGGGGGCGCCGTGTCGGTCGTCGGATCCGTCGTCGTCGGATCCGTGGTCGGGACGGTTGGGGGGTCCGTGGCCGGGTCGGTGGTCGGCGCGGGCACCGTCATCTCGGGCCCATGCACGTCAGGCCGCTCCGTTGCGCACATCGCAAAGGCTTGGCAGGGCGCATCCGCGCAGTCGATCAGCCCATCACGGTCGTTGTCGATGCCGTCATGGCACTCGTAGACCGACAGGCCTTCTCCGCGCACGACGCAACCGATCCAAATGAGAAGCATCATGGCGTCCCCTGTCCGTAGGTATTGTCACCCCAACAGACCACGTCCAGCAGCGAGGCGTCGAAGGCGCAAGCGTGGTCGCCGCCAACGGCGGGCCGGTACAACGGGCCCTCGGGAACGAGCGTCTCGCCCTGGTCGTTTTCACCCCAGCAGACGACATCGCCGCCGGAAAACTCTGCGCACGAGGCGTCACCACCCGCCGCCACCCGAACGACGGCGCCGGGCGCGGCGCCGCTGACCTGGCCCGCCGCGTCATTCCCCCAGCAGACGACCGAATCGGCTTCATCCAGGGCGCAGGTGTGGTGACGCCCGGCCGTCAACCCATGGAAGGTTCCCGGCGGCCCTTCCAATTGACCGAAGAAGTTGTCGCCCCAACACACTGGCGCGCCGCTCACCGTCAATGCACACGTGTGGTAGGTCCCGGCCGCGATTTCAAGGAAGAGGCCGAAGTGGTCGCCGGCCTGGCCCTTCTCGTCGTCGCCCCAGCAGCGCGCGTCGCCAGAGAGATTCAGGCCACAGGTGTGGTACTCGCCGGCCGCGAGCGACACGTACGCGTCCGGCGTCGGCGTGGCCTGCCCATAGGTGTCCCGACCCCAACACTCAGGCCGTCCACCGTCCTCGAGCGCACATGCGTGGTACCCGCCGACGGTGAGGTCCACGAACGTCCCCACTGGGGCGTCGAGTTGGCCGTGGGAATCGTCACCCCAGCAGCCCACGCCGCCGCTGACGTCGATCGCGCAGGTGAAGCGCAACCCGCCACCGAGTTTGGGCAGGAAGTCCTGGTCGAGACCGTCACAATTCGCGTCCACGCCATCGCCACTGGGGTCTGCGGCCCCAGGGTACACGGTCGGGTCGGCGTCATCGCAATCGGGTCCACCCGAGCCCGGGACGCCGTCGCCGTCGGAATCGACGCCATCGACGCCATCGCAATTCGCGTCGATGCCGTCGCCAATCGTGTCGTCCGCCCCAGGGAAGACGGCCCCGTGGCCGTCATCGCAATCGACGTCCGACAGGTACCCGTCGCCATCCGCGTCCGTGATCACCGGCGGAGGTGGAGGAAGAGAGGTGGTCCCGCCGCCGTCGGTGTCGGGCGCGCCTCCATCAGGGCCCGTCGGCCCAGTCCCCGGGCCGTCCGTCGTGTCAGTCGTCGTCGTCGTCGATGGGGTGGTCTCGCCATCGCCGCCACACGCCGCAAGCCCGACCAAGCACAACCACCGCATCGCCCACCCCCGAATCGTTCTATCTCCCGGAATCCTCAGCGACCCAAAGGGGAATGAACCAGCGGGATTCTCGCGGATCGTTCGGGTCGACGTCCTCCAGGATCAGTTCGAGCGGCGCTCCGTCCCAGGTGTCCGGCACGTCCCACACGCCGTTGAGCGCGTCGGGAGGGAAGGCGAGACCCGCGGGCGCACGCGGGAACCAGACGAGCACGTCGTCGCCGTCGGGGTCCGACACGTCCAATTCCAGCGCAAACACTTCGTTGGGCGCCGTCCCGAGCGCCTGCTGCCCGGTCGGGAGGTAGGCCTCCCCAGCTTCCTGCTCTACGTCGACGCCGTTGACCGAGACGAGCGAAGGCGGGCCGTTGCCAAGTTGGCCACACGCCGCCAAGACCGAGATCATCGGACGTCCAGGGTCAGCAACGCCCATGCGACGTCGCCCGACACGGCCAAGGCGGATGTCGCCGCCGACGCGGTGACGGCCACGCGCAAGGGCCCACGCCAGTCGTCGGGAATCACCAACTCGTTGCGGCTGATTCGCGTGATGCCCTCGGCGTCGACGACGGCAGTTCGGCCCGTCCCCAAAAGGGTTCCCGCGTCGACCCACCAGGCGAAGCCCGTCGGGTAGGGCTCCGCGTCGAGCCGCATCTCCAGGGTCACGGTGCCGCCAGGGACGGCGTCCCCGTCCACCCAACGCAACTCGGGGCCAAGCGTTGCGAGGGCCCGGGGCACCGAACCTCCCTCCCCTGGAACATCGAAGGGGAGCATCAGTGGCAAGCTTCCAGCGGCCTCGCCATCGTCGAACCTAGCGGTGACCCGCAGCGGCACCTCGGATCCGGCCAGGCCAGGCGCCTCGCCGACGTCTGCCCACCACGGTCCCGTGTCGGGCACGGCGGTGTCGTCGAAGGGCGATGGCACATGCAGGGCGAGGTGGGTGAGGTCGGGCGCCGTGAACGGCCCCGGAACGTCGCCGACGGGGCTCACGAGGTCGGGGTTCCCGAAACAGGCCAGGTCGCTGACGAGGACCGGCACGTCGGTGCGCAGACCACAGAGGTCGGCCGTCATCGACCGCACGGTCGTCGGGCCCAAAGCCAAGGCCTCGATCTGCACCGTTTGGCCCGCGCCCAACAGAGGCGGGTCGAGGCGCACCGCAAGCACCCGCGGGCGATCGAGGTGGTAGTCGAGCGCCAGACCGATCGCAGGGTCCGCCCAGTCGCCGGGCACCCGGAAGCAACCGACGAGGGCGACGATCATCGACCCGGGGGCGGCGGCGGAGGGGCAGGCGGAGCGGGCGCGACCGGAGGCGCCGGAGCGGCGGCCGGCGGTGCAGCCGGCGCGGCGGGTGCAGCC
>SXGS01077393.1_pt1 | contig 57063 bp, 50 predicted proteins | sample 3174681 | NCBI WGS metagenome assembly SXGS01 (sample SAMN11356861, study PRJNA531348) | freshwater metagenome | isolation source: freshwater sample F1-80 | place: China: Fuxian Lake, Yuxi | collected 2017-12-25
GAAGGCGTTTATCACCCAAGCGAGTCGATTCGCCGCTGGTTGGAAGTTCTTGGCTTTGACCTTTCCGCCCGGAGAGTTAACATCGAGAAGACGCTCAACCGGATTCTCCTCTCGCGCTCGCCGACGTCGGATGAACTTCGTATTGTCGACAGCGTCCTTCAGCAAACGATCCGCAAGCTTGTTGGATCAAAGAAGGCGCCCAAAAAAGGGACGGAGGGAGCAGAGTAAACCAGCAGCGAGGTGATCGATGATTCGTTCCGCTATCTTTTGCATTCTGATTTTACTCAGCGCCTGCGGAAAGAAAGACGAAGCCTTCGATACGACTCAAGACTCTACTTCTTACGCCCTTGAGTCCGCAACAGCCCTCCTTGGAAGCCTCGCAAACGACGCTGAGAACTCTTCTTCGCTCATGAGCCGGGATCTCAACGCGACGGCCGCATGCTCGATCGCAACGGCCCGCTCGACCTGCGATGGCAACATTATCACGGTAAGCTGGCCAAACTGCACGCTAGCCCTCGGAAACAACAACGTTACCTTAAGTGGTGGATGGAGGAATACCTACAACGACGGAGTAGCTTGCACGACCGCACGATCAAGTGGACTCGCTTCGGGCGACAGCTTCACCCGCAACTATTTAGATTTCGGCGTTACGTTTCCGTTTGGTCGTCGCTTGACGACATCTTCAAATGCACACTCCGCCTACGACGGAACCGCAATCCCAGCTACCGGCGTCACCGTCACAAACGTAGCTGGAACAAGGCAGATCACGATCCAAGGACTACGCCGGATTCTTGCCGGATCAAAAGGCGCGAAGTTCTTTGATCATTCCATCACCTCAAGCGCGATCGCCGTTACCGGCACACGGGCGGCTGGCACTCGCCTTGTCAATTCAGGATACCTCACCGTTTACCACAATCTCGTCGGATATAAGGCGGTCTCGAGCTTCAGCAGCGTTCGTTGGGGTGAGGCTACCTGTTGTTTCCCGACTTCGGGCCGGGTGACGACGACATTTAGCGGTTCACTTTCCGGAAATGCTGAACTTGTTTTTGGCCCCAGCTGCGGGACTGCAACGTTCACCGACACCAAAGGCAAGAGTGAAGCGGTCACGCTCTCGCAGTGCGAGTAAGGAGCTTTGAGATGTCTGCAGAGAAATCCCACGCTGTTCTTCAGCAAAAAATTGAGAACGTCCGTCGCGCGCTGAGTGCCGATAAATCCTCGCCGTCTAACGATTGGCCCTCATTGTCGACGCTCGCGAGGGCGCAAAGTTTCAGTGCGCTTTTTATCCAAGAGATGCTGGTGCTGGGCGATTTCTTCAAAGCCGTGAGCCAAGCGATGGAAGAGATCGTGAAACCGCTTCCTGAAACACCACGCTCAAAACGTTCGCGATCCCTCGCGATCATTTACGACAATTTCGATACGCCAACCGCAAAAGCAGTTGTCGATGCGACGGCCGAAATTTTGCTCGACGCTGGTCGCGAAGATCGAAGAGCCATCACATGGCTTATCGAGGGGCTTAAAACTCCAAACGCAAGATGGAGTCAGCCTTATTTACAAGCGCTGAAGCAACTCAATCTCAGCTCGGCGGAAAAGTCAGAGCTCGTGGCGGAGATCGACGCGTTTGCGAAATTGGGTTGGGGTACAACTCAGTTTATCGTCAATGAGGTCAGCGAGGCGTTCGCGGACGACACGGAGGTGATCGACCTCTTGACGAAAGCTGGGCACGAGCCTGAGCGGCATTTAGAGTCTCAAAAACGAAATACAGCCGAGCGCGAAGCGCATGTAAAAGCGTACGCAGAGAAAAGGAAAGCCGAACAACTGAAGGTGGCGTCTCTCTCTAATGATGAGGCCACGCTCAGAATTCTAAGGGAGAGCGAACAGTTTCCGATTCTCCTTACTGATCGTTGGTCGGACTTGATCAAAGATCCGCGCTTCTCCGCCGTGATCTCGCAAACGTTCCACGTCCCGCCTCCACATTTTATTAAAGAGTATGTTCCGGCATTGCGGCGGGTTTACGAGCATATTCTAACGGGAAGCGCCCACGATTTTCTGCTTGATCCTGATATCCGCTCAACCCACGCGAGAGTGAAAAGTTCTGAACGGTTTTTAGATACCGAAGGTCCCACCTACAGACTCGTCTACGAGTACAGAACAGAAGATCGCCAGCGCTTCGAGTTTGCGATTACCCGCGGATACGATGGTATGCACGCGGCGATCGCGGGTTGGGGCACTGATGCTCTCGAGAGGTATTTTGGTGAAGGAAGTGAATTTCTTTGTCACTACCGTGCGAGTGATCCCAAAGATCACAAGTTTTACGATCCTTGATAGCGAAGGCGCGCGGTCCAATAGAGGTCCTCGCCTAAGAGTTCGCGGTGGGAGCGATCTAGCTGGATCTTCCCGCTCATTTGGTCGTTTCCAAAATGAGTACTCCACGCAAGCCCGTGCTTTCCTCCGAGAAGCGAAGGAGCGAGATAGAGATGAAGGCGTTGGGCTTTCCTCTCGCGGACAAATGCGCCAACCGTGTGGGCGCCGCCTTCGACCATAATCGAAGTCAGGCCTTCGGTTCTCAAACGAGCAAGTGCCGCGGTGACGTTGAATTCACCTGACTCATCCGCAGGAGCAGAGATCACGCGAACGCCACTTGGATTGGTGAGCGCCACGCCCTCACGAACAATGACGAAGACTGAGTGCGGATCGCGAACGCGAAGGAGATTGGAGTTCGCGAGCATCGTGAGGATCTGCCCGTCAGGATCGAAAACCACGACTTTGTTTTTAAATTCAGGATACGCGGGATGCCGCACGTTCAGCGACGGATTGTCAGCAACGAACGTATTGCGACCAATTGCGATCGCGTCGTATCGCGCGCGAATCAGCTGCACGTGCTCGCGCGCTTTCTCACCTGTGATCCACTTGCTCTCACCCGAAACAAACGCCATCTTGCCGTCGAGACTCGATGCAAGCTTCAGCGCCACGAAGGGCTCTTGCGAGCGATGAAAGTAAAGAAAAATTTCAGCAAGTTCTTCCGAGAGCGCAATCAGCTCTTCGCGATCCTCTATCTCGGCACGCTCAGATAACGGGCGTGCGTCGACTCCGGCTTCGCGAAGGATCGCAGCACCTTTACCCGCAACGAGGGGAAAAGGATCCTCAACCGCATACGTCACGCTTGCGGGCTTAAGAGGCGCAAGCGTTCGAGCGCAAGAAGGTGTGCGCCCCTGATGAGCACAAGGCTCAAGCGTTACGTAGATGTGTCCACCGGCAATTTGGGCGGCGTGTTTTTCTGAGTCGATTTTTTTGAGCGCGTCGATCTCTGCATGATCAAACCCAATCCGCCGATGAGCACCCACCGCCAAAAGGCGGTGTTCGCGATCGACGATGGTGCAGCCGACGAGAGGATTGGGCGAGACATAGCCAGCTCCTTTGCGTCCTTCTTCGATCGCCAAGCGCATTGCTTGGCTTGGGCTCACGATCTGGCCAGGAACGAAGGACTCTGCACTCACTTGACCATCCAAGACTTCCAATACTCGGTCAGCTCGATCCGATCGAGCGCCGGATCGCGCATCAGCGGCCAACGCGAATCGATCATGACGGCTTTTTCATCCGTGTGAGTTTTGGTTTTTACTTTCTCCGCCGCTTTCGGATGTGGTCCGTGCGGGAAGCCCGCCGGATGGAAACTCATCATCCCCGCGTGGAGGTTCGTGCGGCTAAAGAAGTCACCGTCGTGATAGAAGAGGATCTCATCGTAGTCGATGTTCTGGTGATAAAACGGAACGCGCAGAGCATCGGCTTCTTCTTCCAGCGGGCGCGGGAGGAAGGAGCAAACCACAAAACCGCGAGCCGCAAACGTCGTGTGCACGCTCGGAGGCAAATGCACGCGGTGGCTTGTGATCGGCATGATGTGATCCATGTGCAGCGTGAAGGGGAAGAGATCCCCTTTCCAACCCTGAACGTCGAAGATGTTCGCGTCGTACGTGATCTTCGTCATCTGATCAGTGTGCTTGATATTGATTTCGCGGCAGTCGACGTTCTTCTCGCGCATGACGGCGTAGAGCTTATCCAGATTCGGTTTTCCGAGGGCATTCATGTCCCACGGTGCGTGGCGACCAACGATCCCACGCTCAGGCTCACGGAAGTGTGAGGTGCGGTTCTCGATCAAAAGAAAATTCGTGGGCTCGTTCAACAAGAACGCATGCGTGATGCATTTTTGAATCGTGATGTAAGAGCCTGGAGTAAACTCAAGGAGTCCGTACTCCGTGAGTACGAAGCCCGAGCCTTTGTGACAGAAATAAAGCCAGTCACCATCGGCGTTCCGGCGCGCTTGCAAACGATCGGGAGCTTCCGGCTGAAGCCACATGTTCGAGACCGTGAGATCGTTGTTGTAGAGAAGTCGCTGTGAGCCGGAGCTGGCTTCAAGCTTCACGAGGTCAAACATGCGAGGCTTCAACGGGCCCTCGATGTTCACCCAACGTGTACTCGGCTTTTCTTTGATGAGATGGGAGACAGGGCCAAAAAATCCTTCAAGGCCCTGTTCTTCTTCGAAGAAACCTTCAGGAATTCCCTTGTGCCCTTGGCGAGTCGGTTTCCCTTGCGTGAAGTGATGCATCTCTCTCCTCCCTACTCAGCTTGGCTTTTAAAACTCTAAAGGCAGCCCGTGAGCTGCCTGAAGAACATTTTAGAGAACTCCTCTAATCCGTTGGTCTTCTTCCATCGCATCGAAGAGCGCCTGGAAGTTGCCGTCGCCGAAACCATCGTGGCCTTTGCGTTGGATAATCTCAACGAAAATGGGTCCGACCTGATTCTTCGTGAAGATCTGCAGCAGGTAGCCCTTCTCGTCGCCATCCGCGAGGATTCCGAGTTTTTTCAACGGCGGAATATCTTCGCGCATGTTCGGAAGTCGCTTCGGCAAATTGCCGTAGTAAGTTTCAGGAGGTGCCGCGAGGAACTGGATGCCTTCACGCTGAAGACTATCGACGGATCCAACGATATCCGGGCTTAAAAGCGCGATGTGCTGAATGCCGGAGCCTTTGTACTCATCCAGATATTCTTGGATTTGCGATTTAGAATCTTGCGGCTCGTTGATCGGAATCGCGAACTTATTGTCCGGGCTCCACATCACTTTCGAGAACAAACCAGTCGATTTCCCCTTGATGTCGAAGTAGCGACGCTCCTGGAATCCGAAGATCTTCGAATAGAAATCACACCACTTCTGCATCTCGCCGCGCGGAACGTTGTTCGTCATGTGATCAACAACGGTGAGGCCTTTGCCAATCGGACGACGATCGTCGGTGACCCATTCCCAAGAATCGTAGATTTCACCTTTGGGTCCGTACTGATCGACGAAGTAAACGATCGAATCGCCGATGCCGTAGATCGCCGGAAGGTTGTACGACTTGAGTTTCTCGTCGGTGTAGGGACGAGCGCCACGTTCAACCGCGATTTCAAATGCCTCCTGCGCGTTTTGAACGCGGAAGCCCGTCGAACAAGCGCAAGGCCCATGAGCCTTTTTGAACTGCGCTGCGAACGCTTCGGGATCGCTGTTGATGATGAAGTTGATGTCGGCCTGGCGATAAAGTCGGAGCGGACGTTGCTTATGACGGGCCACGAGCTTCATGCCCAGGCGGTCCATCATCGTTTCGAGCACGCGGTCATCTGGGCTTGCGAACTCGATAAACTCGAGTCCGTCGAGGCCAAGGGGGTTGACGGGCGCGTTTGCCTGCATGGAATCCTCCTAAAAAGCGGCGATCAAAAGTCTGAGCAAAAACTCTTTAGCACAGTTTTGCCTAGCGAAGAATGGCATTCATCTTGTCTCAGCCGCAGGCTGATGCAGAGCGCCAGTCGCTTTCCCATCTTCAAGCGTTTTACCTGCCTGGCGGTAGAAATCGACGACGTTAGGGTCAACGCGGATTGATCGAGCTTCCCACTTCTCGACCCAAAGATCGTCACCCTGGGTGAGACGGCTTAGCGCCACGTAGGCTTGGCCTGGCTCCCAAAGCTGCGAGAGGTTGACTGACATTCGATCCAAAGTCGCGCCTTGAGATTTGTGAATAGTTGAGGCCCACGCCAGCGAGACAGGGAAATTGACCGCCGAAGCGACGACATCTCCCTCGGCGTCCAACATCGAAAACGAAGCTTTTTCGATTTCGCAAAGCCGACCGTTGAGAAGTTCGATTGTCAGCTTCTGAGGTTGGATTTTTGTGATGTGCCCAGTACTGCCGTTCACCCACCGACCTTGCGGATCATTCTGCCGGAGCATGATGAGCGCTCCCTCCTTGAGCGAAAGCTCATCCGGAATCGGAGTGTATTTTTTTAAGTTCTCAACCGCTCGAGCATCGCCCGAGTAGACTGTCGCAAAACGCTGAACGGGCTTATCGATCGCATCAAGCTTGCGCAGATTGAAGCGCTCGGTTTCTTCACGCCGAGGAAAGAGCCTTGTGCCGTCGAAATCTTCCGGCGGAGCTTTGGTTTTTGCGTCGAGGTAAGAGCGAACTTGCTCATTCACGATGCCGTCGCGAACCATACTCAAAATTTTCATGAACTCTTCGTCTTTGCAGCGAGTCTGCGTGCGCAGAAAACAAGTTTCAAACGCGGACCATTGCCAAACCGGATCAAGAAAAGCCCAACCGCGCGCATTTGAAGTCTTGCGCTCAACGGGTGGAAGCTGAGCGAAATCACCTACGGCCACAACGCGCAGACCTCCCCACGGCAGATCGCTATCGCGCACTCGGCGGGCGATGATTTCAGCCGCACGCAAGGTTTGGCCTGAGAGCATCGAAATTTCGTCAACGATGAATCCAGAGATTTTCTTCAAGCGGCGAACCACTTGGCGATTCTTTGACGCTTTTTCCACCGTTGCTTCCACACCTCCTTCCATGATCCCGAGACCAAAGAAGCTGTGGAAAGTTCTTCCACCAACGAGAACAGCCGCTGCGCCCGTGCTCGCGAGAACCGGAAAGTCTCGCGTGTCTTTCTCACGGAGGTAGTAGCGCACAAGAAAGCTTTTTCCGCTGCCGGCACCGCCCGTAACGAAGACGTTAGATGTACCCTTCAGAGCGGCGTAAGCCCGCTCCTGGCAATCGGTGAGTTGGATTTGGAACATGGGTTTCTCCCTGAGTCGACGAAGGTCCAAGCTGACATTGGGTGGCGAGTATGGCAAACCACTTCCATGATGAATTCGGAAAAGAACGAGACAAAATCCGTGCTGAGTCCCATTTCACGTTTATTCGTTTTGACGGCGATTGCCTTCGGAACGCTGTCCGCCTTCGGAAACCTTTTCGGAGGCACTGCAAGATCCATTGCGCAAGCAGCGCCCGTTACGATGCAAGCGCTCACGTCAACTGAACTCAAAGCAAAGTTCAAATCGAAGGGCGTAAAGGTTACGGTGGTAAACCTTTGGGCCACTTGGTGTGCGCCCTGTAAGACGGAACTTCCGGACTTCCTAAAAATCAAAAAGGATTACGCTTCCAAAGGGCTTCAACTGATCCTCGTATCCGCGGATAGCGCCGATGAGCTCAAGGACGCCGCCCTCTTTCTCGATCAGATTGGCGTCGACTTTCCGACCTTCCGTTTGGGTGAAGATCCCGAGCCCTTCGTAAAAGCGGTGGAACCGAACTGGTCGGCCACTCTCCCGACTACGCTCGTTTTCGACGCCGAGGGGAGAAAAGTGAAAACTTGGGTGGGCGCGATCGACGCGAAAACGCTCCGCACGGAGATCGATAAAGTCCTTAAAGGAGGCGGCAAAGCCTCCAAAACGGGGCTTTCTGCTCCGGTCATTGATTCCGGGCGGAAAATCAGTTCTTATTGAGTCCTTTGAGAGGACTCAAAAAAGAGGTGATTCTATGAAAAAGACTCCTGTGTCTTTCGAGACGGCTGCGCACAATCCTCAACTGCCTCAAGTGCAAGACATCGACGCAGCCGAACTCTGGAAGAAGAAAGACTCCGTTCACATTGTCGACGTACGTCGTCCCGACGAATACACTGGTGAGCTTGGTCATATTGCGGGCTCTAAACTCATTGTTCTCGACACGATCCCTGAACACGTGAACGAGCTCCCAAAAGACGAGTCGATCGTTTTCGTTTGCCGAAGCGGCATGCGTTCCGCACAAGCGACCGCCTTCGCTCTCGAAAATGGTTTTGAGCACGTCTACAACATGAAGGGCGGAATGCTCCGCTGGAACGAGCTCGGTCACACCATTGAGAAATAATGGGCGAAAAATCATCAGCGTTAAGGTCGATGGGAGCTTCTGTGCTCTCGCCTCTTCGACCGCAGGATCAAATTGGATTTCGGTCCTGACCCTCATCAAGAACGAACTAGAAAGTACGAAGTAAAATGCCGCAAAAAGTTTTCTGCAATCGCACCCTGAATATGCGCAAGATCAAGTTCATCGGGTTGGATATGGACCACACCCTCGTGCGCTACCATAGTCACGAGTTCGAGGCCCTTGCTCACGAGACGATGAAGCAGCGCTTAGTCGCGACGAAAAAATATCCTGAGTCTGTACTCAGCCTTCCTTTCGATTTCAACCTCGCGATTCGCGGACTCGTGATCGATAAGAAAAAAGGCAATCTGCTGAAAGTGAGCCGTCACGGCGCTATTCGTGCGTCTTACCACGGCACAAAGCCGATCGATTTTCCGACTCAACAAAAACTGTATAAGTCGATTTACATCGATCTTTCGGATACGACTTCATACGTTTCGATCGATACGGCGTTCTCGATTTCAGTAGCGACTCTTTTCGCTCAGTTAATCGACATCAAAGACGCCGAATCGGGAGCGATGAGCGGTGTTGGTACAGGACCAAGCACCATTGCGAATGCTCTGAGCGAGAAGAATCCGATCATGCCGGATTACGAAACGATCGCGCACGACGTAATCTCGACTCTCGATATGGCCCATCGTGACGGAAGCCTCAAAGGCGAAGTCGCGAAGAATTTGGATCGTTACATCATTCGCGATCCAGAAGTGGTTGCGGGTCTCGAGCGTTATCGCAAACACGATAAGAAGATCTTCATCCTTACGAACTCGGAGTACTCGTACACGAAGCTTCTTCTCGATTACGCGATCAATCCGTTCCTGAAGAACTACAAGTCGTGGTCGGATCTGTTCGAATTTGTGATCACGCTCGCGCAGAAGCCGCGCTTCTTTTACGACAATCTTCGCTTCCTCGAGGTGAATCCTGAATCAGGGTTGATGTCGAACTTCGACGAGACTCTACGTAAAGGGGTTTACCAATCCGGAGGCGCCGATAAATTTGCGAAAGACCTCGGCATCGAAGGCGACGATATCCTCTACATCGGTGATCACATCTACGGCGACATCCTTCGACTTAAAAAAGATTGTAACTGGAGAACGGCCCTCGTAGTCGAAGAACTCGATGAAGAAATGGAAGCCTACAAGAAGGCTCAACCCTACTCCGCCGAGATTCGCACACTGATGGATCGCAAAGAGCCGCTTGAGCGCACGCTCGTCGATTTGATTTCGGTGAAAATCGAAACGGGCCGCGAAGCTGACGAAAACAAAGTTCACGAGCTGCAAACGCAGATCACGGAACTTGATAAAAACATCAGTCAGTTGATCAAAAAGCAGCAGTCGGTCTTTAACCAACACTGGGGAGAGATCATGCGCGCCGGAAATGAAGAGAGCTACTTCGCGCACCAGGTGGATCGATTCGCGTGTATCTACATGGCGAAACTCACGGATCTTCTTGAGATGTCGCCGCGAACTTACTTCCGTGCTAGCCGTCGACCGCTTGCGCACGAGTTAGCGCTGGGTCTTTCGTAGGTTCAGATCGTAAGCTCCAGCTTGATTTCGTCATGGATGGGAATGTTATAGCAGCCATGAATCGGAATCGTGGGCTTGAGCCTACGAGCTTCACCGATCGCACCCGGGCGCAAGCTCACGAGACGAAAGCCTCGCCGCTGCCAAAACCTGAGGGCGTCGAGATTGTCATTTGTGGTCACGACCCACACTACGCCGAGGTTCAACGTTTGGGCCTCGGCTACTGCACCCACTACAAGCTGCGTTCCGATCCCTTGATGCTGTCTTGAAGCATTCAGAGTCACGATCTCCATTGTGCCGTTTACAACTCGGTAAGTGAGAAGACCGATGCGAGTCTCGTCCTCATCGAGCGCGACGAGACCCGGAAGCTCGCGCGGATAGACCTTCTGTCGTTGGCTGAGAACGAAGTCAGAGCCCCAATGGGTTTGCGTGAGCGAATCCACCCAAGCAATGTCATTAGCCTCAGTCTTGCGGATCTTGTAGCTCATCGATTTGATTCACCCGTGCGGAGCTTAGTCGGAACAACCGTTGGTGGACCGCCAACTTGGCCAGGGGCCGCTACCATCAAAAGAAAATCCTCGGGTTTCGGTGAAGTCATGAAGCCGATCCACTTCTCGGCTTTTAGATTCTTCCGATATTGCATGCGGCTCGATTGCAAAATCATGCAGCCAAGTTTCGCCGTGCCCCTTTCGTCACGGGCCGAACCCACACATGGTGGATCGACGAGATGTTCTTGATCAGGCCCCAACGAAAGTGGACCCGTAGTGATTGAGAAGAGTGTCTCGCCGGTTGTTTTTTCGTAACGGCTTACGGCATTTCCCTCGATCGCGTGCGTGCTGTAGACACTCGGCATGTAGACGAGAATCCTTTCGCCGTTTTTCTTGAGCTCGCTGATTTTATCAATCAGCTCGGCTTGCGTCTTCGAATTCGTCGGCAACTTGTGCACTTGGAGATTCGCAAACTCACTCACATCGAAGGGAGGCATTTGCTCTTCGATGATGATGGAGTTGAAAGGCGTCTTCTCAGCGATCGCGGCCTTGATCATGCCTTTCACAATCTCTCGGTGCCACTCTGGCTGCGGCGGAACGCCAACGACGACCAATTTTTTCGACTCAATCGGCGAATAGAAGCGTCGGTATGTGACAGCGCCAAGCTCTTCGGGATGACTGAACATCGTGGGCTTCATCACTCCAACTGGAGCTGGTTCGTAACCGAACCTCATGATCGAGAAGATGCCGATGGCCATCATGGACAACACGACAGCACCATAAAGCCATTTCATCAGGCACGCTCCTCAGCAGTTTCGTCCACGCTTTTGACGGCGACTTTCTCGTAGCTAAAACCATCGTAACGGTCAAGGTGAGCCCGTTGGTCGTTAGTAGGGTTTAAGGGAAATTGGTTGCTGTCGGGTTAAGGTGGGTGTAGTTATCGTGACAACATAAGGACTTGATCCATGCGACAGGTACCTGCTTCTTATCTCATTCTTGGCGACGGTCGCGTCGCGCGCCATCTTCGGCACTACTTCGATCTCGAAGCGATCCCTTATATTCATTGGAACCGACAATCTCATTCGCAAGAACAGCTTAAAATCTGGGCTGAGACGTCTTCCCATATCCTTTTAGCGATTTCGGATTCGGCGCTTGAAGGGTTTCTCCGGCAGAATCAATACCTGCTGGCAAAAGTCTGCGTGCATTTCTCTGGCGCGCTTTCTTTAGCAGAAATTCCGAGCGCCCATCCGTTGATGACGTTCGCCAGTGATTTTTATGAACTCGAAGTTTATCGAAGCATTCCTTTTGTTTTCGAGAAAGGGCGGGGTTCGGCTGCAGAACTCCTGCCGGATTTACGCAATCCATTTTACGAAATCGAGGCTGGCAAAAAGTCGCTCTACCATGCTCTCTGCGTTCTCGCGGGCAACTTCTCGACTCTTTTGTGGGAACGAGCGACGCAAAGATTTACCGACGATCTCGGTTTACCGAAATCGGTGCTTGTTCCTTACACGACTCAGATCAACAAAAACATCGTCTCTGCACCTTTAGGAGTCAGCGTTCTCACGGGGCCGCTCACTCGCGGAGACGAAAACACGATCGCGAAAAACTTGGCAGCACTTGAAGGAGACCCTTTTCAAGATGTTTACCAAGCTTTCGTGCGCGCGTATTCCGCGCTTCAAAAAACGCCTGCGATGAATAAAGGAGAGACGATATGAAAAGCGTGCTCGATTTCCAAAAGTTCAAAGAGCAGGGACATCGCATATCGATGGTGACTTGTTATGACTCCACGAGCGCAAAGATTGTCTCGGCTTCGCGAATCGACTGCATTTTGGTTGGCGATAGCCTCGCGATGACGATGCACGGCCACGACACAACGCTTGCCGCAACTCCGGAACTCATGGCGCTGCATGTGGAAGCCGTCCGTCGAGGAGCACCAAATAAATTCATCGTGGGTGACATGCCATTTCTAGCCCACCGCGGGAGCCTCGACCGGACGATGGAAGCCGTGCGAGTCATCATGAAGGCTGGCGCCCAAGCGGTGAAGATCGAAGGCGTCGACGGCGCTGAAGATGTCATTAGCTACGTTGTGCAGTCTGGTGTTCCGGTGATGGGGCACCTCGGTTTAACGCCGCAATCGGTTCATCAGTTTGGCGGCTTTAAGGTTCAGGCGACGGAGTCAAATGCCGCAGAAATCTTACTGGCGCAAGCAAAGAAGCTGGAAGCTTGCGGAGTGTTCGCGATGGTTTTCGAATGCGTTCCACACGAAGTTGCGACTTACGTCACATCAAAGCTTCACGTTCCTACAATTGGAATCGGCGCGGGGAATGGATGCTCTGGCCAGGTTCTCGTCATGCAAGATCTCTTGGGTTTGAACGCGGACTTCCAACCTAAATTTGTCCGTAAATACTTGGATGGCTTCACGCAGTTCAAAGAAGCATTCGATCGATTCGATAGCGATGTGAAGTCGGGTGAATTCCCGTCGGGCAAAGAAAGTTACTGAGGTTCAAGATGGCTTACGCACCGGTTGTCATAACGGACTTGAAGCAATGGTTTGAAAAACGCCACTTCATCAAACGCCAGGGAAAAAAGATCGGCTTTGTTCCAACGATGGGCGCTCTCCACCAAGGGCATTTGTCTCTGCTCGAAAAATCTCGTCGTGAAAACGAAGTTACGGTTCTCTCGATTTACGTGAACCCAACCCAGTTCGACAATAAAGAGGACCTTGCTAAGTATCCTCTCACATTAGAACGAGATAAAACCCTCGCTCACAAGGCTGAAGTCGACTTCCTTCTTGCTCCGACTTTCGAGCAAATCTATCCGGATAAGTATCGCTACAAAGTGAGTGAGTCCGATTTTTCTTCGAAACTTTGCGGCTCGCACCGTCCGGGTCATTTCGACGGCGTTCTCACGGTTGTGATGAAGCTCCTCAACATCGTGCAAGCCGACCGTGCCTACTTCGGCGAAAAAGATTTTCAGCAACTCGAGCTGGTGCGCGGGATGGTCGAAGCATTCTTCCTGACAACTGAGATTGTGCCTTGCCCGATTGTCCGCGAAGAGGATGGACTCGCGATGAGTTCTCGGAATGTAAATCTCTCTGCGGAGGCACGATCCCTTGCAAGTCGTTTTCCCGCGGCACTTCGCGACTCGCTCTCGGCCAGTGAGGCTAAGGCACGATTAAAACTCGAAGGGTTTGAAGTCGATTACGTGGAAGACATCGGCACTCGCCGACTTGGAGCCGTAAAGGTTGGCGGCGTGAGGTTAATTGACAATGTCGAAAGGTAAAATTCTTTTCCAACTCTCAGGTTCGATCGCCTGCTTTAAGGCTTGCCAGCTTTTATCCAAACTTGCGCAAAACGGCTACGAAATCGAAGTCGTCGCTACGGCTTCTGCATTGAAGTTTGTCGGTGAAGCTACGCTAGAAGGCTTGACGGGTCGGCGTGTTCATCGTGAAGCGTTTGAACCTGGTCAGTACATGAAGCACATTCACTTGGCACGTTGGGCAGATCTGATTTTGCTCTGCCCTGCGAGCGCAAATGTCATCAACAAGTTCGCCGCTGGCATTGCTGATGACTTGGTTACAACTCTGTTTCTCGCTAACGACTTCAAGAAGCCTTTTTGGATTGCGCCTGCGATGAATGTCGAGATGCTTCGTCATCCGGCTACCCAGAGCTCGCTCGAAAAGCTGGAGAGCTGGGGAGTGCGTCTTCTCGGAACAGGTTCCGGGGCTCTTGCGTGCGGTGAAGTCGGCGAAGGGAGGCTCATCGAGCCCGAGATCTTGTTTGGGATGATCGAAAAGCATTTCGGCGGTCGCGGGGAGGTCTCCCGCGCTGAGGATAGCCTGAAGATTTTGATCACCTCCGGCGGAACGCGAGTGCCAATTGATGGCGTCCGATCAATCGCAAATTTCAGCACGGGTTCGACGGGCGCCACTCTGAGTGACGCTCTGACCGCGCGTGGGCATTCGGTGACTCTTTTGCGTGCTAGAGACGCTTTGGCTCCTAGAGCTCCGGTTCGCGAAAAGGAGTTTGTGACGTTTCAAGATCTAGAAACCATGTTGAAGACCGAGCTAAGCGAACGCGATTACGATGTTGTCATTCATGCGGCGGCGGTCAGCGATTACTCAGTTGCGAGTCTTTCGAGTAACGGAAAAGATTTCAGTACCTCCATCGGAAAAGTGGATTCTGGTGAGGAACTCACATTAAAGCTTCATCGCAATCCCAAATTGATTGATCAACTTCGTAGCTTCTCACGCAATAAGGCCATTCGCGTTGTCGGTTTCAAACTAACGAACTCGTTGGGCGAAGCTGAGCAGCTGGAAGCGGTTCGAAAGTTAGCTTCTCACGCAAGGGCGGATCTCCTTGTTCACAACGATCTGGGTGAGATCGTTGGAGCTCGTCATCGTGCGCGGATTTACTCGAGTCACGATCCAAAAAATCTAGTGCTTATTGCGGAAGTCGAGGACAAGGCTTCGCTCGCGAAATCACTCGAATCTCTTCTTGTTTCGAAAGGCAGGGCCTAACAGATGATTCTAAGTCTCGACGTCGGAAACACGACGATTCACGGCGGCCTCTTTGATGGAGATCGGCTTGTCTTTCAATTTCGCCGGACTTCAGATTCGCACTCATCTAGTGATGAAATCGGCGTCTTTCTTCGGAGCGTGATTCGCGAAAATGGCGCTGATCCATCGGCGGTGAAACAAATCGCTATCTGCTGCGTTGTTCCCGACGCGATCTACTCATTGCGAGGCGCTTGCCAAAAGTATTTCGGGCTCTCGCCGTTTCTACTTCAAGCCGGAGTCAAAACCGGCCTGAAAATCAAGTATCGAAATCCCCTTGAGGTTGGCGCCGACCGTATCGCTGATGCAATCGCAGGCACGCATCTCTATCCAGATCGCAACTTGATTATCATTGATTTCGGTACAGCTACGACAATCGAAATCGTTAATCGCGAACGCGAGTACCTCGGCGGCGTGATTTTGGCGGGCTTGCGGATTTCGATGGAAGCGCTTGAGCGTCGGACGGCGAAGCTTCCTCCCGTTGAGATTGTTCGCGTGGATTCGGCGCAAGTATTGGGTCGCTCCACTGTTGAGAGCATTCAATCAGGTCTCTATTACGGAACGGTTGGAATGATCAAAGAACTCAAGGATCGCCTCACGGATGAATGTTTCGCCGGCGGAAAAGGTGAAGATAAACCACTTGTGCTCGCAACTGGCGGCTTCTCGGGTCTCTTCGATAAAGCCGGTCTGTTTGATGTTGTAATTCCTGATCTTGTTTTAAAGGGGCTTAACTTAGCCCTTCGAATGAATTCGTAACTGGAGAGATCGATATGCAAATCACGATGCTAAAATGTAAGATTCATCGCGCTACCGTCACCGATGCAGATTTGAATTACGAAGGTTCAATTTCGATCGATCCCGCTCTCGTCGATGCAGCTGGACTACGCGAGTTTGAGCGAGTCGAAATTTATAACTGCAACAACGGGCAGCGTTTTGCGACGTACGTGATTTTCGGAAAAGCCGGCGAAATTTGCCTGAACGGCGCAGCCGCACGGCTTGTTCACCGCGGAGACTTGGTGATCATTGCGGCATATGGAACGGTGGATGAGGACAAAGCTCACCTTCACAAGCCGCGTCTGGTTTTCGTTGATGAGAAAAACCAGATCAAGCAGCTGAAGAATAAGTATTGAGCGTTAAAGAGTCGAAAGCGATCGGAACCACTCGATCGCTTCGATCGCACCGTTAACCCGGAAAGCCTTGAGCTTCGTGTTCCACTGGGCCGTCTCAAGTCCGAGTAAGGGCACGGCATTTCTGTTCGCAATGTAATGATGAAGCGAGAGCTTCGGATTGACTTCCTGCCACTTCACCGCAAGTTCGATCATGTCAGCTTTCAGCAGCACAAAAGGCACTTTCGGCGCATCGGCTGCAAGCTGCTCGATTCCTCCACGGAGGAGCGCCTGCCGAGCGGAGTTGATTTGTTCGGCGCTAAGTCCGCATGTCTGCACGTAGAGGATTCTTTCCGCCTGGATCTTACGACTGAACACCATTTCTAGAGTCGGTGTTTCGCAACTCTCCCAGACAGCCCACTGTGCTTTCACTTGATTCAAATCGTTGGTTGATAGTTCCACTCTTCCTGGCAGGAGAGTTCGTTTGTCGTCGGTGACGACGATTGTGGAATGAGTGTGAGCTGCGGTTGCGAGCTCTTGCCCAAAGAAAACGGCACTCACCGGGATTGAAGAGCCCGGAACGAGGCCGGCTTTCGATCTTAGGAGCTCGAGGAGTGGGCTGACTTGTTCAAACTCAGCGTGGAGTTTGCTTGGAATAAGAGCCTGAAGCTCATCGTCGATCCAACCTCTCCAATCATCTAACTTGTCTGGTACATTCTTGGGTGCCGTTTGATTCTCTGAGAGGGCCTGAATCCAGCTGCGCGCGAAATCAAGACGCTGAATCGGCGAAAGTTCGTCGTGTAGCGAAACAATGACGGATGTCATCAGAGGGCGGAAGGCGAGAGCGCTCATCGCCTCGGATTCGCCGCAGAAGCCTTGGAGCTCGCGACTTTTCCACGGCTTTTGGCAAAGCACTTGGTACGATGACGCTGAATGAATCCAGTGCTTCACGGCTTGGATCGGAAGAGCAGACCTCTGCGACGTCAACATTGCGACGAGCGCATCGGAGACAACCTCGAGCCTCATCAATGAACTCACGACACTCGCGGGACCTTTTTGATAGAGCCAAACTTTTACGAACGCTTTTTCGATCTGTCCGTCGACTCCTGCAAAAATCCCCGTGCCGATTTCAATTTGTTGGTCAGTGATCGAATAACGTTCGGGTTGATCGACATTGATGATTAGAGGAACGGGAGTTTTAAGTCCGCCCAACGCGCGGATTGCAGATTCAGATCTCTCGATGGCACTCGCGAGACGCGCGACTTCTTGAAACCGGTGAGCTTTCACTTGCCGCCAAGTTTTGAGCTCACCGCCCTCGATCCAACCAGCTCCGGCCACGAGTGATGCTGGAAGCGGAAACCGCGGCTCCAGAGCTTTTGCCATGATCCACGCATAGGCTACGAGAAGGATTACGGAGCCAATCCTTAGCAACCTATCCTGAGTCGTGAGCTCAACGGTCTGAGTTTCCAAACATGCTCCCAATTGAAAGGCAAAATCGTGGTTCTGCAAGACTTCCATGCCTGCACACGGAGTTGACAGTTTCCGGCACCATGAGCTTGCTCACGCCGCCGATGAAGCTGCCTGCTGGGGAATGAGCAGGATCCGGGCCAGGGCGGATTCCGGGTTTTGCGGATGGTCTCGTGGACTTTGCGGGGTGTTGGGGTTGGTTAGCTGATTGCTTGGGGTATTGATCCAGGTCTGGTCGAAATGGAATTTTCGGTACGCAAGGAGGCGTTTTTTTGAGCGCAGCTCTCGGGAATGTAAATGCCGTTCGGCTGGATGCCGAAGCGCTTAGCGTTCACAACCGTGCGCTCATTCGTTCGCGTGGGTATTCGATCGCGGAGTATGAGCTTCTCGACTCCATCATTGAAGTTGATCGCGAACGTTTGTTTCTGAAGTTCCATCTCACTCACCTCACCACCTACTGCGTGAAGCTCCTGAACCTCAGTGAGGAAGTCGCCGCTACCTATGTGCGCGTCGCGCGGAAATCATTAGAAGTGCCCGAACTCAAAGAAGCGATTCGCGACGGTCTGAAGCTCACTAAAGCAAAGACGATCGTCTCGGTGCTGACACAGATGAACTTCGATCACTGGATCGAAAAGGCGCGAGTGCTCAGCAAACGCGAGCTAGAAGAAGAAGTTGCGGCCGCGTCGCCGGACGCGCCACGTCCCGAACGCGTGCGGCCTACCGGGCCTGATCGTTACCGTGCGGAATTTGATCTGAACAAGGTTCAACTCGCGATCGCCGAACGCGCCCGTGATCTCGTGAGTCAGAAGCTCGGTCACGCAGCTACGATGCAGGAGACGTGCGTTGTTGCGCTCACTGAGTACGTGCGCCGTCACGATCCGGTTGCGAAGGCGGGGCGTGCGTCCAGGAAGGCGCGGGACCGTTCCCGGGAACGGTCGTCGCCAGCTGAGGCTTCGAAAGCTGAGAGGAAGAAACGGCGCAGGTCACGCACACCAAGCGAGGTCACTCACGCTGTTAACCAACGCGATAGGAATCGATGTCAGTACAGAATGCCCGACGGAACGATCTGCGGAAGTCGGCGCTGGACTCAGCATCACCACATTGTGCCTTTAGCTGACGGAGGGGCTGATTGTGTCGAGAACATTGTCACTCTCTGTGCAACTCATCACCGCTTAATCCACGAAAACGAGAATTCCCCGGGTCCTTAGTCGAGGTCTCGTTAAGTGCTTGCCTCGCGACGACGAAAACGAGGCATGACAAACAGAAAAGTATTCCAACTAATAGTCTTCGCGATTCTCCTTCTTGGCTCGATCGCTAATGCTTACGAACCGAGCTGGGATGGCAACCACCCCGAATCCAAGTCGGAGGCATGGACTTGGATGGGTCACCTGCAGGAGTTCGACGGAACTCGGCTCGGACCCAACGGCGTCGGCTTCATCTATTATTATACTCGCAACGATCAGGGTCAGATGGGCTCGATGAACTTCCGCAGTTCGTCACTCACAGAGACCGTGAATGGCGTAGGTCAAAGCTACAAAACCAGCACACTCTATGCTGCACAATATGACAACGCAGAGCTTCGCGCACGTCGCGGCCGTCTTGACCTGACGTTTACAGCTGGCGACATCGCAGACTTCGTTCGCGCTGAGGCCATGTCAGCAGCTGACACAAAAGAGCTTCACTCGACGATGAAGCTCTTTCCAGGTTTGGCGATTGCTCCTGGATTCACACCGAAGAAAGTTGTCTTCAACGCTTCTGAAGAAGACGGCACCGAAATGAAACTCCGTTTCTATACGATCTGGCCGGTACTTGCGCCTAAAGACGGGTTGATGCGCTTCTTGGGTCAAGCCGACACCTATTCTTTCTCAGAACCGATGCTTGTCACGGTCGGAACTTACAAAGGTAAGCGCGTTGCAGGTTTGTCATTCCTTGACCGCCAGTGGGCGAAGCAATTCTTCGGCGTGAACATCTACACAGGTCTCGGTGACCTCGTGAAGTACGCGCATGCTTTAAAGTTTTCGCACGCATGGTCGGCATTTCATGTGTTCAACGAGCGCACGAAAGAATGGAGCTTCTTCCATCTCTGGCATCAGTGGGAGCGCAACGACAACGTTGCAGATAAGCTCACTGAGTACTCGGGCCTTCTGTATATGAAAAACGGTACAGAGTCTGGAGTGATCGATTCGAGCGATTACACTTGGAAAGGTGACGGCTACGTTTGGGCGCAAGGAAAAGAAGTTCTCCTTGATTACCCACTTGGACGTTACGGCTTCTTCCCTAGCCGCGCGACTTACTCTTCGCCGAAACTTGGTTTCAGCGGACAGATCGTGGCGACTCCTCACCTGCAGAACTTGAATCAGCCGATTCCTTTCTACGAAGGTTACGCTTCAGGCGTTGGAACTTGGAACGGCGATCGCGTTCGTATCCAAGGCCGGTTGGAATCAAGCCGCCTGCTCTTCAGAACGCAAGATTATAAAGAGATGTTGAAAACACTCGAGTCGACAAAGGAACCCGAGTGGCGCCAACCCGAGCTCCAGGCTTGGTTGAAAGCAAACCAGCGCGACAACCCGGCGAACTGGCTCGGCCACCCTCTTGCGGTGTTGGCTTCGATGTTCAAAGGACTCGATCTCAAACTCGCGATCTTCGGAGACATCTTGAGTGACGATCAAGTCGAGCAAGATCCCCGTGATCCCGAAGTTGTGATCTACCGTTAATTGATCTGATCAGAGGGGCAGGATTTTCGGTAATCCTGCCCGCCCTACCCGCGAGGGCAGTTCATGCTGGATTTTTTCGGTCATCCACTTGTTGATCGGAAGCAACTTCTCGAGATCGATCCCCGTCTTAAATCCCATACCATGCAACATGTAGACGACGTCTTCAGTCGCCACGTTACCGGTAGCTGCCGGTGCGTACGGGCATCCGCCCAAACCACCTAAGCTTGAATCGAAAACGCGAATGCCCTGCTCAAGGCTAGCCAAAATATTCGCTAGCGCCGTACCGCGCGTGTCGTGGAAGTGCATTGCCAACCGTTCAGGGCCGACAGCATCAACTAGCTTTGCAACCAAGCGGCGAACTTGCGCCGGATTCGCGATTCCGATGGTGTCACCAATCGAGATCTCGTAGACGCCGAGTTCAGCTAGGCGCTTCACGAGTCGCACAACCTGGCCTTCCGGCACGTTGCCTTCGAAGGGACATCCAAAACACATGCTCAGGTAACCGCGCACCTTCACGTCATTTGCGCGCGCCATCTCCATGACTTTGCGGAAACGTACGAAGCTCTCTTCGATCGTGCAGTTGATGTTTTTCTTGGCGAATGATTCGCTAGCCGAAGCAAAGATCGCAACGTGTTTGATTCCCGTATCGAGCGCATCTTGCATTCCGCGCGGATTCGGAACCAGCGCCGACAGATCGACGCCGCGTAAAGGTGAACCTGCGCCTTCGCGACGGCTCAACGCTTCTTTTACAAGCTCCGCTGAGCCCGCCATCTGCGGAACCCATTGCGGCGACACGAACGCGCCGAGCTCGATCGTCCGTACGCCTGCACCGGCAAGCTGTTCTACAAACTCAAGGCGAGTTTGACGATCGAGAGTCACCTTTTCGTTCTGAAGTCCATCGCGCGGACCAACTTCAACTATCGTAACCTTGCTCATATCTCACCGCATGTCAGGCGACAGAAAGTTTCGCCAAGTTCTGACCCAAAGCAACTTGGTCGCCGGGCACGCAAGCAACAGCTTCGACTTTGCCGTCAGCCTGCGCCTTAAGAGTATACTCCATTTTCATCGCTTCCATCACGAGCAAGACCTGGCCTGCCACGACGTCATCGCCTTTCTGGACCAAGATTTTCACGATCTTGCCAGGCATGGGCGCGACAATCTCACCAGGCTGTGCTGCGGCTCCGCGTGCGCCACCGCGGCGGTTCTGTCGACCGGGAGGAGAATACGTGAAGGTCTCGCCATTTAGATGCACCCAAAAAGTACCTCGAGAATTCGCAATGGTACCCTCGTGAGTCTGACCATTTATTTCAATGCTCACTTTTTTCATACGAGCCTCCATGAGTTTCTCCACGGTGCAGCCAACGCAGTAAGCGGCGTAACCGCTCCTCCATTACCAGCAGTCAAACCACCGCCAGAAGCCAAAGGCATTGCCTTCGCTACGAAAGTTTTCTGAATCTCGCTCAGCTCTTTCGGCTCAAGTCCTTCTGGGAAGTGAGTTTGAATGAATTGCGTCGTCATTGTGCCAGCCTGAAACTCGGGATGCGAAAGAATCGCCTTCAAGTACGGCAAATTCGCGCGCACGCCGAAGATGATCGTCTCTTCGATGACCGCCAGCATTTTTTGAATCGCTCTCGGTCGCGACTCATCCCAAACAATGATCTTCGCGATCATCGGATCATAGTACGGAGTCACTTCATCGCCCGCTTCAAAGCCGACTTCAAAACGTCGGCCTGGACCTTCTGGCCACTCGAGTCCAACCAGTTCACCCGTTGAAGGAAGCCCGCGGTTGTAAGGATCTTCAGCGTAAACGCGACATTCGATCGCGTGACCACGTGGTTTGAGATCCGCGTCTTTCCACAACACAAATTGCTTTGCGGCCGTCAAGATCTGCGCCTTCACCAGGTCGACGCCGAGAACCATCTCTGTCACCGGATGTTCCACTTGAAGGCGCGTGTTCATCTCGAGGAAGTAAAATTTCCCGTCCTGAACGAGAAACTCTACGGTGCCGGCGCCGTTGTAACCGGCTGTCTCCGCGAGAGTTACCGCAGCTTTCGACATCTGTTCGCGAAGCTCCGGCGTGAGCGAAGGCGACAGCGCCTCCTCAATGATCTTCTGATGGCGTCTTTGAACTGAGCACTCACGCTCATAAAGCGATACGCATTTTCCGTTCGAGTCGCCGAAGACCTGAAATTCAATGTGCTTCGCGCGGTCGAGATATTTCTCCAGGAAAACCGTCGCGGAACCAAATGCACTCAAGGCTTCACGTTGAGCCGACGTGATCAGTTCATTAGCTTCAGCACGCGAACGAATGACTTTCATCCCCCGACCGCCGCCGCCTGCCGCAGCTTTCACGATGACCGGAAATCCGATGCGCTCGGCTTCTGTAACGAGCGTCTCGAGCTTCTGATCGTCGCCCATGTAACCCGGCACCGTCGGAACTTTAGCCCGTTCAATCAAACGCTTTGCCGAAATCTTATCGCCAAGCGCACGAATTGTCTCCGCACGTGGACCAATGAAGACTAATCCTGCATCAACACAAGCCTGAGCAAAGTCTGCGTTCTCCGACAGAAAGCCGAAGCCTGGGTGTACGGCTTGTGCGCCCTTGCTCAATGCGCCCTTCACATTGCGATCAATCTGTAAGTAACTTTCTGCTGTAGGCGCAGGACCGATACAGACAGTTTCATCCGCCAAGCGGTAGGCCCGCGTTCCGACGTCAGCTTCAGAATGAAGTAAAACAGTTCGCACACCGAGTTCACGGCATGCATGGATGATTCGAACAGCGACCTCACCACGGTTAGCGATCGCGATTTTTTCGAATGGAAGTTTCATTCAGCATTACCCCAAATCATGCGCGCCACTTCGGCTCGCGTTTTTCCAAGAATCCGCGCAGACCCTCTTGGCCTTCTTCACTCACGCGGCGTTCGGCGATCACTTGCGTTGTCATGGACTTGCGCTTGGTCCAATCCGACGTTTCGCCTACAGCACGAATCAAGGCCTTTGTTGCACGAACCGCTTCGGGCCCATTGAACTTGAACGCAGCCACCGCCTTCAACACAAACGCATCGACGCTGGCTTCATCACCGACAAATTGAGCGAGTCCCGAATCAAAAGCTTCTCCTGCGCCAAATATTTCCCCCGTCAGCATGTAACGACGAGCGTGAGCCGAAGCCATCCGCTCAAGCACGAAAGGCGAGATCACCGCAGGAGCAAGGCCGAGTCGGACTTCGCTGAAACAGAACTGCGTGCCTTCAACTGCCGCCGCAAGATCGCAGACAGCAGCAAGCCCCAGAGCGCCGCCCATCACGTGACCATGCAAACGAGCGATGACTGGAAGGGGACACTCACGAATCGCCCAGAACATTTCGAAAAGCTGTTCGGAGTCGCTAGCGTTTTCGTCGAACGAAAATGCCGCCATCGCCTTCATGTAGCCAAGATCTGCTCCCGAGCAAAAGCTTTTGCCCTCGCCCTTCAGAACGATGGCAGCAATGTCTTTGCGTGAGCCGAGCTCGCGAAACGCCAGCGTCAATTCGCGAATCATCGTCGGATGAAACGCATTCCGAACTTCCGGACGATTCATCGAGACGGTTGCCAACCGCTCCGCTACTTCAATTTTGAGAGTCGCATACGAACTCATGATCACATCCTGAACACGCCTTGGCGGCGCGGTCCCCAATCGCTATTGCAGCTCGCGCTCAAACCCAGAGCGAGCACCTGACGTGTATCAACAGGATCAATGATTCCATCATCCCAGAGTCGAGCTGTTGAGTAGTAAGCCGAGCTTTCTTTTTCATACTTAGCCAAGGTCGGCGCTCGGAACTTCGCTTGTTCATCGGCCGACATCGTCTGGCCTTTTTCCGCAAGCTGATCGAGCTTCACCGTGAGCAGAACGTTTGCCGCTTGTTCTCCACCCATGACCGAAATTTTTGCGTTCGGCCACATCCACAAGAACCGCGGCTGATAAGCGCGACCACACATGCCGTAGTTGCCTGCGCCGTACGAACCGCCAATGATCACGGTGAATTTCGGAACGCGCGCGTTTGAGACAGCCATCACCATCTTGGCTCCGTGCTTCGCGATTCCTTCGTTCTCGTACTTTTTTCCGACCATGAAGCCCGTTATGTTTTGCAAGAACACGAGCGGAATATTTCGCTGCTCACAAAGCTCGATAAAATGCGCCGCTTTCAATGCGCTCTCGCTAAAGAGAACGCCGTTGTTCGCGATGATGCCAACAGGCATTCCGTAAATACGTGCGAAACCGGTGACCAAAGTTTTTCCGTACAACGGCTTGAACTCATGGAAGCGGCTTCCGTCCACGATACGCGCAATGACTTCACGAACGTCGAACGGCTTGCGCGGATCTGCCGGAATGATTCCGTAGAGTTCTTCCGCTTTGTACTGCGGCTCTTCAGTCGCCGAAATTTTGAATGGCACATTTTTTTGTTTATTCAAGTTCGCGACGATATCGCGCGTAATTTCGATCGCATGCTGATCGTCTTCTGCGTAGTGATCTGTCACGCCGCTGAGTTCGCAATGAACTTCCGCGCCGCCAAGTTCTTGCGACGTTACGACTTCGCCGGTCGCTGCTTTGACGAGCGGCGGTCCACCGAGGAAGATCGTGCCGTTTCCTCTCACGATCACGTTCTCGTCGCTCATCGCAGGGACGTAAGCGCCGCCCGCCGTACAGGAGCCCATGACGACCGAAATTTGGGAAAGCCCCATCGCCGACATGCGCGCTTGATTGTAGAAGATGCGTCCGAAGTGGTCGCGATCTGGGAAAACTTCGGCTTGCAGCGGAAGAAACGCTCCCCCGGAGTCGACTAAGTAAATGCAAGGAAGCCCGTTTTCAATCGCGACTTCTTGCGCGCGCAAATGCTTCTTCACGGTCATCGGAAAATAAGTTCCGCCTTTTACCGTCGCATCATTCGCTACGATCATGCACTCTTGACCGCTAACGACGCCGATGCCGGCCACGACACCCGCGCCAGGTGCGGCGCCGTCGTACATCTCCCACGCAGCGAGAGTTGAGATCTCGAGAAAAGCGGTGCCCACGTCAACGAGCGCATCGATGCGCTCGCGTGCGGTAAGCTTGCCGCGAGATTTATGCTTTTCGATGGCATCTGGCCCGCCGCCGGCTTTAACCGTGGCAACTCGATCGCGCCACTCGCGAACGAGAGTCCGCATCGCGGCTTGGTTTTGTTTGAACTCTGGCGAGCTAGCGTCGATTTCCGAAAACAAAGGCGAGCCCGCCGGGGCTCCGAGCTCGGCGCTCGATGAGTCTGCGACACGATCCATTTCTAATTTTCTCCCGAAAGATGCGTTAGCTGGAGGAGCTTCCCGTGCCCGCACCGAGCGCGAGCTGACGGGTGAGCTCCCAATCGACGTCCACTTCGGCAACTAAACGGCCGGCGCGGTCGTAGATCAAAGTCTGCGCATCAAGCGACGCGCGAGTTTCAGCTCTAAGTCGATGCAGAATGGCCTCTCGATCTGCGACAGGCAAGCGGAACACGGCTTTCATTTCGCCTTCCGGGCGAGAAAGAATTCGAACTTCTACGCGTCGTGACTCCACGCCGGAAGTCTTAAGATCGAGATGATGCTCCCAATAAATACGCATGGCGAATTCACCAAGCGCCGAGAGCGCGCCGGTATGGATTCCGCCACCTTCCCCTTGGTTGCGCCAACCTCCCGGCATGACAACTTCGATCGTGTCTTCGCCGAGTGTTTCCACTTTCAAGCCCATCCCGACGGTGAAAGGTTCCGCGAGAGTTGATGCAGCGCCTAAGAATCGCTTGCCGAGCCACGGGCTTTTCGCTTCGATCCAAGATCCCAAGGAGCGTGGATGTCGCACGAGAGTTCGCAGCTCATCGACGATGGCCGGCGAAATTTCGCGGATTTTTCCTGCGACATCGATGAGTCGATCGAATGTTTGGAGAAGCCCTGGGCGATTTGCCATTTTTTTCTCCGCCTGAAAGATGCATCGGGCGTCTTGAACTTACAGCCCGCGTTGACGCGCCACCAACCCCGGACTAGGGTATGTAGTATAAAGACTCGGCGCTGGGAAGTTCCAAAGCTCCCAGCCCCTCCATGGACCGCCGCTTCCTACGTCACTTTTCGGATGAGTCGGCAGCGTGGAAACCAGTCGACCCCGGTTTGAGCAGGGTCGTTTAAGTTCAATTAAGTCCGTTAAGGGAGACCGCTTGAAATACATCTCCGTTGTGCTCATGGTTCTGATTTTGATCTGGACGTGGTCGCTCGCCACGGCCGAGCGCCCTTTCCGCCTTGAGCAGCATAAACAGGTCGAAGCTGGCGTCGAAGAAGACATCCGCGCCTTCATTCAACGTCGTTACCCCCAAACGTCAGACATTTACTGTCAGCAACTGTACACTGAAGTTGTTAAACCGGGCCAAGAACTGATCGCGCGCTTCCGCTGCCAAGCCGTGGGACAAGCCGGAACTGACGACACGACAGAACAGGTGTTCGAAGGTCATCTCAATTTGCGTTCGGATGATGGTTTTGAAACTTGGTCCGAAACCGGTGGAACGATTAGCTCACCTGAAATTCGCTTCCTTAAAGGTGTCGAAATCACTCGTTCCGGAGACGGCGAAAGCGCGGAACCTGCACCCTCGCCGACTCCCGCTGAGCCGAAGAAGTGACCTCCTCCGTGACGGAAGAATCTCGTCCGCCTCAACACTTCATTCAGATCGATGAAGACGGTTACTTCAAGATGGAGACCCTTCGCGTATCTGACGTTGATGCCGGACGCGATTGGATGTCAAAGGTCGCGATGGATGATCGCGGCCGAGCTCTCACTCAAATCAACAACGCTGACGTTTTGATCGAAGCTTTTGACGAGCCTTACGTGGCCGTTGACGTGACAAAAGTTACGAAAGATCTCTGGCACATCACGATGCCTTATGGTCATTCGGAAACCTTTCCCCTCGCAAGTTTAACAACTGATGAGTGGGATCGCTTCCACGGACGAACAACGCGTGGAATCCCATTCGTCATGAGCCGAACAGCTCAGTCGCGGTTCTTCAACCTCGTTGATGAATTTGAAGATGACGCCGTCATCGTCGACGGCGAACGATACGAAACGAAACCTTGGCTGCAAGAAAATCCCGACACGCGCAACGATGCTTGGTGGACGAATGTTTACCGAACCGAAGAGCCTCGTTGGGAACTCAACGCTCCTTCGCACGCCCTGGCGAAGATTGTTCCGCGACTCAAGCTTCAGAAGTCGCGCATCCTTGTTCCGGGCGCAGGCTCCGGCAATGATGCCGCGTGGTTTGCCGAACAGGGCCACCTCGTAACTGCCGTTGATTTCAGTGAGGAGGCCATCGCGAGAGCACAGGCTAAATATGGGCATCTCTCGAATCTCAAGTTCATGCGCGCCGATGTTTTTAACTTACCGCCCACTCTGCGAAACAATTTCGACGTTGTCTTTGAGCACACCCTTTACTGCGCGATTACTCCGAGCCGCCGCAATGACCTCACAAAGGTTTGGCGGCACGTTCTGACCGAGCAAGGGCACTTAATGGGCGTCTTCTTTACGATGGATAAGCAATTCGGTCCTCCTTACGGCGGGAGTGAATGGGAAATCCGCTCGCGACTCCAAAAGGGCTTCCGGCCCCTTTACTGGACAAGGCTGCGTGATTCGATGTCAAAGCGCCTTGGTCACGAACTTTTCATCTACGCGCAAAAGCTCCCTGTATTTTAAGCAAAACCGCAAAAAAATCAGCCTAGCGCCTTGAGCGTGACCTTCGCACGTAACCAAAGTTTTTCTAAGCGCTACTTTGGAACCAGATCGCATAACTCTATGCAAACATTGATTTTATGCCATGCGTCTAATGTGGCGTAATTTGGCGCCGCCTCATCCATCCATAAGCCCAACTTATGAAGTTACAAAGAAAATACGTTTTTACTTCGACTGGGAATCATACTTTAAGAGTTCTCCACAGCTTCAGGGTTTGAAGCTGCTTTTAGGGGGATGGATATGGGCTCACTGAGATCACTGGAAACGAAAGCTCTTCGTTTGCTCACGGCACTGACCGCTCTTTCGCTTGCGGCTACAGTCGGCTGTTCGCAGCCCAGCTCTAGCGAGATCGCTGTTTCTGGATCCAGCAACGGCATTATCGGCGGCACTGACGCTCAGGGCGATGAGGACTTCTCAAAAACCATCGTGAGTCTCGTGAACGTAATTGAAGGCAGCCTTTGTACTGCTTCCATTCTCTCGGACTCGATCCTTGTAACGGCCGCTCACTGCGTTGATGCACCGGCAGGCGGACTCCGCGTGGTTTTCGGTACCGATATCGAGTCTGATTCGCGCATTGTTCAAAAAGTCGAAGGTTACGAAGTTTCTCCGCTCTGGGCTTTCCGCTCGGAAGAAATGCTCAACGCCGGCGACATCGCTGTCGTTCGTTTCTCGGGTGGATTACCTGCAGGCTACAAACCCGCAAAAGTTCTCTCGGCTACCGCGCAAATCAAAAATGGTGATGTCGTGATGCTCGCTGGCTACGGCATCAATGATGGCGTAGCGAAAGAGGGTAGCGGCAAACTCCGTTACGTTGAAACAACGATTGAAAACGCCGCTTTCAGCGACACCGAAATTCTCGTTGAACAACGCAAAGGCAAGGGCGCCTGCCACGGAGATTCCGGTGGCCCTGCATACGCGAAGGTCAACGGTGAATGGGTTCTCTGGGGCGTGACGAATCGTGGTGTTAACGATCCAAATGATCACTGCTCGGGCTCAGCTGCCTACGCGAACATTCCCTTCTACCGGAATTGGATCGCGCAAACAGCTAAGAAGCTTCTAGCGAAGAAGCCGGTGAAGTCTGCTCTCGCCAGCAACCAGTAAGGTCTCGCGAAGCAGCTAAATTCGAATCTGACTTTTCTTGGAGGGGTTGCTTGAGGGGGCAACCCCTTTTCTATTTTGGAGAAACGTCAGGCAATGGTCTGAGTCAGCGTGCGGGGGAGAAGGTTCTTCTCCTTGAGCCACTCTTTGTTGAGAAGGCGCGAAGCGTAGCGCGAGCCGTGATCGCAGAGAATCGTGACGATCGTTTTTCCAGTACCAGCGTTCATCTGACCGAGACGATACGCGGCCATGGCGTTTACGCCTGAGCTAGTTCCCAAGAAAAGACCGTCGTGCTTTGAGAGGTGATAAACCATGTCTACCATCTCTTGGTCACTGATCCTCATTGCGTCGTCGACTTTGATTTGTTTGTAGTTGTTTGTGATCCGCATGATGCCGATGCCTTCGGTTACCGTAGAACCGCTGCCTTCGATTTTTCCGGTTTTGATGTGACAGTAGATGCCGGAAGCATTCTCCGGATCAGCCACGATGCACTGAACAGAAGACTTATGTTCTTTGAGATAACGGCTCACGCCGCTCATCGTTCCGCTCGAACCAACGGCACAAACAAAAAGATCGATCTTACCTTGCGTCTGCTCCCAGATCTCAGCACCGGTTGTTTCGTAGTGGTAATCGCCATTGGACACGTTTTCGAACTGGTCAGCCCAAAAGTAGCTGGGGTTCTTCTCTGCCAGAATGCGAGCAGCGTGGTAGAAATGGCGGTCATCCGTGAATGGAACAACCGGAGTCTTCACGACCTCAGCGCCGAGCATTTCGAGCATGTCGAATTTCTCTTGAGCTTGAGTCTCGGGCATCGTGATCACGAGGCGATAGCCGCGCTCAGCTGCAAGAGTTGCGAGACCGATGCCGGTATTGCCGGCTGTGCCTTCAACGATGGTGTCGCCGCGTTTTAAGCCGCGCTTTTCCATGCTGATGATCAAACCCTTCGCCGCGCGATCTTTCACGCTACCGCCCGGATTTAGGAACTCCGCTTTACCGTAGATGTTGCAGCCGGTGAGCTTGCTCAACGACTCAAGCTTAATCAGAGGCGTATTGCCCACGCAGTCCCACACGTTACCGGTGCGAAGTCTTTGAACTGCGTCTTGAGAAGTCGTGGCCATCGGGTACCTCCAGAAAAGTCGGAAAACTCATATGTAGAGCAAATCCACTAAGAACACAAAGGCGCCACGCCGAACCGAAAGGTTTTTCGTGAAGAGCATTCGCGACGGAGCGTCGTTTTCACCTCGGAGCAGGGTCGAGGGGCGCAGCCCTCGTACTCGCGAGAACCGAGGCGTAGCTGAGGATCGCAGAATCTGAGTCACGTTCGAAGACCTGAGGGGTCGAGGGGCGCAGCCCCCGCATTCGCGACTGGAGCGAAGCGCAAGGAGGAAAGCGAAGGCTGGAGGCCGTAGCGGTAAAAAGAATCCGGGCGGCCCCCTCTCGAGAAGCCGCCCCGAAAATGTCGAAGTGGATTTGCGGTAAGCCGGATTCTGTCTTCTGGCGGGGATTCGACACACCCGCCAGGAGGCGACTATTCCTCTGAGCACCCGGTTACCCGGGGCTTCTAGCGATCTTACCCGAGAGCTTCACGCTGGCCGCGTTCAAGCGCTCCCCTATTTGATCTTGCTCCACGCAGAGTTTGGCTGTTTTCACTCCAGCAGCTCCCCTAAGGCCTCCCGTTTCCGGCCAAAGGATCAATGCCCTGGACATTCTCTCTGTTCCACTGTTCCTCGCCTTGCGGCGGGGGGTCGTTAACCCCTGCGTTGCCATGCGGAGTCCGGACTTTCCTCCCCCTTCCACCAACCTACCCCATTAGGAGCAAGCCAGACGGAAGCGGAGCAATCGCCTGCAAATCCTCAAAGAACGAGCAAGGTACCAGGTGCTTTGCGTCAGATCAAGACGGAGCTTTGAATCTTACGTTTGGCCAATCATTTTGAAGACTTGCGCAATGCTCGTAGAGAATTCCGTTTTTTTGTCGAAGCAGCTCATACCACCGGAATTCTGACCGATAAGTTCTAAGTCGGACCAAAGGCCGATCTAAATGCCGCACCCGCCCCGAACTGAGAAAGCGAGCCACCTATGAAAGACCGTCGCTCTAACCAAGCCCAACAACGAGTCGAAGCCATCAACGCGCGCCAAGTTCTCGCGATGTTTGCGCTGACATTTGCGACTTTCTGTTTGTTCGTGCAGATCGCAAAGAACTTTCTAGGCTAATTGGACTTCGACACTGAAGCGGTTGCGCGCCCCTCGTCGCGCGCCTTCGCCTGCATCTCTCCGCTATTTTTGATCCACCAAAATCTCTGACCAATGTCGTACTCCAGAGTATCTGCGGGTCGACCCACCCGTTTCGAAACCGCATACGCCATTTCGATTTGATTGAAGAGAAAGATCTGCGCATGCTCGGCCGAAATCTTTCGGTAAACCTCGCGCAAAATCAGCTCACGCTTTGCGGGATCAAGCTCCTGTCGTGACTTCTCAAGCAACGCATCCGTTTCTGCATTCGCGTACCGACCGTAGTTAGCACCCTGCGGAGGAGTCGAAGACGAATGCCAAACCACGAAGGGATCAAAGTCGATCAAACCTTCTGCGGCATAATTTTCGACCGCTTCGAATTCACCCGACGTGAGAAGCGATTGCATCGAAACGCCAGGCAACGTTTTTAAATTTACCTCGACTCCCACTTGCCGAGCGTCTTCCTGCAAAAGGGTCAGAAACCGAGAAGAATCACGCGTACTCGTGAGGATCGTGAAACTCAATGGCACTTTCTGTCCGTTAATCACTCGATCGAGAAGACCATCGCGATCGGTGTCTTTCCATCCAGCAGCGTTGAGTTGCTTGAGTGCTTCCTGCGGGTTGAACGACGCTTGGAGAGTTTCTGGAGCAGCGTACCGGCTTTGTTTATACCAAGGGCCTGCTGCAGGAGCGAAGAATCCACGGAAAAACCTCTTCGCCATCAAATCACGATCGACCAAACGCGAGAGCGCTTGGCGCGTGGCCGGATCCGCGAAAATCGGATTCTTTAAGTTCAAGATGATAGTATAGATACCTTGCGGGTAGAGATTGCGAATACGCTTAGCTTCGAAATTCTTCCGACACTCTTTTTTATCGGACGCAAGGCGCGCGTAAAGCTCCGGCGAGAGGTACATAAAGTCGAGCTCCCCTTTTTGTAAGAGCTCAAGTGCGAATGTGTCCTCCGAAGCAAAGAGATAGCTCACGCGTTTGGGCTGAAACTTCTTTTCAAACATGGCGTGCGAGCGTCCCCACCAACGTTCATTTCGCTTGAGGGTCAGACTTCGGCCTTCCCACCAGCGCTCGAGAACGTAAGGTCCACTGCCTACGAGAGTTCTTTCCAACGAATTTCTACGATCAGGATTGCCATAGATGTGCTGAGGGAGAACCGGCAAACCCGCGATCTGCTCGAAGTTTGTAAACCGTCTCTCTTTAGCAACAAACTTAACGGATCTTTCGCCCACGATCTCGGCTTTTGAAAAGCCTTCGTAGGGTCCGCGCACAGCCGCGGTATGAAAGCGCTCATCAAAAAGAACATCGAAACTGAATTTTACGTCACGCGCGGTGACCGGTGCTCCGTCGCTGAAGAATGCATCGTCACGAATCTCGAACGTGATCTCTTTTCCATCCGGCGTCTGCGACCAACTCTTTGCGAGCCACGGCTGATACTCTTGAGTTCTCTCGTTGCGGGAGACCAGGCCTTCTAACACGTAAAAACGAATTTCCTCTGTACCGGCACTTTCAATCGAGAGTGGATTGAGAGAAGTCGGTTCTCCCCACCAACGCATCCGGAAGTGATCGTCGGAACGACTCGCCTTATTTTGTTTACAATCGAAATCCCTCGATGGAGATTTACTAAGACTCGCTTCGTTTCGAAGCGCGAAGCCAGAGCCTCCTGCGCCTAGCAGACAAACAACCGAAACTAGAATGAGAAGACGTACGGGAAACTTCCTCATTCCCCCAAGCTAATCGGTGATCGAATTTTTCAACAGTGCCGCGAGAAGTTGTGGCCAAAACTAGGTTTTGTTTTTTGTAACCCCACCTATCGAGAGGTCTTCACAACTTGGGGCAAATTGCCGCCGTAAAGGCGAAAGTGTTTCTTCCTCGAATCTAGTATCAAGGCTTAGACACGGGTAAACACGGTTTATACAGGAAGTGTTCACAAAGTGACTGCCTATTGCGACATTCGGTCGATCTGTGGTCTTGTCGCTTTGTACGAAGGGAGCACCCTCGCTTCCGCTTCGACTCGAGTTTTATTACACGGCTTTCAAATCCAAAAGTTTCAAGGAGGATTCTTATGTTCAAAAAACTTCTTCTCACTGCATCGGCTCTCGTTCTCACGGCTGTTCCGGCGTTTGCGCAAGACTCCGGCGTTTCGACAGCTGACCTTCCCCGCACAATGGCGAGCCCGCTCCGGTTGACTCCCGTAGTTGGTGCTAGCAGCTTCACGACAAACAACACCGTTGACGTAACGAACTTCAACGAAGGTATCTCGGCTGGTTTGCTCGCTGACATCGGCAGCGGATTCTGGACATTCGAAACAGGTATCCTCACGCTGCAATCGAATGTTGACCGCACGGGCGACACCGGCGCGATCAACGTCGACACTTGGGGCGTTCCGCTGCTCGCAAAAGTGAACTTCTCGGGAATGCCGCACTCAACTGTGTTTGCGAAACTCGGTGCGATGCCTTTCACAGCAACTGGTGACGCAGACGACTTCGACATCATGGCTGTTGGCGGTATCGGTGGCGCGCTCCCGTTGGGCCGTAACTCGTCGTTGATCATCGACGCGACTTACAACCGCCTCTTCACAACTGGCGGCGACCTCACAAATTACCAAGGCGTATCGCTCTTGGCTGGTTTGTCTCTGAACATTTAATCTAAACTCGAGATCTTTAGTTAGATCTAGTTGGAAGAGCGCCCGAAAGGGTGCTCTTTTTTTTGCCCCGACTTCGGTCGTAGTCAACCAAACTACTCCACAAGCGCCTCGCCCCCCGAACAAGCCTCGTGTAGCATGAGATTTCAACGTCAACTACGTTCAAGCGGTGCTTGTTTTGGGGGTCCTTTGCGCAATAACCCAAAGACGGGCGGCACTACGCCGCGATCGTTTGCCAGGAACATCAACCTCGGAATCAAACTAGGTTTGTTCGCGGGCGTCTTCTCTTTCTCGATGGCCGTGTTGATCTCGGCGCTGGTCGGCTCACAAACCGCTGAGCGAATTCGCAACCGCCAGAGTCTCGCGCTACAAGACGTCGCCGTTCAGATGGCGCGGACTCTTGATCAAGCGCTCTACGAGCGATTCAACGACATTCATATCTTGGCGACTCTCGATGCCATGAAAGATCCTCGCGCTTCGTTACATTCGAAACGTGCCTTGCTTGAGAAACTTCAAGCAAGCTTTCCGGAATACGCCTGGATCGGGATCACGGATATCCAGGGTAAAGTTCTCGCTTCCACGAAAGGCATGCTCGAAGGTGCTGACGTCTCCAAACGTCCGTGGTTTAGCCAAGGATTGAAGTCTCCTTGGCTTGGCGATGTTCACGATGCCGTTCTTCTCGCAAAGCTCCTACCGAATATCGATAACGAACCCAAACGGTTTTATGACGTCACGGCTCCGCTTATCGACGAAAAAGGTGTCACGGTCGGCGTGATCGGCGCGCACGTGAGCTGGTCGTGGGCGAAAACGGTTCGCGATCAGATCTTGGCGAACGCAAAAAACTTGGGACCAACCGAACTCTTCATCGTCGGCCGAGGCGGTGAAGTCTTACTTGCTCGCGAAGGCTCTGCAGAAGAAGCCAAAGCCATCTTTACGACCTTCAACGCTCTTTTGTCGAAGGCGGCCGGCTCCATCGATTTCGTTAGCCCTGGTTCCGGCGGCAAAGAATATCTCGTCGGTGCCGCTAAGACCGGTACCGACACGAGTCGTCCTTCACTCGAATGGAACATCTTCATGAGACAGCCACTTGAGATCGCGTTGGCTCCGGCTGTTCTCCAAGAGCAACGGATCCTGATGTTGGGTGGATGTCTCGGACTCTTCTTCGCCATCGTCGCGGGTTTTTTGGGAAACCGGTTCATTCGTCCATTCGGCGATCTCGCTCAGGCTGCTCGCCGCTTCAAGGAAGGAAAAGATCCCGACTGGCCCGTCTTCGATACGGTTGGTTACAACAGCATCGAAGAAGCCGCCGATCTCTCTTTCGCCCTGAAAGATCTACTTCAATCGGTTGAAGCGCAGCGTGGTCAGCTCCTCCGTTTCAACGAAAGCCTCCAGACTCAGGTCGAGGAGCGGACGCAAGCTCTTCTCCTGGCGAACCAAAAATTAAAGAGCTCCGAACTCCAAGTCCGATCGATTATGCAAACGGCGATCGATGCGATCATCGCAACCGATGAAACTGGTGCAATCATCTCGTGGAACCAAGGTGCCGCCGCGATTTTCGGTTATTCCGAAGAGGAGATGATAGGAAAATCGGTAAACCTGATCGTGCCTGAGCGCTTCCGTGCGATGCATGACGCCGGCATGAAGCGCGTCGTCCAAACGGGAGAGAGTCGACTCGTCGGTCAAAGGCTCGAGCTTCCGGGATTAAAGAGAGACGGCACAGAATTCGATACGGAACTCTCGCTCGCTAGCTGGACGAGCGGCGATCGCCGGTTCTTCACGGCGGTTCTGCGAGACATTACCGAGCGAAAGCGGACAGAGAAAGCTTTGATCGCTGCGCGCGAGCAGGCGGAATCTGCCGCCGCTGCCAAGAGTCAGTTCTTAGCGCAGATGAGCCACGAGATTCGCACTCCCCTCAACGGCGTTATCGGGATGACGCATATGTTGATGGATACTCAACTCAATGAAACTCAAAAAGAATATGCCCGAATTGTTTTGGACTCGTCCGAGGGCCTTCTGGGAATCATCAACGACGTCCTCGACTTTTCGAAAGTCGATGCGGGAAAGATGGAACTTGAGTCCGTTCGCTTCGAGCCGGTTCGCTTGATTCACGACACGGAGAAAGCGTTCCTCATCACGGCTTCTAAGAAGGGCATTACGCTCAAAACTGATTGGCAGACGGAAAACCAAGAGGCGCTGCTCGGGGACCCCGGCCGTATTCGCCAAGTTCTGACGAACTTGCTGGGCAACGCGATCAAGTTCACCACGGTCGGAGGCGTCACTCTCCGTGCTTCCATCAAAAAAGCAGCTGACTCGAAGATCGCCCGTCTTCGCATCGAAGTCAGCGATACGGGGATCGGAATGTCAGCGGAATCTTTGGCTCGGATGTTCCAAGCCTTCTCGCAAGCTGACAGCTCGATGTCGAGGAAGTACGGCGGCACGGGTCTAGGTCTATCGATTTCCAAGAAGCTTGTTGAATTGATGAAGGGCGAGATCGGTGTCGATAGCCAAGAAGGAAAAGGCTCAACGTTCTGGTTTGAGTTACCTCTCCCGCTTGCGCCGACCCTTCAGAGTCAAGGAGCTGAAGAGCAGCTCATTACCGTCGGCTCGCGCGCTGCCCGGATCTTGGTCGCGGAAGACAACACGGTGAATCTGCGAATTGCTTTGTCGATGCTTCAGAAGGCTGGTTACAAACCGCAAGGTGTCGGTAACGGCAAGGAAGTTCTAGCTGCACTCGCAACGGCACAATACGACTTGATCCTTATGGATTGTCAGATGCCTGAGCTCGATGGCTATTCGGCTACGCGCCAAATTCGGGCGACGGATTCTGCTTACAAACAGATACCGATCATCGCGATGACCGCCAACGCTGTGCAGGGTTCCGAAGAAGAATGTCTGGCAGCCGGTATGAACGCTTACGTTTCAAAACCCGTGAAGCTTCACGAGCTCGTGCGAATGATTGAGCTTCATCTCCCCGCATCAGGAAAAACTGGCGCAGCTTGATTCACTCATTCAAGTTTGCGCGAAAGCGCCAAGGCTCTCGACAGGACCTTTGTCGGGAGCTGAGTACTTGCTCGACATTCTCACTCGCTTACTCAATTTGAGCTGGCGAAAACTTGGACGCATTTAGTGATGTGATCACCAGGACTTAAGTTTTAGGACCAAGGGCCGATCTAGTAGGTGTCTACTGACTGACACCATTGGAACGGGGGTTCACCATGCGTAAGTCAGCGAAAAACTTCCTGGTCGCAGCACCGATGCTAGCTACCGCTTTGACTGCATGCGCACCGATGCACGCCTCACTTGAAGATGCCGGCTTCCTGAAAAAAGGCGATGAAGTTGAAAAAGCAGATCCAATCCAGTGCGTGCTCGATGCACCTGATTACGTTTTGAAAACGGATCTCCTTTCGTTCGAAATGGTCGACAAATATAAAATCAGCCTGGGCTTTAGTCTGATCAAAGGGCTCTTCAAAGCCATTGGTCTCGACTTCGAAGCGGCGAACGGAACGCTCGGGATGTCGATGGCCGTCTACGATCCGCTGAAACCTCGGACCGCTATCACCGACGCTCAGGGTGAAGGTTCCGCAAGCGAGATCAAGTTCGACGCGAGCTTAATGGCGCACCTGGTTGATACCGACCTTGGTTACTATTACAAGACGCCGCTTCGTTACATGAGCGAGGATGCATTAAAGAGCACACTCGGAAACGTCATTCAAAAACTCGCTTCAAGAAGCAACGAATGGTCAGCCCGTGTTTACGACGTGATGGCGGAGGATGAACTTTTAGTACGCGTCGGCCGCACAGCAGGTCTCGTCGAAGGAGATGAATTTAAAATCTTCAACATCGAGTACAAATGGGAAGGCACGGCCTGCGAGAGCAACCTCGTCATTGCTCGCAAATTGAGTACCGAGCCAGTTGCGATCGCGACCGTGACTCAACTTGAACCGGGAAGCGCGATTCTCAAGATTACGAAACGGAACTCTGAAGACGCGATTCGCAAGGGTGCTTTCGTGACGGTGTCGAAACTGGTTGCGCAAAGTAATCAGGCTCAATCTCGAGCGCTCGCTCGCTCGATCAAGCTCGGTGAGATGACTCAAGGCAAAATCGTCTTCAGTATGAATGGCTTCGGGAAAGAAGTGGATCTTCGTCCCTTCATTTCGCATCAGCTGAAAGACGTCACAAACGAATTCGGTTTGTACGTGAAAGAATAAATCAAACGAGGCCTTTGTAGAGTTTCTCGGCTCGATCATCTGATAGGAGCCTAAGGGGATCCCGATTTGGTAAACTGTCGAACACGAGTGGCGCAATGAGCTTCAGTGAAGCCAACCTGCGTGCACCGACAGGAACCATCGGAGGTCCCCGTGCGATTTCTCCAGCTCGCAGCTTTTGTTCTCACAGCAGTCACTAGCTTCGTCTCCCAAGCCGCAAGTTGGAAGTATGAAAACGGCGGTCAAACTCTCCACGTCTTTCTAGATTATGAATCAGGTCTCTATAATCTTCGCGCATACGCCGTGAAACCTGGCGAGTTACAGACGCTCCTCCAAGAACGGACATTCGCTCAAGCGTCGGAGGCACGTCAGCACGCTAAAGAGTTTCTATCTGAAAACGGTTGGACCGGCGCGGTCTCTTTCGAAGCAAATCTCACGGAAAAACCATCAGCTCCTGAATTTGCGACCGAGGTCACCGGCAGCGTAATTTGGACCGCTACCAAAAAATGGAATCAAGAGTGGGAACGAAAGTTCTCGCACTGGATTCAGACCGAAATCGATCTCTCCTTCTTTTCTCGCTATAACATCAAAACGGATTGCGCTGACGTGATCGTTGGCTTGCGTTGGATTTTCTCGAGAATTCATTCTCTTCCTGTCGGCAACGCACTTGCGGGCTCTGGTCAGCTCTTCACGCACGAGTCTATGCGCAAATCATGGGTGGGCCTTCCTCGTCACGCAAACTGGTACCAAGACGCGCTCTTTATGACAGCTCTTGATTACGTGATGGATAACACTTTCACGCGCTCCATTCTCTGGGATGGGTATCCGATTTCCATTTCGGCCAAAGCATTTGTACCGGGAACGTTTCACCTGGAGTTCCACTCAGCCGGTGGGCACACGATGATCGTGAACGAAGTCGATGCGACTGGCGGGCGTTTCGGTTTGATTCAATCCACTCTTCCGCGAGAGGTCCGCGATCTTGGCGCCGCTGAATATCAACACGCGTCTCAGCCCCAGCGTGCTGACGGCGGATTCCTCCGAATGCGCTGGCTCGAAAAAACTGCAAAAGGCTGGGCGTTTGCGGATGAAAACAAACACCCTGATTACTCAATCGAACAATACAGTCCTGCTTTCATGAGCGGTACGAGTAACTTCTCAAATGCAGTACGAAGTCACTTGAGTGGACATGCGAGCCAATCGAATCCCTACTCCGAGCTGATCGCTGGGATGGAAACTCTCTGGGGAAAGATCGAGCCGCGACTCAAACTCGTCCAGGAAGGCTACTCCGTTTGCCAGGTCAGTGATTGTCGTCCCGGCACTCGCAACTGGGATCAATACAGTACACCTGGTCGTGATTCGCACATCAAAGAGATGATCCGCTACGTTCAAGGCATCGTTCGCGACAATCCGCGCGATGGCCAAATTGCGAGCGCTTACTCACAGTTCGCTGGATACAGAATGGATGTTGCTGATAGATCGACAACTCTCGGCGAGCTCATGGACAATTTTCTTAAGGGAAGAACCTCGGGAGATCCCCGAGTTTCCGTCGCTCGCCGCTGGGGATTTTGAAAGTGTTCGAAGCGCTTCGCTAATTGGGAGCGCTACTTGAAAAAGCGATCACTTCGTCGTGATCGCTTTGAATTCTTTAAGGTAAGACTCTTCTAAAGCGCGGAGTTTTTTGTAATTCTCTTCGCCCTTTAGGATCTTTTTGATCTCGGTCACGTCTTCTTCTTCCGCATCTCGGAGACGGCCTAAGCCTTCATCCAGATACTTCGCATCGATCGACGAACGGAGGGCCCCGAGCCTTTGCACCAAGTTTGTTTCCTTGGCGAGGAAGAGAACGATGTCTTCTTCCGAAAGGTTCGGTTCGAGTTCATCCCTCAAGAAGCCGATGTCGTTGAGCTTCAACGTCCATTTATCCATGTAGTTCGGATCGGTCTTCGTCTCGAAGTAATCTTTCATGTAGAGAACGTTATCGGCGTAGGTCGCTTGGAACTCGGCCTTCATCTCGGGCTTGTAGATCGATTCGACCCGACGCTGTTCGATCATCTTAGACGCGTAGCTGTTCTCGCCGCTTTGCTGTTTCTCAAAGAATGCTTTGAGCTCCGTGCCAAAGAACGCGATCACTGCGATCACGACGACCGCAACGCCAGCTCCCCAGGCCCAAACGCGTTTGTCTTTCTCTTCTTGAGAGACCACGGGCGCCGCGTCTATAGCTTCCGGAACCATCTGAATCGCCGAGATTCCCTTCATCAAGACGTCGGTTACGGCCGTATCAATCGACTGCTTGAATTGCACACGGGCTTGGTCAGCGTCCGCCGGGAGGTTCCCAATCATCGGAAGCAAGATGTCGCCAAGTTTCTGGCTCGCTTCCAGCGCGCGGAGCTTGCGAGTTTGCTCATACTTCTTCTCTTCCGCCTCGATGCGCTTTTGCGCATCTTCGATCGACTTCAGACGAGCCTTCGCCAACTCATTTTCTTGATCGCGCTTACGGGTTTCGTACTCTACGACGCCCTTTTCCTTCATGTCTTTGAGTTCAATTTGAACTTTCGTGACACCCTCTTCGCGGTCTTTCACAAACTTGTTCAGTTCGCGCTCGGCCTGTGCGCGTCGCTTTTCGAGGTCGTCGACTTCAGATAGAAGCTTCAAGGCTTTGGAGAGATCGCCTTGTAGCTTATCGTAGTCGACTTGGATTTTTCCTTTTTCAACCAGGAGTCGCTCGATCTCAGCTTTTTCGAGAGCGAGTTGATCTTCTTGCGCCTTAGTTTGACCACGAAGCATTTCGCGTTTAATTGCGTGCTCACGATCAAAGTGCTCGCGCTCTTTCTCGACATCGATTTTCGCTTGCGCCAAGAGCTCAGCTTTTTTATCGACGAGTTCTTTTTGCAAACGCTCGTGGGCAGCTTTTGCGTACTCCGTGCTCTTTTTCAGCGAATCCTGTTGGATCTTGTTCGCTTCTTCGCTTGCGGCCAATCGCAAACGACCCGCTTCATCGCGAGCATCAGACATCAGCTTCTTTGCGGTAGCTTCGGCGGCTGCAAGAGCCTCGACGCTTTGTTTTTTCAGTCGAGCGAGTTCATCAGCCGCACCCGAGCGAAGCGCATTGGCCTCTTCGCGAGCTTGCGCAAGGATGGCCTGCGCTTTCGCGTCAGCGCCGGCATGAATCTCGATGGTCTTTTGTTGGAGAGTTCGCGATTCCTCCGACGCTTGCGTGCGGATGCGGTTCGCTTCCTCGCGCGCTTCGGACAGCAGAGCTTGCGCACGGTCTTCAGCCGCCTGGAGGGTATCGTGACTTTTGTGTTGGAATTCAACGAGTTGCTGCTCCATGCGATGACTCGACTCTTCGTAGTCTCGCTGGATCCGTTTTTGCGCTTCGGCGATGATCAGATCCGCCTCGCGGCGAGCCTTCAAGCGCTCTTGCGTGTTTTCGGATTGAACTTCCTGACGGAGCTTTGCAAATTCGGCTTCGAGAGCTTGCTTCCGTTCCTGAAGTTCAAGGGCGCTTTGGGTTCGCATGATCTCAGCGTCGCGTTTTGCGTGCGAAACCATTTGATCCGCTTCGAGACGAGCTTGGCGAGACGCTTTTTCAGCATCCGCCTTCGCCTTTTCTTGGATCTCTTTTGCGATATCGTCCATCGAGCGGAGAAGCGTCGTTTTCTGCGCTTCAAAATCCATAAGCTCGAAAGGTTTCGGTACCGCCATGAACTGGAACTCCGCAATGGCGGTTCCGAGTTTCACAACGTCATTGGGCAAAAGGATGATTTCTTGACCGGGTTCTATTTGCTTGTCGTTGACGAAAGTTCCGTTGGCGGATTTTTGATCGACCAGAGTCACGCTGCCTGGCTGAATCTTGACGATCAAATGGAGGCGACTCACGCTCGGCGCGAGAATCGGCAGATCGGCTTCTTGCGTGCGGCCGATGCTGAAAGAGGACTTCTCGATCAAGTGCGATCGGAAGCCCTCGTTCGTTTTAATCCTGATGATGCAGGTCCAGATATCGTTCATAGTCCTACTTCATCCATCGGATGAAAGAGCCGGTTTTTTAAGCCGACTTTTGTTGTGAATCGTCTTCAACTAAGCGATGTCCACGAGTCTTGTCGATTTCTTGAGTTAAAGCTGCCGAAGCCAGCGCTTCCACTGGATCTTGGTTTTCATCGAACTGCTTCATTCCCATCGGAACTTCGTTGGAGTGCGAGTAGTTCCAGAGAAGGTCGAGCGAGTTTTCAAAGCGGTCTACGATATCGCTGAACAAACGCTCAGGGTTGAACGCCGTGTTCACGAGAGTCATGAGTACGCTCAAGAAAATACCGGTGATGGATGCACCCATCGAGAGCGAGATCTCAAGAAGGAAGCGGTCCATGATCGTCTTCGTTTTTGCGGGATCGTTGAGGTCCATGCCGCCCAATTCGGGAAGGCCAGACATAACTCCCAAGAACGTACCGAAGATACCGCCGATGACGAAGAGACCAGGCAAGATATTGAGCAAGTCGTTCGTGCTCACAGCCGGGATCAAGCCGAATACGCGGTTGAACGCGGGGTTCTTGCTGAAGGTATTCTTCGTGATGTTGATGAGCTTTGGCGGCTGCATGCTGTATTTCAAGAAGCGGATTTGCTTCAAGATATCGTGCACGAGCCAAGCGCAACCCATTTTGATCAAGAAGAGGCGATCGCTCGTGAGCATGAGCTTATCGGGATTCTTTTTACGTTCGTTGTCACGACGTTCGAATGTTTCGTAGAACGTGCGCTCCATCAAACGCTTCGTAACGACGTAGAAAGAGACGTTTTCCGTTTTGCGGTTCATCTCTTTGGTGAGGAACTGACTTACGCGGCGTTCGAACTCGCGACCGAACCACTCATGGCGCTTAACCGTGTGGTAGATCAAGAGTCGGAACACGACCCCGACGACAAACGCCGTGAGCATGAACGGGCTGTGCAGGGTTTTCCCTACGGTGACAAGCACCCGAAGTGCTTCGTGCATAAATGCTTCCATAAGTTCCTCTCTCCTCAGTCCTTAAGCGTGAACTTGATAATAACTCGTTGTAATTTCGCACAGTCGTTTGAGCGACAGAACGCTTCGCCCGAGCCTTGAGCGGCTGGATCGCGCGACTTGTCGGCGGCCAAGAAGCTTCGACCCGTTACCTTTACGAGAGGCAAGAGACGCTCTTGGTGGCGGAACGACATTTTGTTTTTGTCGAATACGTTTTCGAAGATGGAACGTGCTCGAGCGTAGCTGAGGTCAAGGTTGTAGTTAACCGCGGCCTTAGTTTCCGGATCGAGCTTTGTCGGATCGACGTATTTGCCTTTGTAAGTCGGCGAAGCGAACCCGACGATTTCGACAGATTGAATCTTTTGCGCGACCTTGTCGTTTTCGAACAAGCTCGCCGAATAAGCCGGCATCGCTTGCTCAAGAATCGTGCGCATCTTCGGCTTCAGCGTCGCACTTCCCGTATCGAAGTATTGATCTCCGAAGGAAAGCATGACGTCACCGCTGTTCGGATCGACTTCAGCCGAGATTCCAGCTTTTGCGAAATTCTTTTTGATTTGAGCCGCGAGGTTTTTCTTCGCGTTCAAGTTTTCAGTCGCCTTCGCCAATGCACCTTGTGCGTCTTTATACTTTTTGTCCAGATCGCCCAAGCGACCGGCGAGATCTTTCGCCTTACGCTCAGCATCGGCCTTGAACGCTGCTTCGCGAGCCGCACGTTGTGCGCCCGAGAGCTTTTCTTTAGCCAGCTGACCTTCGAACGCGGCTTTGTCGCGAGCCTTCTGCGCTTCAAATTCGCCCTTCAAACGATCGGTGTCTGCTTTGTGCTTTGTCGCCGCTGACGCAAGCTCGCCGGCCAAAGCCGCATTCTGTGCGCCAAGCTTCTGGACGGTTCCTTCTGTCTGAGCGAGTTTCGCTTCTGTTTCTTGAAGCTCACGATTGGCTTCGTTGAGTTCCTGTTGAGCCTTTTCGCTGCGGGCCTGGAGGGCCGCAACTTTTTGATCGGCTTCGCGCTTGAGGGCCGCTTGCTGCTGTTCGAACTTTTGTTTTGAAATCTGCTGCGACTGGAAAGCCGCACGCAATTGTTTCATGCGCTGATCGAGTTGGTTTTTTGTCTGCTCGAGTTGCTGCTCGCTCTTGGCGATCTCGGCTGTTTTCTGAGCCACTGTGCCTTCGAGCTGCGAAATTTCTTCGTTCTTCTCGCCGATCTCTTCATCCTTCACATCGATCAAAGTATCGCGGCTTTTGATCCGCGACTTTTGAATCATGTTGGAGTTGATGATGTTGCGGACGAGCTGTTGATACTTGTTGAGCGCAACGGCCTTCTTTTCATTTTCTTTAGCCTGTTGACGGAGCTTATCGCTCTCTTGCTTCTGCTCATCTTGGAGAAGCTCAAGCTTGTCCATGAGTTCAGCGTAAGTATCTTTCTCTTCGACGCTCGCTTGCTGCTGCAAATAATCTTGCTTCAGCGTTTCGTAGACCTTGATCTGTTGTTTTAGATCTTGGTTCTGCTTCACCAGCTGCTGGTTTTCAAGGTGCTGCTGGATGCCGTCGGTTCCGGTCTTTAAACTTGCGGTGACGTAAAGAAGCAAGAAGATGATGGACAATCCTAGGAACAAGTCCGAATAGGACGTCCACATCGAGTCTTGGTTGTCGCCGCCGTGGCCGCGCTTGTAATTAAATCCCATGGTGACACCTTCCCGCTTTACTTCTCGGAAGGCCCGGTCAGGGACTGAGTCCAGTTAGCTCAAAAACTTCATTGGGAGAGCGGATCCGGACGGATCTGGCCCTGAGTCCTGGCAAATGAAATGTCGAATTGTTCCAAAACGGATTCAACTCCACCACCACTCTTCGCGGCCGGTGCTGGCGCCGTGGCCTGAGCAGGAGCAGAAGGCGATGCCTCAGCACTCGCGTGACTTGCCTGGCCTTCCGCCGACGGCTCAGAAGAACCACCGAAGAGGAAGTAGAAAGCAAAAACCAACGCGAGACCAATACCAACGTAGGCTGGCTTGGGTAAAGACGAGAACCTTTGCATCAAGCTAGGTCTTCCGCCGCCGTCGTAAATTTCATTTACTCCAGTGACTTCCACCTGCGCTAAAGGCTGAGTGGTCTCATCGTAGGCTTCGATCTCTTGCGAGCTTTGCGGTGCTACGGCCATCGGCGGCGCCGGCATTGAGCGTTCGAAAGAGCCCGGATTTACCTTTGCGGTCGAGATCGATGGATCCGTTTTCGGCGTGCTCGTTTGAATCACCGTTCGCGCATCAAAATTGTCTTCAAGAACCGATCGCGAACTCTTTGTATCGTGCCGCGAGTAAACTTGAGTTGCGTCGTGATTAGAAGAATAACCAGAAGAGCTGCCAGTTTGGCTGGAATGATGACCGGAGTGCGACGCCGTTTGATGATCGTCTTGGTCCTCTTCTCTTCCCGTTTTGGGAGGAGCCGGAGGCGACCACGGTGATTTTTTTGCCTGTGCAGGTTCTTGCTTTTTCTCGGGTGCAGCAGCCGGAGCCGAGATGGGAGCAGGACGTTCGAGCTGATCAAGCCGAACGACGGCGGTCGGTTGATCATCGAGCGAGAGCGACGAAGATTCTTGTTTCGCCGAACGAGAGGGTTTTGCCTCGGCCGGAGGTTCCGGGCTCAGCGGACGACCGTGAACCACCGTGCGCGCGTCGAAGGCATCTTCGAGTTCGCGGGTCGTCTCATCGACGTCACCGAAGTTTTCATCTGCTTGGTTTAAACGTGGATTCTTCGATCTAGAGTTCATCGGAAGCTCCGTAAGTTTTCAATCAGGCCTTCGATCAAGCGGCGTGTGTTGGGCTGAGCGAAACCTTTGAAGCGTGCAACCGCAACGTAGGCCTTTGCTCCAGCATCGAGACTTGATACGGCGATCGCCGTATCATTCAAACCCGGTTCCGTTTTTAAGGCGGAAGTACAGAAGTGAACTTGCACGGGATGTCCCTGCTTGTTGGTGACTTGGCTTGTTTGGCAGTCAGCAACCGTCATCAAATTCACGAAAGAGGCACTCTTATGTAAATCGTTGAAAAGCTCAGACCCAAGAGCTTGCGCTACTTTTGATCCGGCCTCGCCGTCACGGCTAGAGAGTTGGACTTCTCCCGCAACGAGTTCGATTCCCGTCGAGTAACCGGCTCCTAGGCTTAGCGGGAATCGATTCGTACAGTTCACCGCACGCGTATTGCGAATGCTTGAAGCTAAATTTTTATCGCTGACGCTGACCATGTGACTTTGGCAGTCCAGGGATTGAAGTGACCAGGCTCCGCTTTGCGGTGAAACCGCTTGTGTCCAACGATCTTGCCAACCGTAGAGTTGATTGCGCCTCATCGTTGCGCCAGGAACAGAAGCTGGTTTAGGACCATCTTGTCGACGAAGCATTTCGTAGAGTGCTCGCGATGAACCAGCCCAAGCTTTCTCGCCCGTCTCGCCACCCGGCGCAATCGCAACCAATCGGCCAGCTTTATCGAAGACAAAGCGTGAGCCGGTTGCGTCGCCATTACCCAGGGCCATTTGATAAATTTGCGTTGAGCCTTCTGACTTCACGCGAAGCATGCGGGCGCCGGACCGGAACCAATCACGACCTAACATGACGGCGAAAGGTTCCTCGGCCGAAGGAACGTCGAGCCGGAAGCTTGCGCGAGACAAGCTCGGCATCAGCATTTGATCCGTTTTGAACATAGCGAGATTCGACGCAACATCGATATCGATCAGGTGTGCTTCTTGATTCTCTACGAAGAATCGCGACCCTGGACGCGCGATCCAAGACTTTGAAACGAACTCCCACGGCATCGCGAGAAATTGTGAATCGATTGCCAGAGCCGGCGATTCAGAGAGTCCTGGACTCGAAAGAGAATCGGCCGCACGAACCGTGCGCGTCGCTGCAACTACGGCACGTGTCCATCCGTTTCCACCCGACTCGCCTGTAGGGCGAGCAGCAGCAGCCACGGCCGCTGGACGCGCTTGCTGTGGCCGAGCCGATGATTTCGAAACAACGGCGGACGTAGACCTTACCGCGCCGGCAGTGGGCTTGGCGCCAGCGACAGGTTTCGTGGACGCGGCGCTTGGACGTGCTGCCGCAGGTTTCGCTGCTTTTGAGGCAGACGGTGCCGGCGCTTTTGAAGCCCCTGCGCGCGCAACTGGCTTCTTTGCGGGCGGCGCTGCGGCTTTTCTCGGTGCGCTAGTTTGTCCCTCGGCGAGAGGAACCACGAAGGGAACCAATACGAGCGCGAACCACGCGAGTGCGCGTGCGCCACGGAATCGCCGTAACTCCAGGTCTCTCTGGTGTCGCTCGAAGATGCTCAATTGATCCTCCGTGTCTCTCGTATCGGCAATTCGTTTAGAAATCAGCGATCTACGTTTGAAACTGGACCTAAATCGCAACTCTGTCTCGAATCGAAACGGTTCCATCCTCGATTCAGCGCTTTTTGTTTAACTCTTAAACTGCGGAAGCTTTAATCCGACTTCCTTGTCCAGTGTTCCTGGAAAACAGGGATCGGCTTCGCCGACTCCGCTTCCGCCGCTGATGGGCCAGCTGGCATTCATCATTCGAAGCTTGTTTGGTTAGACGCACTTTATCTTCGCAACCGCCCGGTCACTACCAAGACCTAACCGTGAGGGGTGCTTATCCAGCGCTCTATAAACTGCCCTAAGCCAAGATCCCTAAAATGACCGAAATTTTGTGACAGTGTCTTGCGTGTATGATGAGCTTTCATCATCATCGGGAGGCACTTCATGAAATGGATCTTCTGTCTCAGTACGCTCATTCTCTTTTCGAGTTGGTCCGCGTGGGCGCAAACTCCCCCAATCAAAGTCATTGCCGCGGCCGCGACTAGTTCAGCGGCAAACTCGGTTGAGCCAAGTTGTTTACTCGACACTACTTGCAAAGGCACCTGGTCTCCAGGAGCAAAAGATTCTGGTGTAAACGAAGGTCTCTATTTTCAGTTCGAAACCCCTACGAAACTCTATGCTATCGACGTTGATACAGATTCTGCGTCGCCGATGAAGGTCTCGGTCAATGGTGTTCCCGTGCCTCCCGCACAAAACGGAATACAAAACGGGCTACGCTTTATGTTGCAACCGACTCGCGAAGGAAAGTTCAAAGCACGCGAAGTTAAATCAGTGTTCATCCGCATCATCCGCGATGATCGTTTCACAACAGACAAACCAGTGCTTAAAGGTATACGCTTTTACGCAACTGGTGATGACCTTTCCCTGGGCGAACCCACCAAAGTCAGTTTTCCAAAAACGGTGAAAGGTACCGTAACCGCAACATCAACATTGGAACCAGCAAGGGCCTACCGCGCGTCTAATCTCTTCGACTCGAAGTACGATATTGCTTGGTCGACAAATGGAAAGAAATCCGCCGGCACCAACGAGAGTTTAACGGTAAACCTCAACGAGTCGCGCACGATCACTGGATTGATTCTTTGGAACGGTTATCAGCGATCCCTCGAACATTTTCAAGCCAACGGCCGCGTCAAGTCTCTTGAGGTTAGTAACGGGACCGACCAAAATACGACGATCGAAATAAAAGACTCCATGGGCAACCAGCGCCTACAGTTCACAAAGCCGCTGACGAACGTGAAAAAGCTAACTTTCAAAATCAAATCGATTTATCCAGGCGCAAAGTATAAAGATGTTCTTCTCTCGGAGCTTCGCCTTATTGGCCCAGGTGACGAGCTCCTGGTTCTCAACACTCCGGCTGAATCTGTCCAGTCACCAAACTCACTCGCCAAATTCATCGATACGTCTTTTTCATCACCCTACACCGTGGGTCCAAATGAAATGGCGTGCTTCACTAGAAGTCTTCGTCTTCGATCCGATGGAAGCTTCGTTTCCTATCTGGTCTCTAATTCTGAAGGACACGCAACGTCCACGGTTTTGGAAGGCAACTGGGAACCGAACAAAGACACCGTTCGGATCTTTGGAAAACGGTACAAGAGAAGCGAAGACTACCGCGAGATTGCGTATGGTGAAGGCAAAGCCCTCGAAGGCGGAACAGATATTTTCCAAGCCGATCTTCGGATCAAAAAGTTTAGTGCCGCGACCGAGAAAGAAAAAAATCAGGCAGCCGTTCTCTTGCTCGAAGATCTCGATGCGAAAAAACATCCGTTTCAATTGACTGAGCACGTAGTTTTTGAAGCGGATGAATCGCTAGATTCCCGAACGAAGAGATTAGTACGATTCCTATCGAAGAAAGATCCGCTTATCATCCAATCGCCAACGTTTTCAGGCCTTTTTGTTCCGACGGATGAAGCGCCTGCATGCAACTAAGAAGGGTTCTGATTTCAGCAGCGAGGGTCTTGCTGCTGACGATCCTTTCTTTCTTCTTGCTCCGGACCCTGAGCCCGGAGCTTCTCGGTTCTGATTCGTACTTCGGTTTGTCGCAAGGGAAATATTTAGCCGAGCACGGTCATTTCAAAGTTCCTGATCGAGGCCTGAACTATGTCATCACCGCAGGGCTCATAAAACTTGGCGTTGGCGATGAAGACTCGGTCCGCTTCACTCAAGCTTTGATCCTAGCCTTCGCATTTTCCATTTCACTCGCTTTCATCCAACTTCTCTCGCCGCGAGGATCGGCAATCAATCTTTTAGCAAGTGTTTTGGCAATTGCCGTGCTCGCTCCGATTTTGTTCTTCCACACCATTGAGTTCCCGAAGCTTACTTTCGGTGCGTCCGTGTTTCTTACTTCGCTCATCTTACGCAAATACCGAAGTGTCTCACTAGGTCTCGCGATTTGTGCCGGCGCCCTCCATCAAGCACTTCTACCTTTTGTAGCTGCGGTCGCGATCTTCCATGTCCCTCGCTTCGCCCATCGTCGTGTCCTAACCTTCGGCAGTTTTTGCTTCGCCATTTTGGCAATCACGGTCTACTTCATCAATTGGACTCGAGCACAAGAAGCTTTCATGGCGATCGCGACTCATCCCCTCTCGATCACGACCTTCTTTTTCCGACCGGAGATTTCTCTTTTTCTGCGGACTCTTTGCGCGCTCCTCTTAGTGGCATTGGGAGCTTCGACCTTCCTTTGCCTTTACTCTGGCAAAAACAAGCAAGCACTTCTCGGTTTAGCTCTTCTCGTGCTTTTACTCCCCACTTCATTAGCGGAACCATTTGGGTTAGGGGAAAGATTCCTAGTACTGACTTCTCTGCTCGCGATTCCTCTCATCACTCTTCAATGGCATACAATTGAAGACTTCCGAGCTCCTCCCCTGACCTTCAATTTATTTGCGGGGTTCGCGATAGGGCTCGGTTCTCTCAGCACCATCTTAACGGTTCCCCGCTATGACTACACAAGCATCAAACAGGCGACGGAATTTCTGCAAAGCAAACCTGAGAAGATCGTAATCGCTCGTAAACCCCTAAAGTTTTATTATACGGCGATCACGGGTCGCGACTCCTTTAGTTTCAGTCCAGAAGCCGGTTGGAATCTCAACTCCATCGCACGGGTCGCGATTGGAATTGATCGAGATGAATTCATCTACTACGCAGGAGACGTTTGTCCTTGGGGCTCACAGCTAGTCGAAATGATTCCCGGTACAACTTGGCTTTGGATGAAGGAATCTTGCTGGCAGGAACTCAAAAAAAGAGTCAGCGAAGATTTAGATCCCAGTCTTTACCGTCGTCTCCATGACGACGGTCTAAACCCCTCGCACTCACGACCGAAATTTCTGAGGGAGAGACGATACATTCGGTCCTGAGATTTCTATTCCGGTTTGCAAATCGATGCTCGCATCGCTCCCTTCAGTACCGACAAATGTGACGATTCATAAAAGGTTTAACGCTTTGAACCTGGTGCGCACCACTTTGGTGACAGGAGGCTTGCCAGGGCCGATTCGAGCAGTTTAGTTATCGCTTCAGTTTAATCTTGGAGTGGAAATGCTCGAGCATCGACCCGTAGAATTTAGATCATATCTTCAGGATGAGTTGATCCGTAGGTGTAAAAAGAATCCTGGATACTCCCTACGTGCTTTCGCTCGCTACTTGGAATTAGATCATTCGACTTTGTCGCGCATTCTCAATGGAAATCGCGATGCATCCCCGACGATGATGTCGAACATTAGTAAAAAGCTGGGATTAACTGAAAAAGATTTAAATGGTCTGCTTCGTCCTACTCTAAAGATCACGCGAGCAAAGTCGCGAACTTATAAAAAGATTGCGGACGATGATTTTGCATCCATCTCGTCTTGGTACCACTACGCGATCCTTGAATTAACTTTAATCGACTCCTTTAGTTCAGATCCTCGTTGGATCGCGCGTAAACTCGATATCACGCCTTCCGAAGCCAAGATTGCCGTGGAACGATTGGTTGCACTTGGCCTTTTAACAAAAGATAAGACGGGCAAGCTTCGTCAAAGCGCGAGCTACACGAACATCCACTCTGATATGTCAGCCGCTGCGAAGCGATCTATGCAGCGAGAAATTCTTGAGAAGGCATTGACGGCGCTCGACCGAGTTCCACTCTCAAAGCGAAATCAGACCTCACTTACTATTGCGGTCGATTCAAACAAGCTTGAGGAACTCAAAGAGCTGATCACCGACTTTCGACGTTCCGTCGCGAAGGTCCTAAGCGAAGCTCCGAAAAAAGATCAAGTCTTTATGTTTAGCTTTTCACTCTTTCCCGTAACTCAGTTTGATGAGGCAAATCAATGAAAGCGCTACTTTCTCTTTTGATGGTGATTGTCGTTTCTAATCAAGCCTTCGGCAAAGCCGGAGGCGGACAAGAAGGCGGCGGAGGTGATGCGTACGCAACCGATTTCGTCGGCCATGCGCGAGTGCTACTTGCTGGGCTTCATTCTCGCCCGATCGAAGGCGTTGATCCCGTTGTTCTTGCACGTGCCTTAGATGAAGTATTGGTTTCCTCCGAACCACGGCTTTTCTTGGATGAAAGAGAAGTTGACGCTATCAACTATCCTTTTTCCTCTCCACCCAGAATCAAGTTGAGCCGCAAAGGCTGGGATGCTCTTAAAGAAACCCCCCATTTGAAATATCGCTTAGCTTTCCACGAATACCTGGGAATTTTAGGCATCGATGATACTGGTTACCAGATCAGTTCACGTCTGAATCAAACGAACGTTTGTGAGCGTTCTACGGTCGTGAAACGAGATCTCGAAGACGCGATTGGTATCAAGTGCCACCGCATGGAAGCAGAGGATCTTTTTGAAATCAGAACACTGTTCCTGGGCGATCCGAGAGCAGCGCGACTCAGTGATTTCAGTAATCCCGGACCCAGTGAGTACGATCCAGAATTTCCGAGCGATCGCTTCGACGATGATGCGAGTTTAGGTGAAGAATCCACAGCCATAACCTCGCTCACTCCGGGGGATCTTGGTCAGCTCAGCCGTCTTGAGTTCTTGAACATTGGCGGATATCTCGAAAGTTTATCGCCTGGTTCATTTGGTGAATTGCGAGAATTGCGAACCCTTGTACTCGGGCTCTCTAGCTCTCAACTGGCTCGCAATGCTTTCATTGGTTTGGATTCCCTGCGAACGTTACTTATCGTTGATGAAATCCCGAAGACTTGGGAATCGACAATCGGTCAGCTTCAGAGAATCGAGAGTGGAGCGTTTGGGGGCTTGAATTCATTGAAGACCTTGAGGCTCGTCGGAGTTGGATTAACGGACATCTTACCGGGCACATTTGCGGGACTAAATTCTCTAACGAGCCTTGAAGTAAATGGAAGTGCACTGCAAACGATTCGTAGTGGGGCTTTTTCAGATGTGCCGAATCTAGAGATCCTGGATTTCACCTATCGGGCGAGAGGGCCTCTCTATCGTCCCAGCCTAGGAGATGATCACGAGGACCGCATGAACAGCGTCGATTCCTCGATCTCTCACATTGATTCCGGTGCCTTTGCAAATCTAAGTCGACTGCGGACGTTGATCTTGTGCAAGCCTTGGCCGAGGTTTGGCTACCTAAACGACTACGATAACGCCGCTTATTTGCGCGCACCGAGCTCTGAAATGTTCAGCGGGTTGGGCAAAGTTCAGCACCTCCGCGCGTGCCTCGATCTGAGTGAAATCCGGGAGGAATCTAAAAACGTTTTTACAGAGATCAAGGACGTTCGAAATATAGAGCTTCGTTTAAAATCGGCGAAGCGACTTCGCAAAGGAAGTTTTGCTCATCTCAAGGAACTCAAGCGCGTGGAAGCCTACATAGCTGAAAAAGAAGGAATCGACTTGGGTCAACAGCTTGGACTCGGGGCTGAGTTTCATTGCTCAAAAACGCGTGATTACCAAATGTGTAGTCGGCCCTAAAAAAACGAATCGGAGGTTCATATGTTCAGCTTTACTAAATCAGCCGTCTTTTTGAGTAGCTTCGTTGCATTGAGTGCCCATGCCGCAACTGGAATCGTTGCGGGGAACCGACTTCTTTGTGACAGCGAATTCATTCATGAAGACGGGCGAGTTGAAAAATTCTCATCTTCTTCGAATCTTGTTCCGACTATCCGGCATTGCGAGGGCCCGTTTGGACCCAAGGGTTCGTTTGAAAGTGCTGTGTGTTTTTCCGGCGTCTTCAAAAAAGCGATCAATACCGTTCATCCGGCCGCCTGGGCTGAGTTCTTCCTATCGGGCCTACCCGCGGTTGAAAAAGCGGACGTTGATCATCACAAGTTTGAAGCGATCACCTTCGGTTTTCGTTTCAACTATCCCTACACGGCTGGATTCAGTGCTCGATCGATCAGTGACGAAGGAACACCCACGGTCTTTCATTTTGATTCGCGAAAGGCGAATGAGGACCTTGGCTCTTTCGATCGAGTTGTTGAACCGATTACGTTTATTTCTGAACGCCGGAAGGGTTTGATCGTGGTGCGACCAACGGTCGTTCAGTATCGGTCGACTTGCCGAATCGATCGCAGCTATGAAGGCAAGACATTCGGTACTTACACCTCCTGGGCTTCGGTCACCGGAGCACAAACCTCCGTCAAGGCCCGCGCAACTCGTAAAACTGAGTCCCATTTAGCTGCGCTCGCCAAATGCGAAGCGCATTTTGGCCGAAAAGACTGCCGCATCGGAAACACCGAATTCAATCCCTATCGTTTACCCGCCGATTACAAAGAGGAATAAAACATGAAATCACTCGCACTCGCTTTACTCATGACTTCGATTTCTTTCGGCGAACAAACAAGTCCCGTGCGTCAAGTTCTGGCTGTTGGAGACGAGGTGCGCTGCCACGCCACGGTCTTCCGTAGCTCAGGGTCTGTGATCGAAAATTTCCTAGTCGGCTCTACTAAGGTTGAGCCTATCGAAACTTGCGTTGGAAGCGGAGGCACTCTCCCAGGAACATGCACGCTGCTGGAGGAAGGGCGAATCAGAGCGGATGCCGACGGTTTTTCATACGATTTGAAAGCCGTGAGCTCCGCCGATTCAACTTCTTTAAGTCAGCCCTTGATAATTTTTGAAGTCAGCGGATCAGAACGTACGGAGAAACTTGATTTCTTCTACGGCGACGATCTCTCGCGTCCATTCTCTTTGGAGCTTCCGGTCTCGGGGTCTTCCCTTATTCCGGACGCTAACCGCTTTAGAGTTGATTGCTCGATCCTACCGAGCAGCGGAGGCGCAGCAAACTCCTCTAGAGCGAAACGCTGATTCAGAAGTTGAAGCGAGCGCAGGTGCTGTTGCGTTCGCTCATTTATTTCTTATTGATCCTCCGACAGACTTGCGCGATTCATTAACGCCTCCACAACTCCGTACAAAACTTGGCCTTTCGCTGAGGCTTCGCGCGCCATAGCGGCAACCGCCGGTGAGACGGGGTCCAAACCATTCCACTCAATTTTTCCAGCCGAATATTCAACAGCTGCAAGAGGACGCGTCTCGGGAGCCGGATGCCACATGAAATCGGGACGATTCGATGCGTACCATTCTCCGCCAATGACGTCGCCCTTTGCATCAAGCTCAAGATCGTAGGCTAAGCGCATAGATTTTAGTTTAAGATTATTTTGCGGCTTACTACTTGGTCCGGAGACATCGCCGTACCAAACCGTCATCGCGACGCCGATGACCCAAACCACTCGTGTGGACCGGTAACGCTTGAATTTATCGGCGGTGAAATTCTCGATACGGACCGAAGCTCCCGCAAATTCTTCGGAAGTCTCGAACGTCTGCGGATTGAAGTACTCGAGCTGATAAGAGTGAACCGGATGATTCCAGACTTCCGCGCCTACCGAAACGTCCAAGACAAAACTTTTTCGCGCGACTCCCAGTTGATTGACGAGTCCAAGGTGAAATGTCGCCGGATTGATTTCAAAACAATCCGGATCGATGATTCGCCCAAACTCATCGCGCTTCGGATTCTTCACGTTGCAACGTCGTCCTACGAACTTCTTACGAAATTTATTATCTGCCCACGCGCGCGAGATCAGCGCCTTCAAGTCAGATGGATAAAGCGCGAGCGTTCTTCCATCGGCTAAATTCACTTCGACCGTGCGTTGAGGATTTGCATCACGAAACGCCGCTACAGCCCACCCGTGGCAGTGACCATGCCATAGAGGCACTTTCTTTTGCTTTTCGTAAGTTTGCTGACCTTCAGCCCACATCTTCTTTGTAAGCGAGAAGGAGGAATCTCCCACTAAGAGATCATACTTTTCCGCGGGCGAGAGTCGATTGATGGCGAAGGATAATTCCGGTGGATTTGCGACGATATACGTCTGATTCGCGAGCCAGTCGTTCACATCCGGAAACCCTGAGTCTGCCCAGCGACGACCGAGGCCACCTTTAGCAATCGGCCAGTAAGAATCAGGCCAAGGAGATGCGGGTGCCACCGTCGATCGTAGTTCGGGCCGGTCCAATTCTCTAATCGATCGAAGATAGTCTGTATTGAACAAAAAATTCTGCACATGGTTGTAGTCACTCGGTAGCGCCCGCGGAGAGTCGGTAGGAGGTGACTCCATCTCACGCGACCAAACCAAACTCGTCATCGAAAGGAGCATCATCATCAAAAGGAAAGGTCGAAGCATCTTTCACCCCCAAACTCGAAGCCCATTCGCTGGGCGCTCGATTCAAGATGGAGGATGACGAACCGAATTGTCCTCTTCAGGACCATTGATGAGTCTGATTCTGTCTGCCGTAGCGCACAAGGCCTCTCGATTCGTGAAGAACCCTAAAAGTTCTCCCTCGCTCAATAGGTTTCGCCTTTCTCAATCCGAGAACAAGTCTTTCGCCTGAGTAAGCGTAAACTTCTTTACCTCCATCAAATCTCCTCTGATCCTAGGGATGGGATTCACATCGAAGTCGGATCAATCCATCCCTGGTAAGGAGAACGTATGGGATTAGCACAAAAACGCATCATCCAAGATTATCAACAGAACGAGTTTCCAAAGTGGAAGGAACAGTTCAACGCGGTAGCTGGCTTTGACGTTCCTATGGATATCAAATGGGACACGATGCAAGACGAAGGCTACTCAGATAAAGCGATGTACTTCGAATGTTATCAGCAGGTTTATTTCCGCCCGCTCATGAACGTGATGAAACATCTCTGCCAAGACGACATGGGTAAAGAAGCCGTAAAAGCCTCGCTGAAGAAGATCGTCATCGACGGAACCGATGGAAGCGGTCCTCACAACTCTTCGTTCGACAACGGCGTGTTCTTGATTAAGCACAAGTTCCACACGAACACCGACTACGAAAATGATCGTGTAAAAGGTTGGACGAAACTTCTCGAAGACAAACTCTAAAATTCGTCGACGAGCATTAGCCGCTCTAAAAAAGCACGCTGGAATCAGCGTGCTTTTTTTATTTTGTGAGACAGAGTAGGGGCTGAGGTCATGCCCGCGTTAAAGGGCGCTAGCGGCGCGCTTTAATGCGGAGCAAGCCGCAGTGGTCTTCGGAGTATCGAAGATACGTAGAAGATCCGAGGCACGAGCGACAGCGAGGGTCCCTCAGACGTGAGCAACGTCGAAGCTACGGAACACCGCCGGGTTTGTACTGACAATGAAAGAGAGAGAGTAGGGGCTGAGGTCATGCCCGCGTTAAAGGGCGCTAGCGGCGCGCTTTAATGCGGAGCAAGCCGCAGTGGTCTTCGGAGTATCGAAGATACGTAGA
>SXGS01418631.1_pt1 | contig 56919 bp, 51 predicted proteins | sample 3174681 | NCBI WGS metagenome assembly SXGS01 (sample SAMN11356861, study PRJNA531348) | freshwater metagenome | isolation source: freshwater sample F1-80 | place: China: Fuxian Lake, Yuxi | collected 2017-12-25
GAATGGAACGATCTGGTCTATAACGGGCGCTGGAAGGATGCGCTCGATCGGCTTCACAAGACCAATAACTTTCCGGAGTTTACCGGCCGAGTCTGTCCGGCTCCGTGTGAAGGATCATGCTGTCTCGGCGTGATCGAGCCGGCCGTCACGATCAAGAACATCGAGTGCGCGATCATCGACCGCGCGTTCGAAGAAGGCTGGATGCAACCCGATCCACCGCCGATGCGAACCGGCAAGAAGGTTGCCGTCGTCGGCTCGGGGCCCGCGGGTCTCTCGGCGGCCGCGCAACTCAATAAGGCCGGACACTGGGTCACCGTCTTCGAGCGCGCCGATCGCGTCGGCGGCCTCCTGATGTACGGCATCCCCAACATGAAGCTCGACAAGCGACACGTCGTCGAACGCCGGGTCAAGCTCATGAAGGCCGAAGGTATCAGCTTCATCACGAATTGCGAAGTCGGCGTCAACTACTCGGCGAGCCAGCTCCTGGAAGAGTTCGACGCGGCCGTCTTGTGCGGCGGCGCCACCAAGCCGCGCGACCTCACCGTGCCGGGGCGCGAGTTGAAGGGCGTACATTTCGCGATGGACTTCCTGACGGCGAACACGCGCGCTCTGCTCAATGTAAAGGATGAAGGCGGAAGGATGAAGGATGAAAAATTGCCGGTCGATTCATCCTTCATCCTTCATCCTTCATCCTTGTCCAACGGCTACATCAGCGCGAAGGACAAAGACGTCATCGTCATCGGCGGCGGCGATACCGGCACCGATTGCGTCGGCACGTCAATGAGGCACGGCTGCCGCTCGCTCGTGCAGTTCGAGATCTTGCCCAAGCCGCCCAACGAACGCGCCTCGGACAATCCGTGGCCGCAATGGCCCAAGATCTACAAGCTCGACTATGGCCAAGAGGAAGCCGCCGCGATCTTCGGCGCCGATCCGCGGCAATATCTCATCAACACGGAGAAATTCGTCGGCGACGCCAACGGCCACGTCAAGGAAATTCACACGTGCCGCATCGAATGGGTGAAGGACGCCGACGGCCGATTCGCGGTCAAGAAGGTCCCCGGCTCTGAGAAGATCATGCCCGCGCAATTGGTGCTGCTCGCGATGGGCTTCCTCGGCCCGGAGAATCAATTGCTCGACAAGCTCGGCATCGAGGTGCAAAAGTTTGGTCCAACGCACGCCGTCAAGGCGGAGTACGGCAAGTATCAGACGAACAATGCGAAGGTCTTCGCCGCCGGCGACATGCGCCGCGGCCAAAGCCTGGTGGTATGGGCAATCAACGAGGGAAGAGGCGCGGCCCGCGAGTGCGATCGCTATCTCATGGGCGAGACGGTGTTGCCGTGACATTTTCCGGTCGCCACCGTGTCATACGGGAGGATTGAACCATGCGTTTGTTGTCGTTGTTGGCGCTGTGCTGCTTCCCGGCGCTTGTTCACGCCCAGGTCGAGCCGAAAGCGCGCGTCGATGCGAACGGATTCCTGAGCCACGCGGTCGCGTCCGAATATCAAGGCGATGGCGCGGAGATCAAGGTGCTGCTGCCTGATCGGCTCGACAAGGACAAACGCTATCCCGTCATCTATGTACTGCCCGTCGAGGCGAAGAATGGTTCGCAGTACGGCAGCGGCCTCGCCGAGATCAAGAAGCACGATCTGCACAACAAGTTCGGCGTCATCTGCGTCATGCCCATCTTCAGCCATTTGCCGTGGTTCGGGGATCATCCGAACGACGCGAAGATCCGCCAGGAAACGTATCTGCTCAAGGTTGTGCTGCCGTTCATCGAGAAGCACTATCCCGCATCGATGATCCGCTGGCTCTTGGGATTCAGCAAGTCGGGCTGGGGTGCATTCTCGCTGCTGCTGCGGCATCCCGACGTGTTTGCGAAGGCCGTAGCCTGGGATGCGCCGGTTATGATGGCGAAGCCGAACAAGTACGGCATGGACGGGATCTTTGGAACCCAGGAGAACTTCGAGAAATATCAGATCGCGAAACTATTGGAGTCGCGCGCCAAGACGCTCGGCAAAGAGCCGCGTCTGCTGCTGCTTGGCTATGCGAGCTTTCGCGAGCATCACGTCGAGGCACACAAGCTGATGGATCGACTCGAGATCGCGCACGCCTATCGCGATGAAAAGACGACGCCGCACACCTGGCATTCCGGCTGGGTCGCGGACGGCGTGAAGTGGCTGGCGACGGGGCAATGAGCATATGCCGCTTGCGATCACGCGAGCGCCAAGCCGCATGCGGCAATCTAGGCCGCGCGGCGCCGGCGCAGCACATTGATCGCCACCAAGACGCCTGCCAGCAGCAAGACCACGGCCAACGGACCCCACGTCCACTGCTCCGGAGTCCCAGGCCAAAGTTTCGGCGCCGGCATGCTGCGCGGATCATGGGTTTCATTGGTCAAGAGGTTCTGTTTTCCGTCTTGTTTGCGCAGCGTGAAACTATCGAACAATTCGCCCGTCACGGTGCGGGCTTCAAAGGACAAGGCGTCGCCGTCGATCGTGATGACTTGAAAGAACTGGAGTTTCTCGCCCTTGCGGACCATCCACTTGTCGTTGTTCGACTCATAGAACATCGGCCCGCTCACCGAAACGACGTAGACCGTGCCGCCGCGCGCGCCGTCGTAGCCCAGCAGTGCGCTGCGGCCATAACAGTGATCGTGGCCTTGCAGCACCAGATCGACGCGATACTTGTCGAAGATCGGCTGCAAGCTTTTGCGCAGCGCCGGGTCGTCGCGCCCGGCCGCGGCCGAGTAGATCGGGTGATGGAACGTGACGATCGTCCAGCGATTCGGGTTATTCATGAGCACGCTCTTGAGCCACTCGATCTGCTCGGGCACTTTCTCGTTGGTGTTGAGGCTGATGATGCGCACGCCCTGGAAGTCGAGATGGAAGACGCCGAGGTCCTTCAGGCCGTTGTCGGGCAGGGCGAACTGCTTGTTCCAATAGCGTGGCAGGAGGCTGCCTTCCTCGTGCATATATTCGTGGTTGCCCGGCGTCGGGATGACGGGCATCGAGCGATTGATCGACGCGGCGGCCTGGAACCACTCGCCCCACTGGGCATCCCTCCCGGCGTAGTTGACCAGGTCCCCCGCATGGATCGAGAAGCGTGCATCCGGCGCCGTCTTGAACGCCGCGCGCACCAGGGGTGTCCAGCGATCCACGAGCTCGTACTGGGCGTCGCCGAAATAGAGGAAACGGAACTTGTCTGGCTGCGCGCTCGCTGACTTGAAGTGGTTCCACTCGCTCCAGTTGACGCCATCGCCGACGCGGTAGGCGTACTTGGTGTCCGGCGTCAGATTCTCGAAATGGGCCGTATGGAAATGGGCGTCGCTCAGGTCGCTCTTGAAAGGCGATGTGGCGGCGGCTACGGTTTTCTTCGTATCAGGGCCGGCGGCGGCGTCAACGCATTCAGCGATGGCCGTGGTCACGCTGGTGTCGGTGCGCCAGGTGACCGCTTGCGTGCGCGTCGGATCCTTGCACCATGTCAGGACGATGCGATCGGGCGGTCGGCCAGGCGCGTGCAGGATCTTGTCGGAGATCCGCTCCTGGGCGTCGCTAACCATCGCCACCGCGAGCAGAAGTGAGACGGCGAGAACATGACGCATATGTGAATCATACTCGCAAGATCGTATTCTCGCCACGGAATCCGGTAGTGGTACAGTCCTTGTGTTCCGGTCACGGAGTGACCGGACCACAAACTGTACCATTCAGTGGAACTGGCTGTGGCATCCCCCTATACTTGAAGTAGAGATTGACCCGCCGACAAACGCCCTTTCCCGCCTGGATTTCGATTTCGACGAGGTTCCCATGAAACACGGATTGCTCGCCATTTTCTTCGGCAGCCTGGTTGCCGCGGCGGTGAATGCGGACGATTGGCCTCAATTCCGCGGCCCCGAACGCACCGGCGTCTCCAAGGAAAAAGGACTGCTCAAAGCCTGGCCGAAGAACGGGCCGGCGCTAGCCTGGACCTTCAAGAATGCCGGGCTGGGCCACTCCTCCATCGCCGTCGCCAAGGGCGTCGTCTACACGCTCGGCACCGATTACGACGCGAAGGGTCCGATTAATAGCGCCAAAGACGAATACGTCATCGCCCTTGACGAAAAATCCGGCAATGAACTATGGCGCGTGAAGATCGGCCCCCTCTACACCTACAAAGGCAACACCTACGGCGACGGTCCTCGCTCCACGCCGACCGTCGACGGCAACTTCCTCTACGCCCTAAGCGGCCTCGGCCAGCTCGTGTGCGTCGATGTCACGCAAAAAGGCAAGGAAGTCTGGCGCAAGCACCTCGTCGACGATCTCGGCGGCGCGATAATGGACAAATACGGCTACAGCGAATCGCCCCTCATCGACGGCAAACATCTCATCTGCACTCCGGGCGGCCCCAAGGGAACCCTCGCCGCTCTCGACAAGACCAACGGCAACGTCATCTGGCGCAGCAAGGGCCTGACCCACAGCGCTCCCTACGCGTCCCCCGTTGTCGCCGAGCTGCACGGCGTCCGCCAATACATTCAGACGAGTTATGACCCGACCAACGGCAGTGAACTCGGCGCCGTCTCCGGCTTCGATGCCAAGACCGGCAAGGTTCTCTGGAGCGGCAATATCTTCACCGGGACCAACGACAGCAACGGCATCGGCACCACGCCGATCGTGGCCAATAACCAGGTCTTCGCATCGTCGGTCATCGGCGGCACGAACCTTTTCGAGATTGACGACAAGCAGAAGTCGAGCAAAAATCTCTATCCCAAGCTGGCCGCGAAAAAAGTCAAGAATGCCCACGGCGGCGTCGTCCTGCTCGACGGCAACATCTATGGGCATTCCGATGCGAAGACCTGGTTCTGCCAGGACATGAAGACAGGCAAATCGCACTGGACCGAGCGCATCGAATTGAGTTGCATCAGCGGCGCCACGATCACTGCGGACGGATTGCTGTACCTGTACACCGACGATGGCGTGGCCGCGCTCGTCGAGCCGAACACCGATGGCTTGAAGGTGATTAGCCGCTTCACGATTCCCGTGAAGTCGCAAATTCCATTGAACCGTCCCACGAGCCGGCAGTCCCAGATTTGGGCGCACCCGGTCATCGCCAATGGGCATCTGTACCTGCGCGATCACGAGTTTATTTACGTGTACAAGATCGCGAAGTAATGGAGCCGTTTGCGGCGTAGCAGGCGAACCTGCAACGCGGCAAGCGGCAGGAAATATGGACCCACGCCTGGGCGAACTTCTGCGAACCATCCTGCCCGCGCATCGTTTCTATGCGCGCAAGTTCGCCGGATTACCGCTCGATGACTGGACAAACCTGCCATTCACGACCAAGGATGAGCTGCTCGCCAATCAAGCAGCTCATCCCCCGTACGGGGAGCTGCTGACCTACCCGCTGGAGCGCTACACGCGTTTGCATCAAACGTCTGGCACGAAAGGGGCCCCGCTGCGCTGGCTCGACACGCCCGAAAGCTGGGAGCGCATGCTCGGCTCGTGGCGGACGATGTTCGACATCATCGGCGTCACGGCCGCGGATCGGCTGCTGTTCGCGTTCTCGTTCGGCCCGTTCCTGGGATTCTGGACGGCATTCGAGGCGGCGGCGCGCATGGGCTGCCTGGGCCTGGCGACGGGCGGACTATCGAGCGGAGCGCGTATGCGCATACTGCTGGATAATCGAGCGACGGTGGTCCTGTGTACGCCGACGTATGCCTTGCATCTCGCCCAGTTTGCGACGGAAAATGGCGTCCGCATGGAAGGCGTGCGCGCGCTGATTCTTGCCGGGGAACCAGGCGCCAGCATCCCCGCGACGCGAGCGCGCATCGAAGAAGCGTGGCACGCGCGCGTCTTCGATCACACCGGCATGACCGAAATTGGTCCGCTCGCGATTGAATGTCCGGCCAACCCCGGCGGTCTACATATTTTGGAGGACGACTTTGTCGCGGAGGTGATTGATCCGGCTACAGGCATCCTTCTCCCCTTTCCCTCTGGGAAAGGGGCCGGCGGTGAGGGCCCGCTCGGCGAATTGGTTCTGACAAACCTGGGACGACTCGGCAGTCCGCTCCTACGATATCGAACAGGCGATCTCGTGCGCGTCGATCCAAACCCGTGCCCCTGTGGCAGGAAATGGATGCGTTTGGCGGGGGGAATTCTCGGTCGAACCGACGACATGATCGCGATTCGCGGCAATAACCTCTACCCCTCGGCACTCGAAAACGTGCTGCGGCGGTTTGCGGACATCGTCGAGTATCGCGTCACGATCGATCGTTCCTCGGCCCTCGCGGAGATGCGCATCGAGCTTGAGCCGAATACGAACCCCGGTGCCGGGTTAGCCGTGAGCGTCGTGAATGCGATCCGCGATGAGTTGATGTTTCGCGCCGACGTGGCGCTGGTCGCGCCGGGATCGTTGCCGCGGTTCGAGATGAAAGCGCAACGCATTCGTGTCAAGTAAAGATGAAATAGGAAAAAGTGGCTCAATTGTTGAAAAGGGTGCTTCGATGATGCGACGACTCGTGTGGACCTGCATGACTTTTTCCATTTTCCTATTTCCTTTTTCCTTGCATTTGTCCGCCTCGGACTGGACGCACTGGCGCGGCCCCAGGCAAACGGGCGTCTCGCCCGACACCAATCTTCCTGACAAGGTCGAAGGCAACGTCATCTGGAAAGCGCCATTCGGCAGCCGCTCGACGCCGCTCGTGTTCAACGAACGCGTTTACTTCATCAATTACGACAGCAAGAAGACCAAGGCCGGCGAGGATATTTCCGAAACGATTCAAGAACGCGTCATGTGCCTCGACGCCAAGACCGGCAAGGTGATCTGGCAGCACACGTTCCCGATCTTCCACACCGACATTGTCACGACCCGTCTCGGCTGGACCAACATCGCCGCCGATGTCGCAACCGGTTACATCTACGCCCACGGCACACAGGGGTTGTTCATGTGTCTCGACGGCAAGGACGGCAAAGTCGTCTGGCAGCATTCGATGGGCGAGGAATTTGGCCGCGTGTCGGGCTATGGCGGGCGCGTTACCAGCCCGATCGTCGATGAGGACCTGGCGATTCTCGGCATGGTCAACTCGAGCTGGGGCGGCCAGGCCAAGGGCGCCAACCGCTATTACGCATTCGACAAGCGCACCGGTAAGGTGATGTGGGTCTCCGAGGCGGCGGGGCCGAAGGGCACGTATTACTCGGTGCCGGTCATCGCCACCATCAACACTCAGCGTTTGCTGATCTGCGGCGCGTCCGACGGCAGCGTCTTCGCGATCCAGGCACGCACCGGCGTGCTGGTGTGGCGCTACACCAAGTTCAGCATCAGCTCCATCAACAGCTCGCCGGTCGTGGACGGCAACCTCGTCTACATCGGCCACGGCGAGGAAAGCGAAGGCAGCAGCGTCCAGGGGCGCGTCATCTGCCTGGATGCTTCCGACGTCAAGGACGGGGCGCCGAAGTTGGTCTGGGAAGTCGACGGCATCCACGCCCGTTACGCTTCACCGATCCTTCATGACGGCCGGCTCTTTATGCCCGACGACGGCAGCCGGCTCTATTGCCTCGACGCCAAGACCGGCAAGGAATACTGGAAGTTCAATTATGGCCGCGGCGAGGCGCGTGGCAGTCCGGTTTTCGCGGACGGCAAAATCTACGTCGGCGAGGTCAGCTCGCAGTTCCACATTCTCGAGCCGGGAGCGAAGAAATGCAAACGGCTCGACACGCAGTTCTTCCCGGGCGTTGGCGGCCAAGACGTCGAACTCAGTGGCACCCCCGCGATCGCCAATGGTCGGGTCTACTTCAGCACCAGCGAGGAAACCTACTGCCTCGGCCTGAAAGACGGTGTTTCCACCAAGGACGTCCATCCGGTAGCGGTGAAGGTCACGCCCGGCAAGATCACCCATCTGCAAATCGTGCCGGCCGAGGTCGCGCTGCACGCGGGCCAGAGCACGTCATTTCAGGTGCGCGGTTTCGACGCCAACGGCAACTTCGTCAAGGAGGTCACAGCCGAGTGGACGCTCCCCGAGCCGAAGCCGACAGCCAAGGCCAAGCCACCGGCGCTCAAGGGCGTCATCACGCCCGAAGGCAAGCTCACGGTCGATGCGAAAGTGCCCAATCAAGGCAGCATCGTCGTCGCCAAGGCGGACGGCCTTGACGCCACGGCGCGCGTCCGCGTCGTCCCGGCGCTGCCGTACACCATCGATTTCGAGAAGATCCCCGACGGCGCCGTTCCCGGCGGCTGGATCAACGCCCAGGGGAAATGGCTCGTCAAGACGGTCGATGGCAACAAGGTTTTCGCCAAGGTCAACAATATTTTCAGCCCCCTCTTTTCCGGCGGCAATGCCTACATGACCTTGCCCACGGAGAAAAACTACATGATCGAGGCCGACGTCCTCGGCACGGAATTCATCGGTAAGGACGACAAAGGCAACGCCAAGACACGCTTCCTGCCCGACATCGGCATCGTCGCCAACCGCTATACCCTGATGTTCTCCGGCAATGTTCAGAAGCTCCGCCTGCTGGCCTGGGACGCGCTACCGCGCGTCGACAAGACCGTCAACTACGACTTCAAGCCCGGCGTCTGGTATCGCCTCAAGTTGACGACCGAGATCGTCAAAGGCAAAGGCGTCATCAAGGGCAAGGCCTGGCCGCGCAGCGAAAAGGAGCCTGCCGAGTGGACCGTAGAGCTGATCGACTCCAACCCGAACTACGAAGGCAGCGCCGCCCTTTACGGCTACGTGACCGGAAACTTCAATGACGTGCCAGGGACCGAGATCTACTTCGATAACGTCCGCGTGACGCCGCACTCGGGTGGCGCCGGCAAAGCCGCCAAGGCAGCCAAAACGGCGGCCAACCCGCCCGTCAAAGAAATTTCCCGACACGCCGGTGCGAGTACACCCACTGGCAATCCCGAAGTTGTTCTCGATAGCTTTCGCAGACCGTATTTTCCTCGGCTGGCGCGGCTGCTGGGACGGTGAAAATTCGCGACTTTCGGTAAGATGAATATGGAAATCAAGAGGCTGACCATGCATCCACAACCGCCATTCCTGCAATCCGATCCGGACATAATGTCCGGAACGCCGGTTTTCGTGGGGACGCGCGTCCCCGTTCGAACCATGATGGAGTATCTCGAGGCCGGCGATTCCCTTGTCGACTTTCTTGATGATTTTCCGAGTGTCTCGCGCCAACAGGCGGTTGGCGCACTCGAATTGGCCAATGAAATGTTGATCGCTCATGCGTATTCTTCTCGACGAGTGTGTCCCGAAACGGTTGAAGCGTGAATTCCTCGGACATGATGCGCATACCGTGCCGGAAATGGGCTGGTCTGGCGTCAGGAACGGTGAGTTGTTGAAACGAATGGCAGCCGACAGTTTTGAAGTTTTCGTCACGGTGGACCAGAATCTTGCGTTTCAACAGAACGTTCACGCCATGAACATCGCCGTTTTGGTGCTGGTTGCCGTTTCGAATCGAGCCGCGGATTTGTTGCCGTTGATGCCCGCGGCCATCACAGCGCTCGCAACGCTCCAGCCAGGCGATTGCGTTGAAATCCGCCCCTGAGAAAATAGCTATCTCGACTACCGAGTTAAAAGACAGGAGTTCGATCTCATGACCTCGTATTCATCCCTCAAACAATGGCTCGCCGGCGGACTCACCCTGGCGGTAATAGGCGTCGCGCTTTTCGTCGTCAGCCGCAACGGCGCCGAGCCGAGCGTCGCTCAGGGCAAGAAGGTTCCGCCCCAGGATTGGGCCATGTACGGCGGCGCGCCCGCGCGGAACATGGTCAACCTCGACGCCAAGGGCCTGGCCGTCACGTGGGTGGACAAGAAAGACGAACTCGACCCCAAGAAAATCAAGTGGTCCGCCGGACTCGGCTCCAAGGCCTATGGCGGCCCCATTGTCGCCGGCGGTCGAGTCTTCGTCGGCACCAACAATCAGAACCTGCGCGACAAGACGCTGGTGAAGCCCAAAGTTGATGAAAAGGGCAACCTCGTCCTCGTGAACGGCAAACAAGTGATGGTGCCGTCCGACCTCGGCGTCGTCATGTGTTTCGACGAAGCCACCGGCGCGTTCAACTGGCAAGCGGTACACACGAAACTCCCCGGCGGCCAGGTCGTCGATTGGCCCCTGGAAGGCGTCTGCTCGAGCCCGCACGTGGACGGCGACCGCATGTACTACACCACCAACAGTTGCAAGGTCGTCTGCGCCGACGTCGCCACCGGCAAGCCGCACTGGGAAGTCGATATGATCGCCCAGCTCGGCGTCTTCCCGCACAACATCACCGACTGCTCGCCTCTCCTGCTCGGCGACCAGCTCTACGTCATCACGGCCAACGGCGTCAACGAAAACCACATTAACGTGCCGGCGCCCAAGGCGCCCAGCTTCATCCGCATCGAGGTGTCCAAGAACAAAGGCACGGTCGTCTGGCAGGACCGCTCTCCAAGCGAAGCGTTGCTCGATCCCGTGCTGGGCAAGCTCGGCTTCAAGACCTTGCTCGAACGCGGGCGGCTGATCCAGCACGGCCAGTGGGCCAATCCGTCCTACGCCGTCGTCAATGGGCAACCGCAAGTCATCTTCCCCGGCGGCGACGGCTGGATCTACGCTTTCGATCCCAACGCCAAGAACGGCGACGCGCCTCTCTGGAAATTCGATTGCAATCCGAAGGACGCCAAGTACATCCTGCGCACCGGCGAACGCAGCGACTTCATCGCCACGCCGGTCATCTACAAAAACCGCGTCTATATCGGCACGGGTCAGGATCCCGAACACCGCACCGGCATCGGCCACCTGTGGTGCATCGACATGACCAAGAAAGGCGATGTCTCCCCTGAGCTTGTCACCGATGACACCGTCTTCCCGCCAAAAACGAAGCCCAATCCCAATTCCGCCGCGGTCTGGCACTACGGCGGCGTCATCACCGATCCAGCCACACAGAAGAAACTCAAGCGGAATTACTATTTCGGCCGCACCATGTCCACGTGCGCCATTCACGAGGATCTCGTGTACGCCTCCGACTTGAACGGCGTCCTGCATTGCCTGGACGCGAGCACCGGCAAACTCCAATGGGAATACTCGACCGATGCGGACATCTGGAGCTCCCCCTATTACGCCGACGGCAAGGTCTACCTCGGCAACGACGACGGCGTCGTTTACGTCTTCAAGCACGGCAACAAGCTTGAGAAACTGGCGGAGAATCTAATGGGCGCCCGCGTTCGCGCCACGCCGGTCGCCGCCAACGGCGTTCTGTATGTGATGACCGAGAATAAACTGTACGCCATCAAAAACTGATCGTTTAGCCGGTGAGCTTGCTCGCCGCTCGGCCCTCGGCTCGGCGAGCAAGCTCGCCGGCCAAACGTGGGGAATCCTGATGATCATTGCCTATCACGCCGTTTTTTCGGCGTACGGCTTCTGGCTGCCAAACGATCCGCGCGGCTCGTGGTCCGATTTCGTCGGCAGCTGGGAACTCCTGCGCTTCGGTCCCGCCACCAAGGTTGAGACCCGGCGGTCCGTCGCGGCACGCCCTCACAACGCACGGCTCAGAGAAGCGACGAAGAAGGCTTTGAAATTTCCGCCTGTCATTTGGACGGAAAGCCAGATCCTGGTGATTGGGCGCGGCTTTCACAAGGCGGTCGACGAAAGCAACTATCAAATCCACGCCTGCGCGATTCTGCCGGAACACGTGCATGTCGTGATGGCGCGCCATGAGCGGAAGATCGAACGCATGGTCGGACACTTGAAGACACGTGCGACGCAACAGTTGGTCGACACCGAATCATGGCCGGGACCCGATCGTCCGGTCTGGGCCGAGGGATGCTGGAAGGTGTTCATCGACGACGTTGAGCATCTGCAAAAAGCGATTGCCTACGTCGAAGGAAATCCGGCCAAGGAAGGACGCCCAGCGCAGTCCTGGGCGTTTGTCGTGCCGTACATCGTTTAGCCGGCGAGCTTGCTCGCCGTGAGCGCGGCCCCCGGCGAGCAAGCACGCCGGCTAAACCAACTATTCGAGGATGCACATGAATATGCCCTGGAAATTTCGCGCGGTATTGGTCGCGTTGGCCCCCGCAATCGGCATGGCAATCTACTCGGTCAGCGAGGCCAGCGTTTGTTCCCGTAGGACCGTCCACGTCGGCGCCAAGAACGACGCCAAAACCGATAGCCCCCTGTACGGCGGCACCACCGCGCGCAACATGGTCAACCTCATCGACAAGAACGTCCCCATCGACTGGAATGTCGAGGACGGCAAACACAAGAACGTCAAGTGGATCGCTAACCTCGGCGATCGCTCCTTCGGCGGCCCCGTCATCGCCGACGGACGCATCTACGTCGGCACCAACAACGCCAAGCCGCGCGACAAGGCCGTCAAGGACAAGAAGGCGATTCTCATGTGCTTCCGCGAGTCCGACGGCAACTTTCTCTGGCAGATCGTCCACGACATCCCCGCCGACGTCTGCTCCGCCGAAGCGCTCCCCGAGGGCCTTTGCTCCACCCCCGTCGTTGAGGGGAAGATGCTTTACTACATGGCCCCGGGCTGCGAGATCATCGCCGCGGACATCATGGGCAACGTCAAGTGGACCTATAACCTCAACAAGGAACACAAGGTCTTCCCGCACCATCTGGCGAATTGCTCGCCTCTGATCCATGGCGATCTCATCATGTTCGTCACCGGCAACGGCACCGATGAGGAAGGCAAGCTGCACTCTCCCAAAGCTCCCAGCTTCGTCGCCATCAACAAAAACACGGGCAAGCTCGCCTGGCACTCGAATTTGCCCGGCACGCGCATCATCGAGGGACAATGGTCCAACCCGACGCTCGCCGTCGTCAACGGCAAGACCCAAGTCATCTTCCCCGGCGGTGATAGCGTCCTCTACAGCTTCGAGCCCGAGACCGGCAACCTGATCTGGAAGTGCGACTGCCTGCCAACGCGCGTCAAGAAGGGCGCCCGCGAGATCGATCTTTACTTCGTCGCCACGCCCGTGGTGGTGGGCGATCGCCTCTACATCGGCCTGGGCGTGTATCCGACGAATGCCCATACGCCGCGCTCGAGCCAATTCCTTTGCCTGGATGTCACCAAGAAAGGAGACGTGTCATTCAAGAGCTTCGACGCGAAGGACGCCAAGAACAAGGATTCCGCTCTCGTCTGGGCGTTCGGCGGCGCGTTCGATCCGCCGCCGGAGAAGGGCCGGCAGGTCAAGTTCGGCTCGACGATCAGCACCGCGGCCGTCCATGACGGGCTGGTGTACATCGCCGAGGAAGCCGGCTACATGCACTGCCTGGACGCCGCGACCGGACAGCGCCACTGGGACCACGACTTCAAGGCGACGGTCTGGGGTTCGCCGTACTGGGTCGACGGCAAGATCTACATCGGCACCGAGGATGGCGAGATCCTCATCTTCCAGCACGGTAAGACGCGCAAGGTGCTGGCCACCGTCAACATGGATGGCTGCGTGTGGAGCACGCCCGTGGTTGCCAACGGGGTTTTGTACGTCACGACGCGGTTCAAGTTGCATGCGATTGCGATTGGGAAATAACTAACCAGCCCCGAGCGCAAGCGAGGGGGTTCTTTTCGACACGCCCCCTCGCTTGCGCTCGGGGCTAGTAAGTCTTTGTGGAGACAGTTATCTCAATGAGTATGACATCCCAACAAGCCAAGGACGCTCTCGACGCCCACGTGCGCGAGACCATCGAACAGCACTTCAACCCGGAGACCGGCACGCCGTTCTGGGTCGAGGCCGCCGCGGGCAAGAACCCGCTTCTGAAGCTCGGCTTCGATCCGCGCAAGGAAGTCAAGTGCTTCGACGACCTGAAAAAATTCGGCCTCTTCGAGGACGACTGGCTGCGCGGCGGCCCCGTGCGCCGCTGGCTGCCCAAGAAGCTGTGGAATAAGCCGACTTACGTCTTCGAGACCGGCGGCACCACCGGCATCCCCAAGAGCCGCGTCGTCTGCGAGGACCACTGGATCGACTACGAGATGTTCTCGGCCACGCTGCCGGACCAGTATTTCCCCAAGAACACCAACTGGCTGATGCTCGGCCCTTCCGGCCCGCGCCGTCTGCGCTTGGCCGTCGAGCACCTCGCGCAGTTTCGCGGCGGCATCAGCTTCTGCGTCGATCTCGATCCGCGCTGGGTCATCAAGGTCATCAAGAAAGGATGGATGGAGCACCTCAAGGCCTATCAAGAACACGTCATTGATCAGGCCGTGACCATCCTGTCCGCCAATCACGACATCAAGTGCATGTTCACGACGCCGAAGCTGCTCGACGCTCTGTGCGGCCGTCTCGAAAAAGACGGCACGACGCTGAAAGAAAAGGGCATCACCGGCGTCTTCTGCGGCGGCACCGAAATGACCAGCCAGTGGATCCGCTTCGCCATCGAGGAGCTGCTCGGCCCCGGCATCTACATCGCGCCGACCTATGGCAACACGCTCATGGGTCTGGCCGCGTCGGACATGCCGACCAAGGACGACGGCTACAAAATCAACTATTACGCTCCGCAGCCGCGCGCCGTGGCTCAAATCGTCGATTTCGACGACTACAACAAAGTCGTCCCCTACGGCGCCGACGGCCGGGTCATGCTGACGACGCTGACGAACGAGCTGTTCATCCCGCGCTTCATGGAACGCGACGAGGCCGTGCGCGAGAAGCCGTCGGCGAAGTACCCGTGGGACGGCTGCTCCGGTGTCAAGCCCTTCCGCGCCTTCGCGGCGACGACGGTCGTGGGCGTGTATTGACCGATTGCGGGTATTGCCGCATTCACTTCCTCATTCTTCTTTCTTGATCGCAATTAGGAATGAAGAACGAGGAATGAGGAAGTGATACTGAGAGAAAGGGCATTCCACGTTGGGTAGGGCCAACTGGCGCCATCCATCGACAACGTGTCGGCGTCACGAATCGCTTTGACTCTTGACGGTCGACAAATACCATGACGAAATGGCGGAATAGACGCGCGTTGCGTTCACCCCGCATTCCAACCCTAAGTACCGCTGCACCATGAAAAATTCCATTCGCGTCGGGCTGTGTCTTGTTGTTCTCGCGGGCCTTTCTACCTGGAACGCCGTCGAGGGACAAAAAGGCAAAAAAGTCGAATCGCAAATCACCATCCTCGTGCCCCCCGCGGGCCAAGAGGAGACGGTGGTCACCATCAACGGCAAAGTCTTTGAAGGCGAGGGCGCCACGCGCACCTACAAGACCGAGCTCGAAAAGGGCAAGGACTTCAAGTTCAAGATCGAAGCCCTGGTCGAGCCGAATAACTACACGAAGATCTTCCGTTACCGGGACATCACGATCAAGGGGGGCGACAACGCCAAGGTCGATCTGACCGTGAAGGACCTGACCGACAAGATCAAGGCCCGCTGGTATCCGACGCCCAACGACATCGTCGATGAGATGGCCAAGTTCGCCAAGGTCACCAAGGACGACGTCGTCTACGACCTCGGCTGCGGCGACGCCGTCATGCTCATCCGCCCCTTGCAGAAGTTCGGCGCCAAACGAGGCGTCGGCGTCGAGATCGACCCGGAGATCGTCAAGAAGGCCAAGGATAACGTCAAGAAGGCCAAGCTCGAGGACAAGATCGAGATCCGTGAAGGCGACATCCTCAACGTCAAGGACATGTCGGACGCCACGGTCGTGCTCCTCTACATCGGCGACGACCTCGGCGAACGCCTGAGCCCGGTGCTGCAAAAAACGCTGAAGCCCGGCGCCCGCATCGTCTCGCATCGCTTCTCCCTGGGCGAGTGGAAACCGAACAAGACGATCACCGTCAAGGGCGAGGATGGCGACGAGTACGATTTGCTGCTGTGGACCATCGGCGAGCGCAAGGCCGACAAGAAGGTCGAAGCGAAGAAGCTCAACAACTAGACGGTTTGCCGTTTGAAGAAAGCCGCTCGACTTCCGCGCGAAGACGAGCGGCTTTCTTGTTGCGCCCTGGGAGAGAATTGTCGCATCACTTCGTCGGATCGCTCATCCGTCCCATGAACAGCAAGCTCCCCGAACGGCGATCGACGATGCTGAACAGGAACGGATGATCGGCGCGAAACACCGGCCGCGGCGGCGGCGGCGTGAAGAACCTTGGGTTTGGAGACAACGGCACCCCAGCAGGGATTGCGGTTGCCGCGGCGGCTTCCGTCCCCTCCTCTTGCAATTCCAGAAACGCCTTGTGCAGGACCCCCGTCACCTTCAACGGATGGTTCGTCGCCATGCCGCTGAGGTTGGCATTGTCGTTGAAGAGATCACGCATGCCCATGTCGGCGAGCGTTTCCTTCATATTGAGTTCAAAAGCCAGCCGGAAGCGCGGCAAGAACACGTCTACCGTGGGATGGAGCTCCAGTCTGGCGATCCAATCCTGCATGTGGTCGCCGGTCAGGTCCTTCTCCAGCTTCGCCAGCTCGTTTCGCTCGCGCGGCAGGATCAACATCATCATGAGATCTTGCCCCTGGTACGGCATGCCGAGCACCTGGACGGTCTCGTTTTCGCCATAGAGAAAGCCGCCGCTCTGAAACATCGTCAACCCGGCAACCTTGTCCTTCGCGGTGAGTGAAAAGTTCATCACCTGGGTCATGTGCTGCTTGAACGGGCTCTCCCAGGCGCCTTTGAAGTAGATCGCGTTGACGAGCACGATGCCCGTGTCCGGTCTGATGGCGCCGGGCGGCAGCAAGCCGCGAATCCGATTGCGCGTTTGCGCCTCGACCCAGCCGTTGATCAGCTGGCGCGAGGCCTCGGGTTGATCCCGAAAGTTCGGCGTGTAGATCGAGGCGCCGTAGTAATAGCGCGTGTAATCGAGAAAGTCCTTGCGCCAGGGAATGTTGTTGCCGGTGAACATCGCGTTGACGGCGTTCATTTCGTAGCCGCGCTGCCATTGCATCAGCCGCAGGAGCTGCGAAACGCCGACGTGCGTCTGCCGCGGCTCCGGCAGGCGCAGCGTCTTGTTCATTTGCGCCAAGGTTTCGCCTTGTGCGCCGACCGACGTCAGCGCCAGCACGGTCGAGATGCTCCATGGCGAATAGACAAGGTTGCCTTTTTGATTGCAGAGTCGTTGATGCAGATCGATGGCGAACGCCGAGTTCGCTTTCACGACGGCCCGCACGGCCTCCACTTCCGCCTGTGTCGGCGCGGGCGCCGGTGGAAACGCCGGCCGCGGGGTAGGCGTTGAGCCCAGGGATAGGATCGCACAGAGGATGAGCGGATTCATGGCGGAGGTCCTTCGGCAAGCACAGGGGGCACAATCAAGAGGAGGACGGGACGTATCCATGTCATCGTCTGCACATCGCCGCCAGCCTTGAGAATTCTTCGCGCGTGGAAAGATCTGTCTGACCGCCGGCTCACACTCTCGGCACAATCGGTAGTGTCAGCTATTTCGCGCGGCTCCCTATGAGTTTCCAGTTCACCCTGCTATAAAAACAAGGGCGAAGAGGAGCCTTGGCATGCGCTTCCTGGTGAGAATCTGTCGCTGCAAACGGACCTATAGCGCCATGGCTCCCGACCTGCTCGGCTGCGTCGCCGCCGCCCGCACGATCGAGAAAACCCGCGCCTTAATGGCCGAGGCGATGGCCCTTCACATGAGCGCGCTGCGAAAAAACGGCGAGAAGATCCCGAAGCCCAGGATGCGATTCCACCTCGACGTACACGATTTCGAGGACGAAGAGTTATGCACCTGGATCGATGCCAAGACATTGCAAGCCGTTTGATGAAGGAGTGATTCATGAAAGGCGTACAGTACTATTACGACGATAAAGGTGAGCCGATCGCGGTGCTCATCGATCTGAAGAAGAATCCAGAGATCTGGGAGGATTTCCAGGACATCATGATTCTGGAGAAGCGCCGCCACGAACCCACGCTGTCGCTGGAGGAAGTGGAAAAACGCCTGAGGAAACTTGGCAAGATCAAATGAGCATTCACATCCTCCGGCACAAGCCGCGAAACGAGGCAAACATGAAAGGCGTACAGTATTTCTTTGATGAGCAGGGCGAACCCAAGGCCGTCTTGATCGACCTCAAGAGGAATCCCGAGCTCTGGGAGGATATTGTTGATATCCTCGAAGCCCGTAAGAGAGAGCATGAAGTGCCCATTCCCTTCGAGAAAGTCAAAGCTGAACTGCGCAAGAAACGGAAAATCTCGTGAGCACGTATCATTTGGTCATCGCTCCGGCCGCCAGGAAGGAACTGACGCGGTTGCCGAAGAAAATTGCGGAACGCATCGTCGCTGCGATCGAAGCGTTGACCGAAAACCCCCGCCCACCCGGCAGCCTCAAGCTCGAAGGCGAGAAAAATCGATACCGCATCCGCATTGGAGATTATCGCGTAGTCTACTCGATCGAGGATGATGTCTTGACCGTGCTTATCATCCGTATCCGCCATCGCAAGGACGCCTACCGCTAACCGTCACCTTTTTTTTTCGGAGAAAACCCACCCATGTTGCACATCCCGATTTCGCGTTGGGGCGAACCTTATGACAGCCTCGAAAAGGACAAAGTCGTTCACTTCGCCACCGGCGAGGTGTTGGCCGAGGTCAGCCGCGCCAATGGCGGGCTCGTCGAACGCGATATGAAGCACGCCGCCCGCGCACGCAAAGTGCTGCAAGAGATCCCGATCAAGAAGCTGCTCGAAATGGCCAAGAAGGCGGGCGAGCTCTACGCCACCGCCACCTTGCCGCTCGGCACCGGCACGCAGACGCCCGATCAGTTCGCGCGCATGCAGTCGGCGACCACCGGGCTGCCCGAACACATGTGCAAGTTCAATATGGAGAAGAACCAGTTCGTCCTCGCGAACATGGACAAGATCCTCGACTCGCTCACGCGCGGCCTCGACCTCGACATCCTCGCGCGCGGCTACGGCGTCGAGCCGCGCGGCGTGCCCGTCAGCTACCAGTGCCAGTCGCCCGTGCTTGGCATGGTGCTGCCGTCGAACTCGCCCGGCGTACACACGCTCTGGTTGCCGATCATCCCGATGCAGGTCGGGCTCGTCCTCAAGCCAGGGCCTCAAGAGCCGTGGACGCCGTATCGCATGGCCGAAGCGTTCGTGCAGGCCGGCATTCCGAAGCAGGCGATCGCGATCTACCCCGGCCTCGGCGATGTCGGCGCCGCGGTCCTGGCGCACTGCCCGCGCAGCCTGATCTTCGGCGGCACGGCCACGGTCGAGCAGTACAAGGGCAACCCGAAGGTGCAAGCGCACGGCCCCGGCTTCTCGAAGATCCTGCTCGGCGACGACAAGGTCGATGAATGGGAAAAGTACGTCGACATCATGGCCGACAGCGTGTTCATCAATTCGGGCCGCGGCTGCATCAACTGCTCCGGTGTGTGGGTATCGCGGCACGGCAAGAAGATCGCCGAGGCCATCGCTGCCAAGATCGGTCCCGTGCAGCCGCTGCCGCCGGAGGACCCGAAGTCCGCCATCGCCGCGTTCACGGTCAAGGGCCAGGCCGACGCCATCAACGCCCAGATCGATCAGGACGTGAAGGAGGCGGGCGTCATCGACTGCACCGCGAAGTACGGCAGCCGGTTGGTGAAGCGCGAACATTGCGACTACATGCGGCCCACGGTGATCTACTGCGAGAACCACGAGAAGGCGATCGCCAAGAAGGAGTTCATGGTCCCGTTCGTGACGGTCGTCGAGTGCCCGCAAGAGAAGATGCTCGAATCGATCGGCCCGACGCTGGTGTGCAGCGCCGTCACCGAGGACGCGAAGTTCCAGCGCGCCTTGACGGACGCGACGCACATCGACCGCCTCAACATCGGTCCGATGAAGACGATCGCGCTCAACTGGCTGCAGCCTCACGAGGGAAGTATCGTCGACTTCTTGTTCCGGGCCCGGGCGTTTCAGTTTGACAAGGCGTTTATCAAGATCTGAGCAGGACTGCCGCTTGCGGCTTAGCATTCGGCACCGGCACGGCGCGAACGCTAAGCCGCAAGCGGCAATACTGCGCCAACGCTAACGAATCGTCCGAGGTTTTCTCATGAAACGAATCCTCCTGATGGGCATCGTTTTCGTCCTCTTCGGCGCCGCATTGGCCCTGAGCCAACGAGGGCCAACCCCTGACGAGACTGCGCGCGCGGCCGCGCTCAAGCTGTTTCAAAGCCTGACCGGCCCGCAAAAGAAGGAGGCGGCCAGAGATTGGAACGACACGAGTCGCGGCCTCATTCGCTTTGCCACCGAGGGGACCGGCACGCCGATCAGCCAAATGTCGGACGAACAGAAGAAGCTGGTGGACGACCTGTTCCGCTCCCTGCTGTCGGATTTCGGCTTGAAACGCTGCCTCGAAATGGGGGGCAAGGGGCGCGTGACTTTCTATGGCAATCCCGATGCGGGACGCTTCGCCTGCCGGATCGATAAGAATAATCACCTAACCTTGGTTCATATCGAGTTCGGCAAGGAGCCTGGCGGCGAGTTTGGGCCGATCGTCCTGGGAGCGAAGGGGGCCGGCGAGGCGACGATTTGGGTCGAGGAAGACAAGCTGGCCCTGGAGTTCGCCGCCGCGTTGACTGCGGACGATGCCAAAAAGATCAAGGGCAAGGGGCTGCTCATCGGCGAGCTGAGTGAGAAGCCTCAGCTGCAAGCCCGTAAGCTGCTCGAACAACGCCTGGCCGTCTTCTCGGCCGTGGGGCGCAAAGTCCTCGACGACGCTATTCGACACGACGGCGGCGTGGACAAGTTGCGCATCGTGCTTGGAGGCGACGCCGGCAAATCCATCGATGACGGCGGCAACTATAGTTGGTCCATCACGAGCGCCTCGTTTTCATGCGCCTGGCAATTCGCCGGCAAGAGCCACCCGCACATGACGCTGAAGGCGAAACGGCCGGGGTGATGTCCGTTGAGGAATCCTGCGCGAGCAATTTCCACTCCCTGGCGCTCGCGGCTCGTTAGGTTGTCGCCATTTTCACCGCGCTCGCTTTCGACAAAATGCAAGGGCGTTCACGACGAATAGCATGTTGAGCCAGAAGCCGCTTGACATCACGCAAGCGGCACGGTTAGTATGGATGGGCAGATGGATGGGAGAATGACCTGCAATTGGCCGTCACCTCAAGGCCGCACAGGTGGATTCGACTCGCATCTCTCTAGCCATCCAAACGTGCAACCGTGTGTTGACTCAATTGGAGGCCTGGTATGTCGTATTCCGACCCCTCACCACGCAAACCCATCCCGTCCGGCATCCTCGTTGCCAAAAGGAGCACGGCAAGTCCGCCCGAAAAGCCGGCGCCGAAACGCAAGGAGAGCGACGCCCGTCAGCTGCCGTGGCTCTATATCGCGGTCGGCGGCAGCGTCGCCTGGGGGATCGCCATTTTGACGATCGCCCTGTGCGCCCGTTCGCAAGGGTCGCAACCGGCACAACAGCCGCCGCTCGCGCTCAACCGCCCGAACGCGCTGCCCCAGGCTGGTCAGCCGGCGCCATTCGTTGCCCCCGACATGGACGAGTTCGGCATCGGCGCCAAAGAACCCAAGGCAGGTGACGCGGCCCCGAAGCTGGTCCGGCATCTCGCGCCGCGCAACGACGACGTGCCGCCCGAACTCAAAGTCTTCCCCGAGGATGTCATTCCCGCGCCTGCCCCCGGCCCGGTCGAGGCGATCAAGAAAGAAGTGAACCTCAACGTCAAGCCCGCGGTCGCGCCCGCCCCCGTTCCGGACAAGGCGTTCAAGAAAGACATCAACCTTGAGGTTTTCGCAAACTGTGATCAGATCGGCACCAACGTTCTCTTCGTGAAGGATCCGCCGCAGGCTTTCAAAATGGCCTTCGACAAGAAGAAACTCGTCTTCGTCGTCCATCTCTCCGGCAACCTCGAAGACAAGGACTTTACCTGAAACAACGCCGACGCGTTCCGTGTGAACGCTTTGGGCGATGCACGCGTGGCTGATTACCTCAATGAAAACTTCGTCAGCACCTATCTCAAGGTGGGGACGTTTCAGATCGTTAACGGCCAGAAGGTGGGCGGCAACGTCGCGAGCTACTTCTGCCTCGGCGACGGCACGGTATTGCACGCCATCCCCGGACAGGTCGGCGCCGACAAGTTTTTAGTGGAAGCGCGCTGGGCCTACGAGGTGCGCAAATCGGCATTGACGCTCAGCACCGATCTCAGGGCTCGGCAGGTTGACAAAAGAAAGTACGCCGAGGTGGTTCGCCAGGCCCACGTCGAACGCTACCACGCTGAGGCGGGGCACAGAGGCAACAAGCAGGCGCTCCCCATGAGCATGCCGCGCAACGTCAATCAGCAAACGCAAGCCCACTGGCTCTTCGCGAGCAAACCGCTCCCCTCGATCGATCGCGTCTACCCGACCGTGTGGACGCAGATTCTGCGCGAGAAGCTATCGACGCTGCCGGTTGAGAAACGATGAGGCTACGCGCCGACAGCACAAAAGAAGGCGCCGGGATCAATCCCGGCGCCTTTTTTCGTTCCATTCATGCCAGCATCGCGCCTGAGAGTTTCTTGCCGCAGATTGTTGCAAGCCCAACGTCAACCCATGTGGAAGTGCGCAGCTATGCCAAGATCCCGTCGATTTTCCTCCCCACCACAAGCGCATGCGGCCGATTCGTCTGGTCGTTGATGAGCGTATCGTCCGGCACGCCAAGGAGGTGATACACCGTCGCGGCAAGATCGCGCGGATCGTGCGGGTTGGCCGTCGGATGCGCTGCGATTCCGTCGGACGCGCCGTAAACGGCCCCCGCGCGCGTGCCGGCGCCAGCCAGCGCGATCGAGTAGACCCACGGCCAATGGTCGCGCCCGGCACTGCCATTGACGCGCGGCGTGCGGCCGAACTCGGCGGTCGCCAGCACCAGCGTTCGGTCGAGCAGGCCGCGCTGGTCGAGGTCGTCCACGAGAGCCGCAAACGCTTGATCGAAGATCGGGCACAGGTGGTTCTTCATCTGGCTGAAGTGTTGGCCATGCGTGTCCCATGATCCCGTCGGCGTATGACAAAAATGGACGTTTACGATCGGCACTCCCGCCTCCGCCAGTCGACGCGCGAGCAGGCAACGCTGGCCAAACTCGCTGGCGCCGTAGCGCGCCCGCACTGCCGTCGGCTCGGCAGCGAGATGGAACGCCCGCGCCGTCTCCGGCGAGCTGAGGATGTTGAACGCTTGCCGATGATACGCGTCGAATGTTTCAAGCTCGGCCGCGCGATCGAGTTGCCGGCGCTGCTGCTCGACTTCCTCCAAAAGCCGGCCGCGCCCGGTCAAGCGCATGATCGGTACATTCGGATCAGTCGCGACCGCTGCAATGCGAACGTCCGGCGGCAACAATTCTTGATCGACCGAGAGCGGCGCATAGCGCGGGCCAAGGAAGCCAGGCGTTTGGCCGTGCAGCACCGTACCGTTGTTTCGCCGCATCAGGGGACCGATCTGTACCCACGTCGGCAATTGGCCGGGCGAACGAACCCGACTGAGAACGGCGCCAAATGGCGGAAAGTCGCTGGCGGTCGGCGCGAAGTCGCCGCGCGTCTCGGTCGCTGGTGGATGAGCGTGTCCAGTCATGGCGCTGAGGCTCGCCTGCACGTGATTCGCGTTGCCGTGGCTCATCGAGCGAATGATCGCCAGCTTGTGCGCGATGGCGGCGGAGCGCGGCAGCAGTTCGCCGAAGCGAACGCCAGGCACGCTGGTCGCGCTGGCGCCGAACTCGCCACGTTCGGGAGCGGGGCCGTCGGGCTTCGGGTCCCACGTCTCTTGCTGCGCGTGCCCACCGTGCAGGTAGAGCACGATGACGGAGCGCGCCTGTCCAAACGTGCGCCCGGTCGGCCGAGTCCGCGCCGTCGATTGAGCGCGCAGCAGATCCCCCAGCGTCAACGCCAGCCCGAAAGCGCTGCCCAAACGCAGCACCTCACGCCGGCTGAAACGATCCTCATGCGGATGGCCCATCACTGCCCCCTGTTGGCATCTACCGCATGCGGCTTGGCATTCGAAATCGAGCACGCGAACCCCAAGCCGCAAGCGGCAATACGCCTAAGTTTCCCGTATCAAACGGCGCGCGTCAACCAGATTCGGTTTCTTCTCTATCAATGATTTCGGTTCACCTATATAATTTCATGAATTCTTAACATCGCGAACAGTAAAACCTTTATGGACACGTTACCCCACCGAGCGAGAACGATCATGCTCAAGTCCATAGCTGGGTTGACCGCGGTGTGCGGCTGCTTCCTGCTCTGCCAGACTTCCAATCACGCCCAGACCAAGATTGAAAAAGCTCCCGCCGAGATGAAGCGCGACGACGTTTTCGGTCCCGACAAGCTCTGGACCATCCATCTGAAGATCGGCGCCAAGGAATACCAGGACATGACCCCCAGCGGCGGCATGATGATGTTCGGCGCCTTCGGCGGAAAGAAGGATGCGCCTCCCCCCAAGAAAGAAGAGAAGAAGCCCGTCGATCCCAACCGGGACGTACACAAGAGCAAGGGCTTCGGCATGGAGTTCCCCTGGGTCAAAGGCGAACTCGAATTCAACGACAAGCTCGTCAAGGAAGTCGGCATCCGCTACACCGGCAACTCGACGTATCAAATGTCCGCGCAAGGGCCCAAACGCCCATTCAAGGTCGATGTCAACCACTACCTCGAGGACCAGAAGGTCTTCGGCATGGGCGGCCTGACGCTGCGCAACGGCGTCGCCGACTCGACGCGCATCCGCGACGCCCTCGGCTACGCCATCTTCCGCGCTGCCGGCGTCCCCGCGCCGCGCACCGCGTTCGTCAAGTTCCATCTCAGCGTGCCGACGAAATACGACAAGACCTACGTCGGCGTCTACACCCTCGTCGAATCGGTCGACAAGCCGTTCCTCAAGGCCAACTTCGGCAGCAATGAGGGCATGCTGCTCAAGCCCGAAAAAGTTCAAGGTTTGCCGTACATGGGCGAGAATTGGAACGCCTACAAGGATCGCTACAACCCGAAACGCGAGCCGACCGATGCGCAAAAGAAACGGCTCATCGAGTTCACCAAGCTCGTCAATCAGTCCAGCGAGGCGACCTTCCAGCAAAAGATCGGCGACTATCTCGATGTCGAGAATTTCCTGCGTTTCGCGGCCGCCAACAGCATCGTCGCGAATCTCGACAGCTTCTTCGGCCTGGGGCACAACTACTATCTCTATCTGAATCCGAAAGACAACAAGTTCCACTTCATCCCATGGGACCTCGACCTCGCGTTCGGCGGAATGGGCTTCGGCGGCGGTTCGAGCGATCAGATCGAGTGGAGCATCGCCGAGCCGTACATGGGCAAGAACCGCCTCACCGAACGGGTGCTCGCCATCAAAGAGCACAACGATGCCTATCGCAAACACATGCGCACGTTGGCCGAGGGCGCCTATAGCCCGAAGACGCTGAGTGCGATGATCGCCGTTCTCGAGAAGACAATCCGGGACGCCAAGGAACCAGCCGCCAAGGGCGGTTTCGGCTTCGGTAGTTTCGGCGGACCGAAGCAAGACTTGCGCGGCTTCACGACGAAACGCGCCGAGTCGGTGCTCGCACAACTTGACGGCACGTCGCCAGGCAAGCAACTCGCCGGCTTCAACTTCGGCGGCAAGGGTCCGCCCGGCGGCGCGCCCAAAGGCCCACCAGCGGCCGCACCCGGCTCGGGCAATCGCCTCGCCAAGGCCATCCTCGACTTCGCCGACATCAACATGAACAACGTCCTCACGCTCAACGAAATCGACGCCGCCGGGGCACGGCTGTTTAAAGAAGCCGGCGGCGATGACAAATCTCCCGTGACCGAACAACAATTGAGCGACACTATCAACCGTATCATGCCCGCGCCGCAAGGCTTTGGCGGCTTCAAACCGCCGCCTCCCAAGGGCGCCGGACCGGGCAAAGGCATCGCCGCCGCGATTCTCAAGAATGTCGGCGCCGCCGCCGACAAGACCGTGTCGCGCGAGGCGTTTCTCGACGGCGCCGAGATGCTCTTCAAGCACTGGGACAAAGACAAGAACGGCTGCCTCGACGAGAAAGAAATCGCCGACGGCCTCAGCCAATTTGTCCCCCGGCCGGAGTTCGGCCCCGGCATCAGCGCCCCGAAGAAGAACGTTACAAGCAAGGAAACGCCGAAGGAGAAGACCCCATGAGCGCGGCGCTGCCTAGCTCGAACAACGATCAGAACGGAGAAGCAAACGGCGCCGCGCATTCCGTCCCCGCCGAGGAACCCGGCGCCATACGCGAGATCGGCAATGGCGTCTACTCGTTACAGACACCGTCCGCGCTTTCCCCGTCTCTATGGAAGGACCGCGAGGCGCCAGCCTTCGAGTTGAAATTCCAGATCTCCGAGGAAAAAGCACGCGCCGTCGCGGCCTGGGCGGCGCAGCATCTGCACCTAGATCCCCATGCCGACCCGGCGCTCGGTCACGCTTATCGCGTCCACGGACTTTACTTCGACACCCCCGCGCTGGATGTCTTCCACCGCTCGCCCGGCTATAAAAGACGCAAGTATCGCCTGCGCCGCTACGGCGCCAATCCGCTCGTGTTTCTCGAACAGAAACGCAAGTCGGAGGGCAAGGTCGCCAAACGGCGCGTCGAGGTCGTCGAGGCCGAGCTGGCGCGGCTGCGCGAGGCCCCGACCGAACTCGACTGGGCCGGCCAGTGGTTCCATCGCCGCATCAATCGACGCAAACTGGAGCCCGCGTGCCTAATCAGCTACCTGCGGCAAGCGTACTTCGGGCACAATGTTGAAGGCCCTCTGCGTTTGACGCTCGATCGCGACGTGCGCAGCCGACCCGCGGATGGTTGGACGGTCGCCGAGGTCTTGGATGGCGTGCCGCGGCTGACCGAACAGGTGCTGCTTGAACTCAAGTACCGCAAGAACCTGCCCGCCCTCTTCAAGGTGCTGATGCAGGACTTCACGTTGGCGCCCGAGCCTTTGTCGAAGTATCGTCTCGCCATCCAAGCCCTGGGCCGCGGCGGCGAAAACGGCAAGCTAATTCTCCCCTCTCCCTCTCGGGAGAAGGACCAGGAGTGAGGGTTGATGGGTGAGATAGACGAGTTCATGCGGCAGATCTTTCCAGCCGGTCAAGCCGACGCGACGCTCCGCTTCGACGATCTGCTGTTTCGCCTGGTCATGGCCCTAGCCCTGGGCTCCGTCGTGGCGGCGATCTACCACTTCACGCAACGCCCCGAAGCACCCGCGGCGCCGAGCTTCATTACCACGCTCGTGCTGCTGTGCGTCCTCCTCGCGATGGTGACGCAGGTCATCGGCAACAGCGCGGCCCGCGCCTTCAGCCTCGTCGGGATTCTCTCGATCGTGCGCTTTCGGACAACGGTCGAGGACACGCGCGATACCGCCTTCGTCATCTTCGCCGTCGTCATCGGCATGGCCGCCGGCGTGGACAATCGCGATGTCGCCTACCTCGGCCTCGTCATCGTCGGCGCGGCGGCCGTCGTCCTGCGCTACCTTCCGATGGGTGCTCCGCGCGCCGACGCCGATTGGGTCTTGCTCTTGCGCGTCGGCACGGGCGCCGGCGCCGCGACGCCGTGGGAAGACGTGCTTGCCCAGCATTGCCACCAAAAACAGCTGGTCAGCACGGCCACCGCCAGGCAAGGAGCGGCGCTCGATCTTACCTATCGGTTGCGGCTCAAGAGCGGCGTCCTGCCGATGCAGCTCTTGAACGAAATCAATCGGCTCGAAGGCATTCAGAACCTGGAATTAAAGAAGACTCCATGATCTCCCGCGCGCGCAGAGGCGAATCCATGATCCGCGTCATCCCACTTCTTCTGGCACTCGTTGCGCTGTTGCCCGTCCATGTTCATGCGCAAAAGCCCGCCAAGGAGAGCAAGGCGCTTTTTGATGGCGACAAGGTCCTCGACCTCGAAATCGAACTGGACAAAAAGGACCTCGACGCCCTCCGCCGCGCCCCGCGCACTTATGCCAAGGCCAAACTCAAGGAAGGCGACGCCGTCTACGCCAACATCGGCATCCACATCAAAGGGGCGGCCGGCAGCTTTCGCGGCATCGACGACAAGCCAGGCTTGACGCTCAACATGAACAAGTTCGACCAGGACAAGCTCTTTCACGGCATGGACAAATGGCACCTCGCCAACTCCGTACAGGATCCCGCCTACATCTCCGAGCTGCTCTGCGGCGAGTTGTTCCGCGCGGCTGGCATCCCCGCCTCGCGCGTCGCTTTCGCCACCGTCACCATCAATGGCCGTAAACGCGGGCTTTACTATTTGAAGGAAGGCTACGACAAACACTTCCTGAAGGCTCATTTCAAGAACGCCGACGGCAACTTCTACGACGGCGGCTTTCTGCGCGAGATCGATCAGCCACTGCAACTTTTGCGCGGCGTCAACGACGTCAAGGACCGCGCCGATCTGAAAGCGCTCACCGCCGCCGCCCGCGAGCCGAACAAGGACTTACGATTTCAAAAGCTCGAAAAGCTGCTCGACATGGACAAGTTCATCAGCTATCTCGTTCTCGAAGTCATCACCTGGGACTGGGACGGCTACCCGATGAACCGCAACAACTACCGCATCTACCACGATCCGGCGCGCGACAAGATGATCTTCATCCCGTCCGGCATGGACCAGATGTTCGGCAATCCCGGCGGCCCGATCGAGGTCGGCTTTCAGGGCATGGTCGCCCGCGCCGTTATGGAGTCGCCGGAAGGCCGCAAACGCTACCTGGCGCGCATGGACGAGATTCACAAGAAGGTCTTCGTGCCAGAGGTGCTCATCAAACGCATCGACGAATTGCAGTTGCGGGTGCAGCCGGCGCTGATGGCGATCGACAAGAACGCCGCACGCGATTATCCCAATCAGCTCAATCGGCTGCGCAATGCAATTCGCGAGCGGTCGAAGAGCATCGAGCGGCAATTGAAAAAATAGCCGCTTATGGCCTTGCGCTCGCATGGCGCCTCACGAGCGCTAAGCCGCAAGCGGCTAGTCCTCCAGCTCCTTCGCACTCGTGTCCGGCGCGAACCAGATGAAAACCATGCCCAGGATGAACAGCAAACTCGTGTAGCGGCCGATGAGCGGGTACTCGCCGCGGAAAAGCTGCGTCAGCGCCCCGGACGCGAAGATGGTGACGGCGGTGACGATGCGGCCAAAGTTGAAGCCGACGCCGGCGCCGGTCGAGCGCACGCGCGTCGGGAACAGCTCCGGCAAGCACAACGGCAGCCAGCCGAAGTAGACGCCGCTGACGAAGCCGAGCATCGCGACGAAGAAGAGGAATTTCTCGTCGGTCGGCACGAGAAAGAGAAAAATGTACTGCGCGAAGCAAAGCGACAGCAAGCTGACGGCGAAATAGGTCCAGCGCCGTCCCGCGTAGCTGGCGATCCAGCCGCCAAGCAAGCTGCCGATAATGCCGGTGATGGAGCGCGTCTGTAGCACGGTCGCCTTGAGGACGGCGCCGCCGAAGTCTTCGGACCAGGGATTCATCCAGTTCGCGGTGCCCCAGCCGCCGATCATGGGGATCGTCGCCAGGACAATGGCGATGAGCGTGACGCGCAGAAGCGGCGGCCGAAAAACACCCGCCGAACCGCGTCCGTCAGGGAGCGTTGCCGCAGCGCCCGTTCGCTGCGCCGCCAGCCAGCGCGGCGACTCCGGCACCGCGAAGAGCGCGAGGACGCCGAGCAAAATCGGCGCGGCGCCGACGACCATCGCCCAGCGCCAGTTCTCCGGAGTGGTCTTGACCTCGCGATCGAGCGTCGCAAAGAGGAAGATGCCGATGTTCGCTGCCACGCCGATGACGCCGGCGACCATGGGCCGCGACATGCCTGACCAGGCTTCCGAGACGAGTGCGACACCGTTGGGCCACATCCCGCCGACGCCGGTGCAGGCCAGAAACCACAAGGCGCACAGGTGCTCGGGCGCCTGTGCGAACGAAGTCGCTCCCGCGAAGCTCGTGAACATCAGGATGCTCCCCGCCATCGCCTTGGAACGTCCGACGCGATCGCCCAGCCAGCCGAAGACAAGTCCGCCCGTCGCCGCCCCAAAGAGAAACGCACATTGAAACCACGCGAACCAGCGTGTCACGCGCGGCTTCCATAGATCGAACTGCGCCTTGTCCAATGGCGACAGCTTGGTTTTCGCCTGCACATCGAGGTTGAATTGCCGATAGCGCGCCGCATCGAAGTCGCCAGCACGTTCGAGCAGGTCCACCGCCGCCGATTGGCCGGCGAGTTGCGTGATCGACATGTGCACGCCCGCGCACAGCCAGCCGAGAAAGGCGACGATGAGGATGACGTAGCGGCCTTGCGTCGAGAGTTCGCTGGTCATGGGATAGATCCTATCACGCGCCGCGACTATAAGTGAGCAATCGTGCCGGTCAACCGCTTGCTTACGCGCGCGACTCGTCAAGCGCTTGGCGCAATTGCTCGATCTCGCCCTTGATGGTCCGGCCAAACGCGGCGACATCCGACGAGTGCACGACGAGATTACCGCCCGCTTTCGACCAGGTGATTTCCTGCTCCAGGCCGAGCCAGAAGTGGATGCCGGCGCCGACGTGGTGCGCGCGGGCGATCTTGAAGATCTTGCGCACCGCCTCGTCGAAACGCGGATGCCCGTATTGTTCGGGGATGCCGAGGCTGCACGAGAGATCGTGCGGGCCGATCAGCACTGCGTCGAGGCCGGGGACCGAGCAGATGGCGTGTAGGTTTTCGATCGCCGGAATGCTCTCGATGTTGACGATGAGGATCTTGTCGCCGTTGCGTTTTTCGAGATAGTCGCGCAGCTCCGGCTCGAGCGTTTTGATGTCGCGCAGGGCGTCGTCGAGGCGCCCGCCCTTGAGCGGCCGCCATTTCACGGCGCCGACCAGGCCGCGCACTTGCTCCGGCGTCTCGACGTACGGCCCGATGATGCCGCCCGCGCCGCCGTCGAGCGCCTTGCACGCTTCATACGGATCGTTGCAAGGGATGCGCACCACCGGCGGCACGCCCAGCGCGGTGTAGGTCTGGCAGATCCACGACAAAGTATCACGATCGATCGGCGTGTGCTCGGTATCGACGAAGACGAAATCGACGCCGGCCGCCTTGACGAGGTTGGGCCACAAAGGCGACGGCGCGACGGTCGCCAGGCCATAGACGCGTCGGCCTTCGTGCAGGTTCTTGATGATGTCGCGGCCGGTCATTGGTTGTTCCCCCCTTGTTTAGCCGCGGGTCGTAGACCCGCGCGGTTCTGCGAACCGTGGCTAAACGTCGTCGATGTGTTTGAACATGGAGTCGATCCTGTCGCGCCCCAACGCTCGCAGCGTTTCGATGTTGCGGCGCGGAATGTCGAGCAGCGCTTCCTCGTCGTCCGCGCTCGCGTCGATGCTCTCCTCGCGCAACAGGTGCAGCATCGGATACGGCGAGCGATTCGTGAAGTTCTCGACCGCGTCAGGCTCGGTGTCCGCGAACTGATAGTTCGGATGAAAGCTCGCGATCTGAATGATGCCCGACAGGCCGAGTGTCTCGAGCTGCTCTTCCGCGCGGTCCAGAAAATCATTGTAGTCGAGGAAGTCGCCGAGGACGTATGGATGGATCAAGAGCGTCGTCTCGACCGTCTCTATCGGCGCTGCGGAAAGCATCTTCAATTCGTTCGCAAGCTCCTTCAAGAGCGCGGCCTCATTTGTGGCATCGACAACTACGTAGCGAATCTTGTCGCCGACGAAAACGCGTTGCGCAAACGGACAAAGATTGAGCCCGATCACCATCGAGGCGATCCAGCGGCGCGTGCGGTCGAGTGCGGTCTGATGTTCCATGTTTACCCTGCCACATCCACTGGTGTCCCGCTCGGCACGACTGCGGATTTTTTCGCCAAGCACGATCCTGACGATCCTCCTGGATAATCACTGGTCTAGTAGCCGGACGAGTGCTTCGGGAACTACAACCGGACCATCTGCGCCTTCCATTTTTTGTGTCACATCCCCTGTCTATGGAAGATCTCGTACTTTCCCTTTTCTATCCTGCCCTTTCTGCCTCGCCGCGATACCGAACCCTGCAAGTCTGATCCGATCTATCATCAATACCGGCGGATCGGTATATTGGGTGAAAAGGTAACAACGCTAGATTGGTGCCGGATGTTCGCAACGCATGACAGGGAAGTTGTTTCTTCCAGGCTTGGCGTGGAAGGTTGCTCGGACGCCTGCGCTTGGCTGTCGCCACGCCAGGTGCGTCTCTGGACCGTGCTGTTCCTTGCATTGGGCGTCCTGGCACGCTGCGTCCGCTATTTCCTGCGCTTCCCGCTCTGGGAAGATGAGAGTTTCCTGTGTACCAGCTTTATCGATCGCGATTATGCAGGGCTGATGGAGCCATTGGAGTATCATCCGCAGGTGGCGCCGCTCTTGTTCTTGTGGGCTGAACTTTCGCTCGTCAAATTGCTTGGCTTCAGCGAGCTTTCGCTGCGGCTGATATCCTTCATCTCGTCTCTGGGCAGCCTGGCGTTGTTCTATCGACTGGCGTCGCGCTGCTTGAGCGGCTTGCCGTTCCTGTTTGCGTTGGGCCTTTTTTCGGTGACGTACGGCTGCGTTCGCTACGCCGCCGAGGCCAAGCCCTATGGGTCGGACCTCTTCCTGGCTTTGATAATGTATAGTCTGGCGCTCAACTGGCTGGACACGGGCCGGGCGCGCTGGTTGTGGATCCTGGCCGGCTTCATGCCGTTCGCCATCGGCTTTTCCTATCCGGCGATCCTGGTCGGCAGCGGGCTCATCCTGACGGTGACTTTCTGGATGTGGCGTGAAAAGCGCTGGGATCCCCTGCCGCTGCTGGGATTCGCCTTGTCTGTTCTGGTCAGCTTCGGCGGCTTCTATTTCCTCAGTCTCAGGGGACAGATGCAGTCCGACCTTGAGGGGATGCACGAATGCTGGGGGCGTTATTTCCCGCCGTTGACGGAGCCGCTGCAATTGCTGCCCTGGCTGTTCAAGGTTCATGCCGAGGACATCCTGGCTTATCCGTTCGGCAGTGGAGCGAGTTATGGCGCGATTCTGTCGTTGCCGTACTGGGTCGCGGGGCTGGTTCTGCTGGCCCGGCGCGGGCAATGGAGCTTTCTGGTCTTCTGCCTGGCGCCGATGGCGGCGCACCTGGGCGCCGCGGCGCTGCGCCGTTATCCTTACGGCGGCGCCTTCAAATTCGTTGTCTATCTGGGGCCGCTCGTGTGCATGGTGCTGGCCTACGGCATGGCCGAGACGGCAGCATGGCTGGCGCGACGCGGCCAGCGGCGCGCGCTTTTCGTGTACGCGCCGCTGATTTTCCTCGTTGTCGTCGGCTCGATCGTCATCGCTCGCGACCTGGCCTGGCCGTTCAAGTCCAGAGCCGATCAGCAGGCCTGCGGCTTCGCGCAATGGTTCTGGTGCAACATGGAACGCAAGGGCGAAGTCGTGTGCCTCAAGAGCGATCTCAACCTGAACTTCACGCCGCGCTTGTGCAAGCGACTGAACCTTTCCGCGGAGTACTTCTGCAATCAACGGATCTACTCCCCGCGCCGCGCCGCTGGTGCCGACGTGGCCTGGGACAAGATCAGCGCCGAGCATCCGCTGTTTTGCGTGCAATATCGCTCGCTCTGCGTGGCGTTCGACGACAAGGCATGTCAGGATTGGTTGGCCGAGATGCAGCGCGACTACGTCTTGTTGAGCCGCGTCACGTACCCGATGATCCGCCAGGACAAGCGCGAGACCGTGGTGCGCGAAAATGATTTCGTGGAAGTGTTCGAATTCGTGCCGCGCCTTTCGAGTTCATCGCTTGCTGCCGCCACGATGTCGCAAACGGGCGTCGCCCCGTAGACCTTCGAGCAGACCCCAAACTAGCCCGCAGCGCCAGCAAGGGCCTCCCTTTGCTGGCGCTGCGGGCTAGTTGCTTCACAATTTCAATCTACACGCGCGGCTCCATGCCCTTGTGATACTCGCGCGTCCACATCGCCTGGGCGTCCTTGTCTTGCTGAATGGCGCCGTCGCGCGGACTGCAACGCAACGTGCGGCCGGTGCGCTGGGCAATGTTGCCCAGATGGCACAGCAGCGTCGTCTTGTGGCCTTCCTCGATTTCGCTGTTGAGACGTTCACCGTTGCGGATCGCGTTGAGCAGGTTGATGAAGTGCGGCGCATCGCCCCCTTGCACCTTCTCCGTGCGCGTGCGTGCTTCCTTGCCGCGGCCAGTCGTCACGACATAGCTCGTGTCCGACAGGGCCAGCGTGCCGTTTTCGCCGTGGAAGAGGGCGTGATACGGGCGGTTCGGCTGCGAACTGCACGACAGCCCTTCCCAGGTGATGAGCTTGCGCCCCTCGAACTCGAAGCTGACGAGGTGCGTGTCGGGGGTTTCCTGGTCGTCGTCGAAGCGATAACGGCCCCCCGCGGAGGTGACGCGGATCGGGTAATCGACGCCGAGGCCCCAGCGGCACAGGTCGATGATATGGACGCCGTTATTGCCGAGTTCGCCGTTGCCCCAGTGCCAGAACCAGTGCCAGTTGTAGGGCAGATAGTTGGCATGAAACGCGCGGCGCGGGGCCGGGCCTTGCCACAGATCGTAATCGAGCCCTTTCGGAACCGCCCCTTCCTTGCTGCGGCCGATGGTCGGGCGATTATTCTGATACCACGATTCGGCCAGATAGACTCGGCCGATGACGCCTTTACGCAGCTCCTCCATCGCGGCGATGACCGCGGTATAGCTGCGGCGTTGATTGCCCATCTGCACCTTTTTCTGATGCTTGCGCGCGGCCTGCACCAGCAGTTCTCCCTCACGCGCCGAATAGCTGCACGGCTTCTCGACGTACACATGCTTGCCGGCCGCACAGGCGAGAATCGCGGCGGGAGCGTGCCAGTGATTGCAGGTGGCGACGATGAGCATATCGACGGCCTTGTCGTCGAGGATGCGTTGATAATTCTGCACGGCACGCGGCGCCGCGCGGCCGGAGATCTTGGCGACTTCCTGAGCGGCGCGTTCGGCCCGGCCCATGTCGGCGTCGCAAACGATGGCGACATCGACGTTTGGCTGCTGTTGAAACGCGCGGGCCAAGCCGGTGCCGCGGCCGCCCGTGCCCATGACGCCGACGACGATGCGATTGTTCGCGCCTTGCACCGCCGCGGCGCTGACGGCGTCGAAGCTGAGAGCCGAGCCTCCGATGGCGGCGGCAGCCATGAACGTGCGACGATCGACGGTGTCCAACATATGTTCTCCTGGTGTTAGTCTCCCGCCAAGACGCAAAGAAGACCGATTCCTGTGCGCCTTGGCGGGAGACTGTATTTGAAATTGTCAATTGCTAATTGTCAATTGCTAATTCCGGAACAACCCCGGAATGATCGATCCTTCGCGCACGATCATGACGGGCCGCCCCGTCGGCGTGTGATACTCGCGGCGATAGTCGATGCCGAGGCTGTGATAGAACGTCGCCGCGACTTGCTCGGGGGTAAAGCCGCGTTCGGCGGGGCCCATGCCGCGGTCATCGGAGGCGCCAAGCACCTGACCGCCGCGCACGCCGCCGCCCGCCATCAAGGCGAAGAACGCGCGCGGCCAATGGTCGCGGCCGGCACGTTCGTTGATCCGCGGCGTGCGGCCGAACTCGCCGGTGACGTAGACGGTCGTCGTGTCGAGCAGGCCGCGCGTCGCCAGCGCGTTGAACAGAGCGGCGAGTCCTTGATCGAGCTGAGGCAACAACGTGTTGCGCGTGGCGTTGAAGTTGTTGGCGTGCGTGTCCCAGCCGCCCATCGTCACGGTGACGAAGCGAACGCCCGCTTCGATCAAGCGCGTCGCCAGGAGGCAACTCATGCCAAAGCGCGTCTCGCCGAACGGGCGGGCGGCTTCGGCTCGTTCCTGGCTGACATCGAACGCCCGGCGGGCGCGCGGCGAGCTGATCATTGCATAGGCTTGCTGGGCAAATTGATCGAGGCCTTCGACGAGATTGCTGGTGCGTTCGAGGCCCTGAAACGTCTGATCGAGATCATTCAAGAGTCGCGTGCGTCGCTCGTATTGCTCGACCGTCAAGCCGTCCGTCAAGGAGATGCCGCGCACGTTGAAGGGGACGCCGGTGACCGGGACCGCGTTTGTCTGCAACGGCGCGTAACGCACGCCGAGGTAGCCCGCGCGTTGCGGCGTCGTCGGCACGGCAACGAAGTGCGGCAAATCGCGATCGCCCGTCAGCTCGCGCGCGGCAACGGCGCCGTAGCCGGGGTACACCAGCGACGGAATCGGTCGACTGCCGGTGTTCATGTACATCGTGCCAAGCTCGTGCCCCGCGAGCGTATGCGTGACGCCGCGCAGGATCGTGTACTTGTCGGCACAGCGCGCCAGATTCGGCAAATGCTCGGAGATGCGAATGCCCGGTACGTTGGTGTCGATGGGCCGAAACTCGCCGCGAATGTCGGCGGGAGCGTCGGGCTTCATGTCGAAGGTATCGAGGTGCGTCGGCCCGCCGCCCAGGAAGACGAAGATCGCCGAGCGAGCCCGCGCCGGCTGCACCTGATTGGCATGCGCCAGGCGCAGGTAGCTGGCGAGCGTCAGGCCCGTCGAGCCGAGGACGCCGACCTTGATGAAGTCGCGGCGGGTGAGGTTATCGCAGGAGCGGTGGAGGGTCATCGTAATTCTCGCTCTCGTCAATTAGCGCAGCGGCAGGTAGCGCACCTGCCCTTCCCATTCTTTCTCCAAACTGCACTCGGCCAGCAACAGAATTTCCTCTATCGCGACGCCAATCGGCACTTTGCGAGTTATCTCAAAGACGCCAGGCATTGGCAAACCTTCACGTACACGGTCAATAGCATGGCGCGTCATCGTGGCCACATCGTGTGTCAGCATCACGCGGTCTTCGTGAGCCGCCCATTCCAATAGGGCGGGATCATCCGTGTTCGATAAACCCACGTCTTGGACGCGAACGATGTCGATACGGGGATTGCGCCGCAAGACTCCGCGAACGATGTCGTTGTTGAAGTTTTCATCCGCGGCGAATCGCAACATCGCGGCTCATCCTCGCTGAATGCGCCGAGCCAGCAAACGATCGCGCACGCCTTGAGGGTCGAATCGCGATTCGTTTTCTCGTTTGACATCGGCGGCAAAATGCTCGCGCTCGCGCAGATACGAATCGACCTCGGTCTGCCGCTGAAGGTAATACGCGATCACGGCGTAAACATCGCCCAGCCGCAATGACGGATACTGCTGAACGATTTCTTCGGCCGTCGCACCCTCGCAAAATGCGTAGACAATGGTATCGAGCGTAACACGCGTTTTGCGAACGCGCACAACGCCGTCAGCATCGGTTTCCAGAGGAATTGGCTCAGATGCGACGACCAACGGCATCAGACTTTCTCCACGAATTTAGACAATCACCCGTCGAGTTATCATATCATCAATCGGCCACGAATTCTCGCGTATTCGCACTTGGAGAGATGAGCCAGAGTACAAGCAACCAAAACCCGATGTTGCCGCTTTACATCGGCAACGATTCGCCGTATCCTTCTCATCAACATCCCACCGGCCGCCAATATCGGCGACATCTTTCTTTGAGGAGATCTCTCTATGACCCGCTATTTGTTGAGCTTTCTGAGCATCGCGCTTGGCTTGAGCCTGATCGGCGTCAACGGCGTTGCTCAGGACAAGAAGGAAGTCAAAAAGGACGACAAGAAAGTCGAGAAGAAACCAGCCCAGCCGGCGACCTTCGCCGCCGTGGCGTATGGCAAACATCCGCGCCAGGTCATCGATTTTTACCAGGCGAAGTCCGACAAGCCGACGCCGGTGGTGCTGTACATTCACGGCGGCGGCTGGCAGGGAGGCGACAAGAATAGTGTCGGCAATGTCAAGGCGTATCACGATGCCGGCATCTCTGTCGCGGCGATCAACTATCGCTACGTCAAGAACGGCGTCGAAGAAAAGGTCGAGCCGCCCGTTAAAGCTCCGCTCGAAGACGCGGCCCGCGCCTTGCAGTTCATTCGCTCCAAGGCCGTGGAATGGAACATCGACAAGAAACGCATCGGCGCCACCGGCGGCTCCGCGGGCGCTTGCTCTTCGCTCTGGCTCGCCTTCCACGACGACATGGCCGACCCCAAGAGCAGCGATCCCGTCGCGAAGGAATCGACGCGTCTCTATTGCGCGGCCGTCAATGGCGCCCAGACCTCGCTCGATCCGAAAGAGCTGCTCGTTTGGCTCCCCAACTACACCTATGGAGCCCACGCCTTCGGTTTGGCCAACCTCAAGCTGGTCGAGGAGCAGCGCGAAAAGTTGCTGCCCTGGATCAAGGAATATTCGCCAATGGCACACGTGACCAAGGATGACCCGCAGATCGGCCTCTTCTACGGCGGCGACAAGGACGCCAAAGTCGGCGGCATCCACAAGGACCCGACGCATTCGCCGGTCATGGGCATGATGCTGGCGGAGAAGCTCAAGTCGGTCAACGTCGATGTGGTCTTCCACTCCACCGGACGGCCAAACGCGCAATATCCGAACGCCCAGACCTACTTGATTGAACGTCTGCGCAAGTAGACTGAAAAACCACGGGGAGCACGGGGGACACGGGGAAAATTCAGAGTGTATTCCGTCCACGGTCGTGAAGCGTGCCTTCGATATCGACGCTTCATGTCCCACGGATAACTCTCTGTTTTTACGCTAATTGCATTCCTCGCGTCTCCCGTGACTCAACTCGACGATCACCTTCGTCAGCCCATCGTTGCGACTCAATTTCCAATCCCGGTGAGTTGTTCAAGCAACCACGTCGCCGCCGACGATCGTTGGTCCGCAAACGTCAGCGCGCCCGGAGTCCCGGCGTACCTCTGGATGGTCGGAGCGTAAGTCTTTCTCAAGTCGGCGCCGGGCGCGGCTCGATTCATGTGATCGACCATGCCCTCGAAGCGCAGCGGTCGCGGCGCCAGAGTTCCGGCCAAATCGCACAGATCGCCCGCGGTCAACGCGCCCGGCACCGCGGCGTCGTGCGGGACCAGCACGGCGAAATGGGTGAGCACCGCATGATAGCTCGTCAAGCCGCCCGAAACGAAGACGGCTCGGATGTCGTCCTCGTAGAGCGCGCCGAACAGGCCAAGCAATCCGCCCAATGGCTCGGCATGAGTCGGCCAGCCGTCCACGCCGTGAGGCACCTGGAAATGGGTCTTGGCCAAGTTCGGCGGCGTGAACGAGTCGCCCCAGAGCGCGATGCGTTTGCCGTCAACGTCCGGGCGCGTGCGCAGATACGCAAGCACGGAGCGGAGATCGCGCAGCCTCTGGCCGAGCAGCGTTTCGCCGAAGAGCTGCACGTGGACGGAGTGATTCGTGCCGCTGCTGTCTTTGCCGCGCGACGTTCCCGCGCCGGTTTCACCGGTGCCGCGTAGATCGGGCAACACGACGATGGTGCCCGCTTGAATCAGCTTGTGCAAGTCCTCGGCGCGCTCCTTCAGAAAACCGGCCTTGCCCGCCTGCGCCACGCCGACTACGACGGGAGCGCGCTTGGCAAGTTTCTCTGGCGTAAGGACGACGACGGGCACGATCATGCCGGGCTCGACCTCGAGGACAACTCGCTCGATTTTGGCGCCGCGCACGGCCTGGGCGTCCGTTGCCTTCGACTTGACGAGCGCCAGTTTCGCCGGCGTATGCGGACCCAGCAGCTTGCTCCATTCGTCGCGCATGATTTGCCGTGATACGTCGGGTGCTTTGCCCGCAAGACGAGCGCGGGCCTTGTCGATGCGCACTTGGCCGACTTCGCTCATCACGTCGTTCAAACTCTTCGGCTTGATTTCCTTTTTCGCTTCGTCCGTGAGACAGACGAGTTCCGTGCCAGGGCGGGGCATGCGGTACTCGGTCGCCTTGATGCTGAACCATTTTTCGAAGAGCGGATGAATCATGCGCCGGTGGAATTCACCGATGTTGTTGCAATGCGACGCTTCCGGCGGACGCAGTTTCAAGAGGCCCTTGCCGTGCGCGACGCCGAGACGATCCGGAGTTTGGTAGAAGTCGCCCCAGATTTTCTGGTAGCGTTTCCACACGGGATCGCGCTCTTTGTCCCAGGCGAACTCATGGCCGTGGATGAGATAGCGCGGCGCGATGCTGGCCGTGATGACCCAGTGCGGAAAGTCGTCGCGGGCGCCGAGGCGTAGGCCGCGCGTCGAGTCCCAGTAGGTGAAGAGCAAATAATTGAAGCTGGTCTCGGCGTCGTCGGGGAGGGGATACTTCGTTTCGGGTTGCGGGCCGCCGAAGTTGAACGGCACGCAGCAGGTGATGCGCGGATCGAGGGCCGCCGTCACGCCTGCCGGATCGCCGCCGCCCGCGACGGCGCCGAGAATGGCGATGCGCTTGGCGTCGATGCCGTCGCGCGCCAGCAGCAGATCGACGCCGCGCATGAGGTCCCAGGCCATCCAACCCATCAGGCTGTCGCCCAGGAGTTGCAATTGGACTCCGGTGTCGTAGCGGAAGAAGTAATCCTGCCGCCCCGTCTTGTACGGTTTCGCGAAATCCACGTCGCGATTGAACGGATGGGACCGGCGCTCGCCGTAACCGACCTGATCGATAACCAGCACCATGCAGCCGACGCGGGCCCAGAGCATGCCCATGTCTTGAAGTTCCGAATCGCGCTTGCCGCCATGATGGGCGTGCGCGACCAGGATGCCCGGCATCGCCTGGCCCGGCTTGGCGGGAACGTAGAGATTGCCCGTCACCCACAACCCCGGCCGGCTCTCGTAGGCGACATTCTCGATGTTGTAGCCGTCTCCCTTGATGACGCCCGTCACCTTGACGTTGGGCTTGCCCGGCTGGGGCCATGCGCCGAGCGATTCGCGCAGTCGGCCGATCCGTTCATCGCGGTATTTCTCCCATTGCTCGCGCGTCTTGATCTTGTACCAATTGTCGCGATGGCCCAAATTGAACTCGACGGTGCGCTGCTTGATGGACCGATCGATCATGCCGCGCGCATCGCTACGTTCCTCTTTGCTGAGCACATCAGGCACGACCTGGCTGAGGTCTTTCGGCTCCTGAGCGATGGTTGGACTACCAACGCTCGTGCCGAGGATTCCGACCGCGATCGACAGGATAAGCGAGAGGCGCTGGTTCATTTTTCACCCTTTCACTTGGTCAAAGATTCCGTTTGACGCATTTTCCGAGTGAGTATTCCTTCGCTAACGCTTCAGGCTGATAGCGTAATTGATCTTACTGAAACGAGCGCGCGTTTTTGATGCGATTCCAGCTGTGTTTCTGGTTGAAAAACGGCAACCGTTCACCTCCCTTCTCCCCCTGTACTCAGGGGGAGAAGGGCCAGGGGGTGAGGGGGAGGAACGGACAGTTGCGCCACGCCTCAACCCCTCACCCCCAGCCCCTCTCCCCTGAGTACAGGGGAGAGGGGTGAACGGTTACCGACTTTTTTGGTTTTTTCGCGTGCTTTTCACTAACGGGTCAGATAACATCGCCCACGATTTGCTTCCCGTTTCCATTCACGCCCACATTGACAGGATGTACAGCCATGCTCACAGCCCGGCACCTGATGCTTTTGGTTTTCTCCTTGGCCGTGCTCTTGCACTTCCTGGGTGAATCGTTAGCAGGCCCCCATCGCGACGAGGCCCGGCATTGCACTTTCAACATTCCGAACAACTGGATTCCCGTGCCGGCGGAAATGCTCGCCGAGGCAAACCGGATGGCGAAGAACAACAACGTCCAATTTCAAGCGGGGTACGAGCCCAAGGAGCTCACGCCGGGCCCCAATGGCGAACGCTATCCGTACTTCTTCCTTCAGCACATCAAGATAAATGGCCCGGGCAGCTATGAAGACATCGAACGCAGCATCGCCAAGGGTGTGCCGAATGGCGTCAAAAAAATGGAAGGCGAGCTGAAAGATCTCGTCTCCAACATCTCGGTCGGCTCCGCGGTGCTGGATCGCACGAAAAATCGCATCATCCTGCGCATCGAATTGACGCTGCCGAACGGCGCCAAAGTGCAGGGGGTCTCCTATGGATTCATCGGCAAAGAAGGGATCTTGAATCTCCACTGCTATGCCCTGGAGAAGGACTTCAACCGTTTGTTGCCCACGTACAACGCCATGGCCGATTCCTTCGCCTACGACCAAGGCTACGAATTCGTGCCCGGCCGGGGCGTTTTCAGCTGGCTCAACTGGTCGAACGGCGGGATCATCGGCGCCATCATCGGCGGACTCATCGGCGGCGTCATTGCTCTTGGCCGTAAACTCCTGGGGAAGGCTTGATGTTTCAAGGCCGGCTCATTCCGCGATGAGATGCGCCAGGTCGCGTCATGCCGGCGCCCGCTCGCGCGGCGCCGGCATCAACCAATGAAAGAAGAAGTGCGTCGGCGCAAAGATCCCCAGCGGCAGAATTCCCATCAAGCACGCGAAGTACACGTTCGGGTCCAGCCACGTCTGCGCCTGCTTCTCATTGAAGCCTTGCACGTAGTTGATGTTCACCGGCAAATTCGGATTGTCGTAAACCCCCGGCCCCGGCAGCAAGAAATAACACACCGGCAGCAAAATCCACGTCAGCAGCGTCCACAGGAGGATGCCGCGCTTGTCGTAGCCGAGCAGCCACACCAGGTAGATCAGCAGGAACGGCAGCCAGAAGTGAAAGAACGACAGGAAGCGCAAATAGAACGGCTTGTGCGCGTGGAACATGTATCCCGTCAGGCCAGTCAACGGAAACCCCGCCAGCTCGCCGAAGAAATCGATCACCCACAGCATCTGCGGCAAGAAGATGCCGACCAGCCCCGCCGAACACAGGAGCGGGCTTTCGATCCAGACGGCCAGCAGCGTCATCACGATGGCGACATCGCAGAAGTAAAGAAAGTTGGTCGGCCCATAGTGGTAGAGGTAGACGGGAATGAGCACCGCCATGAACGCGGTGTACGGGATCTTGACCCAGAGCGGAATGAGGCGCGGCGTAGCGGCGGGCATGCGCGAGTCCTTTCCTGCCAGAATCATGGCCTGGAACGTCGTCTCTTCCAGAAACCGGGCCTGCGTTTTTCGTGAGCGACGGCGAGGATGCGGACGTTCTGGTCGTCAGTGTTTTCAAAGTACAGAACGTACGGAAATTTGCGGAGGCGAATCCATCGGAACCGATCCTCGTATCTGGGCCAAAGGTGAGGATTGGCGGCAATCGCTGCCACGGCGACATCCAGCGCAGTCACGAAGCGCTCCGCGACTATCATCGAGTGCCGCGCGTATCGTCGTAGCGCCTTGAGATAGTCCTGCGACGCCAGTCGATGAAAGTGAATGTCCATCATCGGGACCAGGATCAGCGGAGTTTCTTCAGGTCGGTCCAGGAGATGCTCGCATTCGGATCGTTCGTCATTTCTTCGCTGCGGCGCTCGAGTTCCTTGGCAAACGCGTGGTCGTCAAGTTCACCCTCCTCCTCCGTGAGGCTGGACAAGAGTGCTTCGGCGATCGCCGCACGCTCGATTTCTGGCAGTGAAAGAACCGATTCAAGCAGAGATTCGGACGAATGACTCATCGGGACTTCTCCTTGTTCTTATCCCAGATCATCATACCGGCACGCGTTGGCAAATCCTAGGCGAAAGTGACGTTCCCACGGTTACGCGCGCAGATTCTTCACGCTGCGTAACGGTGTCGGCGCTGGGCCGCGGTTAGCGCGGCGCGGGTGAACTCGGGCCAACGCCATACTCGGCTGGCTGCTCTTCGATGACGACGGTGAGCCGGAGCGCCTTGCCGTCGCGCACGATGTCCACGGCGGCGGCCTGGTTGATCGGCATGGCGGCGACGATGCGCTGCAGCACGTTGGTGTCCTTGACCGATCGGCCGCCGATGGCGATGACGATGTCGCCTGTCTTAAGCCCGGCCTTGGCGGCGGGGGTCATTGCGTAGACCTCTGCGATTACGGCGCCGCCGGTTAGCGCGAGATTGAACTGGGCCGCCACGGCGGGATCGATTTCGCGGATATGCGCGCCGAGGTAGCCGCGCTTCACCGTCCCGGTCGCGCGCAGAGACGGCACGACGTTCTTGGCGAGATTGCTGGCGACCGCGAGGCCGACGCCCTGGAAGCCGCCGCTCTTGCTCTTGATCGCCGCGCACACGCCGATGACTTTGCCTTCGAGGTTGACAAGCGGCCCGCCGGAGTTGCCGGGGTTGATGGCTGCGTCGGTTTGCAGGAAATCTTCGTACATGTTCATGTTGAGCCCGTTGCGTCCCTTGGCGCTGATGATGCCGTGCGTCACGGAGCCCGCGAGGCCGAACGGAGCGCCGACCGCCAGGACTCGATCGCCGATTTCCATGGCGTCGGAGTCGCCGAAGTCGAGCGCTTGGAACCGCGCGTCCTTGGCGTCGAGCAAGATCAAAGCGACATCCGTGCGGCGATCGCTGCGGATGTTCTTCGCTGTGAACTTACGGCCATCGTTGAGCGTGACGATCGCCGACTCCGCCCCTTCGACAACGTGATAGTTGGTGACGACGACGCCGGACGAATCGATGAGGAACCCGGAGCCGAAGCCGAGCTTGTTCGGATCGAGCGGCGTGCCGGGCGGGCGGCGGAATTCCTCGGGCAAGCGTGGATCGTCAAAGAGCTGCGGGTTCGCGGTGGCGCCGGCTTTCGGCTTGGCCCGTGTTTCAATACTGACGACGGCGGGCACGACGCGCTTGACGACATCGCGATACGACGTCAGCTCACGCGGCAACGCCCCCGTCTGCGGCTGGCCGTGCAGCCACGAGCCGACGATAACGCTGCCGGCGACGAAACCAATCAGCACGAACAGACCGGATATCCATCTAGGTTTCATGGGATAGTCCTTTCAGTCTTCGTTTTTTTCAATGAACCGCGACCGTCTGGGAGCATTGGTTCGCGTTTTTCACTCCCTGCTGGTCGCGGTTCGTTGGGAGTAGACCCTACCTGTCCATTTTACGCGACTTATTTTGCCTGCGCCATCGAATTCCGCCTTGACGAACGGAAGGTGGTGTGGGAGAAAGAGCGATAGGAAAAAAGTCCGCCCTCGCATGGAGAATTGCCGTGTTGACGAAAATCCTCACCGCCGTCGTCTTGACCGGGGCCTTGGTCGTGTCGGGCGACGCGACGTTTCAGCGTATCGGCTGCCCACTGGCGGCATTGGGCTGCTGCGTCTCGTCAAGCAGTTGCTGTTCTTCGCTGACGAAGCAAGAAGCGAGTGAATCCGAATCAACCGGCTCCAATTGCTGCTCGGTGCCGTCGCGCGGCGCCAAGACGGCCGCCAAGTCGAGTTGCTGCTCGCAAGAGTAGAGCTGTTGCTCGGCGACCAGCACGGAGCAATGCTGCTTCGTGCCGATTAAATGAAATCGGCTCGGCTCGCCGAACTTCTATTTCTTCCTCTCTGCCGCCGACGCATCGAACCGACGCAGTCGTTTGCGCGGCACGGGATGATCGTGCTCGTCTTCAATGTCGCCGATGATCTCTTCGAGAACATCCTCCAGCGTAATCAAGCCATGGATCTTGCTCTCCTCGTCGCGCACCAGCGCCATCGGCCGCTTCGCCTTGCGAAAGAGCCGCAAGGCGTTGGCGATGCTTTCGTCCGGCTTGAGGAAAAGGGCGGGATAAATGGCGTCTTCGAGCACGACGATGCCGTGCAGGCTGACGAGGTAGAAGAGATTCTTGGTGTTGACGATGCCGACAATGTTGTCGATGTCCCGTTCGTAAACGGGAATGCGCGTATGGGCGCATTCGCGAACGGCTTCGAGGACTTTGTCCCAAGATGTCGTCAATTCCAGCGCCGCCATCTTCTCGCGCGGGACCATGCAGTCGGCCACGCGCTTGTCCGACATGCGAAAGACGTTCTGCACCATCTCGGCCTGCTCGGCGTTTAACACGCCGGCTTCTTCCGTGTCCTCGATCAACAGGGCCAGCTCCTCGACGGAGTGGACCAGTCCTTCCATCGGCGGCCGAGCGCCGAGCTTGCGAACGATGAAGTTGCCCGTGCCGTTCATGACGAGGATGATGGGCCGCGTCGCCATGACGAACCAAAAGAGCGGCGTCGCCACCCAGATGGCGATGCGTTCGGGCGACATCAACGCCAATGACTTGGGAACCAGCTCTCCGAAGACGACGTGCAAGTAGGTGATGATCGCAAACGCAATCGAGGCGGAGACGGAATGGGTGGCGATCCAATTCCAAGGCTCCGACAGATTCTGAAAAACGCCGATCAGCACCGAGGCAAGGGCCTGCTCCGCGAAAAATCCCAAGGCGATGCTGCTCAGAGTGATTCCCAGCTGCGTGGCGGCGATCGAACGATCCAGGTGCTCAATGGCGTGCTGGACCGCGAGCGCGCCCTTGATGCCGCGCTGCACCAACTCCTCGACGCGCGTCCGCCGCACCGCGACCAGGGCGAACTCCGCGGCCACGAAATAGCCGTTCGTCGCCACCAGGATCGGCAAACTGAGCAAACCGAGCAGCGTCCACCAAAGATTTCCGCTGTCCGCGTCGGCGAACAATACAGACACGAGTGATCCTCCAGCGCAGCGTATCTACATTGATTATAGCGAGTTCGGACGCGATCCTCTCCTTCATGCGAATCGACCAACGAGCCGCGACCGTAAGGGAGCGCCGAGCTCGCGCTGATGGCTGCCACCGCTCCCTAACGCGGCCGAGCCGCAACCGGGAGACGGAGAACCGAGGACCGACAACCGAGAATGAAAACACGAGCATTGTTTCTTTCACTCATTTTCGGTCCTCGGTTCTCCGTCTCCCGGTTTCCCGGTTGGATCCACGACTTAACTCCTCTGCACGTTGCGGAGAAGTTGATAGGAAAAAATCTAACGGTCGCGGCTCGTTGGGAAATCCTTCATTTTGCGAGGAACCGCACATGAAAAACACTGTAATCGGCTCGTGAAATGTCTTAGAGTAAGGGTAGAAATCAACCGATTCGCTTGTCTCCGTGGGGTCTTCCGCCATGAGAATTGCATCCTTCGCAATGATCTTCGTAGCACTACTGCCGACCTTGGGGCTCGCCCAGGACAAAAAACCGACGCCCGCGGCGATTCAGTTCTTCGAGACGAAGGTCCGTCCCGTGCTCGTCGAAAACTGCTTCGAGTGCCACGCCGGCAAGAAGCAGAAAGGCGGCTTGCACGTCGATTCGCTGACGGCATTGCTCGAAGGCGGCGACACCGGGCCGGCGATCGTGCCGGGGCATCCGGAAAAAAGCCTGCTTGTCAAGGCGATCCTGCAAGACGGCAAGCTCAAAATGCCCAAGAACAAGAAACTCAAACGCGACGAGATCGACGCCCTGACGCAGTGGATCAAGATGGGCGCTCCCTGGCCCGGCGGCGCTACACCCGCCAAGAAGGGCGAGTTTGCCATCAGCGACAAGGACCGCGCACACTGGGCGTATCAGCCCGTCAAGCGGCCGTCGTTGCCGGAAGTGAAGAACAAAGCGTGGCTCCGCAATCCGATCGACGCATTCATCCTTGCCAAGCTCGAAGCGAAGGGCCTCTCCCCTACCTCGCCGGCGTCGAAGCAAGAACTCGCGCGGCGACTTTATTTCGATCTGACGGGCCTGCCGCCGACACCGACGGAGGCTGATGCATTCACCAAAGACGAGGCACCTGACGCATACGAAAAGCTCGTGGACAAGCTGCTCGCGTCGCCGCGCTACGGCGAGAAGTGGGCACGTCACTGGCTCGACCTGGTACGCTTTGCCGAGACCAACAGCTACGAGCGCGACAATCCGAAGCCGAACGTGTGGCGCTATCGCGATTACGTCATCCGGGCGTTCAACGAGGATACGCCTTACGATAAGTTTCTACGGCAACAACTCGCGGGAGATGAACTCTTCCCCGGCGACGCCGACGCGCTGATCGCGACCGGCTTTTATCGCCTGGGCATCTGGGACGACGAGCCGGTCGATCCCAAGCAGGCGCGTTACGACGGTCTGGACGACATCATCGCCACCATCGGCCAAACAATGCTCGGCATGACGCTCGACTGCGCGCGCTGCCACAATCACAAGATCGATCCGATCGCGCAGAAGGACTATTACAAGATGCTCGCTTTCCTGCATGGCATCAACCACTATCGCGGCGGCGGCGCAGATGACGTGCGCCCCGTCGGCGATCCGAAGCAGTCGGCCGCGTATCTCAAGATCCTGCAAGAGCACGAAGAAAAGAAGGCCAAGACCCAGGCCGCCTTGACGACCATTGAGAACGAGTTTCGCAAGCTGCACAAGCAAGCCGGGCAACTCGTCGGCAATGATCTCGACGAGCTGACCTATCGCTTCTACCGCAACGCCTGGAAGAGCCTCCCCGACTTCACGCAGCTCAAGCACGAGGACGAAGGCAAGCTTCCCAAGAAGCTCTTCGACATCAGCCCGCGCACGCGCAATGAAGCGTTCGGCTTTGTCTACGAAGGTTTACTTATCGTTCCCGCCGACGGCAAATACACGTTCTTTCTCGATTCCGACGACGGCTCACGCCTGAGCGTCAATGGCAAGGCGATCATCACCTACGACGGCATCCACGGCATGGGCAAGGTCCAGACGAAGACCGTCGATCTGAAGAAGGGCCGCTTGCCGATCAAGCTCGAATACTTCCAAAACATCTTCGGCTACGGCCTGTACGTCGGCTGGTCGGGTCCGGGTTTCGAGAGGCGCAACCTATCCGTGCCGACGGACAACGTGGAGTTCGCCGACATCACCGCGCAACTCCATCGCGACGGAGCGCGCGTGCTTGGCGACCAGCGTTATCAGGAGTGGTTCGCTCTTTTGAAGCAAATGAACTTCCTGCGTAAGGCCCCGGCGATGCCATCTGTCGAAATGGCGCTCTGCGTCGTCGAAGCGGGACCGAAGGCGCCTGAGACGTTCGTATTCAACCGCGGCAATCCGCACGTGCTGGGCGACAAGGTCGCGCCCGGATTTCCGACGATATTCAACCTTCCCGATCCGATGGACGCCAAGCCCGTCGGCAAATCGTCAGGCCGACGCACTGTCCTGGCCAACTGGATTGCGTCGCAAGAGAATCCGATGACCGCGCGCGTCATGGTCAATCGCCTCTGGCAGCACCACTTCGGCCGCGGCATCGTGCGCACGCCGAACGACTACGGCCTTCAAGGCTCGCGGCCGACGCATCCCGAATTGCTCGATTGGCTGGCAGCAGAGTTTTCCTCCCCTCTCCCCACCGGGGGAGAGGGGCCGGGGGTGAGGGGGTGGAGCCTCAAGAACATGCACCGCCTCATCCTGACATCGAACACCTATCGAATGTCGTCGCGTGCTACGCCGCAAGCGGCGGAACTGGGTACGAAGCTCGACGTCGCCAACGATCTCTTCTGGCACTTCGACATGCGCCGCCTGAGCGCCGAGGAGATTCGCGATTCGATCCTCGCCGTCAGCGGCAATCTCAATCTCAAGATGCACGGTCCGGGCATCTATCCGCCGATCCCGAAGGAGATTCTGGCAGGCCAATCAGTCCCCGGCCGCGGCTGGCCCACGTCGAAGTCGGACGAAGCCGCACGCCGCAGCGTGTATGTACACGTGAAGCGTTCGCTGTTGTTGCCGATCCTGGAGGCGTTCGACCTCGCGGAGCCCGACCGCACGACGCCGGTGCGTTTCTCTTCGACGCAGCCGACGCAAGCGTTAAGTCTCTTGAATGGCGAGTTCATGAACACGCAAGCGAAGATCTTCGCCGAGCGATTGAAGAAGGAGGCGGGCAACGACGTGTCCGCCCAAGTGCGCCTGGGATTGTACCTGGCGACGTCGCGCTCGCCGTCGGACGTCGAGGTGCGTCGCGGCGTCGGCTTGATCGACACGATCGTGCGCGAGGACCGCGTTAGCGCAGATGCGGCGTTGCAGGCGTTTTGCTTGGTGGTGTTGAATTTGAATGAGTTCATGTATCTGGATTGAGCTGCCTCGTCGGTGATATAATGCCAAGTAACCTATTTTGAGGATAATAAATGCCCAATCATCCCGTGACCACAGTGTTGAAAATCAAGGATTGTGGCCCTGACGCCTGTTAACATGGCAGGAGGACAAATTGCTCTTCAAGGGCAACTAGCAACAGTTGAAGGCCACGCAGGCAGCTCACGAATGGGTTGCCAGGCGATTATTGCCTCGCGGCCTAGAGACGAGACGTGATTCCAGAACGGCCGAGGTCGGTTCCTATCGCGACTGAGGTTCTAGCTTAGGAGAGTGTAATGGCCGCCAAGCAAACTTCCCGCCAGCGTCCGAGGGAGAAGAGCGTTGATTTGAAGCTACTGTGCGCCAACCTTATCGCGGAACGGGAGCGATTGCAGGAGGAAGTTAGGAAACTCCGGGAGGAGAAATCCGAACTCATTCAAAGCCTCGGCCTGCTCTTGTGCGGACCAATTGGCAAGCTTGACAAAGAAGCAATGCTCGCCGAGGCCGCGACGCAGCCTTCGTTGACCGAACTTATCGCGGAATTCGAAAGCGCCGAGGACTGAGAGATGTCGTCCAATGGTCGTCCCCCCTACCAGCTTCGCCCGCTTCCTCGTGCAACCGATCAGATCAAGGTTCTCAGTGAGAAGGCTATCCAGGAGGGGGCGAAGAAATTGTTCGTCGACGCACTCAAGAAGTTGTCGACGGCGTTGGAAACGGAACCCAAAGAATCGGGAGATCCGGAACGGAGCCTGAAGAAGCCGGGAGGCACATTGTTCCATGCCGTATTTGGGCCTTTGTTTGTTCAGTATGCGGTGTATGAACACGAGCGAACCGTTCTGATATTGAAGGTGCTTCCCATGCCAGGTTCGGCACTTGACAAGCCGTGAACAAGCAACAATTGTTTCGAGGTTACGTAATGTCGCAACCCATGAAAAACTTCTGCCGCCGCACGCGCCGCGAGTTCCTCTGGGAAGCCGGCGCCGGCTTCACGGGCCTCGCGCTCACGGGGCTCCTGTCGCAAGACGGCTTCTTCGCGCAGGAACCCGTTCGGCCTGGCGCTAATCCGCTCGCGCCGCGCGAACCTCACTTCCCCGCCAAGGCCAAGAGCGTCATCTTTCTCTTCATGTATGGCGGGCCGAGCCAGGTCGATACCTTCGACTACAAGCCCGACATGTATCGGCTCGATGGCCGCACCGTCAACGTGCGCACCTTCGGGCGCGGCGGGCATCGTAATCAAGGGCGCGTCGTCGGGCCGAAGTGGCGCTTCAAGCAGTACGGCCAATGCGGCAAGTACATCAGCGATCTCTTCCCGAATCTTGGCACGTGCGCCGACGATATCGCCTTCCTGCACTCGATGATCGCCGACTCGCCGATTCACGGCAGCGCCATGCTGCAGATGAATACGGGAAAGATCTTATCGGGAAGTCCCTGTCTCGGTTCCTGGGTCAACTATGGCCTCGGCACGGTCAATCAAGACTTGCCGGGTTTCTGCGTCATGCTCGATCCCACCGGCGGGCCCATCAGCGGCGCCAAGAACTGGACATCGGGCTACATGCCCGCATCGTATCAGGGCACGATCCTGCGTTCCGCAGGGCAGCCGATCCTCGATTTGCACCGCCCCGCCGGCACGACCGACGCCATGCAGCGCCGCATGCTCGACACGCTCGGCGCCTTCAATCGCGAACACGAAGCGCCGCGCACGCACAACAGCAACCTCGGCGCGCGCATCGCGTCGTACGAGCTGGCCTACCGCATGCAGTCCAACGCGGAGGACGCCGTCGATATCAATCAGGAAAGCGAGGAGACGAAAAGCCTCTACGGCTACGACAATCCACGCACGCAAGACTTCGCGCGCAAGTGCATGCTCGCTCGTCGATTGGTCGAACGCGGCGTACGTTTCGTGCAGATCTACTCCGGCGGCAACCACAACGACGCCAACTGGGACGCGCACGGCGACATGGTCTTCAATCACAACCTGCACGCGGGCCGCACCGACAAGCCGATCGCCGGCCTCATCAAGGACCTGAAACGCCGCGGCCTCTTGGACGAAACGCTGATCGTCTGGGGCGGCGAGTTCGGTCGACAACCGACGGCCGAGTACGCCACCGGCACCGGCCGCGATCACAACGCCTACGGCTTCACGATGTGGATGGCGGGCGGCGGCGTCAAAGGCGGTGTCTCAGTCGGCGCGACCGACGAGCTCGGCGCGGCCGCGGTGGAGCATCCCTACCACGTCAAAAACCTGCATGCGACGATTCTCACGCTAATGGGTCTCGACCCGGATCGACTGTCGTTCTTCTACGGCGGGCTGGATCAAAAACTCGTCGGCGTCGAGGGTGCGGAGGCGATTCCGCAGGTTATGGCGTGAAAAACATTTTTGCCGCGCCTAACGCCAGCGCGGGTTTTGGCGAATGCGCAGCCTTGTATTGTGTACGTACCTTCCTTGTTAGATTCCAGGCAAGTCTATTGCTCAATAAGGCTCAGGTTATTGCCGATTCTAACCCTATCTCGCCGCGTTCAGTCCTATTTGCTCAAGAAGCGCCGTATGCCCACTTTTTCCATTATTTCCTCCGTTTATGATCATGAGGCCTACGTAAGACAGGCTGTCGAATCCGTCTTGGCCCAGACCTTCACGGATTGGGAATTGATCCTTATCAACGACGGTTCCACCGATAAGTCACCAGCCTTGATTGACGCCTTGGCCAATCGAGATGGTCGAATCAAACCGGTTCATCAGGCGAACTCCGGAGTAGCGGAAGCTCGTAATCGGGGGATCGCCATGGCTCGCGGTGAATGGATCGCCTATCTCGATAGTGACGATCTCTGGTTCCCGCACACGCTGCAAACCTACGCCGCCTACCTTCGCCAGCGGTCCGATACCCAGTTCCTCTTCGGCTACATGCATCGCTTGCGCGCCGAGCGGGTTAGCCGATTGCCCGCACCTTGGGTTTCCGGGCCTGCGCGAACGGTGGATCTGTTTCGGCGGATTTTCATGGCACCTACCGCGGTATGCCATCAACGCGCTTTGGTCAATAATGTTGGCGGCTTCGATCGGATGATGCCTGCATGCGAAGACTACGACTTGTTCTTGCGGATGAGCATGCATTGTGACCTGGAGCCACTCGGTGCGGCTATCGGATTGCATCGGCGCCATGAGCGAAACCTCTCGCAACGCTCGGGACGAAGCCAGGTCGTCGAAGCTCAGATGCTCGACCAGTTCGCGGCGCAGGCGGCGCACGTCATCGACGCGAAGGTGCGGGCGGAGCGCGTCGGACAGGTCTATGCGAGGGCGGCACGACTCTTCTTCCACGAAGGCAACTACACCGAGTGCCTGAGAACGGCCCAAATCGCCCAGGAGCTCGCTCCTACGTTTCGTGTCGGTGCGCTACGCTGGCTGTGCCGCTGGCTCGCGGGCCGCCGGGTTCCCGTCGCAACTACCCCAAGAGCGGCAGAATGCAGCGTGGCTGCGTATAGATACAGGAGCTCCCAGCGGGCCAGCACCGCATCCACGCAGTAAGCCCTCGCCACGACAACGCCAAGGGAAACGGCGATCCCTTTGAGCATGCGCCCACTACAGCAAGAAAGGCTGAAGGACGAACAAAGACAGCATTTTCATCCTTCATCCTTCATCCTTCATCCTTCAGCCTTTCCCCAAACACCCGCGCCTCCAGCTCATCGCCGTACAACCACAGCACAAACGACACGCACATGGCTGCGGCGAAAACGACCCAGCCGCCGCTCCAGCCCTCGCCTGCGCTGGTGCCGACGAAACACAAGACCGCCATGCCTGGCAAGCGGCCCAGGAACATCACCAGCAACAATTTCCACAGGCTGAGCCGGGTCATGCCGGCCACGAAGCAAATCGCGTCGTCGGGTAAGGCGGGCAGGACGAAAATCACGAAGAAGTTCCACAGGCCGCCGCGCGAAACCAGGGTGTCGAGCTTGGCCATCAGGTCGGCAGGCACGAAGCGGCGCACGACTTGCACGCCGAACAGCCTGCCGATGAGCATCGCGACCAGGGAGCCGATCGTCTGACCAGTCATGGTCAGGAGCAGGCCGTACCAGAAGCCGAAGAGGTAGCCGCCCAGCAAGCCAGCGAGTTGACCGGGGATCGGCGCGACGATGACTTGCAGCGTTTGAAAGCCGATGAAGGCAAGTTCGATCGCCAAGCCCGATGACTCGAGGATCGCGCGGAAATGGTCGCGCGCTTGTTTCCAGTCGCCATCGTTCAAAAGCGTGAGCGCCTGCTGCCAGCGCTCGGGCAAGGCGGGCGTGACCAGAACGAGCACCAGCCAGACGATGGCAAACACCACAAAGCCGACGACGACGACCGGAACGATCGAGATCAGCTTTTGGCGCAGGCGTTCGAAAAACGCGTGGAGGACGCCCGTCATTTTTCGCTGACCGCCTTTCCGTCGCGCAACCACGCTTCGTTGAAGGCGGCGCAGCCCATGCGCGTGCCGAACAGATAGATGACGCCGTCCGGGGCCTGCGTCACCGACATGTAGCCGGAGACGCCATCGACCTTGCGAATGTGGCCCCACGTTTTGCCGTCGTCGAGTGAGAGTGCCGCGAAGGTGCCGCCATCAACGAGCATCTTCTTGTTGTCCTGCGAGCAGAGCAAGATGGCGCCCGAAGCGAGGCGCATGGCGGCGATCTTTTGGCCAACGCTGGTGCCGGGGAACGGCGTCGTCTTCGCTTCCCAGGTGTCGCCCCAATCGCGCGAGGTCAAGACGGGCATCGGATGTTGGCCGCGCAGGAAGGAGAGGATCGCGCCGGCGGAGGTCGGCACGACCGCGGGATGGATGACGTACTTGCCGCCGTAGGCTTTACGCATGTCGCCTTTGCCCACGGTCCACGACAGGCCGCGATCCTTGGAGATCAGCAGGCGTTCATCGACGTGGTTGTCGCCGTCGCACGCCAGCACGAGGGTTCCGTCTTTCGCTTGAAACGCGGAGCAGGGTTGGCTCAGGCGGTTGGGCTCGTCGCGCGACAGGATGATGCGCGGGTGCGACCAGGTGACGCCGTTGTCGTCGGACCAGCGCACGATGTTCGAGGCGTTGTCCCAGCCCGCGAACGATTGCGTCAGGAAATGGAAGATACGCTTGCCGTCGCAAAAGAGCACCGGGGCATGATCGTTGACGTCGGGCGTGTCGAAGAAGAGCGATGCCTCGTCCCACTTGTCCGAGCCGGCGCGGAGCCGACTGCACGCTTGCGAAAGCTCGCGTCCCGATTCGCTGACGCACGTGTACCAACAGGCCAGCACGTCGCCGTTCGGGCAGACACAGATGGCCGTGAAGTGATTCCATGCGCTGAAGATCGGGCCCCATGTCTCGGCTGGGATCGTCGGGTTCTTTTTGTCTTTGACGAAGCCCGTGAAGAAGGGTTTCGCCTTTACTCCCCTCTCCCCCGGTACTCCGGGGGAGAGGGGTTGGGGGTGAGGGGGCGGGATTTGCTTGACGTTTTTCTGATACGCCGCCGGGACCGCGGGTAACGGCTTCGTCCTGGGCAGCTCGCCGAGGGCTACGCGAAATCCCGTATACGCATTCGCGTCCTCGGGGATATGGCCGGAGCGGTTCGCCGAGCGGCAATACTTGACGGCGCCTTGAAATGACGGCGTCAAGAAGCTCCAGCCGCGCGCGATGCGCGCGTGGCCCGACGTGCGTCCAACAGGGTCAGTCTGCGCGCCCGCCTCATAGGGTCCGTGCCAGTCGAGGCACCATTCCGCGACGTTGCCGTGCATGTCGTGCAGGCCCCATGGGTTGGGCTTGAACGTGCCGACCTTGGCCGCCGACTTGACGGGCTTGTCGTCAACGGTTCGGCCGAAGTTCGCGTCGGCTGGAGTCAGCGTATCACCGGTGTGATACTTCGTCGTGGTCCCTGCTCGGCAGGCGTACTCCCATTCCGCCTCAGTTGGCAGGCGATACTCCTTGTTCTCTTTCTTCGAGAGCCATTCGCAGAACGCGACCGCTTCGTGCCAGGTGACGTGGACGACCGGTTGATCGTCGTTCACGGTCGAATTGCGCCGGCTGCGCAGGAGTTTGTGCTTGGGATCAAACGCTTCGTACTGGACGTTGGTGACTTCGTGAACGCCGAGGTGGAACGCCTTGGAGATGTTGACGCGATGAGCGGGCGCTTCGTCGTAGTCGCGTTCGTTCCACTCCGCGCGCGACTTCGGCGCCGCCTCCCCCTGGCCCATGACGAACGCGCCGGCTTCGATACGCACGAATTTCATGCCGAGCGAGTTCGTGAACGCTTTTCCCTCCTGTGCGGCGGCGACCTGTGCAACGATGATGGTAAACCCTATGGCAAGAATGACACGCATAGCAATAGGCTCCAGTGAACGCGGTTACGGCAACACTGATCTTCCAGGAAGCCGCACGCGATTGCAAGGATTTTGCCAGTTGTATGAATGACGTGATTTGATCCGATGAATCGGACAAGGAACGCGCGACTTTTCGCAATGCGCCGCCCAATTAGGCCCGCGCAACACACTTCAATTCAGCACGCCGGTTGACCCTTGACGCCGATGGTGTACCTTCTTCATACCGGAGAACCCTTGCCATGGATTGGAACTCCCAAGGAGCTTATCATGCGCCAGCTGACGGCGATTCTTGCGTGCAGCTTGATTCTTCCTTCTGCGCTGCGCGCCGATGAAGTGACGTTCGGCTGGGGCATGTCCACCAGCAACCTGGGCGGTTTGATGATCGTTCGCCAGGGAGGACAGACTACGTTTTCCCTCGGAGGCGTCGTGTTTGGGCGTCACGTCAAAACCAAGACGCTCACTCCCGATGGTCCGGTCGTCACGCGGTTCAAGTTGCCGTCCGCCCTGCATAGCCCGAACGCGATGCCGTTTCTGGAGAAGGCGCCCGCGACCATCCTCGTTGACATTCCCGACCAGATTGGCCTTCTTTATCTCGACGGAGAACTGCTGCCGACGAAGGGCGTCTCCCGCCAACTCGAATCGCCTCCTCTTCCACCGGGCAAGGAATTTCCGCTCAAGCTGCGCGGGGTCTTCGCGGCCGGCGACCATCTCCTGATCGAGGACAAGATGCTTCTGTTGCGCGCGGGCGAATCGGTCCGCGTGTCGTTCGACGGCAGTCGGGCGGTCGCGGTTCCTCTGCGCAGGGATGCGGTTGCCGGCAACGGCCCGGCGTCCAAGTAATAGAACCTAACTTCTGATTTTGATGTTCTCCCCGCCGCCTTTCGATTATCATTCCTAACGCGGGCTTCGCCCGCAACCCTTGGATAGTGAAAACAGGCATCCAACTTCCGAAAATGATTGTTACCAGCAGTCATTCCGAAAGCGGATGCCATGAAAACAGTATGCTCTTTCGTCGCCAAGTTTGCCA